>Ga0335081_10005950_pt1 | contig 19330 bp, 5 predicted proteins | sample Lox_Sample_35_FD_206713 | JGI IMG/M metagenome (GOLD analysis project Ga0335081, IMG submission 206713) | Soil microbial communities from Loxahatchee National Wildlife Refuge, Florida, United States - Lox_Sample_3.5 | ecosystem: Environmental > Terrestrial > Soil > Wetlands | place: USA: Florida... | reverse complement strand
GGACGCCAAGTGGCTGGAAAAGTCGCGGCAGGTAGGCTCGTCCGGAAAGACAGTCAAACCCAAAGTCTATCTGGCCTGCGGCATTAGCGGCTCGTTCCAGCACCTGGCCGGCATTAAGGGGAATCCGTTCATTATCGCGATTAACAAGAACCCGAAGGCACCGATCTTTCAAGTGGCAGATGTCGGAATTGTCGACGACATTCTGGAATTTTTGCCCCAACTAACCAACAGGATCCGCGAGACGCGCGGCGCGGCTGCATAGCGAGGTATCGGCCATGATTGCCAGTAAGACTTTGAAGTTGAGTTTGAAAGCGCTGCGGGAGTTTGCCAGGAAACGCCTGCCCGACGAGACCTTAATCGAACTGGATGAGCGTGACGAGTGCCCGCTGGAGATCGTCCGTCACATGTGCAGCCCCGACAAGCTGGGAATTCAGCTCCTGTTCATTCCGGAAGAGTTCGGCGGCATGGGGGGCAATGCCTTCGATGTTTATTGCATCTGCGAAGAGATGGCACGCATTGATCTGGGCGTTGCTACTTCGGTGTTGGCAACGTTCTTGGGCAGCGATCCCATCACCGTTGGCGCGACGCCAGAGCAGAAAAAGCTCTGGCTGGGACGCATCGCCGATGAGGGGCTGCTCTTTGCCTATGGCGCCACAGAGCCTGAAGCGGGCAGCGACCTCGGCGCATTGCGCACCACTGCCGAAAGGGTCGAGCAGGGCGGCAAGATTGTGGGCTACAAGATCACCGGCAGCAAACAATGGATCAGCAACGGCGGAATCGCCGGGGCTTATACGATTCTGGCCAATACGCCCAGTGGGCCGAGCTGGTTCATCGTGGAACAAGGCGCAAAGGGTTTTACTCACGATGAGCCCGAAGACAAACACGGCATTCGGCTCAGCAACACCGCAGCCCTCGCTCTCGACAACGTCTACGTTGACGCCGACCGGCTGGTAGGCGGAGTAGAAGGCCAGGGATTAAATCAGGCGCAGGCAGTTTTCGGCTACACGCGTCTGATGGTCGCGGCTTTTGGTCTTGGCGCGGGATGGGCGGCCCTTGATCGCGCCATTCCATATTCCACCAAACGCATCCAGGCCGGGGCGCCGCTCTCGGAAAAGCAGGGATACACGCACAAGCTGATTGTGCCCAATGTGGCGCGGCTGGAGGCGGCACGCGCCTACATCGAAGAAACCGCAGAACGGATCGACGCCGGCGAAGGCAGCCTGAACACCGAGGGCGCCATCGCCAAGTACATGGCGACCGAGGCCGGCAATCTGGCCGCCGACGCCAGCATTCAAGCCTTGGGTGGCTACGGTTACACCCACGAGTACATGGTGGAGAAGATCAAGCGCGACGTGCGCATCACCACGATCTACGAAGGCACTTCCGAGATTATGGAAATGACGATCAGCCGCGACCGCTGGCAGAGCCACTTGAAGACCCGCGGGCAGCACTATCACGACGAGGCAAAAAAGTGTGAGGAATTACACACCCGTCATCCCGATGTGGGCGCGAATCACGCGGCGCTGGCTTTGCACGCCTTGGCCGAGGTCATGGAAAAATCCCGCATAGCCCGCCTTACCCGCTACCAGCACGTCCTGCTCCGCCTGGGGGAATTAATTGCCTACGCCGAGTGTGCCGGGAGCCTGGCGCGCAGGGCATCACTCATGGCGGAAAACAAACTTAATGAAAAAGCCAATCGCCGTTTCGATGCGGCGGCGCTGGCCGCGGTAAGCCGAATCTTTGCCCGGGAGGCCGCGCTTAAGGTCGCTGAAGATGGTTTGCGTTGGGTGATTGGGGCGGGCGGAGTGAACGACGGTGAGTTAGCCGAGTTTCATACGAGCCTGGGACTGCCTGCGATTCACCGCGCTCAGCTGGGTTTGATTTCGGACATGGATTACGTCAGCGATGTGCTGTATGGGCGGGTCGCGAAGCGCGAACTCGCTGCGTGAACGAGGGTTTTCCTCCGTGAGCCTCGTTGCCTTCCGTGGCTAGAAACCGAGGACACAGGGTTCACAGAGGCAGCCGCGGATATCAGGAGTATGGTCATGGAAAACACTTCATATCGAGCCATAGCAATTGTGGGGGCTGGCGCCATTCTGCCGGATGCGCCGAGCGTCCCGGCCTTCTGGGAAAACATCCGGAATGGCCGCTACAGCATCACCGAAGTTAACCGGGAGCGTTGGGACCCGGAGCTGTATTACGACCCGGACCCGAAAGCGCCGGATAAGACCTACTCCAAAATCGGCGGCTGGGTGCGCGACTTCACATGGGACCCCGTGAAATGGCATGTGCCGGTACCACCACGTGTTGTTGACGCCATGGATGGAGCGCAGAAATGGGCCATTGCCTGTACCCGCGAGGCGCTGGAGGATTACGGCTACCCGAAGCGGCCGCTGGATCCGGACCGCACCGCCGTCATCCTGGGCAATGCCATGGCAGGGGAAAAGCACTACCTCACGGCCTTGCGCATTTATTTTCCCGAGTACGCGCGCGAGCTGGAGGGTATAGCCAGTTTCGCCGCCTTGCCGGAGCCGCTCCGCAGCGAGATTAACCGCGAACTTCACGGCCGCATCGTGAAACACTTCCCCGAGATCACGGAAGACAGCATGCCCGGCGAACTGGCCAACTGCATTGCCGGACGCATCGCCAATCTTTTCAACTTCCACGGACCCAATTACGTATGCGACGCCGCTTGCGCCTCGGCGATGGCAGCTATTAGTTCGGCCGTCGAGGGGCTGGTGGAGAGAGACTTCGATGCTGTCATCACGGGTGGCATCGACCGCAACATGGGCGCCTCCACCTTCGTAAAGTTCTGCAAGATCGGCGCGCTCTCCGCGACAGGAACGCGCCCGTACGCGGAAGGAGCTGACGGCTTTGTGATGGGGGAAGGGGCGGCGATCTTCCTGCTCAAGCGCCTGGCCGACGCGGAAAACGACGGCGACAAAATCTACGCCGTCCTTCGTGGCATTGGCGGATCAAGCGATGGGAAGGGAAAGGGCATCACCGCGCCCAATCCACTCGGGCAAAGGCTGGCGGTTGAGCGAGCCTGGCGGAACGCCGGGCTCTCTCCCGCCACTGCCACATACATCGAGGGTCATGGCACGTCCACGCGGGTGGGTGATGTGGTCGAAGTGCAGAGTACGGCCGAGGTGCTGAGCAGCTACCATCTTCCGGCTCACTCCGTGGGACTGGGATCCGTGAAATCAAACTTCGGGCATCTCAAAGGAGCAGCCGGGGCCGCAGGGTTGCTCAAAACTGCCCTGGCTCTGCGCGACAAAGTGTTGCCGCCCTCGATCCATTGCGAGCATCCCAATCCTGGTTTCGACTTCGCTCACTCGCCGCTCTACGTCAACACCGAGCTAAGGCCCTGGACAGCACCGCCAGACGGCGTGCGACGCGCCGGACTCAGCGCCTTCGGGTTTGGCGGCACCAACTTCCACGCAGTCCTCGAGGAATACATTCCCCACAGATTGAACGGCAACGGCAAGCGCTCGGTGACGGTTACCGAAACAACTCCAAGAGCGAATGAGAATGCCGTGACGGCGAACGTGGCCGTTTCCGCGCCGCCATCTTCTTATAAGGTTCCTTTGCGGGGCGCGTTGGTCGTGGGTGGTGTCAGCGAACAGGACTTGGCCGAGCGTTTGCGGACCGTAGAGAAAAACGCCAAAGCTGGCCAGGCGCCGCTGCCGGTTGCTCCCGCTCAGTCTGACTTAGGTGCTCCGGAGCGCGTTGCTATTGATTACTCTAGCGCGGCTGAGCTCGCGGAGAAGGCTGGCAACGCACTCAAAGCGCTGGCCGCGAACCGACCGGCGATGTGGAAGGCCCTAAGGGCCCAGGGCATCTTCCATGGTCGAGGAACCGCGCCCAAAGTGGCGTTCCTCTATCCGGGACAAGGTTCACAGTACGTGAATATGCTCAAGCCTTTGTGTGAGGCCGAACCAATCGTGGCCGAAACGTTCGCCGAGGCTGACCGCGTGATGACGCCGCTGCTCGGCAAACCGTTAAGCGAATTTGTCTTCGTGGACAACGGCAACGGTGCGGCGGTCGCAAAGGCGGAGGAAGATCTTCGCCAGACCGCGATTACTCAGCCCGCCGTCCTGGCGACAGATCTGGCATTGACCCGGCTGCTGGCCGCCTACGGTATAACGCCCGATTTCACCATTGGACACAGCTTAGGGGAGTACGGCGCTCTGGTGGCATCTGGAGCGCTTCCGTTTGCCGACGCGCTCGAAGCTGTCAGCGCCCGTGGGCGTGAGATGACCCGCTTTTCGCCAGAGGACAAGGGCCTGATGGCGGCGGTGTTCGCTCCGCTGGCTGAGATTGAGCGCATCTTGCAGACGATAAACGGCTATGTTGTGATTGCCAATATCAATAGCGAGCATCAGGCGGTCATCGGCGGGGCCAGCAAGGCCGTCGAGCAGGCGATGGAGGCCTTCCAGAAGGCCAGCTACGAAGTGACGGCATTGGCGGTAAGCCATGCCTTCCATACTTCGATTGTTGCGCCAGCCAGCGAACCGCTTCGACTCGTTCTGGAAAGATTGCACCTGCAGGCGCCGCACCTTCCCATTGTGGCCAACACGAATGGAGAGTTTTATCCCACCGGCCCCAACGTGGTGCCGCAAATGCTGGACATTCTGGCGCAGCAGGTCGCTGCTCCCGTCCAGTTTGTCAAAGGTTTGCGCACCCTTTATAACGCCGGGGCGCGCGTGTTTGTCGAAGTAGGGCCGAAGAAAGCTTTGCAGGGATTCGCTGAAGATGTGCTGGCTGATCGCGGCGATGTCATCTCGCTCTTTACCAATCATCCCAAAGTAGGCGATATCCCGGCGTTCAACCAGGCGCTTTGCTGCCTGTACGCGGCGGGATTGGGCCATGGAATTCCCGGTGTAGAGGAGACACGGCCCCCAGATGTAGTGACCAACGCCCCGGTCAGCGAAGGAGCATATTTTTCGAATTCAGGCTCGGAAGGCGTTGACTCCCACAGGAAAGCCGCCGCACCGGTGTTGCCAGTCGACGGAAATCGCTATGTCCAGCTCGGCCGCATGTTCGCGGACGTCCTGGAACGCGGCTGGCAGCTTTATCACGGCGAGAAGCAAGCTCCTCTCAACGCGCCCGTCGCCATTACCGGCGCGGCCCTCGGCCTGCCGGGAAACGGGCACATCTTTGATGATGCCAACATCGGCCGTCTGCTGCGCGGCGATCAGTTCATTGATGCCATTCCCACGCGCTTCCGGCGTGCCATGCTCGACAAGCACATCACGCGCCTGGTGAAAAGTGACAACGGTGGTGCCTTCGAGACCATCACCAACGTTGCGGAGGTCATCAAGCTGGCGGGGCGGGGTGGCGCTTTCGACTTGGAGAATGAATTCGGCGTCTCGGCCGATCGCCTGGCCGCACTCGATCGAGTGACCCAGCTGGCTATCGCGGTCGGTCTCGACGCCTTGCGGGACGCCGGGATCCCGCTGGTCATGCGCTATAAGACCACCAGCAAGGGAACGCAGCTGCCCGACCGCTGGGCGTTACCGGAAGCTTTGCGCGATGACACGGGCGTGATCTTCGCCTCCGCTTTTCCCGGCTATGACTCCTTCGCCGGCGAAATGTCGCGTTATTACGCAGACCACGCGCGCCGCGAGCAGCTCACGATGCTGCAGAGTCTGCGAGGGCGTTTGGTCGAGAGCAACGGCGACTCCATCCTTGGACGGGAGATCGACAGGCGCATTGAAGAACTATGCGATGCCCTGGAGAAAGAACCGTACGTTTTCGACCGGCGTTATCTGTTTCGCGTGTTGCCGATGGGGCATTCTCAATTCGCCGAATTCATCGGCGCGCGCGGGCCCAACACAGCCATCAATGCCGCCTGCGCCAGCACTGCGCAGGCGGTAGCGCTGGCGGAAGATTGGATCCGTGCCGGACGCTGCCGCCGCGTGATTGTGGTGGCGGCCGACGACGTCACTACCGACAACCTGATCGATTGGATGGGTGCAGGATTCCTGGCCACTGGCGCAGCAGCCACCGACGAAGTCGTCGAAGAGGCGGCTGTTCCTTTTGACCGCCGCCGCCACGGCATGATCATTGGCATGGGCGCGGCGGGGCTTGTGGTTGAGAGCGCGGAGGCCGCGCGGGAACGGGGCATTCAGCCGATCTGCGAAGTGCTAAGCACCGTGACCGCCAACAGCGCTTTTCACGGCACTCGCCTCGATGTCCAGCACATCAGCCAGGTAATGGAAGACCTGGTGGCCAGGGCCGAAGCCGGCAGCGGAATCCGGCGCGAACAGATCGCTCCGCGAACAGTTTTTGTTTCCCACGAAACCTATACACCCGCGCGCGGCGGCAGCGCGGCCGCGGAAATTCATGCGTTACGCCGCGTCTTCGGGAAAGCAGCCGATCAAATCGTGATCGCGAACACCAAGGGTTTCACCGGTCATGCTATGGGCGCCGGAGTTGAAGATGTCCTGGCGGTCAAAGCCCTGGAAACCGGAATCGTGCCCCCGGTGGCCAACTTCAAGGAGGTTGATCCCGAGCTGGGCGCTTTGAACTTGTCCAAGGGCGGGGTGTATCCCGTCGAGTATGCTCTGCGGCTGGGCGCCGGATTCGGTTCCCAGATCAGCATGACGCTGTTGCGCTGGGTGGCAACGAAGGACGGTGTGCGCCGCGGTCCCAATGCGCTGGGTTATGCCTACCGGATTGACGACGCAGCGGCCTGGAATTCATGGCTGGGCAAACTCGCTGGCCGCCCGTCGCCAGACCTCGAAGTTGTCCACCGCACGCTGCGCGTGCATGATCATGCTACAGCAACAGCCGTAGAGGCCGTCCCCGAAGTACAGACTGTCCAGGCGCTCGCCCCATCACCTGCGGCGCCGCCCCCGGCTGCCGCGAGTCCCGCGCCTGCGGCCCTTCCCATCGCCGACAAGCCAGTCGCGCCACCTCTGGCCGCGGCGTCGGCGCCCGCGCCGCCCTCCACAAAAAGTGAAGATCATTCCGACTCCGTGAAGGAGCGGATTCTGGCCTTGGTCGTGGAGAAGACCGGCTATCCCAAAGACATGCTTGATCTGGATCTGGACCTCGAAGCCGACTTGGGCATCGATACCGTGAAGCAGGCCGAGTTCTTCGCCGCCATCCGCGAAATCTATAACATCCCGCGCGATGAGAACCGCAAGCTGCGCGATTATCCCACGCTGGCGCATGTCATCCGGTTCGTGCATGAGAAGCGGCCGGATTTGGGAGCGCCAGCCCTTGTTCCAGTGGTGGCGCCACCGGTAGCAGAAGAAGTCACGCCCACGATCCCGCCGGCAAGCGCCATTCCTGCGGAAGAAAAGCCTGTTGACTCCGTGAAGGATCGCATCCTGGCATTGGTCGTGGAAAAAACCGGCTATCCCAAAGACATGCTCGATCTGGACCTCGATCTTGAAGCCGACTTGGGCGTCGACACCGTGAAGCAAGCCGAGTTGTTTGCCGCCATCCGTGAAATCTACAAGATTCCGCGCGATGAAAATCGCAAACTACGTGATTACCCAACGTTGGCGCACGTAATTCAGTTCGTGTACGAAAAGCGGCCTGACTTAGCCAGTTCCTCGCGGCCTGTGCCGGCGCCCAGCATTCAGCCGGAGACACCTGCTCCACCCGTGGCGTCGTTAGCTGGTGGGGATTCCATCAAGGACAAAGTGCTGGAGATCGTCGCCGAAAAAACCGGCTATCCGAAAGACATGCTTGATCTGGATCTCGACCTGGAAGCCGACTTGGGCATCGATACCGTGAAGCAGGCGGAGATGTTCGCCGCGGTCCGGGCAGCTTACAACATTCCTCGCGACGAGAGTCTCAGACTGAGGGATTTTCCCACTCTTGGGCACGTGATCAAGTTCGCACAAGACAGATCGGGGCAAGGAACGTCCGCTCCCCAACCTGGCCCCGAAGAGAAGGCCGCGAGAGTTTCGTCGCCTCCGGCTTCGCCCGCCCCGGCCGCGCGTTCACCGCTGGCCAGCTTGGAAGCCGCAAACCGCATTCCCCGCCGCGTACCTCTCCCGATCCTGCGGCCGCCGCTCGATATGTGCAAGCCCACCGGAGTGAACCTTGGTTCTGGCAGCCGGGTAATCATCATGCCCGACAAAGGCGGGGTTGCCGATCGTCTGGCGCAACTCTTGCAAGCCAGGAGCGTCGAAATCTATCGCCTGGAGAATGCATGCGATGAACCTACCTTGAGCAAAAGCCTCAAGAGTTGGATGGCTTCCGGTCCGGTGCACGGCGTGTATTGGCTGCCCGCGCTCGACAACGAGGGCTGCCTCAAAGAGATGGATTTAGCCACCTGGCACGAGGCTGTGCGTGTGCGGATCAAATCCCTCTACACCACGATGCGCGTGCTTTATGAGCAGGTTTCCAAGCCGGGGACATTCCTGATGGCTGGAACGCGGCTCGGTGGACAGCACGGATACGACGACGACGGAGCAGTCGCGCCACTGGGCGGGGCTGTCGCCGGTTTCACAAAAACCTACAAGCGTGAGCGGCCAGAGGCACAGGTGAAAGCGGTGGATTTTGAAGACGGACGCAGGGCATCGGAAATAGCAGAATTGCTGTTGGAAGAAACTCTGCGCGATCCCGGCGCAGTTGAAGTCGGCTACAAGAAAGGACTGCGCTGGACGATTGGACTGCAAGAACAGCCAGCGGCCGATCGACAGGCGGGCATGACACTGGACAAGAACACGGTTTTCCTTGTCACCGGTGCAGCAGGCAGCATCGTTTCCGCCATCACGGCCGATCTGGCAGCCGCTTCGGGCGGAACGTTCTACATGATCGACCTCGTCCCGGAGCCTGACCCCAACAGTCCTGACCTAAAGCGTTTTGTCAGCGACAAAGAGAGCCTGAAACGCGATCTGTTTGCCCGCATCCAGGCACGAGGCGAGCGCGCCACTCCAGCCTTGGTCGAAAAAGAGCTCGCTGCACTGGAGCGGGCGAATTCGGCGCTGAGCGCAATCGAGGCCGTGCGTTCGGCGGGCGGAAGAGCGCACTATTTCAGCGTTGACCTCACCGACGCGGATGGTGTGGCTAAAGTCGTTCACGAGATACGGGAAAAACACGGGCGAATCGACGTGATGCTGCACGCTGCCGGGCTGGAACGCAGCCATGCGCTTGCGGACAAAGATCCGCACGAGTTCGATTTGGTCTTCGACGTCAAGAGCGACGGCTTCTTCAACCTCTTGCACGCCATCGGCAACATGTCTCTCGGAGCGACCGTGGCATTCAGCTCGATTGCGGGACGCTTCGGCAATGCGGGGCAGACTGACTATAGTTCCGCTAACGACTTGCTTTGCAAGATCACCTCCAGCTTCCGCACAACGCGGCCAAATACGCGGGGCATTGCAATTGACTGGACCGCCTGGGGTGGCATTGGCATGGCGACGCGCGGTTCGATTCCCAAAGTGATGGAAATGGCCGGCATTGATATGCTCCCGCCAGAGGCTGGCGTTCCCTTGATTCGCCGCGAACTAACAGCCGGGGGAACTCGGGGCGAAATCGTCATCGCCCAGCGTCTGGGCATTCTGCTGAACGAATGGGACGAGACTGGCGGGCTCGCTATTTCCGCTGAAAAGCTATCGCCAATCCCGGGGCCGATGATCGGAAAAATCACTGGGGTCGGGCTCTTCAAGCCTCTAACCATTGAGACGACTCTCGATCCAAAGATCCAACCGTTCTTATATGACCACCAAATCGATGGCATCCCGGTTCTGCCGGGCGTCATGGGAATCGAAGCCTTTGCCGAGGCCGCCCTCGCCATACTTCCCGGTTGGTACATCGAGGCGGTCGAGGACGTGAATTTCCTGGCGGCTTTCAAGTTCTACCGGAACGAGCCTCGTACCGTTACAGTCGAAACGCTGCTTCACTCGCAGGGTAAAGCCCTGACAGCAGACTGCCGCTTGCTGGGCCACCTATCACTGCCGAATCAGACTGATTCGCAGGTGACCCTGCATTTCAAGGCACGTGTGAGACTGGAAAAGAACGCTCCGGCTCCTGTTACTGCGAACCCCCTGGGCATGCCTCAGGGCAATATAGTGGAGGCGGCTGAGATTTATCGCCTTTACTTCCACGGTCCGACCTATCAGGTTGTCGAAAAAGTATGGTGGGATGGGAAGCGGTTAGTTGGGCTAATGGCTGAAGGTTTACCCAGCAATCACCATCCGTCGGAGCTCCCCACCCGTATTTCGCCCCGTCTGATTGAGCTTTGTTTCCAGACGGCCGGAATCTGGGAGCTGGGCGTGCAAGGTGATATGGGCCTTCCGGAACACGTGGATTGCATCTCTGTACCCACGGGCGACCCGCCCCAGCCGGTGGGCCGGTTGTATGCCGTAGTTACACCCAAAGCGAGCGCAGGCAGTTTCGATGCTGAAGTTATCGATGCAAAAGGCAACTGCCATTTACAGCTCAAAGGCTACCGGACAGTCAAGATTCCCGGTGCTATCAATGCCGAGGCTCTAAGGGTGCTAAAAGCGGTGATGTCGCTTGAAGCCGTCGCGGCGTGAGCCTTTGACGAGTTTTTCTATCGATGCTTGATCGAGGATTCGATGAACCTCGAATTCCAACGCGTGGCCATCGTAAATCGCGGAGAGCCGGCCATGCGGTTCATCCACGCCGCCCGCGAGTTTAATCAAGAGTTTGGCACCGCGCTCCGCACAATCGCACTTTTCACGGAGCCTGATCGCCAGGCCATGTTTGTTCGCCAGGCCGATGAAGCGCTATGTCTCGGCCCTGCTTACGTACTCGACGTCAACAGCCAACGTCCCAAGTGCGCTTACGTCGATTACTCCTGTCTGGAACGGGCGCTAATTTCCACGCACGCCGAGGCGGTCTGGCCGGGATGGGGTTTTGTTGCGGAACACGCAGCCTTTGCCGATCTTTGCCGCGAGATGGGCATCGTGTTCATCGGTCCGGAAGGCGACGTGATGCGGCGCGTAGGCGACAAGATTGCTTCCAAACTTCTTGCCGAACAGGCGCAAATTCCTGTCGCACCCTGGAGCGGCGGGGCGGTAGAAACCCTTGACGAGGCGCTGCATCATGCTCTGCGCCTTGGCTATCCCATCTTAATTAAGGCTTCAGGAGGCGGTGGCGGTCACGGCATCCGCTGCGTGTATTGCGAAGATCAACTCGAGACGGCGTTTGAGCGCGCCCGCTGCGAGGCGTTCAAAGCCTTTGGCGATCCGACAGTATTCATTGAGCAACTGATTCCGAGCGCCCGCCACGTCGAGGTGCAGATCATCGCCGATCACTTTGGAACAACCTGGGCGGTGGGAATCCGCGACTGCACCATTCAACGGCATCACCAGAAGATTCTTGAAGAAGCCCCGTCCCCCGTTTTGTCTCCGGAGCAAGACCAGGCAGTGCGTGACGCGGCGGTGCGTCTGGGCCAGGCCGCGGGTTATCGCAACGCCGGAACGGTGGAATTCCTGTTCCAGCCCGGCAACCAGACATTTTCATTCATGGAGATGAACACACGCTTGCAGGTGGAGCACCCGGTGACCGAGTGCACGACCGGTCTTGACCTTGTGAAGCTCCAGATTCACGTCGCACGCGGCGGGCGCCTAGTCGGTGAGCCTCCGCGTGCTTTGGGCCACGCCATTGAGGTGCGGCTGAACGCAGAAGACGCGTCTAGAGGCTTTGCTCCGGCGCCGGGTGCAATCGAGCGGTTTCGAATCCTGACTGGGCCTGGGGTGCGGCTTGATACAGGAGTGGCGGAGGGCGATTCCATCCCCTCACAGTTCGACTCGATGATCGCCAAGATCATCGCCTACGGGCAGAACCGGCAGGAAGCGCTCTCCCGTATGCGGCGCGTACTCCACGACAGCGTTGTAGTTATCAGGGGCGGATCGAGCAATCGAGCGTTTCTACTGGAATTGCTGGGCCGTGAAGAGGTGCAGCGCGGCGAGGTTGACGTCAAGTGGTTGGATCGCCTGGCGGCATCGGGAGCGCATCTCTCCCGCCAATATGCGGACGTGGCCCTGGTGCAGGCCGCGATCGAGGCCTGCCAGGCTCAATTGGCCGTGGAACAGGCCCAGTTCTATGCATCATCTTTGCGTGGACGGCCCCAAGTGAGTAGCCAGATCGGACACGCGGCGGAACTGCGTTATGGTGGCCACAGCTACTCCCTCAAAACATACCGCCTTGGCCTGCAACGGTTCTGTGTGGAAATGAACGGAACTCGCCTCGATGCGGAAATTCAGCGCCTCGGCGAATTCGAGTACTGGCTTACCCTTTGCGGGCGGCGCTTCCACGTCGTCTCTGTTGCCGATGGACTTCACTTCAAGATCGAGGTTGACGGCGTTTCCCATCAGATTGATCGCGATGACGGCGGCGTGGTGCACGCACCCGCTCCAGCGGTAGTGGTTTCGATTGCTGTCAAACCGGGCGATACCGTTGCCGCCGGGGACCGGCTGGCAGTCCTGGAAGCCATGAAAATGGAAATGCAGATAGTCGCTCCCTTCGCGGGAAAAATCCGGCAAGTCATGACAATACCCAACGTCCAGGTTGACACGGGAGCGCCATTGTTGCAAATCGACCCGGCGACCTGTGACACCACCGCAGCCTCCACGGATCCTGTAGTTCTCGGATCGTCGCTGCTAGCCGGCGGAAACCAACAAGCCATGCCGTCTCGATGCCACCAGAGTCTGAATGATCTGCGCCAGCTCATGTTGGGTTTTGAGGTCGATTCCGGAAATGGCAACCTGCTGGCCGACTGGACCCAGAATTGCCCCGTGAATAGCGAGGAGATAAGAAAAGCAGAAGATGAGATCCTCGGCATCTTCGTTGATATCTGTTCTCTGTTTCAGCGCGAGCCGGAAGTCAACCACCGCGCCAGCGGCGAGGAACCTAGCGCCGAGTCCTATCTCTTCTCGTATTTGCGCATGTTGGAGACGCGGGGAGAAGGCCTGCCGCCAGCCTTTGTTGCTGCATTGCGCCGGGCCCTGGCTCATTATGGTGTGGAAACCCTGGATCGCTCGCCTGCCCTCGAAGAGAGCCTGCTGTGGATCTGCAAATCCCATCTACACGTAGAGGAACAAATCGCGCCTGTGCTCGCACTGCTCGAGCGCCGCTTGCAACGTGCCGAAATACTCATGCCGCAGGCCGACGCATCGCTGCGTTCCCTACTCGACCGTATGGTCGCCATGAGCAACGGGCGGTTTCCAGCCATCAGCGATCTGGCCCGGGAGGTACGCTATCGCTACTTCGACCAGGCTCTGTTTGAGAAGGCGAAAAAACAGATTTACGAGCGTGTGGAAGAACAACTTGAGGTGATGGCGGCCAATCCTGACGCGCCCGAGCGGCACCAGCAGGTTCAGGCGCTGGTGGAATGTCCACAACCGCTCGTGGGCCTGCTTTCCAGCCAGTTCGCCTCGGCTGCGCCCGCGATGCAGAGATTGATGTTGGAAGCGATCCTTTGGCGCTATTACCGGATCCGGAAGCTGGAGAACTTTCGTTGTTTCGAGATCGATGGACGTTGCCATGCATCCGCTGAATACGAGTATGAGGACAGACGTATTCACGTCTTGGCCACGCATACGGAATATTCCCGGCTATCGGAAGCCGTTGAAGCAATGTTTCCTTTAATCGCGGAGGTGCCCGCTGGGCATGACATCCTCTTGGATTTCTATGCCTGGCATTCCGGATCGCTGGGCGATCCTGAAGTTACGCAGCGGGAAATTCGCGCTGTGATCGATCGAGCCGAATTTCCGCACCCGATCCGGCGCATCGTTGTAGAAGTCGCCAGTTCTCATCACAGCCACGGTGTAGGCGGAATGCAGCATTTCACCTATCGCCCCAGCGGAAACGCTTATGAGGAAGACAAGCTCTATCGCGGCATTCATCCCATGATGGGTAAACGGCTGCATTTGTGGCGCCTCAGCAACTTCAAAATCGAGCGGCTGCCGTCGGTCGAGGATGTCTATCTCTTGCATGCCATCGCTTGCGACAACCCGAAAGATGAACGCCTGTTTGCTTGCGCCGAGGTACGAGATGTCACGCCGGTCCGCGATGGGTCAGGCCGTGTTGTCGGATTGCCCCATCTTGAGCGCATGTTGACGGAGACAATCGCCGCCATACGCTTGTATCAGTCGCATCGACCTGTGAATCAGCGTCTCCATTGGAACCGGATATTCCTCTATGTGTGGGAGCCATTCACACTCGAGCGGGATGAGTTGCGCGACATTGTGCGCCGGCTGGCGCCTGCGACTGAGGGCTTGGGACTGGAGCAAGTCGTGGTTCGCGCCCGCATTCCGAATCCCGCGACAGGTGAACTGCGCGATACGCTTGTGCGGATTTCAAGCCCGGGCGGCAGAGGTATGCTCATTACATTCCGCCACGCAGACCAATTGCAACCCATAAAACCGCTGACCGAGTACGACCAGAAAGTCGTTCGCATGCGTCAGCGCGGGATGATCTATCCATACGAAGTCGTCAAGATGCTCACTCCTGAACTGCAGCATTCGCGGGCGGAGTTCCCTCCCGGTGATTTTGTGGAGCATGATCTCGACGCCGAGGGCCGCCTGGTTCCCGTTGATCGCCCGTACGGCCAGAACCGGGCCAACATCATCGCTGGCGTTATTCGCAACTTCACTGACAAGTACCCCGAAGGGATGAAACGGGTCATGCTGCTGGGCGATCCGAGCAAAGATCTGGGAGCTCTTGCCGAAGCAGAGTGCCGGCGCATCATCGCAGCTCTGGACCTGGCTCAGGAAATGAGCGCTCCACTGGAGTGGTTCCCCATTTCCGCTGGGGCCAAGATTTCAATGAATAGCGGCGTGGAGAACATGGACTGGATCGCCCGCGTCCTGCGCCGGTTGGTGGAGTTCACGCAGGCGGGCGGTGAGGTGAACCTGATTATCAACGGAATCAATGTCGGAGCGCAGCCTTACTGGAATGCCGAAGCCACCATGCTCATGCACACCAAAGGAATTCTGGTGATGACGCCGAAAGCCTCGATGGTGCTCACCGGCAAGCGCGCTCTGGAATACTCCGGCGGCATTTCAGCGGAGGACAATCAAGGGATCGGCGGTTATGACCGCATCATGGGTGTAAACGGCCAGGCCCAATATTGGGCCCGCGACATCGATGAGGCTTGCCACATTCTTTTCCGTCACTACGATCACACTTACATTTCGCCGGGTGAACGCTTCCCGCGCCGGGCCCAGACCACTGATCCCGTCGAACGGGATGTGCAAACTTTTCCTCACGGAAACGGCGAGGAGAGCTTTACGCGGATTGGTGACATCTTCTCGGACGAAACCAATCCCGGCCGGAAGCAATCATTCGACATCCGCAAAGTGATGATGGCGGCCATCGACCAGGACCAAGCGCCGCTGGAACGTTGGGCAGGAATGAGGGCGGCGGAAACCACGGTGATTTGGGACGCCCATCTCGGCGGATATCCCGTTTGTCTCATCGGCATCGAGTCGCGCCCCTTGCCGAGATTTGGATTCGTTCCCGCCGATGGGCCTGACCAATGGACCTCAGGCACGCTATTCCCGCAATCGTCCAAGAAAGTCGCCCGCGCGATCAACGCCGCGAGCAACAATCGGCCGGTCGTACTGCTGGCGAATCTCTCTGGCTTCGACGGCTCGCCGGAATCGATGCGCCGGCTGCAACTGGAATACGGGGCAGAGATCGGCAGAGCGGTGGTGAACTTCAAAGGTCCCATTGTCTTCTGCGTCATCTCGCGCTACCACGGTGGCGCATACGTAGTCTTTTCCAGGGCGCTCAACGAACAGCTTGAGATCGCGGCCCTGGAAGGCACGTATGCCTCGGTTATCGGCGGAGCTCCGGCGGCGGCGGTGGTCTTCGCCGGTGAAGTCGAGGCTCGTGCGCGTAAGGACCCCCGCCTGGAGCAATTGAATCAAGCCATAGCCCACGCTGAAGGCACTGAAAAAAGCCGCTTACGCGCCCAATGGGAAGAGCTATTCAAACTTGTCCATTCCGAAAAGCTGGGTGAGATGGCGGCGGAGTTTGACCGCGTCCACAGCGTGCAACGGGCCCTGAAGGTTGGGGCGCTGCACTGCATTATTCCACCGGCGAAGCTGCGCCCGTATCTCATCGACGCGGTGAAACGCGGAGTGACAAAAGAGGAAAGCCGCCTTCAGGAGGCAGCAAGCGAGACCGCAGATGCGGCTTAAGAGGCTGGGTAATTCTATGGATGTGCACTGGCTGGAACAGACGGAAGCAGACTTGCCGGTAGAGCGTGACTGGCTAAGTGGGAACGAGGCGTTACATCTGGCCGGCCTTCGCTTTCCGAAACGCCGCGCGGATTGGTTGTTAGGGCGATGGACCGCGAAATGCGCGCTGGCCGCCCGCCTGAATTTCCCGTTTTACCCTCAGGTGCTGGCAAAACTGGAGATTCGCCCAGGCCCATCTGGAGCGCCTGAAGTTTTCTGGGCGGAGCAGGCGGAGGCGGTAACTATTTCCTTGAGCCACCGGTCGGGCACTGCGCTCTGTGTGGTGGGCCCGCCAGGAGTGCAATTGGGCTGTGATCTGGAGCTGATCGAACCGCGCAGTGATGCTTTCGTTGCTGATTATTTCACCAACGAGGAGCAAAAATTCGTCACACATGTGCCCTGCATCGACCGTCCGCGCATGTTGGCCCTGCTGTGGAGCGGCAAAGAAAGCGCACTGAAGGCGCTGCGCGAGGGATTGCGGCTTGATACTCGTTGCGTTGTTGTCGCCCCCGACGTGGGACTGGGCGACGTGAAGGGATGGAGTCCTCTGGTGGTTTGTTATTCACGCCGGCAGAACTTCCATGGCTGGTGGCGACAGGCAGATGGCATGGTGCTTACCGTGGTCGCCGATCCCCCGCCGGAAGCACCCATTCTTTTAGAGAATCCGGCTCGCATTCCCGATGACCTCCTCTGTTGTGCATAAGCAGTGAGGTCTTGATCCGAGGCCGAAGGCGAGCAAGAGAGAAAGTCTGTGAGTTACTGGACTCTAGGGTGTTGTTCTAAGCGAATCAGGGACCGCTTCAGCCTGCCGGATTGCCTTTTCGTCCAACTCCCATTGGTGAATGGCTTTCTTACATCCTTCTCGCGCGAGGCTGGTATTCATTTGTCTCTCAGCTTCGTCGAAGGTTTCTTCTGCGTCGATTCTGGCACGACGAGCTGCATCATCCGCATGTTTGACTTTCTTAACAAACGACTCGACTTCTGGATCAGTCGCTCTCGCGGAGGGTTCATTGGCGCGGTGCGATGTTTTTCTCGTCGTGTCCTTATAAGCAACTTTGACTTCGGGGCTCCAGCGCGATTTGACCTTCGCGTTCAACCCGTCCAGGGCGGCATTGGCCCGGTCTGCAACTTCTCGCACCCTGCTCTTTTGGAACAACCAAGTGAACATCGACCATTCCATGGCCTCGCTCATCAAGGACTTCGCTTCTTCGACTTCCGGGAGTTTTCGCACGGCGCAATGACCATAGCTTACCGCCCGAGGAAAGTCGAGCGAGAGGTCGTGCAATCGGCAGCAGACGGGAGCGGCTAATTATGGTGAGCGGCAACGGCCAATTCGACTTCGACTTTATCGTGATCGGTTCCGGCTTTGGGGGGAGCGTTTCAGCTCACCGGCTGGCAGAGAAAGGCTACAAAGTCGCGGTCATGGAAATGGGGCGCCGCTGGACCCCAGACCGGCTGCCCCAAACCAGTTGGTCGATTCACCGCTGGTTCTGGCGTCCCAAACTTGGCCTTCGCGGCTTTTTCAACATGAGGCTGTTCCGGCACGCGACCGTTTTTCATGGCTGCGCTGTGGGTGGCGGATCCATCACATACGCCGGTACGCTGCTTCAGCCACCGCAGAAAGTATGGGAATCCGGAACATGGGCAGGCCTTGCCGACTGGGAAGGAGAAATGTCCGGGCACTTCGAAACGGCGTCACGAATGCTGGGCGTGACACCGAACGAGATTCTCGGGCCCGCTGACCAGCTTTTGCAGAAGGCAGCGAAGACCATCAACTGCGAAAATACTTTCTATCACACACGCGTGGGCATCCTTCAATCTTCAGATCCCGAACTTCGAGGCCAAACATCTCCTGATCCCTTCTTCGGCGGTGAGGGTCCTGCGCGAACCACTTGCATCGCCTGCGGCGGCTGCATCATGGGTTGCCGTTATGGCGCAAAAAATACGCTCGACCTCAACTACCTTTATCTGGCCGAGAAACATGGCGCCCAGGTGTTCCCCGAAAACAAGGTCGTGGACGTTAGGCCTCTGAATCGGGCGAGCGATGGCAGCTCCGGGTACCGGGTCTCCACGGTCAAGTCCACAGCCTGGATTCGGCGCCATCCGCGGCAGCTCACCTGTCGCAACGTAATTTTCTCCGCTTCGTCACTGGGCACAATGGAACTCCTCTTTCATCTCAAGGAAAAAGGTTCGTTGCCTGCCCTCAGCGATCAGCTTGGAAAACACGTACGCACCAATTCTGAATCGCTTATCGGCGCCCGAGTGCCTGGCAGTCACCAGGATTTTTCGCAAGGCATCGCCATTGGCTGCGGCATTTATATCGACGAACATACCCACATCGAGGCTGTACGCTATCCAAGCGGTTCTGACACCATGAGCCTGCTCACGACTCTATTGACGGATGGCCGTCCCGGGGCAGGACGCATCGCCCTCTGGTTCAGGAACGTGCTGGGTTCGCTGCTTCGCCACCCCGTGAGGATGTTTCGCCTGTTCCGCCCCTGGGGCTGGGCACGCGAAGCCGTGATTCTGCTCTGCATGCAGGCCCTGGAGGGCGAGATTGAAATGTCCTGGCAACGCTCGTGGTTCTGGCCGTTCAAAAAGTCCCTGGTCAGCCGGGGGACAAAAGTGCCAACGTACATTCCCCAGGCCAACGATTTTGCCAAGAGATTTGCCTCACTTGCCGGAGGCACGGCGATGAGCACGCTGCCGGAAATCCTGTTCGATGTTCCGGGCACGGCCCACTGCATCGGAGGCTGCGTAATCGCCGGCTCTTCCGCCGACGGCGTGGTTGACTCACAACATCACGTCTTCGGATACAAGAACATGTACATTTGCGATGGCTCGGTAGTCGCGGCGAATCTTGGCGTCAATCCCAGTTTAACGATTACTGCCCTCGCCGAAAGGGCCATGAGTTTCATTCCACCGGCAGGAGAGACGCCCAGAACTTGAACCGCCGCCGGGAGGTTTTTGATGGCCTTCACCAATTGCTACGAAGACGCTGCTCGCGCCGAAGCCTACGCCCAGCTTGAATTCGCCAATACCTACTACCTGGCCTATCGGGATCTCCCTGCCATTCTGAACGACCACGTTATCAGGAAACGTGCGCTTGACTTTGGCTGTGGCACGGGGCGTTCCACCCGATTTCTGCG
>Ga0335081_10005948_pt1 | contig 19334 bp, 11 predicted proteins | sample Lox_Sample_35_FD_206713 | JGI IMG/M metagenome (GOLD analysis project Ga0335081, IMG submission 206713) | Soil microbial communities from Loxahatchee National Wildlife Refuge, Florida, United States - Lox_Sample_3.5 | ecosystem: Environmental > Terrestrial > Soil > Wetlands | place: USA... | reverse complement strand
TTTTGCTACCGGAACCTGGCAAAGGCCTCATCCGCATCCTCGGCAAAGGCGAGCGCGTCCGCGAACTGCCGATCCACGACAAGCTCCGCGCGGCACTGTGCGAATGGCTCGACGAACGCGCCAGCTGCCCCGGCGCCGGCGACAGCGCTGCGCTATTCCTCAACCAGCGCGGAGGCGACTCGGCGCCAAAGGCGCGCACGACATCATCGCCGGCCGCGCCGGCCTCGACGACCCCGTGACCGCTCACGTGCTCAGACACTCGTTCGCGACGACGCTCGTGCGCGGCAAGACCGACCTCGTGCTCGCCGCCGAGCTGCTCGGTCACGCTCGGATCGAGACCACCCGGCTCTACACCCAGCCCACCGCCGAGGACCGCGCCAAAGCCATCGACCCCCTGGTCGTCGACGAGTAGCCCGCCCGGTACAGCGCCTCTCACGGCCTCAACCGGGACTATTGCCGGTTTCGGGCGGATCTTGGCTGGACCCAGCCTGCGCCACCGTCAGGCGCCGCCGACCATCCCGACTACAGCGGGTTGAAGCAGCCGTAGATCACGAACAGCGGGTTCACGACCTGGTTGCCGTGGGCGTCCTTCATCGTCTGCTGGCCCACGAACGTCGGCGGCGACTCGGCCTTGTAGCACCCGTTGGACTGAAGGCTCACATCGTAGGTGACCGGCGTCTGGTTGAACGGCAGAGCGCCGGGCTGGGGGATGAACACGTCGAGTGTGCAGATCCAGTCGCCCGGGCCCTTCGGACTGCTGGCGCGCCGGCTGCAGCTCGTGAGCACGTTCAGCTTGGCGCCGGGCGCCACCGTCCGGCCCAGTTCTCGCTGCTGGAGCAGCGTGAGGTTATTGAACGTCGGCTCGAGGCTTGCCTTCAACCTGCTGGCGGTGTCGCCGGCGGGCCCCCAGTTGCTCGCAATGGCGAGGAACGCGACGAGCGCCGCCGATCCGACCGCGACGCGGACGGGCACGACCCAGCCCGCGCGCCGGCTGACGGGCGCGCCCGCGTAGTCGCGCCGGCGGATGAGCAGCCACGAGCCGGCGAGGCAGGCGGCGATCCAGATCAGGCTGACGATGCACGCGATCACGAGCGGCCCGAAGTACGGGTGTGCGGTGAACAGCGCGTACCAATCCTGGAACGCCGAGGAGGCGAGCAGCAGGTGGAGCCAGACGCCGGACCCGACGAGCAGGAGCAGCTGCATGACGAGGTCGACCAGCGCCGGGCCGACTACGCCCACGATCCCGTTGCGGGTCGCGACCGAGAACAGCACGGCGAGACTCGTGAACGCCAGCATCGGCAGCAGGTTGAGCAGCCACGCGACGCACACGAGCACCAGGCTGTGGCCCGGGGACAGCGCGCGTCCGCTCAGATCGACGACCGATCCGTCGCCGACGAGTAGCAGGCCCGCGGCCAGGTCGAGACCGCCAGCAACACGAGCAGACCGACCGAGAACGTCATCGCCGCGAGGACCTTGCCGGCGAACAGGTCCCGCCGCGTCGAGGATCTCGTCAGCACCATCTTCCAGGTCCCGTAGCGGTCCTCGGACGCGAAGATGTCACCGGCGAGCAGGCCGGCGAGCACCGGGAACCCCCACGCACCGCAGAACGAGAGCACGACCAGCGACAACGCGAACCCCGACTGGTGAACCCAGACCCCGAACAGCGTGTCCGCGGGACTGCCCGTCTGGATCTTCAGCACGCCCGCGAACGCGAACGGACCGACGATGCAGATCAGCGCTAGCAGGCGCGTGGCGAGCTGGCTTGAGAGCTTGCGGCGCTCGGCTCGGTACACGTGCCACACGCCGGCGTGGCGGCGTGAGGCCGGTCCGGGCATCACTTCGCCGTGCCCGATGGCGTGGGTCGCGCTCATGTCCCCGCCAACGCCGCTTCGATCAGATCGGTCAGCGCGGCCGGGTCGAGCTCGACGTCGCTGGTGAGCGCGAAGAACATCGATTCGAGCGGGCTGACGACGAGCTCGAGCCGGCGCACGGCGACGTCCGCGCGGCCGAGGTCGAGCACGTACGCGTCGACCCGGCCCTGCACGGCGAGCCGGAGCTCGCCGGTCGGAGACCTCGTCGCGTGCACGTTCGGGTGTTGCTCGGCGATCTCGAGCGCGCGAGCATCGTCGCTGGTGGCCAGCCGGTACGCCGACCCCGGGGCCTGGTCGCGCAGCTGGGCGGCGCTCCCGTTCCAGACGACCCTGCCGAGGCGGAGCACGGTGAACGAGTCGCAGACGTTCTCGAGGTCGCCGATCAGGTGGCTCGAGAGCAGCACCGCCGTCCCATCGGCGGCCAGGCGGCGCACGAGCCGCCCCATGTCGCGGGCCCCGGCCGGGTCGAGGCCACTCGTCGGCTCGTCGAGCAGCAGCAGCCGCGGCGAGCGCAGCAGCGCCGCGGCGATCCCCAGCCGCTGGCGCATTCCAGTCGAGTAGCCGCTGACGCGATCGCCGCCCCGATCGGCCAGACCGACCTGCTCGAGCGCCTCCTCCACGCGCCCGCCCGCGACGCCACCGTCGAGCTCGGCGTACAGCTCCAGGTTCACGCGTCCGGGCAGATACGGATAGAACGTCGGCTCCTCGACGAACCCGGCGACCCCGTCGAGATTGATCATGTCCGACGCGCCCAGCGGCCGTCCGAACAGCTCGACCTCGCCATCGTCGGGCGAAATCAATCCGAACAGCAACCGCAGCAGCGTGGTCTTGCCGGCGCCGTTGGGGCCGAGCAGACCGCGGACCTCCCCCTCCTCGACGACCAGGTCGCCCCGTCCACCGCCACCGTCGTCTCGAACCGCTTCAGGAGGCCGCTCGCACGTACTGCTGCCACGGCCGTCACTATACGGCCACGCGGTGTTCGCAATGTCCGTCGGGTAGCACCTCGACAGAGTGGATCCGCTCCGCCCCATTCGATCGTCCGACCGCTTTCAGCAGCGGCATCGAGCGTGGGACGGTCCCGATGGCGGTGATCAGGAAGTTCGGCAACGACCAGGCCGGCAGCCTCGCGAGGTTCCATTAGCAAACGCGCCGTTCCTACTGAAACCTCAGACAGAAGGGACCGGTGCTCGCTCGATCCCCGCAAACAGCGGAGAGCGCACTTCGCCGAATGCGATCGTGAGCAGACCCCGCATCGGCGTGACTGCAAAGCCTACGGGGACAGCCATGAGGTCGCGTGCCTCCGTTCGCACGGAGCAGTCGCCCCGAGCTTCGGCTACAGGTGGGACCCGAGGAAGGGGTACCCAGCCGCGATTGCTGCTGGCGTGGCGAAGCGCTCGCGCGGTCGCCGCGCTCGTGACGATTCCTTTTGAGCAAGGTGCAGCGCGGCGGCCAGCCGACTGCCGCTGTGTTCACCGCCGGCGCCGAGCCGGCGAGCGTGCGAGCGCTTGCGGACCGCGGTGGGATCCGGCCGCTCGGAAGCACTCAGCGGGCTCGAGCAAGTCGGCTGTTCGTACCTCGGTGAGCGACACGGAGCTCTGGGGCGACGTGCGGTCTTCCGCCGCCGGGCCGATGCAGCTGTGGGCGCCGGGACGCCGCTGCTGCTCGTCCGCAGCGGCACGGATTTTCGCACCGTCGACGCTTTCGCTTCCACGTTTGCCATCCGCTTGCTGGCCACGCGGTCGGCGGCTAAGAAGGCCCAGCCGCGGGGTTGAGCTCCGTCGCCCATATGGAGGGGCGGGTGTCAAGGGGTAGGGGTTGATTGCCATGGTTTGGTTGGTGTTGGGGTGGTTGGTGTGGTTGCGGCTGGCGGGGCGGTCCGGGCGTCCGCGGGTTCGCGACGTTCGGTCATGCTCATATGCGGGGGCTGAGTTTCCCCAAGGCCTTGGTTCGTCGCACGTCCGCTGTCTAAAGTCGAGCGCGGCCGCCCGGGGGCGGGTGCTCAGGCGACTAATCGCGGACTGGTGTGCGCGAGCCGGGGAGCTCGGGCCGCCTCGCCAGCCGCAACGGGTTGTGGTTTAGGTGTCAGCGTGAGTTGGTGAGTCTCCTGCGGCGGGTGGTGGGGGTGTTGTTCCTGCTTCGGGGGTTGGGGGCTGGCTGTGTGAGGGGGTCGCCCGCCGGCAGGGATGCCGGCGGTATCCGGTCGGGATGAGGGGTCCAGGTGGTGATTTCCCAGCAGTAGCCGGTGAGTTCGCGCGCGATCGCGACGGCGACGATGCCGTTGGGTTTGCGCCGGGCGTCTTTGAGTTGGCGCCAGCGGGCGTTGAGGCGTCGTTGCGCGCGCCAGGCGATGTGGATGATCTCGGGTGCTTGGCCGCGTTGGCGGCGTTCGAGCGTTTGGCCGACCACGGGGTTGCGGCGGTAGTGGTAGGCGGCCTCGATCATCAGCCGCCGCGCGTGGGTGGAGCCGGCTTTGGTGATCGACCCGAGTCGGCGCTGCTGGCCGGTGGTGTGTTCTGAGGGGACGATCCCGAGGTAGGCGGCGAGCTGGTCGGGGTGATCGAACCGTTCCCACTCGCCGATCTCCGCGCACAGCCCGAGCGCGGAGAGCGTGTCGATCCCGCGCAGACACCGCAGCCTTGCGACCGTCGGCGCGCACGGCGCGGACAGGGCGAGGCTGGCGAGGTCCGCCTCGACCTGGTCGCGGCGGGCGATCAGCACGTCATGGGCGTGCAGATAGTCCGCGAGCGTCGCTTGGGAGGCGTGGTCTGAGAACCGGATCGAGGTCAGCCACGAGCGGTGCTTGCGCGTCCACGCCACCCCGGGGCCCTCCCAGTAGATCTCCCGGCGCAGCAGGAAGTTCCCGAGCCGATGCCGCGCGCGCTGGAGATCGATCCGGATGTCCTCGCGGCAGCGCACCAGATCGCGCAGCTGCTCACGCTCCACCGACGGGATCGTGACCAGCGTCAACTCGCCCGCGGCCAGCAGCCGGGCCAGACGGATCGCGTCACGCTTATCGGTCTTGATCCTGTCCGCGGGCGAGCGCTCGGTCTTCCCCGGCGCGCACACCCCGAGCTCGATCCCCGCCGCCCGCGCGCGGCGCGCCAGCCCGAAACCGGTCGGGCCCGCCTCATACACCATCCGCGCCGGCCGCTCGATCTCCACCAGCACCGGCAGCAGTTCGTGCGGGTGGCCCACCACCCGCCTGGTCACGACCTCGCCCGTCGCCTGATCGAAGATCGCGACCGTGGACTCGCGCGCGTGCACGTCCAGACCGACCCAACGGATACCGTCAGGCATGTCGGTACCTCCTCGTAGATGTGGCCCGCGTCGAAGCTCGAACCTTCGACGCGAACATCAACCCCGCTACGCGGGGGTGCCGACTACCTTCGACCCCGAAGGAGCCGGTCCTCCATAGTGTCTGAAGGACTCGTGCCGCCGGGACCCGCCCGAATCGCGAAAGCACTCATCCGGCTCACTGTTCCACCACGATCGCGTTCTGCTCTTTGCGATCCTGGCCGTCGGCGTCGCGGGCCATCGCTCCCGTGGCAAAGCAGTGACGCCGGCACGAGACGCCGCGTGGTCGCATTAACGAAGCAGAAGCCGGGCGATGGCGGGTGCGGGACCTGGCCGCTTGCTCGCAGGCGGCTGACCGCGCCGGAGCGACATTAGGTCTACTCGCCATAGTAGTCGCGAAAACTGGCTCGGCGAGACGACGAAAGCGATCACGCCGTCGCGCCATCAGGGCGTTCACTACACGACCGGGATTGCGACCAGCAGTTGCCTTCTGTCTCGGTTCTGGCTCTGAACGCGCTCTCCGCTCTTGCCGCCGTTCCCCCCACGCCCTGCGAGGGGTAGTGCGCCGAGATCGACCCTAGCTGCTCGGGGCAGGTCCTATTCCGATCGCTGGCCGTCAGCGAAGCACGCGAAAGTGCGCAACGCACACTGCCGAGGACCCGGACGTCGGATCGTAGGACGGGCCTAGACTCGATTGCGTGAGCCAAGTCGCCCGTGCAAACGTCATCGACGTCGTTCCAGGTACCTGCTGGTGGTGTGGGGCACCTGCAGATTCGCGCGAGCACAAGTTCAAGCGAAGTGACCTCGTTCGGGAGCACGGCGCGGCGCCCCACAAGGGCGACGCCGCGCTGAGTCGGGTCAACGGAGAAGGCTCGCTTTACATGCGCAGCAGCAAGAACGACGCCCTGAAGTTCGAGCCGAACCTGTGTCAGCGCTGCAACGACACGCGGAGCCAACCGTTCGACAACGCCTACGACCAGTTCATCTCCTGGGTCCTCGCCAACGAGGCGATCGTCTTGGATGCCCGCGTCGTTGACCTCGAGGCAGTGTTCGGCTCCAAGTGGAGGGCGGCCGGTCTCAACGTCTTGCGGTATTTCGTCAAGCACATCGCTTGCCGCCTCGCAGATCTCGCCACGCACGGCACGTACATCCGGATCCCAGGCGATCTGGTCGCCTTCCTGAACGGCGGGCCGAGCCCGCACAGCGTTACGTGCGACTTCCTGGTGGAGCCGGCTCTGCTGCGGTGGGCCGAGGTGCGGCCTGAGGATCCGCTGTGGATCCCTCGCCCGTTGTGGCTCGATGACATTTTCTTGACGGGACGTGAGAACGATCCGACCCTTATCCAGTCGCGCTGGCGTTACGGGTGGTTCACGCTCGCCTGGGCTGTAGGCGCCGACGCCGACGGGGCCCATCCGTTCTCCGCTCAGGTCCTCCCGGTGCCGTTCATCGCACGATCGTGGGATCCGATGTTCGAGATGGCCCTTGCCATGGCCAAGCACGATCATCCCGGGCTTGAGGCGAACGTCGAGAGCCAGGAATCGGTTGAGCGCAGGCAGGCCCGGATGCAGCCTCTGTGGGAGTCACCGGTTGCGCGCGCATTCCTCGCTGGAGCCCTGGACTTTGAAGCGTCGTTGCGCCAGCGTGGGCCTGACCACCGGGACAACGTGCTGGTCCAGGACACGGAAGGGGTGTCTCTGGCCCGCGAACTCGCGCGTGTTGAGCTCCTCATCAGGTTGTGCGCGAACTGGAGCGTTGGCGATCTTTCTGAGCCCACCCTGCGATCCGCCGCGCAGGCGGCTCCCTTTGGGACGCAGGACGACCTGCTTTCCGCTGCGGCTGAGATGGAGGCGCGACGGGACAACTCCACGCCGCTCGCCGCCCTCCGGTCGGATTTCGCCAGCTTGGCGACGTTGCAGCTGGCGAATGCGTATGAAGCAGGACCAGACTCGCTTGTCGGTCAACAGGCACTGCTCGAGGCCGCGCGGCTCGCTGGCTGCGGCGTAATGGCGGCGGCGGTTGACAGCAACGATGCGGGCGCGGGTTTCGTTGCGGCCCTCTGGGCGCAGGAAGAACTCGCAGACGTCCAGCCAGGTTAGTTGTAGCGCCCGCAGCAGGGCCATCGGAACCCGTCGCCCGAATCGACCTCAATTCCCAGTTGCCTGGTCCGAACTCCAGCGTCATGACACCGTCGGAGCTAGCCCCCGACGGAGGTAACCAGTCGCCGGGCCCCCGTCGGCAGGGTTCATCGAGGGCTGGATGCTCCGGCCGCGCGCCTATGTGCAAAAGTCCTTAGTCGCCAGGGAATCACGGCACGGTTCCATGGCGGGGCAACAGCAATCACGCTGGCCAGGCGATGGGCCGCCGGGAATCGGCCGAGAGGACACGATATGGCACGGCAAGCCGGACGGTCGGAGCGGCATCGTCGGGCGCGACTACGTCGACTTGGCACGGTAATCGGCCGGCCTATCACGGACCGTCACGTTCGCGTGGACGGTGGACGTGCCGTTGGTGTATCGGGGCCGCAGCCTCTCAGTCCCCGCGCCGTGTACGCGACGGCGACCTGCGCACTTCTCATGAGACTGGCTATCACGTCCCATGATCGGGCAATCAGGGATGTGTCTGCATCCCGTCTAACTCTTGACTTGCTTGTGCCACGCGCTGGGCCAATACCGGGTCGGTCGCACCGCGGAACCGCGTGATCACCTCTCGGTACGCGCTAGTTGCTTCCTCGCGGCGTCCAAGTTGTCCGGCCATTTCGCCCTTGTTCAGAAGCGCGCCTGCGACGATCTCTCGTAGTTTGGGATCCGTTGAGGTCCCGAAGCGGGTCATGATCGCGTCACAGGCGCTCAACGCCTCGGGCACCCGATCGAGCTTATCGAGAGCTACGGATCTATTCATGAGTGCCCTGGCTACTTGAAGCTCCGCACTGGGGAAGCGCGATATCAGGTCATCGTCGATCGCTAGGGCCTCACTTGCGCGACCGGTCGTTACGAGAATTACGGCGTTATTGACTAGCGCTCGCGCAACCTGTTCGCGCAGGGGACCTTCGTCGATCTGATCGAAGCGTGCTACGACCTCGTCGTTGGTGGCCATCGCTTCGGACGGGCGTTCGAGCTCCGCGAGGAGGATCCCTTTGTGAACCAGAGCCGTTGCGAGGTGTTCTCGGATCTGTGAGTTGCCGGACGCCCCGAATCGGGCGGCGAGGTCGTCGTAGACGGCAATTGCCTCAGCCTTTCGGCCGGCTTGCCCTAGAGCGTCGGCCTTACTGAGTACGACCCAGGCCATGCGCTCCTGTGACTCCTTATCCGCGCGATCGGCGAGACGGCGAACGAGCTCGTCGTCGACAGCGACGGCATCTTCCCAATGGCCGAGGCTGCTGAGGGCGGCAGCTTTGTTTATGAGCGCAACCGTGGCCTGCTCTTGAGCTGCCGGACTGAGAGCAGCGTCAATTGACGACAGCACACGATCACACGCCGCGACGCTCTCGTCGAGTCGACCGAGTTCACGCAGAAGAACTGCCCGGTTGAGGAGTCCTTGCCTTCGCTCGTTCGTAACTTCTTCGCTCGAGGCCTCGTCGAGTCGGGCGAATGCTTCGTCGTATGCCGCTAATGCGTCCTCCGAGCGCCCAAGCTGTAAGAGAGCGGCAGCTTTGTTCAGCAGCGCCGACGTGACCTGCGAGTAGACGTCCCCGTGCCTCACGTCTCCGAACCGAGACAAAACCTCCTCACTGACCTCGAGAGTTTCGGCGTGGCGTCCCATCCTCCCCAGATAGGCGCTCTTGCTCACCAGGGCCCTCGCAACTGCGTCGTGAAGGATGGGACTCGTGGCATCGCTGTACGCCTGGACGAGCTCGTCGCAGAGCACGACGGCCTCTTCGTCGCGCCCGAGTTCGTCGAGACTGCCCGCCGCCATGATCGTCGCTCTCGCAATCTCTTCTTGAACCGATGGGGTCCCATCTCCTAGGTGAATACGGAGGCCGTACCCGATGTCGACGCCATCGTCGACCGGATCGCCTTCAAGTTTCGAAGCTCTCCGTAACATCGCAATCGCGGCGTCTGCGTCGCCCTCTGACGTAAAAACGTTGGCGAGTGCAATGGCAGCTCGTGCGCTGCCCAGCTCGACGGCGAATGTCCATGCATCGATTGCCCCGGCGTCGCCGAGGTCCCGCAGCAGAGCGCCACGTCGGAACGCGGCGTCGGCGCCAAGCGTGAAATCGCCGACGACCGCCGCTTGCCTGTACAAGCCAGCCGCCTCCTCCGGCTCGTCCCGGTTCGCGAGCAGTGTCGCGAGAAAAAACGCGGCTAGCGGCCAGCCACCCGAATGCGCTCCGGGAACCACCTCACGAAAGACCTGTTGCGCTTCGGCCTCCTGGCCCTCTGCCAGCAGCAGCATGCCGAGGTATGCGCTCGCGCCCGTGTGGCCTCGATCGGCGGCGAGTTGTAGCGACTCCCGTGCACCTGCCAGATCACGGGAGTGCCAGCGAGTCATCGCGACGTTGAAGGCTCCACCCGGGCTTCCTTGCCGAGATGCCTCGGCGAAGTGTCCTGCTGCCGCCTCGGTGTCCCCGCGGCTGACCGCAGCCACGCCCTCAGCGAAGGCCTCCCGTGCGAGACGCGCCTCCGACGTCGGCCCTTCACGTGCGATGCTCCTCTCGTCGAGCTCTGGATGCGGCAGGAGCGATCCGATGTCCGGGAAGCTAATGCCGAGAGCCGGGTCATGCTCGGCTCGATCGCCGACGAAGTCGAGTAGAGACCGCGCCTGAATCAGCGCCTCGGCCGCCTCCTTATCGGTTGGCTGGTAGCCAAAATGAGCGACCCGATTCCGCAGGTCGTACCCGCCTCGAAGCCAGTCGCTAACAGCGTTGGCTTCGGACTCGCTGTCGGATACCGACACGCGGAGACTTCGCGCGAAGTGGTGTACGTACCGGCTGCGGAACGGCGTCCTCACAAGAACGTTTTCCAGCTTCTCACTCGTCCACGCCTTCGTCATCCCGACTCCCCGGACGACACCATCAACCAACAGCTCCACGGCAGTTCCGGCCTCCAGGACGGCGTGGCCAGCGCGCCCTGCCTCGAGCGACCGTCGCGCCGCGTACAAGAACTCCAGCGCAGGTGAGAACGGTCCGCGTCCCATGTGCTCGGAGATCGCCATCGCGTGGTTGATGATCGTTGCATCGTGGTCGCTCGACACGCGCTCTTCGCCCGGGTGAAGAAACAAGAGAAACAGCCGCGGCGGCTTATCGGGGTCCCCGAGGTCGCGGAGGTCCTGCTCCCAGCCGATCAGCATCGGCGGCAGCTCAAATGTGTGCACAGGACGAATCCGATGATTCTCCGCAGCGGCCCCAAGGGCTAACAGTTGGGTGTTGAGCTTGCTCAACACCACCTGAAATTGCTCACGCAGCCATCGCTCGTCATACTCGCCGGTCGGGCTGGGAACGATGCGCTCAGCTTTGACGACCGTGACCGATGTCGTCGGCGATTCAAGATCGTCCTCGCTTGGAATGGCCTCAGAGAGTTCCTCCGCGTAGGCGGTCGCGACATTCCGAAAAAGCGGCGCGGCGGGTTTCGTCACGCGACGAAACCGCATCACCACGCAAGGTCGCACCGCCGGCTCTGGCAGCTCGGGCATGCCCAGGAAAGCCTGAAGATCGAAATCCGCCCAGTCCTCCAACGGAGGATGCGCAAACTCGATTACATTGAAGGCCCCTTCGGAGAGGCCTGCATCAAACCCAAGCTCGATGTAGAACTGAAGGTGAATGAGCGGAGTTCTCGCCCTCCGCTCAGTTAAGTCAGGGCCTGTCATAACCGCCGGCTTGATCTCCTTCCTTTTACGGGACGCCTGTGGGGGCTGCCGACCCCGACCCTTCCTAGCTCCCCTGTGTCTCTTGCCGCGTGCCACGCTACGGGACCGTACCGCCCGTAAACCTGGGGCGGGGCGGGGTACCCGACGTGCCTGCGGAGATCTCCACAGGGTGAGATCGCTACGTCCACCAATTGAGTGTGTCGCCGGAGCGTGATCGATGATCGCGTGGCCACCTGACGTGTCGCCGATCAACTTAGCGCTGATGCTGTCGGCAGTCCGGTGTTCGCCAAACAGAACGCTCTGCTCGGGCAGGCCAACGGGTTGCGTGAGCCAAATTTGTAGCGGCGGAGGCCAGGTCTAGGGGCGCATCCCGTCGTTTTGCGCCGGCGGGCACCACCGCGGCGAGCGTTTGACGAAGTCGTTGCGTACGTCCAGGCGTCTGCGTAGGCTCCCATCCGTCGCCTGGTTGACGGCGTAGTGGTGGTCGCCTCCGCGGGCGCGAACGAGCAGATAAATCTCCCAGCCGATCTCGTCGAGCTGTTCGCCGTCCTGCTGGAGCCGATCTCGACAGGAGAGAACCGTGGTTTGGTCGTCGGCGAATCGGTAGGGCAGCAGGTCTCGAACATATGGGACCACATACCGCTCAGCAGCTTTGACGCCGGCTGCATAAGCCTCCGGTTCGCTGTCGCCGCGCCACGGTCGCGCCGGCACGGGGGCATCCGTTCCGTAGAGCTGCGCGGCAGTGATCGCGTGGACGAAGCCATCGACTGCCGCCAGGCGCCGCCAGTCACTCGCGTAGTCGTCCTTTCCGAAGGCCGCGGAGACGCGTTCCACGACCGCCGCCAAGTGGACCAGCGCGATCATGAGTCGCGTCCTGCGCTGGCGGGTGGTCATCGCCGCATGGACGACTGCGTCATAGATGAGCCCGATCGGGTTGGTGAGCTCATCTATCAGGCCCGGATCTTGCGCGAGCGCCGCGAGCGGGCCGGATACGTAGATACCGTCCGGTCGTAGCTGCGCGGTGAATTGGGCGGTCAGATCGGCGTCCGTTTCCTCGAGCATCGCCCTGCGGATCGCCGGGTGCACGTCGAGATCAGCGGCCAGCCAAGAGACACACTCAGCCACGACCGTCCGGGTGTCGACGTCGAGCCGGCCCCGAGTCCAGCGCTCCTTGACCTCCCGCCACCAGGCGCCGAGCGGGAAGCCGCCCACGGTTGCCGGCACGCACGGCAACAGGTGGAATCTTGCCGCCTGTAGCAGGAGATCAACGCCAATCTCAAAGATCTCCTCGTCCGTGGGCGGCCGCGCGGGCTCGAGGACTTGCGGCTGGATCGGGGTGACGGCCCTGCGACCCGATCGGCTGCCGGGGACTCCGAGGGCTTGGGCAAGGGCGAGACCGATCGCCTCAGCGAATTCAGCTCCAACCTCGACGGCGGCATCGAACGCAAATCCTCTCGGCCCTTGCGCCGCGGGGTCGTGATGTGCATGGTTGAAGCGCATGCCGTCGAGGGAGCGTGCGATCTCCGGGTCGTGACTGCGGAGCGCTCCGAGGACGTCGACGATCCCGCGGTGCTCCGATCGGGCGAGCGCGGCACTGAACGGTTCGTCTGCGCGCAGGACGACAGGTAGCACGATCGTGCCTTGTGTCTTCCCGGGCGAGGGACGGACGGACCGTCCCACAGCCTGGATGATCGACGCCTGGCTGCGTTGCGTGTCGATGAACGCAATGCTGTCGATCTCGGGGACGTCGACTCCTTCCTGGAGCAGCTTGACATTCGAGAGCAGGCGGTACTCATCGGGTCGGTCGGACCTGAAGCGGTCAAGAATCTGGGCTTTGGCGGCTGGTCGCATGTAGCGACCGTCGATGTGGCTCGCCCAGAGGGCATCTGACGGGGCCTCGTCGTCGGGGAGCAGCTCGGCGGCGATCGGAAACTGAACGCTGAACCTTCGGGACTGGTCGATGCCCGGCTGGAACGCGACCATTCGCCTGCAGCCGAACCGTCGCATCGCCCTAGCGCATGCAATCTGCGTCGCAAGACTCGCGGCGTCCAGCCGCTCGTCTCCGTCGGGCGTCACGATTCGATGCTGCTTGATCAATTGATGGACCTCGTCGTCTGACACGGGAATCACAACCACCTGATACGGGCAGAGGAGCTCACGCTCGGTCGCCTCGGCGAAGGTGAGCCGGTGAATTACGCGGCCGAAGCGGGCTCGCTCGTCCATCGAGGCGAGCTTGACGTTGTGGTTAGCAGCACGTCCCTTGTCTCGTGTTCCATAGACGGTGGGGGTCGCCGTGAAGAACAGTCGCCGCCGTGCTCGAATCGCATGCTCATTCAGGATGGTCTTGTGCGACGACGACTCGAGGCCGGCACATCGGTGCGCCTCGTCGGCAATCGCGAGGTCGAACTCCGCCGAAGTCCCGCTCATCGCCTTGGCAACTGCAGGCGACGAGTTGTAGGTCGCGACGATCAGCAGAGGCTCGGATTGAGCAAGAGCGGTCGCGATCGCGACGGGATCCGTGGTGCGGAGAATTCCTAGCTCCTCGCCGTCGGCCAGCTCTTCGGTCTCGGCGCGGCGGGCGTCACCACAGACCAACAGCAGCCGTCGCCGGGTGGCGGCATGCCGTGTCCACGTTCGAGCGGTCTGTCGGATAAGCGCGAGTGTGGGGGCGACCACGAGGACCCTCTGGGCGGCGAGGCGATCCGCGGCCCAGACACCGACGAGGCTCTTGCCCGTCCCGCACGCCATGACAACCTGCGCACGACAGTCGCTCGTACTCGCCCAGGCGTCGATCGCGTCGAGCGCCTCGGTCTGGTGAGGCCTGGGCGTGACGGTCGCCAGCGACACAGCGGTGAGTTCGTTTGCGCTGGACGGCCACACGAGATCCGAGGCACGTAGCTCCTGCAGGAGGCAGGTCGTGACGCGCTTCTCCTGTGCGCGCATGACCTCGATTGCATTGGCGCCGATCAGATCGGTTGTCGCGATTAGCAGCCGCTCGGCGATTCGTGGTCGACTGGACTCGCTCAGGAACGTGTCCACGTCAGCCTTTGAGATGCTGGTCTGCTGCCCGTAGTTTTTTGCCTGGACTGCAAACACACGCCCGTCGTGAGTCTCAGCTATCAGATCGATGCCCTTGTCACGACCCCAACGGTGCGGCCAATCGTCCCACAGCCACACTTGGCGGAAGACCGCCGCCCAAAACGGATCGTTCTCCAAGTACCACTTGCTCAAGCGCTCGAACTCTTTGCCGTCCGTACCGAGCGATTCGAGCAGTCGATCGAGCCCTGTTGGGTCCTGATTTGTCTCCATCTGTCACGGCGAACGTTAGTTCGGGCAACGGACAGCGACGGCGCGAGGTTCGGAGTACGCTCGAGCAGCGGCGCCCCGGTCCGGCGATCGGTCTTAGCCCCCGGCTGCTGCGAGCTCGATGATCGCAGCGGCGACGATCCGCGCGAAGCATTCCAATTGCTCCGCGGCCGGGCTGACGATTGCTCCTACGGCGCGGCTGGGCGGCGCAGGGCGACGGGCAACGGCGTAGTGCATCTCGGCAGGATCAGAGTCGGCCACACCGTGGCCGGTAGAGACCTCGAACCGGCTCGCCTCGATCGTGCGTCGACACCAGCGCTCTTTCGCCGCGGCGGAGAGTCATATCCTGAGGGCATGCTCTACCACGCCCGAGTCTCAACCGACGAGGCGCGTCGTCGCCTCGACCATACCGACGAAGCGTACGCATTCCATCTGTCCCAGGATGAGCTTCGTCGTCGTTTCGTGGACCCGTGGACGGCGTGTCAAGAGATCGTGTGCGGCGGACTCACGTTCGCGCCAGAACATACGAGAGTGGAAATACTTCAAACCTCTAATGCGTCCAGCCAGCCGTTTGCCGGTCGCGCGAGTTGGAACCACGCCGAGTCGAGCACGGACACCCACGACGTAACAGATGACTTCATTACACATCGAGACCCTCGCGTGGACCTGTCTGGCACGGGCGGCCAGCCAACTCGCAATCCGAGGGCCGTCATGGTGGTGTATGGCCAAGATCAAGCGGCGAACGAAGCGATCTTCGAGTGGCTTCGTGCCATTGGCTTGGAGCCTCGCGAGTGGAGCGAACTGACCCGCGCAACCGGTAAGGCGAGCCCTTTTATCGGCCAAGTCTTGGACACCGCATTCCAGGATGCACAGGCGGTAGTGGTTCTGTTCACACCAGACGAGCACGTCAGGTCCCGTGCCGATCTTGTGTCGAGCCGTGAGGCATGGCGACTCCAGGCGCGCCCAAACGTTCTCTTTGAAGCTGGCATGACATTTGCCACGCACGCTGATCGAAGGGTGCTGGTAGTGCTTGGCAACCAGGACTTGCCAAGCGATCTCGCCGGGCGCCACTATGTGCGCATCGCCGGCCCTGAGTCATTGCACGAACTTGCAAACCGCTTGGAGACCGCCGGCTGCGAGGTAAGACGCGGCGGCACGCAGTGGCTGAACATGAGCCGATTTCCCGTTCGAGACGGTCTCGTATTTGGCCCGCCTGATCCTCCGGCGCAGGCTGAGACTTCCGCGGCCGTCTTTGCCCGCCACATCGAGCGTGAGCTCAACGCTAACGTTGAGGTCGCGGCCACAGACCTTCTCGACCGGGATCTCCCCCTCACGGGAGACGAAGTCGCACGCTGGACTGGTTCAACAGAAGTCACGATCAGGACACGTTGCGGGCGTTCGTACGCCGCCAGATTTCGAGCGGCCGGCCGTGGCCTCGCTCCTGCCGACGAACTTCGCACAAAGGTGGCCTTCATCCACGATGATCTAGCTGCACAGACCCAGGCCGGATCGTTCTCGTCTGGGCCACGGGCGGGCGCCTGGGGCGCGCCCGCTCGGTCTAGCAGGTGGATCGATCCACTCGCTGTCGTTGAAGGCGCGGCACACCCCTCGCAGCCGTCTAGCGCCCGCTCGCCAGCGCGATGAGCCGGGCAGCCGATGACGGAGTTGGACGTTCGCTTTTCGCGAGCGACTGGCTCCGCACGCGCCACTGCTTCGGCGCCCAAACGTAATCTCGCTACGGCGCGGTGCTAGCCGGATGCGAGCAAGCGGCCAGGTTCCGCGCCCGCCATCGCCCGGCTCCTGCTTCGTAAATGCGATCGCGCGGCGTCTCGTGCCGGCGTCACTGCTATGCCACGTTTCGGATCACCCGGACGCAATCGACGGCACCGGGATCGCATTCGCATCTCGCGGTGTTGACGCCTCGGCTTTCGCTACGGCGAGCGAGCGCAGGGTCTGAGGCCGCTGCCTGTTAGCTGTCGAGGCCGACGGCCAGCACGCGAGGAGAGGAATGGATGGAGAGGTCAGGCCGATCGAGCCGAAGCCGCTCATGGTGAGCGCTGGCGACCGCCGCGGACAAGCGCCATGTAGCCGACGGGCAGCTCAAGGGGCGACACGATCCGCGTCCGCGTTACCGCTCGTGCTGGATCGACGTCCTCGGGTACCCGGGTTACCTCGCCACTGCTCCGGTTTAGGCGGTCGCTACTCCGGTTGAGCTCAATATCCCGCTCCCCGCAAAACGCTTTAGTTGCAGGTCTTTACTGACCTAAACCTGGGTTGGCGGCGAAACGCCCAAGTCCGGTTTAGGTGACGCGCTGCTCAGTACCCCTGCCGCGCGAAAAACCCCACGACAGCGGGCAAAACGCGCGACCTAAACCGGAGTAGGAGCGGATTTCGACCGGTGACTTGGGTAGGTGACCATGGCCGCAGGCACCAACGCCGTCCTTCACCGGCGCGCTTACACCCTCCCCGGTGCGCTCGGGCAGCCCGCGGGAACAGTCGGCGCGGTTGGTAACGCCCGGGCTTCGGATGCCGGTCGCGGTACGGAGCCGGCTATGGCCTCGTGGCGCGGATGGTGTGTGATTGCTGGGGTTTCGCCGCCAATCCGCCGGGCGGTCGTGGTAGAGTCCGATGCCTCGATTGATGGCTCGCTGTGGTACGGCGACCTCCCCGCTCTAGACGGGGCACGAGATGACACGCATAGCCCGAGCTCTCCTAGTGAGTGCAAAAGGCGCCCTGAGAAGCCGAGAAGCCCACGTTGAAGGGTGAGGTTTGTGCGCTCTCTGTCGTGTCTCGTGCGTGTCACCTTGCTTGTCTGATCGCCCCTGATGGATCACGTCGGCGCGCGTTGACGGCGTGATCGGCTGAGGTTCTCGGCCGCGGCGTTCGCCGACGTCTGGGCGTTGCCAGCGGCCCGTCTGGAACGAGCTCATCGGGCGTGTGGCGTCGCTCGACACGCGGGGTTGACCGAGCACCGAGTTGCGACTACCTCCCGAGTCGCTGGTGCTCGGTCGACCCGCGGCCGGCGCTGGAGTTGCGACCGACCGCCTTCGCCGGCCGCCACAGAGTCGGCTGGGTGCGCCTCGGCGCCTGTCGCCAGGCAGACCGGCCTACCTGGGACGTTCCCTTAGCCGCACGAGGTTGATCGAGCCACCGCGGTGAAGACGGGGTCGGCGTACGCGCCCCGAGCCGAAGACTTTCTCGAAGAAGGCCCGTGACCCCTTCGCTTCTGGGGTCGCGGGCCGCTCGTCGTTAAGGAGCGCCGTGCCGTGACGGTGTTGCGGCAAAAAGCAGAGCCCCGCCGCGAGGACGGGGCTCAACACACACATAGGAGGGTACCGCATGGTCCCCCAGTTGATTGCCCGCGTCGACGGGCTGCCCGTGTCGCTAGTCACACCCGAACGCGTGTGGCCCGTCCCCTCGGCCGAGGTCGGAGATGATGTCTCCCACGACCGGGCGCGGCTAGCGCCGATCGAGCGCCAGACTGCCGTCGTGCATGAGTGTCGGCTGCCCGCGTGGGCGCGGGACATGCTCGCTGAGCAGGCGGCCGAGTCGGAGCGGTTCGCGATCCGCTCGGACCTCCCCCGCGCGGGGCTGCTCTGATGCGAGGCGTCGGGATGACGATGATCAGCCCGCCACCGCCGCCGCGCGGGCTTGCGCACCTGAAGCCTCCGGTCGTCAGCCGCTCCGGCGAGCTGCTCTGATCCTTCGCCGGCCGCTAACACGAGCCGGTGCAGCCACGACCGAGAGGAGGTACTTGCCTTGGTTTGAGGCAAGCCCGACGCCGAAGCGGCGCCGGGCATTTCAGCATCCCTGTAATGCGTCGGCCCCGAAGCTGGAACCTCCGGGGCCGGCAGATCCTCACAAGGAGGACCGAGTAGTGATCGAAGAAAGTACCACCGCAAGGGGCGGATCGCACGAGTTCGACGGCGAGGTGCCTGGGCAGGCGCGCAAAGACCGTGCGGGCGTGGTGCGGACCGCTTTGGCGATCGTCCGGCTGGCGCGCGCGCATCGCAGACTCGAGCACGTGCCGACGCTGGGCCAGGTGCAGGCGATGGCCTGGTTCGACGGCCGTGAGCCGTGGTCCTATCTGCTCGACCGCGCGGTGAACTTCGTGCCCGAGCCGATGGAGTTCGGCTACGAGCGCGAGCTCGGCGAGCACGCGCTGTCGTTCACCTGCCGCGACCCGTACGGGCGGGTGATGGAGCTGGTGACGATGCGCGACGGCGGCGGGTTCGACCTGCTCAGCGGCTTGTAAGCCGCGAGCGCATGCCTGGGGCCCGGAGAGTCTGCCCTTCGTCGGGCCGGCCTCCGGGCCTCCGGGCCCGTCTGTCTCGCGAGTGACCGTAAAGCGGTGCCCCGTCCGCTCCGGCGGTGAGAATCCAGAGGATGATGTGTCCGCTGACCGGCCGGCCGCACCGGATGTTCTGGATGCGCTCGGCGTGGTGGTGCCAGGACTGCCGGCAGAAGATCGAGTCCTGCTGCGACGGTGGCGGCTGCCCGAGCGTGACCCAAGAGTGGGCGATTCGGGCGGGGGTCAGCGGCCGCCGGCCGGCTGGCTCGTGACGGTTCGTGCGCTGCGGCCCGGCCCGATGCCCCAGCTGACGATGCGCTCTGGATGGATCCGGATCAGCGGCGTGGGCAGCGCGATCGCCTCGGCCCGGCCGCGGACCTCGATCCCCCGCGGGCGCCACGGATCCGTGCTCTCAAGGTCGTCGATCACGATCGCGGCTCGCCCGGTGCGGGCGATGTCCCGGAACTTCTTCGATTGCTCCAGGTCGATGCCGCCGATCTCGATCGCATCGCGTGCCGCGTTGTAGATCCATCCAACCGGCACCACGTGCGGGGTGCCGTCCGCGCCAACCGTTGCCATCCGTCCGAGCTGATGGCCGCCGGTGAGGTAGCGAAGCTCGGCGTCGGTGAACACGCTCATCACGCTGGTTGAGACCGGCGAGTCGCCTACGGGTCTCGGGTGACGCGGTCCGGCGACGACGGACCGACGGACAGCACACTCTTGGACAACGGCATCGCGTGAGCCCGCGCCTCGGCCTCGGTGACCGGCGG
>Ga0335081_10005947_pt1 | contig 19337 bp, 14 predicted proteins | sample Lox_Sample_35_FD_206713 | JGI IMG/M metagenome (GOLD analysis project Ga0335081, IMG submission 206713) | Soil microbial communities from Loxahatchee National Wildlife Refuge, Florida, United States - Lox_Sample_3.5 | ecosystem: Environmental > Terrestrial > Soil > Wetlands | place: USA... | reverse complement strand
TCCGCGATCGGTACATCGTACTGGTGGGCGGGGCGCCGCTGAACGAGGAATTCGGCAAGGCGGTCGGCGCCGACGCCTACTGCCGGGATGCCGCGATCGCGGTCGAGACGGCGAAGGGCTTGCTCGCCGCCCGCCGCGCACGCTCGCATGCCGTGCCGGCCTGAGTGCGCAGGCCGGCGCCGAGAGACCAAGGAATGAGCGCGCTCGATGGACGTGACGGAGGCGACCGGCGCGAGGGCGTGCTGGTCATCGCCTGCGGCGCGCTCGCCCACGAGATCGTCGCGCTCTGCCGCGCCAATGCCTGGCAGTCCCTCGAGGTGCAGTGTCTGCCGCCGGAGCTGCACAATCGTCCGCAGCTGATTCCGCAGGCCGTGCAGCGCGAGATCCGCGCGCACCGCTCACGTTTTCGCACGCTGTTCGTCGCCTACGGGGACTGCGGCACCGGCGGACGCCTCGATGCCATGCTGGCGGAGGAAGGTGTCGAGCGCTTGCCGGGAGCGCATTGCTACGAGTTCTTTGCGACCGCGGAGGTCTTCGCGGCGCTCGCCGAGGCCGAGCCCGGGACGTTCTATCTGACCGATTTTCTGCTGCGGCATTTCGACCGCCTGGTGAGGCGCGGCCTGGGGCTCGACCGGTACCCGCAGCTCGCGCAGGAATACTTCCGCCACTATCGCCGCCTCGTGTATCTCGCGCAGTCCCGGGCGGGCGAGTCGACGCTCGAGCGCGCCCGCGCGATCGCGACGGAGCTGAACCTGGAATTCGAGCATCGCTTCACCGGCTACGGCGAGCTCGGCAGCGCGCTGGCGCGCGCGTTGGAGCGCGAGCGGCGCCGTGCCGCGGCGACCGTGGCGCCGGAGGCCGCATAGGTGGCGCAGCTCAGCATCATCTCCTGGCGCAGCATCCCCGCGCAGGTCATCGTCCGGCGCGGCCGCGAGACCGCCAAAGTGCAGCTGTCGATGCGCTTCCAGGAGGCCATCGATCGCGCCGCGATGCGCGCCGGCAAGGGTTCCTCGGGGGCCTACCTCGCCGACTGGCAGCGCAGCGAGCCGCGCTCCTGCGGGGATGATCTCGAACAGGAAGCGGCGGCCGAGGCGGCACGCCTCGAGGCGCGCTACACCGACTCAGAGCTCGAGAGCCTGATCCGCAACAAGGGGCTGGCGAGCGAGGCGAACGCCATCCCCGGTGCGGCGACGCCGGCAACGGACGCTTAGCCGACAGGCCCGGCGCCGGCCGCGTGCGCCCTCATCTCTTTCGCAGGATGACTCCATGACCGAGACCATCGTGAGCTCCGCCACCAAGACCGTCGTGATCGGCTTCGACCGGCCGTTCGTGATCATCGGTGAGCGCATCAATCCGACGGGCCGCAAGATCCTCGCGGACGAGATGGCGGCCGGCGACTTCAGCCGCGTGGAGGCCGATGCGCGCGCGCAGGTCGCCGCCGGTGCCCACATGCTCGATGTGAATGCGGGCATTCCGCTCGCCGACGAGCCGGCGATTCTGGCCAAGGCCGTGCAGCTCGTGCAGTCGATCACCGATGTGCCCCTCTCCATCGATTCCTCCATCGTTGCGGCGCTCGAGGCGGGACTTGCCGTCTACAAGGGCAAGGCGCTCGTGAACTCCGTGACCGGCGAGGAGGAGCGGCTGGAGAAGGTGCTGCCGCTCGTCAAGAAGTACGGTGCTGCGGTGGTTGCGATCTCCAATGACGAGACCGGCATCTCCGAGGATCCCGACGTGCGCTTCGAGGTCGCGAAGAAGATCGTCCAGCGCGCCGCCGACTACGGTATCCCCGCGGCCGACGTGGTGGTCGATCCGCTCGTGATGCCAATCGGCGCGATCAATCGCGCCGGTGTGCAGGTGATGCACCTGCTCAAGCGGTTGAAGACCGAGCTCAAGGTGAACAGCACCTGCGGTGCCTCCAACGTGAGCTTCGGGCTGCCGCAGCGCGAGGGGATCACCGCCGGCTTCCTCACCATGGCGATCGGCGCGGGGCTCACCTCGGCCATCGCCAATCCGCTGCACGAGGAGGTGCTGCGCGGGTGCATGGCTGCGGATGTGATGATGGGCCACGACCCGGACTGCGCCCGGTGGATCCGTAAGTTCCGCGAGCAGCCCGCCGCCGGTCAGGCCGAAGGGGCGGGACGCGGCAGGCGTGAGGGTGGATTGCGCCGTCGTGGCTGACGAAGCCCTCGTCGTCTTCACACCCTCCGGCAAGCGCGGCCGCTTCGCGCTCGGCACGCCCCTGCTGCAGGCCGCCCGCACGCTGGGCGTGGATGTGGATTCCGTGTGCGGCGGACGCGGCATCTGCGGCCGCTGCCAGGTCCTCGTCATGGAAGGGGAGTTCGCCAAGCACGGCGTGCACTCGACGGCGGCCAGCGTCACGGCGTTGAGCCCGGTCGAGGAGCGCTATGCGGCACGCAAGTCGCTCCCCGCCGGCCACCGCCTGTCCTGTTCCACGCGCGTCCTTGGCAATGTGGTGGTCGATGTTCCTGCGGCGAGCCAGGTCCACCGCCAGGTCGTGCGCAAGGAAGCCGACGCCCGCGACATCACCCTCGATCCGCCGCTGCGGCTGCACGAGGTCGAAGTCGAGCAGCCCGACATGCACAATCCGTCGGGCGATCTGCGCCGGCTGCTGGCTGCGCTCGAGCGCGAGTGGAGCTTGCGCGATCTCAGCTGCGAGCCTTCGGTGCTGCCCGGTCTGCAGAGCGCGCTGCGCCGCGGCGAGTGGAAGGTCACGGTCGCCGTCCACGCCGGAGCGCACGTGCTGGCGGTGTGGCCGGGCCTGCATGAGCGTGCGTTCGGTGTGGCCGTGGATGTCGGCTCGACGACCATCGCGGCCCATCTGTGCGATCTGGCGAGCGGCGAGGTCATCGCCTCGGGCGGTCTCATGAATCCGCAGATCCGCTTTGGCGAGGATCTGATGAGCCGCGTGTCCTACGCAATGATGAATCCGGGCGGCGCGGCCCAGATGACCGCGGCCGTGCGCGGCGCGCTCTCCAGTCTCGCGGCAGAGGTCGCTTCACAGGCAGGGGTCCCGACCGAGGACATCCTGGAGATGACCCTCGTTGGCAATCCGATCATGCACCACCTGGTGCTGGGCATCGATCCGGTGGAGCTGGGCGGGGCGCCGTTCGCGCTCGCGGTGGACAGTGCCATCACGCTCAAGGCCGCAGAGCTCGGCGTCGCGATCCACCCGAATGCCCGCATCTACACGCTGCCGTGCATTGCCGGTCACGTCGGCGCCGATACCGCGGGCGTGATCCTCGCCGAGCGGCCCGATCTGGCCGACGAGGTGACGCTGCTCGTCGATGTCGGCACGAATGCCGAGATCGTGCTCGGCAACCGCCAGCGCCTGCTTGCCTGCTCGAGCCCTACCGGGCCCGCGTTCGAGGGTGCGCAGATCAGCTGCGGCCAGCGCGCCGCCCCGGGCGCGATCGAGCGCGTGCGGATCGATCGCGCAACGCTCGAGCCGCGCTTCAAGGTGATCGGCAGTGAGTTGTGGTCGGATCAGCCGGGCTTTCCCGAGAGCACCGCCGCGATCGGCATCACCGGGGTGTGCGGCTCGGGAATCGTCGAGATCATCGCGGAGATGTATCTCGCCGGCATCATCAACCAGGACGGGGTGATCGACGGTGAGCTCGCGGCGCGCAGCGACCGCATCGTCGCGACCGGCCGCACGTTCGCCTACGTCCTGCACCGCGGCGCGCAGGAATTGCGTGTGACGCAGAACGATGTGCGCGCGATTCAGCTGGCCAAGGCGGCGCTGCACGCCGGCGTGTGCCTGCTCATGGAGCGGCTGGGCGTCCCGGCGGTGGATCGGATCAGACTCGCGGGCGCGTTCGGCAGCCACATCGACGTGAAATACGCGATGGTGCTCGGCATGATCCCGGACTGTGATCTTGCCGCGGTCACCTCCGCTGGCAATGCCGCGGGCACCGGCGCGCGCATCGCGCTCCTCGACTACGGCTCGCGGCGCACGATCGAGGAGCTCGTGCGCCGGGTCGAGAAGATCGAGACCGCCATCGAGCCGCGCTTCCAGGCGCATTTCGTCGAATCGATGGCCATTCCGCACAAGACGGCGCCCTACACTCACCTTCGCCGGGCGGTCGAGCTGCCGGCGGTCAAGGCGGCGCAGCCGCGCTCATCGGGCGAGCGCCGCAATCGCCGCGGCGCTACCTCGTCAGCATCATGACCGAGTTGGTGTTGTCGTCGTTGAAATAGACGATCTGATTGCCGCTGCCGTCGACGGTCGCCGCGATTCCAAACAGCGCTCCCGCGGTGTCGCTCGGATCGAGGCGCACGGGTTGGCCTACGAACCCGCCCGGCACCCACGGTGACACCTCCACGGCGAGATTGGGCGTCTGCCCGTCGCCGATGTTGATATCTCCATTGCCCACGATCAGATCGCCGTCGGCGAGCAGTGCCGCGCTGATGGGCGCGATGAACGGTCCGCCGTTGGCGATGACGCGCGCGGAGCCCGCGGAGGGTCCGCCGAAGGTGGGTACGGGCGTCGGCGCGGTCGCCACGGCACTGCAGGATCCGCTCACGAGGATCCCGTCGGCGGGAATGCTGGAGACGTAGGCGAAGGCAATCACGCTGTAGGAGCTGGTATCGACGATGTACAGCGTGTCGATCGAGGCATCGTAGGTGAGTCCGGCCGGCGCGAAGATCGAGCCCGGGCTGCCGCTGCCGCAGAAGCCGCTTGCGATCCGGGTCATGCTCATCTGGAGGTCACCGTTGAGCACTATCCGATCGATCGAGCCGTCGAAGTTGGAGATGTAGAGCGCCGCGGCGCCGGCACCGCTCGCCGGTGCATAGGCCTCGCCCCATGGACGGGCGAAGGTATCCGCGGCGAACGGGGTCGTCACCGTGCCGGCGGGGGAGAGGAGCGGATTCTGATTCGCGCTCCAGGCGGCGGCGGAGATGCTGTCGTCGGGCAGCATCGTCAGCGCGTTGCAGCCAAGAAGCCAGGCCGACTGGGCGATGCGATACGGTGTCGCCCCGGGAGCCGGATGCAGACCGACGATGGTGGTGCCCTGGCCTTCGGTCTGCGTTGCCCCGTCGTTGAAATTGCAGACGATCAGATCTCCCGCACTGATCAAGCCGGCCGTTGCCGGCGCAATCGCCAGGCCGTAGGGGTTGTCGCCGTTTTCGATCGGGTCGACCGTCGAGCCGATCGTCGTGATGGTCGACAACGTGTTCAGAATCGGCGGGGTCACGGTGACCGCCGGGCTCGACACACTGGTCGTGCCCCCCGCGCCGGTGCATTTGAGTGTGTAGACGAATGATCCGGTGGCGGTCGGGGCGACCCGTGCTCCGCCGCCCGTCGGCTGGCTACCCGCGAAGGTGCCGCCCGCCGGGTCCGAGACACTCGCGGTGCAGGAGTCGGCGAGCATCGCACCCCAGGCGAGCCCGACGGCCTGCCCGAGGTGGATGCTCATCGCGCTCGCGGGCGCCGTGAACATCACGCTCGGGGCGGGCTGGCCGTTGTCGCTGCAGCCGCCCAGCAGGGCTGCAAAAAAGGTGGCCGTGACTCCCTGCATAAGCAATCCCTGCCCGCGCATCACTCCCTCCCTGGTGGATGGTCTCGGCCGTGCACGTATGTACCGCCCTCCTGCCAAAGAGTTTAATAGCGCCCATGCGTGTGCACCGTTGGCTTGCGATTGCGGCTGTCATATTGCCGGTGACGCGGGGATCCGCGGTGAGCCCGGACTCGATCGCGCCGCCGGTCGCCGACAAGCGGCCCTTCGAGGTGCTCTCACCCAACGGCGCCCGTGAGGACGACTACTACTGGCTGCGCGATGACACCCGGCGCTCCAAAGAGGTACTGGACTACCTCGCGCAGGAGAACGCGTACCGCGATGCGGTCATGGCGCCGACCCAGGCGCTGCAGCAGCGCCTGTACGCCGAGCTCGTGGGGCGAATCAAGCCCGACGACAGCTCCGTGCCCGTCTACCAGCACGGCTACTGGTACTACCGCCGCTTCGAGCCGGGACTCGACTATCCGGTATACGCCCGGCGCAAGGGATCGATGCGCGCGGCGGAACAGCTGGTGCTCGATGGCAATGCGATGGCAAAGGGCCGCGCCTACTTTCAAATCGGCGCGGTGACGGTCAGCCCGGACGGACGGCTCGCGGCGTACACCGAGGACGACATCGGCCGGCGTCAATACACGCTGCGCATCCGAGATCTTCGCAGCGGCTCGCTGCTGGCCGATGCGGTTCCGAACCTCCAGGCGGACGTTGTCTGGGCCGCCGACAATCGCACGCTGCTGTACATCGAGAAGGACCCGGTCACGCTGCTGTCGGTGCGCGTCCGCAAGCACACCCTCGGCGCGGACCCCGCGCATGACCCGCTCGTCTACGAGGAGAAGGACCACGCCTACTACATCAAGCTCGAGAAGAGCCGCTCGGAGCGCTACCTGTTCATCCACCTCTACAGCACGCAGCAGAGCGAGTGGCGCTACGCGGACGCCCGCGACCCCTCGCTCGCGTTCACGCCGGTGTTGCCACGGGAGCCCAACGTTCTTTATCAGGTCGAGCAGCTGGGCGATGACTTCATCATCCGCACCAACTGGCAGGCGCCCAACTTCCGCATCGTGCGCGCTCCGATCGCGCTCAGCCCCGACAAGAGCCGCTGGCGCGATGTGATCCCGCATCGAGCCGACGCATTCGTGGAGAGTTTCGAGGTGGCGAGGGACTTCCTTGCCGTCAACGAGCGCAGCGGCGGCCTGCTCAAGCTGCGCATCAGAAAGTGGGATGGCTCGCCGGATGCGCTGATCGACTCACCGGAAGCGGCCTACACGCTGGAACTGGTGCAGACGCCCGAGATCGACAGCGAGCGCGTGCGCTACGTCTACTCCTCCCTGATCACGCCCAACACCACCTACGACTACGACGTGCGCACCGGCCTGAAGGAGCTCAAGAAGACGGACACCGTGCTCGGCGGCTTCGAGCCCAGGAACTATCGCACGGAGTTCCGCCGCGCCCCGGCGCGCGACGGCAGGCAGATTCCGGTATCGATTGTCTATCGCACCGGCACTCCTCGCGACGGCAGTGCGCCGCTTTATCAATACGGCTACGGCTCCTACGGCTCCTCCACGGATCCGGTCTTCCGCGGTGATTGGGTGAGCCTGCTCGACCGCGGCTTCGTCGTGGCCATCGCGCACGTGCGTGGCGGCCAAGAGCTCGGGCGGGCCTGGTTCGAGGACGGACGCCTGCTCAACAAGAAGAACACCTTCAGCGATTTCATCGACGCCACGGCATACCTGGTCGAGCAAGGCTACGGTGCGCGCAACAGGGTGTTCGCCTGCGGGCGCAGCGCGGGCGGCTTGCTGATGGGGGCGGTCGCGAACATGGCGCCGCAGGCCTATCGAGGCATCATTGCCTACGTACCCTTCGTCGATGTCGTCACCACCATGCTCGATGAGAGCATCCCGCTGACGAGCAACGAGTTCGACGAGTGGGGCGATCCGCGCGTGAAGGCCTACTACGACTACATGCGCTCGTACTCACCGTACGACAACGTCCGCCACCAGGACTATCCGGCGATGCTCGTCTTCACGGGCCTGTGGGACTCGCAGGTACAGTACTTCGAGCCTGCCAAGTGGGTGGCCAAGCTGCGGGCCACCAAGGCCGATCGCCACCCGCTGGTGTTCAGCGTCGACCTGTCAGGCGGGCACAGCGGCGCATCCGGTCGCTTTCAGCGTTTCCGGGATACGGCGCGCGAGTACGCCTTCATCCTCGCTCAGCTGGGAGCTGCAGGGACCCGCTAGGTCGCGATCTTGTCGAAGTCGCTCGCGCTGTGCCGCTCGGGCAGCTGCTCCTCGGGCGCCCCGAAGGTCCGGTTGACCCTCTGGCCGCGCTTCACGGCCGGCCGGCGCCCGATCAGCTCGACCCAGCGGTTCACGTGTCGGTATTCGTGAACGGACAGGAATTCCTGCGCGCTGTAGGCGCTGCGCATCATCGCCCCGTACCAGGGCCAGATCGCGATGTCGGCGATCGTGTACTCATCGCCGGCCATGTATTCGTGATTCGCCAGGTGCGTGTCGAGCACGTGCAGCTGGCGCTTGGTCTCCATGGCGTAGCGATTGATCGCATACTCGATCTTCATTGGCGCGTATGCGTAGAAGTGGCCGAAGCCGCCGCCGACGAACGGCGCCGATCCCATCTGCCACATGAGCCAATTCATGGTCGCCGCGCGCTTGTAGTGCTCGGTGGGAAAGAAGGCACCGAACTTCTCGGCAAGGTAGAACAGCATCGAGCCGCTCTCGAACAGCCGCGTCGGCGGGCTGGTCGAGCAGTCGAGCATGGCGGGAATCTTGGAGTTCGGATTGATCGCCACGAAGCCGCTCGAGAACTGCTCGCCCTCGCCGATCTTGATCAGCCAGGCGTCGTACTCCGCACCGCTGTGGCCCGCAGCGAGCAGCTCCTCGAGCATGATCGTGACTTTCTGGCCGTTCGGCGTGCCGAGCGAATACAGCTGGAACGGGTGCTTGCCGACCGGCAGCGTCTTCTCGTGCGTGGCGCCGGAGATCGGGCGGTTGATGTTCGCGAATTGTCCGCCGCTTGGCTTGTCCCATCCCCACACCTTGGGCGGAACGTAGCCGGAGGGCTGATTGAGGCTCGGGTCGTTGTTGTCGGGCATGCCGCTATTCTAGACGTTCGAGTCCGGGAATGATGCCTTGCGGCGCCCGATGTAGTCGAGAATTGCCTCGTCGACCGCGGGATCGAGCGGGGGCGGCTCGTAGGCGGCCAGCTGCTTCTTATAGAGCGCGTTGGCGCGCCTTGCCATGTCGGCCGCCCCCTCGGCCTCCCACTGCTCGAAGCTGTTGTTATCGGCGAGCGGCGAGCGGTAGAAGGCCGTCTGAAAGTTGGCCTGCGTGTGCGTGCAGCCGAGGAAGTGCTTGCCCGGCCCGACCTCGCGGATCGCATCCAGGGCCTGGCCGTTGTCCGTGAGGTCAACGCCCGCGAGCAGCGTGTGCATCATGCCCGCCTGATCCGCATCCATGACGAACTTCTCGTAGCCCATCGCGAGCCCGCCCTCGAGCCAGCCGGCCGTGTGCAGCACGAAATTGACGCCCGCGAGGCAGGTCGGCAGCAGCGTGTTCGCTGACTCATAGGCGGCCTGCGCATCGGCGATCTTCGAGGCGCACAGCGCGCCGCCGGAGCGGAACGGCACGCCCAGCCGCCGCGCAAGAGCTGCCATCACGTACAGAACCAGCGCAGGCTCGGGGGTCCCGAACGTCGGCGCACCCGACTGCATGGACAGCGAGGAGGCGAAGCTGCCGAGCACCATCGGACAGCCGGGGTTGAGCAACTGCATGAGGGTGAGCCCCGCCAGCGCCTCGGCCAGGGTCTGCGCCACGGTGCCCGCGACCGTCACGGGGGACATCGCCCCAGCGAGGATGAACGGCGTCACGATGCAGGCCTGGTTCGCCCGCGCGTACACCTTGAGAGCCCCGAGCATCGTCGCGTCGTACGTCATCGGCGAGTTGACGTTGATCAGGCTGACCACCGCGGTGCGCGGTCGGCCGCTCGCCGGATCGATGAAATCGGCGCCAAACAGCAGCTTCGCCATCTCGACCGTGTCGTGCGCACGCTCCGGATGGGTGACCGACCCCATGAAGGGCTTGTCGCTGTATTTGATGTGACTGTAGACCATGTCGAGGTGCCGCTTGTTGACCGGCAGGTCGACGGGCTCGCAAATCGTTCCGCCCGAGTGATGCAGCGAGTTCGCCATGTAGGCGAGCTTCACGAAATTGCGGAAGTCCTCGATGCGCGCGTAGCGGCGGCCTTCATCGAGATTGCGCACGAAGGGCGAGCCGTAGGCCGGCGCGAACACCGTGTTGCTGCCGCCGATGACCACGTTGCGGGCCGGATTGCGCGCTACCTGGACGAACTCGCGCGGGGCGGTGCGCTGGATGATCGTGCGGCACATGCCGCGGGGCATGTGGACGCGCTCGCCCTTCACGTCGGCGCCAGCGCTCCTCCAGATCTCGAGGACTTCCGGATCCTCGCGGAAGTCGATGCCGATCTCCTCGAGGATGGTGTCGGCGTTGCGCTCGAGAAGCTCGAGGCCCTCGGGGCCGAGTACCTCGTAGCAGGGAATCTTGCGGGTGATGTACGGAACGTGGGCGGCCGACTGCGCCGTGCGGGCAGCGCGCTTCGCCTCGCGTCCGCTCGGGCGGCGCGCGCGGGTCTCGACAGGTGGGTCGGCGCTCTGTTGGCTCATCCGCGTGACTCCTTCTGGAGTGCCTCGGGCGACCCCAAAGTATGGGCGCCGCACGGTCCGTGGGCCGGCTCCATTTGCGCCGCCCGCGTGCACGCGGGCGCCACTCGCACCGTGCGCGCCAGCCCTCTCAGGCCCGCAGGTCCTTGTTCTGAGGATCGTAGGGCGAGTCGGGCAGCACCGTTGCCCGCTTGCGCTCCCCGAGGATCTCAATCTCCAGGGGCGTACCCGGGGTCACGAACTGCGGTTTGACATAGCCGATCGCGAGGCTCTTGGCGAGGGTGTGTCCGTAGTAGCCGGAGGTCGTGCGACCGATCATCTCACCGCCGGGCACGAACAGCGGCTCGTTGCCGAGCGGATCCGCATCGACCACACCGTGCACCTCGAGCGTCGCGAAGCGGTGGGGGATGCCGCGCGCCTGCTGAGTGAGCAGCCCCTGGCGGCCGACGAACTCACCCTTGTCGAGGCGCACGAAGCGATCGAGACTCGCCTCGAACGGGGTGTAGTCGCGGGTCATGTCGCTGCCCCACATGCGGTAGGACTTCTCCATCCGCATCGACTCCATCGCTCGCATGCCGACCATGCCGATGCCGAACTCGGCGCCGGCGCTGAACAGCGCATCGAAGATGTGGTGCGCGTACTCGATCGGGAAGTGCAGCTCCCAGCCGAGGGCGCCCACGAAGTTGACCCGCAGCGCATACACCTGCGTCGCCAGCCCCACTTCGATCACCTGTCCCGTGAGCCAGGGAAATGCCGCATTGTCGAGCGGGCTCGCGGTGAGCTTGGCGAGCAGTTCCCGGGAGCGAGGGCCTGCCAGCACGAAGCAGCCGCGTGCGGTGGTGATGTTGGTGAGCGTGACGGAACCGTCAGCGGGCAGCGCCTTGCGCAGGTAGTCGCCGTCGTAGCGCTCGGCGGCACCGGCACTCACGACGTAGAAGTGCTCGTCCGCGATCTTCGTGATCGTGAACTCGGAGGCGATACCGCCGCGCGCGGTGAGCGCGTGACACAGTGCAATGCGGCCGGTCTTCACCGGCACCTTGTTGGCGACGAGCCCGTCCAGCCAGGCTCCCGCCCCGGGTCCTGCGACCTCGTGCTTGGTGAAGGGCGTGAGATCGATCACGCCGACGCGCTCGCGCATCAGCCGCACCTCTCGCCCGACGTGCTCGAAGTAGTTGCTCCGCCGGAAGCTCCAATGGTCCCGCCGCTCGATGCCCGGCGGCGCAAACCAGTTGGCGCGCTCCCAGCCATAGCGCTGGCCCCACACGGCGCCCATGCGATCGAGCTTGTCGTACACCGGAGTCGTCTTGGCGGGGCGCGCGTCGGGACGCTCTTCGTCCGGGAAATGAATGGTGAAGACGTTGCGATACGTCTCCTCGTTCTTCTTGATGAGATAGCCGCGGCCGGCGTACGGCCCGAAGCGCCGCGGATCCACGGCGAGCATGTCGATCCCCGGCTCGCCCTCGACGATCCACTCGGCGAGCTGCCAGCCCGCCCCGCCGGCCGCCGTGATGCCGAAGCTGTGGCCCTCGTTGAGCCAGAGGTTGCGCACGTTCCAGGCGGGCCCGATGAGCGGACTGCCGTCGGGCGTGTAGGCGATCGGCCCGTTGATGATGTCCTTGACGCCGCAGTTCTCGAGCGCCGGCACGCGGCGCGTGGCGGCCTCCACGTGCGGCAGGAGCCGCTCGAGGTCGCCCGCGAACAGGCTCTTGCCGAACCACTCGGGCACACCGTCGGCGAAGCGGGCGGGTGCGCCCTTCTCTGAGGGTCCCAGGATCCAGCCGCGCCGCTCCTCGCGCAGGTAGTAGGACTGGTCGGACTCGCGCAGCACCGCGAGCTCCCGGCCGCCGGCGCGACGGTAGGCATCGAGCTCGGGGGATACGTCATAGACGATGTACTGGTGCTCGACCGGAATCGACGGCACTTCGAGCCCGACCAGCCGGCCGACCTGCCGCGCGTAGTTGCCGGTGGCAAACACCACGTGCTCGGCGGTGATGTCACCCTGGTTCGTGCGTATGCGCCACTCGCGGCCCGGCGTGCGCTCGATCGCCGTCATCTCCGTGTGCTCGTGAATTTCGGCGCCGCCGCTGCGCGCTCCCTTGCGCAGCGCCATCGTGAGATCGGCCGGGGCGATGTGTCCGTCGTCGGGGTGATAGAGCGCGCCGATGATCGCCGGTGTGTCGGGGGTGCCGCCGAGGTTCACGAGCGGCCACAGGTCCTTCACCTCCTGCGGGCCGATCACCCGGAAGGGCACACCGATGGTGTTGGCGGTGCCGCAGTACTTGCGGTACTCGTCCATCCGTTCCTGGCAGGTTGCGAGGCGCAGGTTTCCGGTGACGCGAAAGCTCACGTCCTGACCGGTCTCGGCGGGCAGGCGCTTGTAGAGGTCGACCGAGTACTTGTGCAGCTGCCCGACCGTGTAGCTCATGTTGAAGAGCGGCAGGAGGCCCGCTGCGTGCCAGGTCGAGCCCGCGGTCAGCTCCGAGCGCTCGATGAGCACTGCGTCGGACCAGCCTTTTTTCGTCAAGTGATACAGCGTGCTCACGCCGACCACGCCGCCCCCGACCACCACCACCCGAGCATGACTCTTCACTGCTGGAACTCCCGCGACGCTTCCGCCAGAAAGTCGCACACATAGCCGGCGAACGAGCGCCACACCTCGATATGAAAGCGTGTGCGATCCGTGCGCCACAGCACGATCTCGCTCTTGGCGAGCATCGTGCGCGTGCACATACCGATCGGGAAGGCCACCGCGTCGAGGTCGAGTGCGCAGCCCGCCGCGAGCGCATCGAGCGCGAGCGGCCCCGAGATCTCGAGTGCGACCTGGCGGTGGCTCACCTCAACCAGGGCGTGCGGCAGGCCCTCGAGCGCGGCCGCGAGCCGGGCGCCGACAGTCGCGGTCTCAGCGGCCGGAGCGAGCGCCAGGCGCTCGTCCGGCCCGAGCCACAGCAGGGCGTGCTCGCCGCGTGTGCTCGCGCGGCACACGGCTTGAGCGGCGGGGACATCGAGTGCCGCCGCGGCCGCCTCGAGCGCGCGCTCATCCCCACGCAGCACGTAGCGCGTGGCCGCGGGCAGGAGTCGGAACAGCGCGCTTTCGGGCAGGCGCGGTGAACGGCGCGCGGTGGTGAGGTCAACCATGCAGACGCTTGCCTTCCGGGTCGTAGAACACCGGTGCGCACACCTCGACGGCCATCGGCCCGCCGGGCGTGGGCACGTAGAGCGTCGTGCCCAGCCGCGCGCGGCCACCCGAGACCAGCGCGAGCGCGATCGAGCGCGCGAGGGTGGCACTGTAATAGGAGGAGGTAACGTGCCCGAGCGGTCGCACGGGCGTCCCCGCGCGGGGGCTCTCGAGGACTTGCGCGCCCTCCTCGAGCACGCAGCGCGCATCGGCGCTCTTCAGGCCCACGAGCTGCTTGCGGTCGGGTGCTCGCATCGCCGGGCGCTGCAGCGAGCGCTTCCCGAGAAAGTCCGGCTTGCTGGCGCTCACCATCCAGCTCAACCCCACATCCTCGGGCACCACCGTGCCATCGGTCTCCTGGCCGACGATGATGTAGCCTTTCTCGGCGCGCAGCACGTGCATCGCCTCCGTGCCGTAGGGGCTGATACCGTGAGGCTGCCCCGCCTCGTGAATCGCCTCCCAGATGGCAGATCCATAGTCGGCAGGCACGTTGACCTCGTAGCCCAGCTCGCCGGTGAAGCTCACGCGCATCAGCATCATCGGCACGCCGCAGATGAAGCCACGGGCGATGCTCATGTGGGGCTGCGCCTCGAGGTCGACTCCCTCGACCAGCCGCTCGAGGACTTTGCGCGCGTGCGGGCCCTGCACCGCGACGACCGCCCACTGCTCGGTGGTCGAGGTGAGCCACACCTTGAGCTGCGGCCACTCGGTCTGCAGATAGTCTTCCATCAGCGCGAGTACGCGCGCCGCGCCGCCCGTGGTCGTCGTGACGTGGAAGCGGTCCGGCGCGAGGCGCCCGACCACGCCGTCGTCGTAGACGTAGCCGTCATCGCGCAGCAGCAGTCCGTACCGGCAGCGGCCGACCGCGAGGCTCGACCAGCTGTTGACGTAGAGGCGATTGAGGAGCTCGGCGGCATCCGGTCCCACGACCTCGATCTTGCCGAGGGTCGAGGCATCGAACAGGCCGCACGAGCGGCGGACGCTGAGACATTCGCGCGCCACGGCCGCGTGCAGCTCCTCGCCGCCGCGCGCAAAGTATCGCGCACGCTTCCACAGCCCCACATCCTCGAACACCGCGCCGTGCCCAACCGCCCACTCGTGTGTCGGGGTGGTGCGTGCCGGATCGAACAGCGCCCCGCGCGAGAAGCCGGCGAAGCTGCCGAAGCTGATCGGGGTGTACGGCGTGCGGAAGGTGGTGAGCCCGATGTGCTCCACCGGCCTGCCGAGCTCGCGGGCGGCGATTCCGAGCGCGTTCAAGTTGGAGGTCTTGCCCTGATCGGTTGCCATGCCCGTGGTGGTATAGCGCTTCAGGTGCTCGACCGAGCGGAAGCCCTCGCGCAGCGCGAGCTTCACATCGCGGCGCGTCACATCGTTCTGAAAGTCGACGAACGCCTTGCCGCTGTCGCCGGGCACCTCATCGGCACTCACCGGCTCGGAGGGGATCGAGGCCGCGGCTGAATCGGGCCGCGCGAGGGTGCACGGCAAAGAACGCTTCGCGCTCCTCGCATCCTCCGCCGCCGCGGCCCCGGCGGCCGCGCCGTCGGCGGCGCACTCGCCAGGACCGCTGACTCCCCGGCTCGCGCCGGCGGCCCGCACCCGCTCGGCGCTCTCGGCCGGCACGAAGGCCTGCAGCATCTCGTGCCACGCGAGCTTGCCTCGGGACTGCGAGAACAGATGCACCGCCGGCGCGAAGCCACCGGACATCAAGAGGAGATCGCAGGCGAGCGTGGCGGGCTCGCTCACCACGCCAGCATCCGTCAGGCGCGTGAAGCGCACCGCGCGCACCCGCTGCCGTCCGCGAGTGCCGAGCACCACACTGCGCTGATACAGGGGGATGCCGGCGCTGCGCACGCTCTCCCGCAGGGCGCCATCGATCTGCGCGCGCATGTCCAGAATCGCCGCGACGGCAACACCGGCCGCGTGCAGGTCCAGCGCGCTCGCGTACGCCGCATCGCAGCTGCTGAGCAGCACGGCGCGCGAGCCCGGGATGACGCCGTAGCGGTTGAGATAGGTGCGTGCCGCGCCCGCGAGCATCACCCCGGGGCGGTCGTTGCCCGAGAACACCAGCGGTCGCTCGATCGCACCGGTGGTCAGCACCACCTCACGGGCCCGCACCTGCCACTGCCGCTCGCGCGGCTGAGCGGAGCCGGGGCTGGCGAGGTGGTCGGTCAGGCGTTCGTTGAGCGCGACCAGATTGTGAGGGAAGTAGCCGAAGGCGGTCGTGCGCGTGAGGAGCCGCACCCGAGGATGCTGACGCAGGGCCGCGAGCGCGTCATTGAGCCAGGCATCGAGGCGGCGCCCCTCGATCTCGCCCCTCGCGTCCTGCCCGATCTCCGTGAGCAGCGAGCCGCCGAGCTCCGGCTCGGACTCGCACAGCATCACCCGTGCGCCGGCGCGTGCGGCGGCGAGTGCCGCCGCGAGGCCCGCCGGCCCACCGCCGACGACGAGCACGTCGCAGTGCTCGAAACGATTCGAGTAGCGATCGGGATCGGGCTCGCGCGGCGCGCGGCCGAGTCCGGCGGCGGCGCGGATGCGCGGCTCGTACAGCGCCTTCCACGCGCGCCGCGGCCACATGAAGGTCTTGTAGTAGAAGCCCGCGGGTATGAGTGGTGACAACAGACTGTTGACGGCGCCCAAGTCGAATTCGAGACTCGGCCAGCGATTCTGGCTCACGGCCTCGAGACCTGCGTACAGCTCGACCTGTGTCGCGGGCAGATTGGGGGTCACGCGGGCCGCATCCCGCCGCACGGTGACGAGCGCGTTCGGCTCCTCGGCGCCGGCTGTGAGGATGCCGCGCGGGCGGTGGTACTTGAACGAGCGGCCAACGAGATGCACGCCGTTCGCGAGCAGGGCGGAGGCGAGTGTATCCCCGGGGTGACCCAGGAGCCGCCGGCCATCGAAGGTGAAGGCGAGCGCCGTATCCCGCGCGATGCGACCGCCTGTGGGGCTGCGCCAGCGCTGTCTCACGGCGGACGCTCGCCCGCTTTGTAGACCGCGACGAATCGGTCAGTCGTCGTGTCCCGCAGCGCATTGAAGAAACGCCCACAGCCGTGCAGGTGGCGCCAGCGCTCGGCGTACACGCCCTTCACGTTGTCCCGCAGGTAGAGAAAGGTCACCCATTCCTCATCGCTCGCGGCCGCAGGATGGGCGGGACGCGCGATGTGCGCCTGTCCGCCGTAGGCGAACTCGAGCTCGGGGCGCTCGCCGCAGTAGGGACAGTCGATGAGCAGCATGGCGGTGCGGCCTAGTGCGCGACGGCCGCGGCGGCGGCCTCATCGATCAGACGACCCTCGCGGAAGCGCTCGAGCGTGAAGGGTGCGTTGATAGCGTGCGGCTCATCGTGGGCCATCGTCCAGGCAAACAGGTGACCCGAGCCCGGGGTTGCCTTGAAGCCACCCGTTCCCCAGCCGCAGTTCACGTACAGGCCCGGCACCGCAGTCTTGGCGATGATCGGCGAGCGATCCGGGCTCACATCGACGATCCCGCCCCAGCAGCGCAGCATCCGCAGCCGGCGGAACGAGGGGAAGAGCTCGCAGATCGCCTCGAGCGCGTGCCCGGTGATGTGCAGCGCGCCGCGCTGCGTATAAGAGGTGTAGGCGTCGGTGCCGGCGCCGATGACGAGCTCGCCCTTGTCCGACTGGCTGATGTAGGCGTGAATGGTGTTCGACATCACCACGCACGGAAAGATCGGCTTCACGGGCTCGGAGACCAGCGCCTGCAGCGGGAAGCTCTCGAGCGGCAGGCGGATCCCCGCCATGCGCAGGATCACACTGGAGTGTCCGGCGGCGACCACGCCGATCTTGCGCGCGCGAATCACGCCGCGGCTGCTCTCAACGGCCTCGACCGCGCCGGAGGAGTCGAGGCGGATGCCCCGCACCTCGCAGTTCTCGATGATGTCCACGCCGAGTGAGTCCGCGGCGCGCGCGTAGCCCCAGGCCACCGCATCGTGCCGGGCCGTCCCGCCGCGTCGCTGCAGCGCCGCCCCGACGACGGGATAGCGGATGTCGCGTGTGTTCAGAGGCGGGCAGAACTCCCTCGCCTGCTGGGCGGTCAGCCATTCGTTGTCCACGCCCGCGGCGCGGTTCGCATGGATGTGGCGCCGGGACACCTGCTCATCGTGGACGGTGTGCGCGAGCATCATGACGCCGCGCGGGGAGAACATGACGTTGTAGTTGAGCCGCTGCGACAGCCCCTCCCACATCTTCAGCGCATGGTCGTACAGCGCCGCGCTCTCGGGGAACAGATAATTGGAGCGGATGACGGTCGTGTTGCGGCCGGTGTTGCCGCCACCGATCCAGCCTTTTTCCAGCACCGCGACGCTCTTCAGGCCGTGATCGCGGGCGAGATGGTAGGCGCTTGCGAGGCCGTGCCCGCCGCCCCCGACGATCAGCGCATCGTAGCGCGGCTGCGGCTCGGGGCTGCGCCACTGCGGCTGCCAGCTCCGATGCCCGGTGAGACCGCGCCTCAAGAGCGAAAGACCCGAGAAGCGCTGCATCGAGAAGTCCCGCGTGAATGTGGGGCGGGCCATGATGGCGGGGCCCCGATGAGCGCACGAGCACGCGCTCGCCGACCCGCTTGAATGATTGCGACACCGGATGAGCCCGGGGGTAGCGCTATCGCATGCTGCTCTGCGAGGCTTGTCCCTGAGTTTCAAGCGGAGGTCGATCGATGGAGCGTCGCAATCTACTGTCGCGCCTGACCCTGCTGCCGCTGCTTGCGGGACTTGCCACGGTCTCCCGGGCCGAATCCGCCAAACAGCCGCTCAAGGTCATGTTCAAGAGTGCCTGGGGGTCGGATGATCCGACCAAGGCCGCGTTTGCCTTCCTGCACGGCAACGCCCTCGCCGAGGCCGGGCACACGGTGCAGATCTTTCTGCTCGGCGAGGCCGTCTCGCTCATGCGCTCCTCGGTCGCGCACGCGGTCGTGCCCGTCGGGTGGCCGCCGCTCGTCGAGGCTCTGCAGAAGGCGCAGACCAACAAGATCCAGATCTACGCGTGCGGCGCGTGCTCGCGCGCGCGCGGCATCGTCGAGGCAGATCTCGCTCAGTGGGGGGCGAAGTTCGGCAGTCCGACGATCTTCGTCGGCCTGGTCGAATGGGCCGACCGCATCATCACCGAGTAGCGCCGCTCACGACTGCGGGGGCGCGTCGCCCTTCATGACGGCGTTCGGGTTGACGTGCTTCACGAACTCGGCGACGTACGCATCGGCCGGGCGCTGCACGATGTCCTGTGCGGTGCCCGCCTGCACGATGCGCCCGCCTTCGAGGATCGCGATCTGATCGCCCAGACGCAGGGCCTCATCCAGATCGTGGCTGACAAAGAGGATCGTCTTCTTGAGCTTCGCCTGCAGCGCGCACAGCTCATCCTGGAGCTTGCGGCGGATGAGCGGATCGAGCGCCGAGAACGGCTCATCCATCAGCAGAATGTCGGCATTGGTCGCGAGCGCCCGCGCGAGTCCCACGCGCTGCTGCATGCCACCGGAGAGCTCGTGGCAGTAGCGCTGCGCCCACTGGGTGAGTCCGACCAGCTCGAGCTGCTCCTCGACGATGCGGCGGCGGCGCTCGGCGGGCTCTCCTCGCACCTCGAGCCCGAAGGCGACGTTGTCGCGCACCGTGCGCCAGGGCAGGAGCGCGAACTGCTGAAATACCATCGCAATGCGTCCGCGGCGCACCTCGCGCAGCGTGCGGCCATCGCACGCGGCAATGTCGATGGCATCCGCGCCATCCCCCACGAGCACCTTGCCGCGGGTGACGCGGTTCAGGCCATTCGCCGCGCGCAGCAGAGTCGACTTGCCGGAACCCGACAGCCCCATGAGCACGCAGATCTGGCCGCGCTCGACCTTGAGATTGGCGTTCGAGACGCCGACGACGACGCCGGTTGCGGCGGCGATCTCCGTGCGGCTGCGCCCCGCATCGAGGGCCGTGAGTGCCTGCTGC
>Ga0335081_10005946_pt1 | contig 19338 bp, 16 predicted proteins | sample Lox_Sample_35_FD_206713 | JGI IMG/M metagenome (GOLD analysis project Ga0335081, IMG submission 206713) | Soil microbial communities from Loxahatchee National Wildlife Refuge, Florida, United States - Lox_Sample_3.5 | ecosystem: Environmental > Terrestrial > Soil > Wetlands | place: USA... | reverse complement strand
TGACGATGATCATCTTCGGATGGGGCCAAGTCTGTTTGGTTGCCGTCAGCAGCTTTTGAAAGAAATCCCCTCCCCCCACGAGAGGGACCGAACGCACATCTCCTCCTGCGATGACGACCGAATAGGCATGAATAGGGTAGGTCGGGTCCGGGACGAGGACCACATCCCCGGGACCGAGGGTCGCCAACGCCAGATGTCCAAGTCCTTCTTTAGCGCCGATGGTAACCACACTCTCTGCCTCCGGGTCGAGGTCAACATCGTAACGTTTTCGGTACCAGTCGGTGACTGCGCACCTTAGTTTATAGATCCCCTTTGAAGCAGAATACCGGTGATTCCTTGGATTCTTTACGGCATCGATGAGCTTATTCACGATATGACTGGGCGTGGACAAATCGGGGTTTCCCATGCCCAAGTCAATGATGTCCTCTCCCCTTCTTCTTGCTTCCATCTTCAGTTGATTGACAATTCCGAAGATATAAGGCGGGAGCCTCTCCATTCGATGAAATCCGGCGCCACCGGGATGAAACATTTCCATAAGATGTTTTCCTTCCACTGAAAAGAACTTGTCTTCCCCTTGATCAAAAGGGGTGAAAAAGGCGATTTTTTTTAAAGGGTTAACACAATTCCCCTATTTTTTCAATTCCCTCTGCCATGAAACCTTTCTGACGGTTCAGAGCCTTACCCGACGGTGGCCAATTCCATCTTCCTCTTCCACTGGTTGAGGAACAGGTCTCTTAGTCCTCTGTGAGAAGGGTGAACCAGGTCAGGGTCTTCTTGAAGGAGCCGAAAGGCTTCCTTTCTCGCCTCAATCAAGATTTGGGTGTCCCGGATCAGGTGTGCCACCCTGAAATCCGGCAAACCGGATTGTCGGACGCCAAAGAATTCGCCGGGGCCCCTGAGGGCCAAATCTTCCTCAGCAATCTTGAAGCCGTCGGTCGTTTTTTCCATGGCCCGGAGCCGCATTCTCGCCTCTTCAGAAGATCGGTATTGGGCCAGCAAAATACACTTGGAGGGGTAACGTCCGCGGCCAATCCTGCCTCGCAGTTGATGGAGCTGAGAGAGGCCGAATCGTTCAGCGTGTTCGACCACCATGACCGTGGCGTTCGGAATATCGATTCCCACTTCAATCACGGTCGTGGCGACGAGGATTTGAATCCTTCCTTTCACGAACTCCGCCATGACGGCTTCTTTCTCCTCGCGTTTCAACCTCCCGTGGAGCAAGCCGATTTGAAATTCCCGGAAGATCTCCTTCTGCAGATATTCGGCCATTCTTGAAGCAGCCATGAGATCCAGTTTTTCAGACTCCTCCACGAGGGGATAGACGATGAAGGCCTGCCGGCCTTTTCTGACTTCCTCCTCAACGATACGATAGACTTTGGCCCTTGCAGGCTCAGGAAAAATCTTCGTCTCCACGGCCACCCTTCCAGACGGGATCTCATCGATAAGGGAAACGTCAAGGTCCCCGTAAACGGTCATGGCAAGGGTCCTCGGGATGGGGGTCGCCGTCATGACAAGAACGTCAGGGCTTCCCCCTTTTTTCTTCAAAAGCCCTCTCTGGACTACGCCGAACTTGTGCTGCTCGTCGATGATGGCGAGACCCAGACGGTTGAATTCAACCGTCTCCTGAATCACCGCATGGGTTCCGACGACCAACGGGACCGCTCCAGCCCGAATTTTCTGGTAAATGTTCTCCTTCTCCGAACCTTTAACACTACTGGTGAGCAGACCCACTTCCACCCCCAAAGGTTCTATCCACCGGCGCAGATTGAGAAAGTGTTGCTCTGCTAAGACCTCGGTTGGCGCCATAAGGACTGCCTGATAGCCGCATTCGATCACAGACAGACAGGCCAGGAGGGCCACGACGGTCTTCCCGCTCCCCACATCCCCTTGAATCAATCGGTTCATCGGATATGGTCTTTCCAAATCCGTCTTGATCTCCGCCAAAACCTTCTCCTGGGCGCGGGTTAATTTGAAGTCGAGCTGGGCGAGGAATCTCTGTCGGAGGTCGCCTTTCGATTTAAAGGCGATCCCGGTTTCGAGCGTAACGCCCTTCTTCTTCAACGCCATTCCGAGTTCCAGGGAAAAAAACTCATCAAAAATAATACGCCGGTGGCCGTCCGAACGCTGGAGATTAAGAGTGTCGACGGACTCCCCGTCAGGAGGAAAATGAACCCTCCGGAAGGCTTCCGAAAAATCGATCAGGCCTTGCCTTTTCGCAACCTCCGGCGGGACGGGACTCGAAAGTTCACCGGCAAATTCCTCCAGGATCGTCTTCATCAATCTTCTCAGCGTCCTTTGATGAAGCCCTTCCGTCTCAGAATAGATGGGAACGATCCGCTTGAAATTGAGATAATCCTCCTCCATTTCTCCGTCAACGCTCTCCACCTCCGGATGGTGGATCTCCTTCCGAGTGTTATACCACCTCACATCCCCCGAGAAGATCAACTTGCATCCCTTCTTAAAACGTCCTCTGAGGTATCTCTCGTTCCAATGAAACCACTTCAACGTGATGGTCCCGCTTCCGTCCCCCACGACGGCCTCAAAAACTCTTTTCTTCCGACCCTGATAAAATGCAACTCCCGAGAGGAGGATTTCACCAAAACCTGTCTCTTTCTTTCCCGCTTCAAGCTCCGAGATCCTTTTCAAGTTCCTTCGGTCCTCATAGCCTCGTGGCAGGAAGTAAAGCGCATCCACAATGGTGAGGATTCCTTTTTTCTCAAAGAGCTTGGCCAGATGGGGTCCTACTCCCTTGACATACTGAATCGGACTGAGAAGACGACTTCGAAGAGATTCCCTTTGAAGAAGATCCATATGCCTTGACAACTTCGCAGTGGTCCTTAATGCCGCCGGGGTCTGAGACCACTTTCCGGAAACGAAGGCGCCACTACCTTCATGAACATTTTTTTGCAGGAGAAGCACACGACCTCATTTTCCCCCACTTCTAAATCGAACTGATCATAGGAAATGGGTTGACCACAATAGGGGCACCCGTGAGGAAATCTTTGAACGACCTGCTCTTCAAACGCTTCTTTCGGTTGATCTTTCTTTTTCCGAGTCATTCGAACCCCCGCTCCGATCACTTCCAATTGACATTTCTAAAACTATACTTGAACGATTCCAGAGAATCAACCCTTCGATTTTCCTTGGCTTAGATTCAGGGCTTCTCCTTCCGGTCGAGCCCGCATCGAAAGCCCAGGCCGTCAGCTCCACTCCTGTCTATTGGCAGGCGGGCTCGGACGAGACCGGCGGCGGCAGGCAAGGATCCTCTTATTCTTGGACAAATTCTATGTCTTGTCACAAAAGGAATGGGGTGGGGGGTGACCAAAAGTCCCCGCTGTCACAGATGAACGTCACGATGAGAAAAGGCCAAAAAGAGAAGGTTTTCATCGCTTCCCTTAAACTCAAATGCTGAAAGGTCTCCTCTCCTCTTAAACGGGCGTCACGACGACAGGCCACAAAAGAATGAGGAAGGTATGAAGTACAGAAGGGAACCGCAATGCCGGAGCTGATTCTGAAGTCTAATGGAGGGAAACCTCATGGACCGATAAAACGTTTTGCTCTCCTGAACAATCGACCTTTTCCCAGTCTAGAGCTTTAAAAGCCTTCTCCCATTCTCACCGAGAATCCCATTGATCTCCCCCTGAAGAAGGGGCAATTTCTTAATGTCCTTGACAAAGTTTTCTATTTGGATCTCATCTCGGATTTCCTGCGGGTAATCCGTCCCAAAGACAATATTCGCCGGTTTGATCTCCACAAGCGCGCATTTCACTGCGTTGATATTTCCAAAAAACCCCCCAGTATCAAAGTAAATCCTGTCGAAATATTCTCTAAAAGGTCTTTGCGGCAACTTCCCGTGCCGTGGATGGTCTGCCGTCCCCCAAAATGGCTTATCCTGATAGGGTTCAATTCGACCCAAGAGGGCCGCAATCCCGCCTCCCAGATGAGAGACGACAAACTTCAATTCGGGAAACTGATCGAGAAGTCCCCCGTTAATCAGCCGGATCACAGTAAGGACAAGCTGAAACTCCCTGCCCACACTTCTGCCCAGGTCATAGTCCAAATAAGAGCCTGAAGCGCTCAGAGCGGGGTGGATAAAGATGAAAAGTCCCATCTCATGGACTCTTTGGAAAAACGGCCGAAGCTCCGGCGCGTCCAGTTCTGTCTTTCCAATGAGAGAGGGAATGGAAACCCCCTTAAAACCCAGTTGCGTCACTGCTCTCTCTAACTCCCGGAAGGAAGGTTCTCCTCCCAGAGGAGGAACATGGGCCATCCCCATGAATCTTTCTGGAAAGCGGCCTTCAACCTCTTTCAACGAATCATTCACTTTACGGCATCGATTTAAGTCGTCGGTCAACCCCGCTCCCGAGGAGAGAACGGCAATGTCTATTCCAGCCCGATCCATGCAGGCAACGTGCTTCTCTAAACGAAACAACCCATCGTGATAGGTATAGGCAGGACTGCCATCCGTAAAGACGGTTCGCGGAGAGCCAGCCGGTCCCAACTTATCGCGGACAAACTCTTCGGCGGAATAATGGATGTGAAAGTCGATCCTCATCGTCAGCTCCTTTATGTTCACCAAAGGGTGGTGTTCATTCGCTCCATTGACCGTATCTTCATCATCTTTTTATCAACCGGAATGGCCGAGTGATCGGCTGAGAAGCAAGGCGAAAACAGATGTCATCCTCTTGGCGGAGGAATGAGAAGCACTGTGTTACTTAGTAGTCATACCTGATTTCTTCGCAATTTCTTCAACGATCTTATATTCTTCCTGCATTCTTGTTAAAAGCTTTTCCTGAGTCTCGAATTCCTGAATCATACCCATTTGAGCCAGCTTGGATGAAACGACCGGGTTTTGAACAACCTTTTCAATGGCTGAAACCAAGACCTCCGTGACCGGGGTTGAAATTCCGGCTGGCGCAAAATAGGCGAACCATACCCCTAATAAATCCTGCGGATAGCCTAGTTGCTTGAAAGTGGGGATATCCGGGAATTCGGAAAAGGCGTTCGAAGTCGCAATTCCCTTCATCTTTCTGTTTCTCAAGTGCGTAATGAGCGGACCGATGGCTGTGACGATGATCTCGACATGCCCCCCAAGCAAGGCAGTAATCGCCGGCATCGCCCCCTTGAAAGGAACAATGGTTATTTGCGCGCCCGTATGGGCCTTGATAATCTCCATATTGAAATCGGATACGGACCCCATTCCCGGCGTACCGCATCGCACTTTTCCGGGGTTCTTCTTCGCATATTCGACTAATTCCCTTAAGTTTTTGTAAGGAGCATCATCCCGGGCCACCACAAGGACAGGAGATATGGTCGATAAGCCCAGGGGAGTCAGGTCCTTGAAGGACTGATAAGGAACATTTTCAGGGTACAGGATTTTCGTATAAATGATCGACGCACTGTTCGTAAAAAGAATCGTGTATCCGTCTTTTTTAGCTTTGACGACCACATCCGTTCCTACCGTGCCGCTGGCTCCTGGTCTATTCAAGGGGACGATAGGCACTTTGAGCAAATTACTCAATTCCTCAGCCATTAATCGACCGGAGACATCCAAACCATCTCCCGCAGCCATGGGGATGATCACATTGATGGCCCGGTCAGGATATCCCTGGCCGAAAAGCTCCGAAACCCCCACCCAAAACAAAAAGGTCACACTCACAAAAATAAAGACAGCTTTTGACACTTTCCCCTCCTTGGATAGCTTCCGAAGCTCGCGGGGGATTCTCGAGACACACCGCGGCAAGCGGAAAGCGCGCAAAGAAAACATGTTTAAGCTGTGCCCTGCCCCCCGCCCATCCTGTTACGACTGGACCGGGCACTCGCGGTCAAAAGTTAATCCTTATTCTATTCTGCACAATATAGATTGGCCCCTCAATTGTATCAAATTAAGCTCGCCTTTCATCATGTCTCCAATACCAGCCTTTGATAAGCGTTTAAGGCGACGGATATTTCCCGTACTCAATCACCACTCGATCGACACCCGCCAATTCTTTCAGCTCCACATTCACCGAATCCTGTCTGGATGTCTCCAAAGTTTTTCCGATATAATCGGCAGAAATGGGCAATTCTCTGTGGCCCCGGTCGATTAAGACGGCCAATTCAACCCGGCGAGGTCTTCCCAGGTCTAATAGAACGTCGATGGCAGCTCGGATAGTCCTCCCCGTGAAGAAGACATCGTCCACCAATAAGACATTTTTGTCCTCGATCGGGAAATGGATCTCCGTCTTTTTAACCTCGGGGGTTTGACTCAGCCTCGTCCAATCGTCACGATAGAGCGTGATGTCAATAATCCCGGTGGGAAGATCGACCCCCCCCTTTTGAAGAATCTTCTGTTTTAATCGCTCCGCTAGAAAGACCCCCCCTGTCCTTATCCCGACCAGCACCATTCCTTCCATCTGGGGATGCCGGCTGAGCAATTGTTCACAGATTTGAGTCAGAGCAACCTCAATCTCCCTTTCTCCCTGTACGATCTGTTTTGAATCCATGATACAATTCCTTTTCCAACTCTTCCCGACAGGGAGGGAAGAGGGGCGGAATCATAATAATCTCTTCGCCTTTGGCCGGCGGAACCACCAAAGTCCAAGGCCAACGACAACGACCAGGCCGCAAAGGATTCCAGCGAGAATGGGCCAAGGAGGAATAAGGCTCTTCTCTATATCCGAGGAGGCGAGGAGATTGACTTCCTTCACTGGCCTGCCTTCGTTCTGGATGAGAACTTTTGCTACCACCTGACCTTTTCGAATTGGAGCAACGACAAATTGGGGCAATTGAGGAGTGATGGAAACCAAATTTTCCTTCCCCTTGCCCGTCGTCGTCCTCCCTACCTCGGCAGCCATCAGGACAACCTGATTCACCTTCCCTCTCTTCACCTTGACCGGACCGAAAGTCGCATCCTTCTTAACCGCTTCTACCGTAGAAAAATTCTTAAATCCATAATCGAGTAACTCCTCCGCTTCCTGAGCTCTCTTCTTCATCGTATGACAACCCATCACCACAGCGATCATCCGTTGCCCTTCTCTCTTTGCTGTGGCCACCAAGTGATAACCTGCTTCCTTAAGATGGCCTGTCTTCAATCCATCCACTCCGATATTCTTCTGAAGTAGAGTGTTCCGATTGTCCTGGGCAATCCCATTGTGTTCGTACCTCATCGTAGAATGGTATACGAGCGCTTCCGGATGGTCTTCGATATAACGTTTGGATAAAATGGCCATTTCCATCGCCGTGGTATATTGGCCGTCAGCAGAACCTCCGTCCGAATTCTTGAATTGGGTGTCTTTCAGCGCAAACAACTTCGCCTTCTCATTCATTTTTGTTACGAAGGCCTCCTCAGATCCGGACAATTGCTCGGCTAGAGCGACACAGGCATCGTTACCCGATGCAACCGTGATTCCCTTTAGGAGATCCTCGACTCTGACGCGTTCTCCGACCTTAAGGAACATGGACGAACTATCGGTCTTATAGGTCCTTTTCCATGCCCTTTCGCTTATCGTCACCACGTCATCCATTTTCAATTGCCCAGCACGAATCGCATCGAAGATAACATAAAGGGTCATCACTTTGACAAAACTAGCAGGGGAAATTCTCTGATTTGCATTCTGTTCGTAAAGGACCTGACCTGTAAGACCATCCATCAAAACGACGGATTTGGCCTCAAATTGAAGGTTCCCTGACCCCATCTGCTTATTTTGCGTTGCCGTCATCTTTTCAGCGGCCGTCGGCTTTCGAGGCGTTTGATGCCGACTCGTCCTGCAGTGGACTTGACTCGGGTAAATCATCATCCCAATCAGCATCACGAAGATAGCCAGAAAAACATCTTTGTGAGAACGACTCAAAGAACGATTCATCTCTTCTTTCTCCTTGTACTGATTCATGAACAACGTTAGGAGGTTCTTAACAGATCCGACTCCTTTTTTCAACGCAAAGACGAGCAGGAATCGATCCTTTTTCTTTGTTTCACTTCGAGAATTCGCGGAAGGCGTTCCAGGCAGGCCGCGGGTCACCTTTTGCATTCATCAATCCCATGGAGCCGAAATAGGGCTCTTTCCGGTCACGAAGAAGCAACCAGTAGATTCTCTCGACACCGGAGTTAAATGCCTGCTGATAGGCCTTCGTCAGCCACGCGGCCTGTTTTTCATAAGAACCATCATCCATCCGGCCACTTGCATCGGAAGGAAGGCTCACGAATCCTGTTTCGGTGATCCAAATAGGGCGATCTCCCGACCCCGACTTCTTCATCAAATCGCGAATATGCTCCAGATAACTTTGAAAGGTGAGCCCATTTGCCACGATCTCGCTCGGGAAATAGTAGTTGTGAATGTTGACGACATCAAAGTCCTTGGCCGAAAGGATCCGCTGCAGCCAGCTGTCATGCCATTTCCAATCCTTTTCGGCTACCCATCCCGATGGAACATTACGCAGTATGCCGCACCCCATGGCCGACGGAAGCACCCTCGCCTTAGGGTCAGCCTTCTTGATCGCTTCATAGCCTGCTTTCAGCAATTCCAAGTATCGGTCTAGAGTCCTCTTCCAGAGCGTCCCCTCATTCACCTCGTTCTCAATTTCGTAACTCACTCCTTGTCCTCGATACCGACTGGCAAGGGCTTTTACAAAATCAACCCACTCTTCCTTCTCCTTGGACGGACGATCCAGCTGAGTAGGAATTCTCCTGTTTCTCGGTTTTTGGACCTCTTGCCGAAAAGTGGTGCAGATATTGAACAAAACATCCATCTGTTTTGTCTGAGCTACGCTGAGTAAGCGGTCGGCCGTGCTCCAATCATATTCGCCCGGGCTGATCTTCACCGATTTCCATTGCAAGGGAACACGGATTGTCCCCACGCCTAATTCCTCTATGGATTTTACTTCCTCTCGAAAGGTGCGAAAAGTCGTGTTCATTCCCAAGCGCCTCGGCTCCTGAGGGTAGGCATAAGAAGCCAACACAGAGGAGAATAACATCGTTCCAAGGAGCAACACCCCTAATCTCTTCAACTCAACTCCTCCCTGATTGAGAAATCGTTTAAGTCCCCGGTAGGCGAACAGAGACGGCCGAAGCGCAGCGGACGCGCCCGAGGAAGAATGACTCAGTGTCCTTGCTCAAGCATCTCTTTCATAGGCTTCCAGTAATAATCCCGCCAGCCCCGGCTGATATCCCGATAGTGTCGAGCCGGAACCTTACTCTGCGTGAAGGTAAGCCGCACACCGTTCTCGACTTTTTTCAGCGAGAAGGTGGCTCTAGAGAAGTGACCTTCCGGCCAATCGCTGCCGCGCCAGGACTGGACAATTTTCTTGTCCGGCACGAGATCCAGATTGACTCCCTCGATGTATCCGTCGTAAGCAAAAAACTTTCCTTTCACCTTCCGACTTATTTTCGCTTTGGCGCCCGTAAACCTGGCATGCCTGCGCGAATCCATCAGCGCTTCGTAAACTGCGTGAGGGCTTGCTTTAAAAGTAACGGATTGTCGGATCGTTTTCATCTCCATCGCGCATCGCCTCCGTCATCATACCCCTCCCCCGCTTTTTTCTCGCAGACCCTTGCACACATACAGGGCTTTGCCTCCTCGCTCCTCCCGCTCATGCCGTTAGGAAAAGATAGGAAAGCGGGTGCACGGGAAAGAGACTTCCTGCCTCTAGCGAACGAATTCCAATACCTGGTCCGCCGGTTTTCTGTCTTTTTGAGGCGACTCGTCAGGGTACCCGACCGCAATGAGGCAGACAAGAGCCATCGTTGACGGCACTTTCAAGATGGTCTCAATCTCCTTTTTGGCCTGAAGAGGCGAGACCAGCCAAACCGCACCCAGCCCCATCTCCTGAAACACGAGCAGCATCGTTGTCACGGCAGCAGCCACGCTCTGGATCACGGTCGGTGCTGATCTTCGAAATCCGAGAACCCTTTTTGCCTCGGAATCGACGGATTCCCGGGCTACCAGCAATTTCTCCATCGGACTCTGGTATTCGCCGGTAAACACACCGATGCAAACCGGCGCATTTCTGAAGAAGGAAGCATTCTTCTGATACCGTTTGATATCCTCCTCCCAGGGTTTCGCCTCGGGCCACGAAGCCATCTTATCTGCTACCGATTGGACGGCATCCGCCATCTTTCCGATGACCGCCTTGTTTTTTACAACAACAAAGCGCCATCCCTGATAATTTCCTCCGTTCGGAGCCCATGTCGCTAATTCCACCGCCTTTTTTAGCAGGTCTTCCGGAACTTCCTGTTTTCTCCACTGTCGAATCGAACGCCTCCCCTTGATGAGCTTTTCTAAGTCTTCGATTTTCATCTATGACCTCCTCTTGAAAAAATATTCATGCGACAGGCAATTCATTCTCTTCCCTCCGTTCCCAAGGAAAAAAGGGATTACTGGAATCTCAGCGCGTATCGGTGAGCAAGGCTAAAATATTTCTCAGCCCTTTTCAAGACTTCGTCTTTCTCCCCTTTCAAGAGGTGAGGATCCTCCAGCCGGAAGCTTTCCACTTTTCCGCGAATATAGGCCCGGTAGCATTTGTAGAAATTGAGCACCTCCCTTAACTCGGCATCTCGGGACTCTTTCACATGGGCACGAATCAGATGTTCGCTCAGGCCTTCTTCGCCGTGAAGATCGAGATCCATCGCCAGGAAGGCAATGTCTGCCGCAACATCGGTATATCGAAACCGCTCATTAAACTCGATGCAATCGAGAACGGAAATTTCATCTCCCCAGAAGATGTGCTCTAACCGAAGATCTCCGTGGCAGTCCCGAATTCGATCGGAAGTGATCCTTTCCAAAAAGATCTCTCTCTTCGTTCTAAGAAATTCGTTCGTCTTACCCCTGACCTCCTCATAGATTTCTCTGGAGAGAGTCACATCGATATATTTTTCTGTCTGTTCGAAGTTCTCATCGGTATCCTGCTTCACACGGTCGGGTTTTGCAAAGCTCTTGATGAGGTCGCTTGTCTCTGCCGCAGAATAGAATTTGACCAAGGTCTCCGAAAGGGCGCCGATCATGCCAGGCGTCACCTGCCCCTTCTCAAGCAACCTGTCCATCAGCTTTTCTTCTGGAATTCGCTTCATCTTTACGGCATACTCCACCGCTTCCCCCTTTCCTTCCAGTAGGATCCGGCTTCCCTCCTTGGTGATCGGAACGACGCCCAAATAGATGGCAGGGGAGAGCCGTCGGTTCAGCACGACCTCCCGCTCGCAAAAAAACTTTCTCTTTTCAAGAGAAGTGAAATCCAAGAAACCAAAATCGACAGGCTTCTTGACTTTGTAGACATGATTTTCCGTGAAGAAGAGAAGGGAGATATGGGTCTCCTTAAATTCGATCCGGTGAGGGCGGTCGGGATAAATCTGCGGGTTGAGAAGTGCCGTCCGGAGCAAAGCGATATCCATGGTCAGATCGTTTCAATCATCGTGATCTTCCAATCAGCAAGGCTGTTAGACTCGGTATCGATAACAACGTGAATCATCGAGACGGTCTTGAACCTCTTTTTCAAACCTTTGATATCGACGGGCTGGAACAAAGCTTTATTGTTCAGATAGGCTTGTCTGGTCAGGGCATTCGACTCGTAATTCTCTTTCGTCCTCCTCGAAATTCGCTCCATGGATTTTTCTTCGGTACAAATACATTCCGCAATCACGAATGTCCGGTTTGCCTTTCGGGCCAACCGGGCGGCTTTTAATCTTAACTCCTGGGTGAAAAAAGTGGCGTCGAGAATTAATCCGTTCTTGGAAGTTTCCAACACTTCTGCCGCCTGCCGGAACATCTCGTCGTACACCTTTTCCCGGTTCTTCGAATCGGAGGCCACCTGGTTGTCGAAGATATCAAGCCCCTTGAGAACCTCGAGCCGGATCATGTCAGACCGTAGAATCTGAAATCCCCCCAGCTTTGCAATTGCTTCCATGACCGGACTCTTCCAGCTCCCCGGGAGTCCCACGGAGATCATGAGGCTGCCCTTTGGAATCTCGGACCGGATCACTTCTTCAAATGCCTTCTCCATCGCCGTTTTTCCCTGCCAGATGAAAAGTCAATCTCAAAGCGCAACGTCCAAATGAAAAGAAAGAAAATAGTTTCACTCCAAGCATTATTTCAAACGATCTCTGATTGGATTTTGTATTTGAAAGGATGATTTATCCTATCACATTTCCAAGGCCTTTAAAATCGCCTCGTGTAGGATTCGGTTGCTTGCGAGGATCCCATGATTTTTTTCCATTCTTGTTCCAGACGAGAAATCCAAAATCCGTCCCATGACATCCGTCACCCTTCCGCCGGCCTCTTCGGCGATGATCGCTCCCGCAGCATGGTCCCAGATGTTTTCTTTGTACCTCGGCTCGGCAGAGGATGGCACTCTCAAGTAGAAGGTCGCCTCCCCCCTTGCTACCAAGCCGTATTTCGCCTGGCTGTCGATTTTTAGAAAAGGCCTTGAAATGTTCATTTTCTCCGCAAGACGTTGATGAGTGAGATGATCTGCGTGGTCGGTTTCAACGCTCTCCGTGATAACCGCTTCAGAAGGGTTTCTCACTCGGGAGACATGAATGGCCCGTTTGTTTGCGCCTGCCAGGTCCGTTTGGAATGATCCTTTTCCTTTGATGGCAAAAAAAAGACACCCCTTTCCCCCGCGAGGACGGTGAACTTTTCCATGAAGCTTAGGGCAGGCTAAAATGCCTAGAGCTACACTGCCCTTTTCGATGAGGGCAAGGGCAATCGCATATTGGTCCCCTCTGAGAAATCCCTTGGTTCCATCGATGGGATCTAAAGTCCAAAACCGGTCGCTGACGGAATCGGATCCAAAATCGATCCAGGAACATACCTCCGAGGAGGAGGCCGGAACGAAGCTGCTCACGTACCCTGTGACCTGTTGAAGGATATTGGAACGATCCGGTCTCCTTAATTCTTTTGAATCCTCCTCGGCCACAATGGAGTCGTTAGGAAACCTATTCTTGATGAATTGACAGATCAACGCCTGAGATCCATAATCCGCAATGGTCACAGGGCTCCTGTCGCTTTTGAGGAGAAATTCCCCCGTCGCAAGGTCCCCTCTTATTCTTTCACAGAGTGCGGACGCCTGGATGGCTGCCTGAATCGCGGTCTCAACTTCGGGAGAGTAGTCATCCATCCCCTATTCCTACCGGTTCCGATTGGGCCATTATGGAGCATTTCTTCTGGTTTCACAAGATCTTCCAAGCCTGATTTTTTCATAGGACATGCTGTCGCGTGCCTCAGAGAATCCGCGGATCGGGAACTTTGCCTCGTTATCAGGAATGTCCGCGGCTTGACAAATAGAGAACAGTGATAGAAAATTTATTATCGCATCCCGGGGATTACCGAAGTTGACCCATTTGATTCTGAAGTCGGGGTCTGCTCAGGGTGGATACGCAGCGGGGCTTTTTACCTGATCTAAAGATCGAGGACTGGCGTCCTCGAACGTGTCAACGTCCAAACATTCAATCACATTCCCTTCTTTGAAAGATAAGGTGTACCGGGTGAGACCGACTATTTTTGCCCGCATGGTTATCGGCTATCTTGCCATATTCATTCCCGTGGTAGCGGTGAGTGCTTACGCGTTTTCGCAACTTGCCCTTTTCCACAGAGTCACAGGCGGTATTTTGCAGATTGACAATCGTATGAGGGACCTTCAACAAAAACTTGCCGATTCCATCCTCGCCCAAACACGCTACGAAAAAAAATATATCCTCACAAGGGATAAAGAACTCCATCATCAGTTTATGCTTGCCGAAAGGGATGTCAGTAAACGTATGAATGAGGCCATATCCATAGCTGATACTTCGCGTAAAAGGGAGGCGTTAATCAGGATAAAGGGTTACTACGAACGTTATCAGACCCTATTCAATGAAGAAACGGATTTTATAAGTAAAAAACGAACCTATCTTCAGGAAGAATACAGAGAGAAAAAGGAAAGGGCGGTAGACGAGATTCTGTGGGAGCTGAGAAATTTGAGGCTTTACGCAGAGCAAGATACCTACGAAAAAATAGCACAGCTTGGAAAGTCTGGGGCAGGGGCAAATAAGGTCGCGATCTTCATGGGGGCAGGTTTTATCCTTTTGGGAATCATCCTGTCCATTTTCATCACGAGAAGCATCACCCGCCCCCTTGCTTTTATGAGAAAGAAAACGAGGCAAGTTGCCGAAGGGGATTTTGAGTGTAGCTTGGACCTGACTTCTCCCCCCGAGATAGGAGACCTGGCGCAGGACTTTAACCTGATGTGCGGCAAGCTGAAGGAGACGGATAAGATGAAGTCTGACTTCTTCTCATTGATGGCCCATGAGCTCCGGATGCCCCTTGCTTCCATTAAAGAGGGAACCAACCTCTTACTAAATGGCATAGGAGAGGAGTTTAAGGAAAAACGGAAAGAGGTTCTCACGATTATTGCCGAGGAGAGCAACCATCTGATCGACCTGGTCAATTCCCTGCTGGACCTTTCAAAAATGGAGGCGGGAATGGTCGCCCTCAACTTTGAAAAATTGGATATCCCCCCCCTTATCCATAAAGCTGTTTCTGGGATAGAACCCCTGGCCATGACTAAGAATGTTGACATTAAAGTGGAAGTGTCTTTGGAGTTGCCCTATGTTAGAATGGATGGAGAAAGGATTCTTCAAGCCCTTAGGAATTTGATCGGGAATGCCGTAAAATTTACGCCGGGCGGTGGCCACATAACGATAGTTGCACAGGTGATGGAAAAGGGGGTGAGCGTCTCCGTGACCGACACAGGGCCCGGCATACCCAAAGAGGATTTGAAAGCGATTTTCGACAAGTTTCAGCAGGCGACCATGACGAGCTATAATAAAATTAAGGGAACAGGCCTGGGGTTGGCTATTGTTAAACATATCATCAATGCTCACGGAGGTAAGGTTTGGGTAGAGAGCGAACCAGGACACGGAAGTACTTTTATCTTTCTATTGCCTGCATGATCCTCATACCTCTCGCTGGCTGTGCGACGCTCAAAGAAATGGAGGCAAAAAGGGAGACCCGTGAAAGCTTTAGCGCTGCGCAGAAACTCCTCGATCAGGGGGATTACGAGGGATCCCTGAAAGAAAACCAGAAGGTCTTATCCTCGTATGGCAATGTTCCTCCCGGAGATGAAGCCCTTTTTAATACAGGGCTCATTTACGCCCATTATGGGTATTCCAAAAGGGATTATCAAAAATCACTTGACCACTTCAAGAAACTGGTGAAGGTTTTCCCTCAAAGCCCTCTCGCGGGACAGGCTAAAATATGGATAGTCATACTTCAGGAGAATGAGAGACTTAACAGGGAAAACGAAGAGTTGAACAAGACCATAAAGAAATCGAAGCAAGTCGACATAGAGATAGACGAAAAGAAGAAGGAGCTTTCAAAGTGACCACCCTGTCAAAAAGGATATTAGTGGTGGACGATGATGCCAACTTTTTAAAGTTAATCAGGATGAGGCTTGAGTTGGCAGGTTATGAAGTGGCGACTGCCTTGAATGAAGACGAGGCGATCGCAAAAGCCAGGGAAGCGACCTTTGGGCTTTCGATCGTTGACCTCAAGCTCGTCCACAGAGATGGAATCTCCTTGATGGAGGAAATGCATTCGATCAATCCCTACATGCCCATCATCATTCTTACTGCCCACGGAAGTATTGAAAGTGCTGTAGAAGCGACGAAGAAGGGGGCCTTTAACTTTCTTAACAAACCCTTTGATCCCGAAGAGTTGCTATTGCAAATAGAAAAGGCAATGGAGAATCAGAGGCTTGTCTCCGAGGTGAGAAGGCTCGAGGGACTTCTGAAAGAGAGATTCGATTTCAAGAACATCGTTGCGAGAAGTGAAAAAATGCAGGGGGTCTTAAATCTGGTAACCCGGATCGCTGCAACTGATTCCACCATTTACATCTCCGGAGAGAGTGGGACGGGAAAAGAGCTGATCGCAAAGGCAATTCATCTTGCCAGTGAAAGAAGAGATAAACCCCTTGTGGCGATCAACTGTGCAGCCATCCCTGAAGCCCTTCTGGAAAGTGAACTCTTCGGTCATGAAAAGGGGGCATTTACCGACGCCAAAACGAGCTACAGAGGGCTCTTTGCCCAGTCCCATCGCGGAACCATTTTTCTTGATGAGGTTGGAGACATGTCCCTCTCCATTCAGGCAAAGCTTCTCAGGGTCCTTCAGGAGAAACAATTCTATCCCTTAGGAAGTGGAAGGCCTGTAGAGGTGGATGTCAGGGTGATCGTGGCCACCAATAAGAATCTGGAGGACGAGGTAAAAAATGGTTCCTTCCGTGAAGATCTTTTCTATAGGATCCATGTCGTCCCTATCGAACTTCCGCCATTACGGGAAAGGAAAGAGGATATACCCCTTTTGGCGGAACATTTCTTGAGGGAAATCAGTCAAAGAATGAAAAAAGAGATGAAGGGCATTTCGGCCATGGCGATGCAAAAGCTGATGCTTTATGATTGGCCGGGAAATGTGAGAGAGCTGGAAAATACCATTGAGCATGCAGTGGCCGTCACTCAGCATGATGTCATCAACGAAGACGTTCTTCTTCCCACAAAAGATCTCCCCGCTGAACCGTTAAAACCTTTTAGGCAAGCAGTAGAAGAGTTTAAAAGGGGATACATCGTCCGCCTCCTGGAGTTTACTAAAGGAAATGTGAGTAAGGCAGCAGAGTTAGCGGGAAAATATCGGGCCGATTTTTACAACCTTGTTAAGAAGCACAACCTCAAACCGGAAGATTTTAAAAACCTCGATAAAAAGAAATGGTCGTAAAGCATATCTTCACTCGGTATTGGAAATTCCATACACTCTAGGATATTTTCAGTATATGATAATCTCTACAAAAAATTCCCCTTAATGGAAACCCACCGAAGCACGAATCAATCATTTTCCTTTAATTATCAAACCGTTTTAAAACCCCGTCCCTTTTTGGCATGCCATTTGCTCTTTCGGTCACCAAGCAGCTGCGTTTCTTTAAAGAAGGGAGGTGAGGAAGATTACGGGGATCATACCAAATTCCCAAATGGGTGAAGACCCGAAACCATGAAGACAAGCTCATCTTAAATTAAGCACAGGAGGTTAATCTCGTGAAGATCAAAAGCTTGATTGTTCTGTTGATGGCCGTGGCATTTACCCTTGGCGTCGTCGGCCTGAGTTTTTCAGCACAAGAGATAAAAGGCACGGTTTCCAAGATTGAAGGCGATAAGCTAACCCTTGTGGACAACGTGGGAAAGGAAAAAACAGTGAAGGTTAAAGACATGGAAAGCATAAAGGAGGTCCAGGTTGGTGACAAGGTGTTAGTGAAAAACGGTAAGGTGATCAAAGAGGGTTCTTAAAAACTTGTCGCAGAACCTCGATGGCGTTAAGTCATTGATTTCGGAATTCTGCAGGGTGAAGGCTTCAAGCCTTTACTCTGCAGAAAAACGATCAAGGGGAAAAATAATAGATGTCTGCGGGCCTCATGAAAAATGGCCTGGAGCAGTCAGTCACGATTAAGGAATTCTTCTAGATCGAAGATGAACAGCCCAAAGGAGCAAAGATCATGAAAAGGCGTAAGGTCTTACTGGCGCTTTCAGACAGAGATTCTCAGTATTCCGTGGCGATCAAGCTGGCTCTTGAGGGAAAAGGCTGGCACGTGACAATGCCGGCAAATCAGGGTTCTGCCATGGACGCGACCCAGGCAAACCATTTTGATATGGTGATCACCGACCTCTTGGCCGTGTTGGAAAGCGCAAAAAAACATCATCCAGAAACAATGGGCGTTGTCGTATTTTCCACACGCAATAAGTGGGACCCCATTTGCCGCATCATCCGATCCTCTCCGGATGACTGTCTTTTCAGGCCCTTTGAATTGACGGAACTGGAGACGTGTGTCAATCACTGTTTTGAAAGGTTGGACCGCCTCCGAAGTAATGCTCAGCCCGAATGGTGCGAGGAGGACCTTCATGAAAAGGCCCCTGACAAAGCGGAGATCATGTCGCAAGAGATCCGAGGGCCTCTCACCTCTATTTCTGCCACCTTGAAACAGTTGAGCCACGGGCATTATGGAAAAATGGATGAGGAGGTCTTAAACAGGATCAACGAACTGTCCTCGAAAATCATTGGGCTAATCGGGATAACCGAAGAATATCTGATCACAGGCCCATTGACCAACGACGAACTGGAGACCGACGGAAAGCCTCTGGATTTGATGAGGGATGTTCTGATCCCTATCCTGAAGGAATTTTCCTCAGAACTAAGGGGACGCCATGTTATTATTGACCCTAGTCTCCATGCAACGTCGAACAGACGAATCTCACTTCGGACGAACCGGGTCTTGCTAAAAATGATCTTCAGGAATCTCCTTCACAACGCCGTCAAATTTGGCGACAGAAAGGGGGTGATCGCTTTGGGCCTTGAGGATCAAGGTCCTTCATACCAGTTTAACGTTTACAATAGCGGGACGCCCATCCCTGAAGAATATCGCTCCAGGCTCTTCACAAGATTTGTAGAGATTTCCAATCACAGCAATCGGAAAAACGGGACGGGTCTCGGTCTGTATTTGGCCAAAAAGGTCGTCCAGAAATTGGGCGGTTATATCTGGTACGAGGCAAGAGAAGACGGTTCCAACTTTGCATTCACTCTTCCTACGAAGCCGGCGTTCCCAGCGGATCTCTTGCTTCCTGTTGGAGCACAGGCATGAAGTCTCACGCCTGACAATCCTTCTCCAAGAAGCTACCGGTTACAACTTATTCGGATCTACCTCAAACTCATCCTTCGAAAGGAGTTGATCCGTATGAACAAAGGGCATAAAAGTAATTTGAAGGATACATTATGGGGTCTGTTCTGGGTTGGAGTGATCGTGGTCCCTGTTATCTACGTCACCCTGCAAAATAAGAAAGCACGGGGATAACAACCTATAACCTTCCATGGCACCGCAGGTCTTGGAATGCGTTTAGTGACAGTCTCCTTGATAATACTCATGCTTGCGAGCGCTCCGCTTATTGAGTCAAATGCGGGCGGTACGAATCCATGCGCCTCCCGAGCAGACGAACCACTGAGCCGATTCTTTTTTGCCATCGGAGACTACTACAGGATTTCTCAGAGGGAAATCATCATCATCCGGGAAAGGGGTATCCCTGCCTATGAAATTCCGGTCGTCTTACTCATCGCCAAAAGGGCCCACGTCGAGCCTGAGATCGTAATGGATTTCAGGCTCCGCGGCAACACATGGCTTCATGCCGCCCTTCGTTTTGGCCTCGGGCCGGAGATATTCTACGTTCCAGTGGGTAGGGTAGCTAAAGATTCACTTTATGGCAAGGCATACAGCGATTACAGGCATAAACCTAAAAAGGAGTGGAAGAAGATCGTGCTTAATGACGACAATATCGTCAACCTTGTTAACCTCAAATTGATTTCG
>Ga0335081_10005945_pt1 | contig 19338 bp, 18 predicted proteins | sample Lox_Sample_35_FD_206713 | JGI IMG/M metagenome (GOLD analysis project Ga0335081, IMG submission 206713) | Soil microbial communities from Loxahatchee National Wildlife Refuge, Florida, United States - Lox_Sample_3.5 | ecosystem: Environmental > Terrestrial > Soil > Wetlands | place: USA... | reverse complement strand
ATCGGGTATCCTTGGCTCAATGTAGCAGTTTTGATGCGGCGGCTTGGAGTAGCTGGAATCAGCCCGTGGTAAACTGGCGCATCTTGAAGCCGCCCGCCAATCGTCCCTCCCTGGAACGGCCCATCGGCTTGCTGCAAGCCACGGCAATGGTGGTCGGGATCATCATTGGCGCATCGGTGTTCGTGCAGCCTTCCGAGATCAACCGCCACGTGCCTAGCATCCCGGGAGTGCTCTCGGTCTGGCTGGTGGCCGGGATGCTGACGCTGTTCGGCGCGCTGGTCTGCGCGGAATTCTCCGCGGCCTATCCGCGAACCGGCGGCGTCTACGTGTTCCTCAAGGAGACGCTGTCTCCCGCCTGCGGATTCCTATGGGGGTGGGCGATGTTCTGGAGCGCGCACTCGGGGATCATCGCTGCGTCGTCGGTGATCTTCGCGCGCTACGTGGCGTTCTTCGCTCCAATGGGCGATTGGGGAATTCGCGCGACGGCCATCGCGGGAATCGTACTGCTTTCGGCCGTGAACTACCTGGGCGTGCGGCAGGGAAGCACGCTGCAGACCGTGGTCACGCTGGCCAAGGTGGCGGTGATTTTGGCGCTGCTCGTGATGGTGTTCACCGTCGGCCCTCGTGCCGGTGTGAGTGTCGCGCATGGCGCGGCCGGGCCCGTGTCGTTTCGCGAATTCGTTCTGGCGATCAGCGCGGCGCTGTTCGCGTTCGGCGGCTGGCACATGGTCACCTACACTGCGGGCGAGACGCGCAACCCGGAGAAGACTATTCCACGGGCGCTGCTGGTTGGGACCCTGGTGGTGACGGCATGCTACGTGGCGCTGAACGCGGCGTATCTCTACCTGCTGCCCATCGACCGGGTGGTCTCTTCGACGCGGGTAGCCGCGGATGCGGCGCAGGTGATGGCCGGGCCGCGCGGCGGCGCGGCCATTTCGGCGCTGGTGATCCTCTCGGCGGTCGGTGTGCTTAACGGCGTGATCCTGGCGGGACCGCGCACCTATTTCGCGATGGCGGATGAAGGGCTGGCTTTCGGCTGGATGGCGCGCATTCATCCGCGGTTCCACACGCCGCACCGCGCGATCGTGATTCAAGCCGCGTGGTCGTGCGTGCTGGTGGCCACGGGGACATACCGCGCGCTGTTCACGCGGGTAGTCTATACAGAGTGGCTGTTCTTTGCGCTCATGGCGGCGGGACTGTACCGGCTGCGGGCGCGGCCCGGGTACCAGCCGGGGTACCGCATGTGGGGCTACTCGTGGGTGCCGGCGCTGTTCATCGCGGCGTCGCTGGTGGTGGCGATTCAGACGATTGCCGCCGATCCGATCCAAGCCGGCGCGGGGCTTCTCTTCGTCGTGCTAGGATTGCCTGTCTACTTCATTTGGGTTCGAACCAGACATGCGGATCATTGACTTTCACAACCACTACTATCCCCCGGCGTACCTGGACGCGCTGCGCTCCGGTTCGAGCGCGGTCGAAGTACGCATCGACGACGACGGCAACCCGCGCATCTATTATCCGGGAGATTACAACATCTGCGTCCCCGGGCACCGCGACATCGAATACCGCGAGCAGGTGCTGAAGGAACTCGGCGTTGACACGCAGGTGCTGACCCTGACTACTCCGGGTACTCATGTCGAGAAGCCGGCCACGGCGGTGAAGTTCGCAACACTGGTCAACGATGCGTTCGCTGAGGTAGCGCGCAGCAGGGCCGGCCGTTTCACGGCGCTGGCCACCCTGCCGCTCAACGATCCCGCGGCGTCGGTGAAAGAATTGGAGCGAGCGTGCCGCGTGCTGGGCTTTCGCGGCGCCATGCTGTTCAGCAACGTGAATGGCATCGGGCTCAACGACGCGCGGTTCTGGCCGCTGTACGAGGCCGCGAACGATCTGGGCGCGGTTCTTTACATCCATCCGACGCACCCTGTGGGCGTGGAGGCGATGACCGATTTCTGGCTGATGCCTCTGGTGGGATTCCTGATGGACACCACGCTGGCGGCGGCCAAGATCGTATTCAGCGGGATCCCGGAGCGGTTTCCGAAGATCCGCTGGGCGCTGTGCCACCTGGGCGGGGCGATTCCGTACCTGGCGGAGCGGCTCGACCGCGGTTTCGAAGCGTTCAGCGAATGCCGCGCCAACATTCCGCGCCCGCCGAGCGACTACCTGCGGCAGTTCTACTATGACACCGTGAATTTCAACGCGGGTGCGCTGAAGCTGGCGATCGCCTTCGCGGGTGTCGACCACATCATGGCGGGAAGCGATTATCCGCACCAGATCGGCAGCATCCCGAAGATGATCGAGAGCATTCGCGGGCTGGACATTTCGGAAGCGGACCGGGCCGCGATCTTTGGCGGAAACGCGACGCGACTGTTGATGTGAGTCTTGTGGCGCACGTACTCTACGCGCAAAGTGCGTGCGCCACATCGTGACCAGCTACACTGGCGAAATGCCGGCTCCGCGCAAGATGAAGGTGGTTCCGCTGATCGCGGCCATCTACTTCCTCGTCTCCGGCGGGCCGTTCGGGATTGAGGACATCGTTTCCCGGTCCGGATACCGCGGCGCCATCCTCATTCTGCTGATCACGCCGGTCATCTGGTCCATCCCTACGGCTCTGATGGTGAGCGAGCTCGCGAGCGCCCTGCCCAATCAGGGCGGATACTACGTTTGGGTCACGCGCGGAATGGGCCGTTTCTGGGGCTTCCAGGAAGCCTGGCTCTCATTGGCCGGAAGCGTCTTCGACGTGGCCCTCTACCCGGCGCTCTTCATAAGTTACCTGGGCCACTTCGCGCCGGCAGTCACGGCCGGCGGCCTGGGCCTGGCCATCGGCGTGGCACTGATTGCCGGCTCGGCGGCCTGGAACCTGATGGGAGCGAAATCGGTGGGCGACAGCTCGGTGGTGACGGGAATCGTGATGCTTGCTCCGTTCGCGGTTGTGACGGTCTACGGCGTTTTCCGCCACGGCGTGTCCGGAGGCAGCGCCGTTCCGCTGCACAACGTCGACGTCCTGGGTGGGATTCTGGTGTCGATGTGGAACTACATGGGCTGGGACTACGCGTCCACGGTGGCCAATGAAGTCGACCGCCCGCAGCGCACGTTCCCATTAGCCACCGGATGCGCGGTGGCCCTGGTGGCGCTCAGCTACGTGCTGCCGGTTGGCGCCGTAGCGCTAACCGGCCTGGATGCGAACCGGTGGTCCACGGGAGGTTGGGCCGACGTGGCGCGGGCGGTTATTCCAGTCGGCCTGGCCGGCCCCATCGCCGTCGTCATCACCATCGGCGGCATGCTGGGCGCCTGGGGCACGCTGAATGCGCAGATGATGCAGTACTCGCGCCTGCCCGCGGTGATGGCCGACGACGGGCTCCTGCCGTCCTTCTTCTCACTGCGGCATCCGAAAACGGGTGCGCCGTTAGCAGGAATTCTGGCCTGTGCGGTGGCGTGGATGCTGTGCCTGGGTCTGAGCTTCGTGAAACTCATCGTGCTGGATGTGCTGCTCACCGGCCTCAGCCTGCTGCTGGAGTTCGCCGCGCTGGTGGCCCTGCGGATCCGCGAACCGGAACTGCCGCGGCCGTATCGCGTGCCGGGAGGTTTGGCCGGAGCGATCGGCGTCGGCGTTCTGCCATTGGCGCTGCTGGTTCTGACCGCGGCCCGCAACAAGGTCGAGCCGGTTGGCCCGATCAACGCGCTCGAGTTGGGAACCATCATCGTGGCGGCCGGAGTCCCCGCCTACTTCTGCCTGCGCCGCGGCCGCCCTACAGCCGGTTGATCAGGCTGGCGACGTATCCCGCGCCAAAGCCGTTATCGATATTGACCACCGTCACGTTGCTGGCGCAACTGTTCAGCATGCCGAGCAGCGCTGCCAGGCCGTGGAAACTCGCTCCGTAGCCGACGCTGGTGGGCACCGCGATCACGGGACACGAAACCATGCCGCCGACGGCGCTGGGCAGCGCGCCCTCCATTCCGGCGCAGACCACCACCACGCGCGCCTCCGAGAGGCGCTCGGCGTTGCTCACCAGGCGATGGATGCCGGCCACGCCGATATCGTATATGGCGTCCACCTGGTTGCCCATCACCTCGGCCGTTATCTGTGCTTCCTCCGCCACCGGCATGTCGCTCGTGCCGGCGCACACCACCGCGATCCGGCCCTTGCCATGGATCGTGCGGTCGCGCCAGAAGCGGATCACGCCGGAAAGCGGCGCGTACTCGGCGGCCGGCAGTTGTGCGGTGACGGCAGCGGCGCATTCGGGATCGGCCCTGGTGATCAATACGTTGTGCGCGTTCTCCAACAGCTTTCCTGCGATGGCAATCACCTGTTCCGGGGTTTTGCCTTTGGCGAAGATGACCTCCGGGATGCCGTGACGCAAGGCGCGATGGTGATCCACCTTGGCGAACCCCAGGTCTTCGAACGGCATGTGCCGCATGCGGGTAACCGCCGCATCGATGTCCACGGCGCCGGCACGGACTTGTTCGAACAACCGGCGGAGCTGTCCCTCGTCCATGAGGCCAGAATATCAGACGGCGCGATTCGGCCCGGCCGGTTACAATCCTGTGTTTTTCGTATGACGAAAGTACTAGCGGCGGCTTGAATTTTGGGACTTTCTGGCTATTGTTGGCCGGATGTGATCTTTCGCATGATGGGAGGTGCATGGGTATAAGCACTGCGAAAGCCAGTGCGGCCGTCGGAGGCGTGCCCGATCGAAGAGAAACGGTGCGGTTTCCCGTTCGAGAGGAAGTCAGGTACCGGGTATTGCACTCCAGGTCGCTCAGAAAAAGTGGGACGGGGCGCACACTGAACTTCGGGAGTGGCGGGATCTTGTTCACGACCGAAGAACAGTTGCCAATGGGAGGAATGGTCGAGCTTGCCGTGAGTTGGCCGGCGCGGTTGGGGGGAACCTGCCTCCTGCAATTTGTCGCGACGGGCCGCGTGGTAAGAGCGGAGGCTGACCAGGCGGCGGTGCGTATCGAGCGCTACCAGTTCAAGACCCGCGGGGGCGCTCAAACATCAGCCGCTAACGCCTGACCGTCAAGCATCGCGGTGGACCGCTGCCGGTGAGAAGGCCGGCAGGCAGACCGCGATGTACTCGGCGCCCTCGGGCTCGGGCGTGCTGTAACGGACCCATTCCCCGCGATGCGCGATGACGGCCTGGCCGGCCCGGACATCGATCGAGCCCCCCGTGTGTTCTACCCGTAACGTGCCGCGGAGAACAACTGTAAACTCATCGAAGTCCGGTTTTTGCCCTGGCTCCTGCCAACCGCCCGGGCTGCGCATGTGTGCGATGCTGACCGCCTCATGGCGCGAGTTCACTCGTCCGATATATTCATCGATGAGCTTGGGTTTGTTGCCGGCGGCCTCCACGCGCGCAGGCCCCGAAATAAGTGTGGGCACGATGTTCCTCCCGTTGCGAAGGGTAACAGGTTCCGCAGCCTATTTCGGAGTACCGATTGGGACTTGCCGTAAGGTTGGGGCTGCCGGTATACTGACATTTTCGCTGGGACGTTTATGACGGCGAGAGAAGAATACGATCCGCTGGCGCCCCAAAGGGAAGCCGCCTTTTTTTACGGGCTCTTCTTGCGGGGCCACGACGTCGATACACTTCGGCAGGACATCGATGTGCCGCGGTCGATGCTGGACAAATGGATGCGCGCCCGCGATTTTGAAGCTTCCTTCCGCGCGAACCTGCACCGTGTCTACGCCTACCGCAAGCAGGTGCTGGCCATCTTCGACGGCCTGATTTCCAATGAACAGATGCGGCCCCGGCTGCAATAGCTACCCTTTGTAGGGCGGCTTGGCAAGCTGCGTGCTGATTGTCAATCAGCACGCGTGGCGGTTGCCAACCGCCACGCGGGATGGCATCATTCCCTATAACACCGGCCTATGAGTGGATCGGCGCGCATGTCCGGCGCACGTGGATCTGCTTCGCCCGCTTGCGTGTCTGCGCGATATCGTAGGAGGACTGCATCCGCATCAACGTGTCCATCCGAACGCCGAACGCCTTTTCAATTCGCAACGCCATATTGCCGGAAAGGTCGGCGTTGCCGTTCAGCAGACTGGACAGGGCGGGGCGCGAAACTCCAAGCGCCGCCGCTGCCGCAGTCACGGACAGGCCTGCGGGAGCGATAATCTCCGTCGCGATAAAAGCTCCAGGGTGAGGCGGGTTTTTCATGGGCATGGCGGCGGCTCCTTTCTCCTAGTGATAGTCTTCCAGCAATGCACTCTTACTTCTCCTTCGCGACCATCAGTTCCAGGAACTTGCGCGGCGGCTGCGTCCCTACTGTCAGCTCCGCCAACTCCGTCCACTCGCCCTTCTCATTGATCCGCATCACCGAGCTCGTCCGGTACTCGCCGAAAGTGAACCCCCACGTGGTTCCCTTCCCGTCCTCGGCCAGCTTGACGTCGGTCTCCAGCCACAGCCCATCGTTGAAGGCCCGCATGCGGTACGTGCGGCGTTCGTCGTCGTAGGAGACGATCCCAAACGCTTGCAGCGCGAGTTTGCCGTCCGCCTTCGTGCGTCCCACGCCCTCGATCGTGAGGATCAGCCCACGCAGCCGGTACTGCGCCTCTTCGCTCTGAATCAGATCCACCATCTGGCCCCCGCGCAGAATGCGCGCTTCCCCCGACCACTTTCCTATCAGAAAGCTCAGCTTCTGCATCGCCGCCCGCTGCGCTTCGACATCCGGTGCCCGCATCGTTTGTGCCATGACCGCTCCCGCCAGCGCCATCCCGATCCACAACAGCCGTCTTGTCAGAGTCACCCCTCAGTAGACGCTGCGGTCCCGAGAAAGGTTCCTCGCGAAGGCGTTCCCGCCGCCTCGACGCAGCTTCTGATCCTAATCACGCCGGGGTGCAGGCAGAAGCGCCGGCGGTAGATTGATAACTCGGCGCCGAAAATGGCATGCTAGGCACAAGTGAGGTGCGATGGGACGAATCATTGACGGCGTCGATGTGGACTTCAGCAAGGAAGAGCGCGACTACGTTTTTTTCCTGAACGAGGAGAACGCCCCGCGAGGGTGCGTCGGTTATTGGTGCGAATGGTGCCACTTTTCGAGCGTCTTTCGCAGTTACTTCCAGATCGATCACATCATCCCGGTCGCCGCCGCAGCCAAGTACGGAGTGGGCCCTGACTACATCAGGAGCGTGGACAACGCCTGCGTCCTGTGCAAAGGGTGCAACGGTTCGAAAAGCAAGTATGGCTTCCCGCGGGAAGGGGTTGGCTTGGCCTACCGCGCGCCGAATCAAAACATGACGTGGGGCCCGCGCCGTGCGGAAGCATTGAGCGGAGATGATCTGATTTTGATGTGCAAACGAAAAGGCCGTTTCCGCCGACAGGAGTAGTGGCATCGGGTTTTGTCGGTTCGCTCGATTTTCCACTTTTTTTCGAGTGCCGTTTTCCCTTTGCCCTCCGTAGCTTACGTTCAAGCTCAGTCCGTTTCTGAACCGTAACCGCCGGACCTCGTCTGCCACAATCAAAGCAGGCTTAGGCACTCAGAGACAGGCCAAACCGGTCCGATCGGGCCGGTCGTTCGCGGCTATCTTCTTTGGTTCCAACAAAGCTTACTCAAATTTCCGGACAATATGTCCGGTCAAGGGGTCCAGCATGAACGAAGTTACCACGCAGGAATGGTTCGACACCGGCGCATGGGTCGGCCGGCAGCAGGCATTCGCCGTTATTGCCTCCAAGTGCAGCGCCGCGCAGGCGGTCGCGATCAAAGAGTTGCGCGAGTCACGCGCTCACGAAAAGCTGGGCCTCACCTGGGACGAATTCTGTCCCAAGTACCTGGGCGTCATGCGCGGATGCGCCGACCGCTACATCCGCCAGCTCGAAGAGTTCGGCGCCAGCTATTTCAACCTCTCGCAGATCGCGCGGATTTCGCCCGACACTTATCGCCAGATTGCCGATAAGGTGCAGGGCAACAGCATCGACATCGAGGGCGAGAACATCCCGCTCACTCTGGGTAATGCCGCGCGCATTCGCGCCGGCGTCAAACGGCTGCGCGCCCAACTGGCGCAGGCCAATCGGGAAGCGCGTCAGGCCGCGACGCCCGATATTTCCATCCTGGTAAGCCGGATCGACGAGATCGTCGAGCGCACGGCGAGCCTGGCAGCCCGGACAGCACGCGCCGAATCCGGTCCGATTCGCGAAGTAGTCGCTTACGCCATCGAGAAATGGGCCACGCTGCGGGCGCAGATGAGTTAGGGGGCTGTCGCGCCGTAGGGGCACAACGCTCCCTGACGGTCGCGGCTCCGAGGCGCCGTGTAGAACGCGACTGCTGGCGGTGCACTTCACTCGCCGCTTTGCTGCAGCAGCTTCGCCACCAGGCCGGTCCAGCCGGTCTGGTGGCTGGCGCCCAGGCCCTCGCCCGTATCGCCGTGGAAGTACTCGTGGAATAAGATCAGGTCGCGCCAGTAGGGGTCCGAACGTAAACACTCGTTCGCGCCGTTCGCGGGGCGGCGGCCGGTTTCGTCTTTCAGAAACAGGCGCGACAGGCGGCGCGAAATCTCTCCAGCCACTTCCCACAACGTCATCATGCTGCCGGATCCGGTGGGGCATTCCACTTTGTATTCGTCGCCCAGGTAGTGGTGGAACTTCTGCAGCGATTCGATGATCAGGTAGTTGAGCGGAAACCACACCGGCCCTCGCCAGTTGGAGTTGCCGCCGAAGATGGCGGTCGCGCTTTCGCCGGGCTCATAGCCGACGCTGTGCGCCGCCCCGTCCCGGGCCAACTGGTACGGAGCGTCTTTGTGCGCGCGGGATAAGCTGCGGATGCCGAAAGGCGAAAGAAACTCCGCCTCGTCCAACATGCGTTTCAGGATGGCGCGAAGCTGGTCGGGATCGGCGATGGAGAGCAATCGGCGCTGGCCCCTGCCGGGGATCACCATGGACGCCACGTTATGAGTGAGGTCGCGGCGGTTTTCGATGAACCACTCCATGCGGCGCTTGAAGCCGGGGAACTGGTCGATGAGGCGCGGCTCCAGCGTCTCGACGGCGAAGAGCGGGATCAGCCCGACCATCGAGCGCACTTTCAGCGGGACATGGCTGCCATCGGGCATGTGGAGTACGTCGTAGAAGAAGCCGTCCGCGTCGTCCCACATGCCTTCGCCGTCGTCGCCCATGTGGTTGATAGCGTGCGCGATGTAGAGAAAATGCTCCCAGAATTTGCTGGCCACGTCTTCGTATGCGGAATCTTCGCGCGCCAGCTCCAGCGCGATGGCCAGCAGGTTGAGGCAGTACATCGCCATCCACCCGGTGCCGTCGGCCTGCTCGATGAGGCCGCCGGTCGGCAGAGGATCGCTGCGATTGAAGACGCCGATATTGTCGAGCCCCAGAAATCCGCCTTGGAAAACGTTTTTGCCGCGCGCGTCCTTGCGATTCACCCACCAGGTGAAGTTGAGCAGCAGTTTGTGAAAGACGCGCACCAGGAACGCACGGTCCGGCTTGCCGCGGCGTTTCTGCTCGATCTTGTAGACGCGCCAGGCGGCCCAAGCGTGCACCGGCGGATTGACGTCGCCCAGGGCCCACTCATAGGCCGGCAACTGCCCATTGGGATGCATGTACCATTCGCGGGTCATCAGCACCAGTTGCTCTTTGGCGAATTGCGAATCAACCAGCGCGAGCGGCAGACAATGGAAGGCCAGGTCCCACGCCGCGTACCATGGGTATTCCCACTTATCCGGCATGGAGACGATATCGGAATTGTAAAGGTGGGTCCATTCGCGGTTGCGGCCCTGGCGGCGCTCGGCGGGCGGCGGCGGGAAGGCGGGGTCGCCCTGCAACCAGTCCTGCACCACGTAGTGGTAGAACTGCTTGGACCATAGCAGCCCGGCGAATGCCTGGCGCATCACGGCGCGCCCGTCAATCGAGAGTTCGCGCGGCGTGACGGCGGCGTAGAAATCGTTGGCGTCGTCCGAGCGATCAAGGAACGTCTTACTGTACGCGGGGCCGAAAGGCTCCTCAAGCTGGGTGTCCGCCAGCCGCAGTTCGATGACGGTGGATTTCCCAGGCTCCAGATTGAAGCGATAGTGCACGGCGGCCTTGGTGCCGCGGCACTCGGGATTGACGGCCTCGCGATTGCCATGCACGACATATTCGCCGATGCCGTCTTTGACGTATGGCGACGAGTTTGGGACGCCCCAGAGCTTATGCGTGTTGGTCTCGTTCTCTGTGAACAGGTAGCCTGCCGGTTCTCCCGATTCATCCGCGCAGTACAGCCAGCGCCGCCCGTAGTACGGTTCATCCAGTTCGATGCCGCCCGCGAAGCGGTGCATTTCGGGCTTGCGCACCGGATATCCCCACGACCACGTATTGCGGAACCAGATGGTCGGCAGAACGTGCAGCGTTGCCGCTTCCGGCCCGCGATTAAACGCCTCGATGCGGATGAGAATGTCTTCCGGCGCGGCCTTCGCGTACTCCACAAAGACGTCGAAATAGCGGTTGTCCGCGAAGCAACCTGTGTCGAACAGTTCGTACTCGGGGTCGTGACGCGTGCGCCGCCGGTTCTCTTCAATCAATCGCTCGTACGGGAACGCCGCCTGCGGGTACTTGTACAGGCACTTCATGTAGGAATGAGTCGGCGTGCTGTCGAGGTAGAAGTATTGCTCTTTGACATCCTCGCTGTGGTTGCCCTGGTTCCCGGTGAGACCGAAGAGACGCTCCTTGAGGATCGGATCGCGCCCATTCCAGAGAGCCACGGCGAAGCAGATGAGCTGGTGGCGATCGCAAATGCCGGCGATGCCATCCTCGTTCCAGCGAAACGCGCGCGACTGTGCCTGATCGAACGGGAAGTACTCCCAGGGCTTGCCGTTGGGGCTATAGTCTTCGCGCACGGTGCCCCAGGCCCGCTCGCTCAAGTACGGTCCCCAACGGTTCCAATGCACCCGCCGGCCGCGGCATTCCTCCACCCGAACTTGTTCTCTGGTGATTATGCCGGACGGCATTAGAGGACCATCATACGATGGTCCGGGCAGTCCAGTTGGATCCCGTCGTAGAGCCGATCGATGAGGTCCAGCCCGTGTTTGGCGAGGAAGGGAAGGATGGAATAGAGGCGCTCCTGCAGGTGGCGCTCGGGATAGATCAACCCATAGAGCGAAGCGGCGTCGCGCGCGGAGCGGGCGTTGCGGAGCATGGCTTCGCGCCCGGTCTTGCGCTCGATCTTGCCCAGTTGATGGCGGATCTTGCTGGCGCTTCGTTCCAGTGCGTTGACCAGAGTCGGATCGAACGCGACGAGATCGCCTCGCAAGTGGTCAATGGCCTGATTCACGGCGGCTCCCGTCGCGCTCATGGAACGGGCCAGCGCGGGCGGCACCAGCCTCGCGGCGATGCGCTCGCGGAGAGCGTCCTCGCCGTGCAGGAAATCCGCCAGTGTCAAGCTGTAGCGCTCCATCAGCTTGTGGCTGTGCTGATCCAGGAGGGTGAAGCCGGCACGCGGCACGCCTACCGGCATCCGCCCCAGAAGCGTGCTGTAGATCACTTCCGACTGTGCCAGGTAGGCGATCTCGGCCGGGCCCATGATGTTGGCGGCCGAGGGCAGGATCGAATCCTGGACCACTGGCCGAAGCAGAGCGTTGGGAGAAAGGGAGACCGCGCGGTCCAACAACTCCGCGGTGCCAAACCGACGTCCGTTCTGAAGGTATTCCGACCCGTGCCGGCGCAGCGTTTGGCGTCTGCCGTTCTCCAGCAGGAAGAACAAAGAGGTTTGTTCTTCCATGTGGACCTGGGCGTGATAGCCCGCCGCTTCCAGTTCGCGGTTGCGTTCGAGAACGCGAGCGCTCAGCTCCGGCCCCGCCTCGATGGCCGCCCGCAGAACCGGCGCCGCCAGTTCGCGGAAGGCCGGCAGCATCGGGTCCACCTGGAGGATGTCGTGTTTTGCGAACAGCCGGCCCAGGAGATCTCCGAACGCCCGGCCCATGGTGCTCGCGCCACTATAGGTTTCGCGGACCAGGCCGACGATCTCCTCGCCGAACGGCAGGCCGGCCAAGGCGGCTTGCAGATCCTCGACTGGCGGCGATCCCAGCGCCACTTCGCCTACAGGTTGCGCGCTGGTTGAGCGACGCATTTCCAACTTGATGGGCTGGTGTTCGGAGTCGAAAACCCAGACGTGGTTGACTTCGGCGAAATCGTGGTCCTCGGTGGCCAGCCAGAAGACGGGGACCGCCCGAATGCCGCTGGCGGTGAGCCACGTGGCCAGCCGCGCGGCGTGCAGGGCCTTGTACACCGTATATGCCGGACCGGAAAACAGCCCCACCTGCTGGCCCGTAACAACTGCAACAGTTCCTGGTTGTGCCAGCCGTTCCAGCGACGCGCTGCCGGGGTGATGCGGCCGCAGAGCCTCGACCAGGGCCGCGCGACGTTCGGCGGGCAGCCGGATTTCGGCCGCCGCGGCGCGAAAAGACTCGAGATCGCGATGTGGATGGCGGTAGAAAGCTGTCGTGCGGTCGGGATGATACAGAACGTCCGCGGCTAGCGTGGAGGTGTGCGGCAGGTCGGTGTGGCGGACGCAGGTACAGGGCATGCCGAAATCAGCTTAGCAGATGATTCTGTTTCCCCTCGGGATTCGCTTGTTCGTCAACCGGCCGGTAAATACCTGGAGATGTCGTTGTAAATCACAAATGCCACCAGCATCATGATGCAGACAAACCCGACCTTGAACACCGTTTCCTTGACGTTCAGGCTGAGGTCGCGACGCATGGTCATTTCAATCAGCAGCATCAAGATCGTGCCGCCGTCCAGAACCGGAATCGGCAGCAGGTTGAAGATCGCCAGTTGGAGACTCACCATGGCCATGAAGCCGAGGTACTCCGAGATGCCTTCGCGAGCGGCGTCCCCGGAAAGCTGGATCATGCCGATCGGTCCGGTCAGGTTCTTGGCGGACATCCGCCGTTCGACCATGCCTTCCAGAACCTTGGCCATCAGCAGCGCGCCTTGGGCATTCTGTTTGACCGATTCCTGGATCGCGGCGGGGAACGAGAGCTTGGTGGTGATGACGGTCAGCTTGGATTCCACCTGCACGCCGATCATCCAGCGCGCCGGACCGTCGAGTTTGAAATAGCCCGGCTGCACCGTGATGGCATGCTTCTGGCCGTTCCTCGAGATTTCCAGCTCCATCGGCTTGGGGCCGTTGCTTTCGGTGATCTGGTGGAACTTGACCCGCGAATGAATCGGCTGCCCGTTCACCGCCAGCAGCAGATCGCCCTTCTTGAGGCCGGCCTTGTCGGCAGGGTATCCCGGTTCCACGGGACCGAACTGCACTTCTCCACGCTCGTCCCAGCCGGCATACCCAACGCCAAGGCGCTCACTGAGGATCGGGGTGACCGTAGTGTTGAAGCGCCTGCCGTTGCGCTCGATGGTAAGGTACATGGGCCGGTAGGCGCCGGTGACTTCTTTGAGTCCGACGTCTTCCCAGGTGGGATTGGCTTTGCCGTCCAGCCCGACGATGCGGTCGCCATCCTGGATGCCGGCCTTGGCGGCGGGCGAATCGGCTACGACATGGCCGATGTTGGCTTGCATGTCAGCGTCCGACACGCGCTGATATTTGACCATGTACATGCCGGTCAGAATCCCGACCGCCAGCACGGCGTTCATGAAAGGGCCGGCAAAGAGGATGATCAGCCGCTGCCAGCGCGGCTTGGCCAGGAAGGCGCGCGGATCGTCGATCACGAAATCGTCCGTCTGAACGGAACGCAAACCGGAAACGGATGCTTCGGCCGAACGGAGATCGGCCACCGTTTCGCCGGTCATCTTGACGTAGCCTCCGAAGGGGATCGCGGAGAAGCGGAAATCCGTTTCGCCGCGGCGGAATCCGAAGAGGCGCGTGCCGAACCCGAAGCTGAAGACTTCGACGTGGACGTCAAAATAGCGGGCCGCAATATAGTGCCCGAGCTCGTGGATGTTGATCATCACCCCGATCAGCACGAGCAGCCACAAGAGGTTTTCTACAAATTGCATATGTACTCAAGCACTCACGGGGCTCACCGCGCGCGCGGCTACCAACTCACGCGCCAAGGTCCGCGACTCCCGGTCAATCTCCAGGATATCGCCGATGGTCCGTGGGTTGCGGACGGGCATCCTGGACAGCGTCTCGGAGACGATTTCGTGTATGGACGGATAACCGACTCTCCCCTGAAGGAAGGCTTCCACGGCTACTTCGTCCGCTGCGTTCAGCGTGCAGGTGGCCGAACCGCCGGTCTCCTGGCACTGATAGGCTACTTTCAGCAAAGGGAACTTTTCAAGATCGGGAGGAAGGAACTCCCACTTACGAGCTTCGGCCCAGTCGATTTTGGGAACCAGCGCCTCGCAGCGGTCGGGATAGGTCAGCGCATATTGAATCGGCATGCGCATGTCCGTCGCCGAAATCTGTGCCAGCACGCTGCCATCGCTGTATTCGATCATGGCGTGCACGGTGGATTGGGGATGAATCACGACGGTCACTTGCGAGGGGGTGAAATCGAACAGCCAGCAGGCCTCAATCACTTCGAAGCCCTTGTTCATGAGGGTGGCGCAGTCGATGGTGATGCGGTTACCCATCCTCCATGTTGGATGATTCAGGGCCTGTTCCGGAGTCACGGAAGCCAGTGCTTCTTTGGGGGTGTTGCGGAACGGGCCGCCGGAGGCCGTGAGAATCAGCCGGGAGACTTCCTTGCGGTTTCCCGCCCGAAGGCATTGATGCGCGCCGTTGTGTTCGCTATCTACAGGCACCAGCTCGGCTCCAGACTCCCGAACGGCTTGCATCACCAACTCGCCGCCGGAAACCAACACTTCCTTGTTCGCCAGCCCGACTCGCTTGCCCCTCCGCACAGCTTCGTAGGTGGCCTCGAGGCCAGCCACCCCCACAATGGCTGAAATCACCGTGTCGACTTCCGGCGCCACGGCCACCTGAACCCGCGCGTCCTCGCCCCAGAGCAGTTCGGGCCACTCGGTACGAGGGAGCCCCTCTGCCAGGAGCTTTTCTGATAGACGGGCCAGGCTGTCGGAAGTTGCTACAACTACGACCTTAGGACGAAATTCCAGCACCTGACGGGCGAGAACATCCACGTTCTGGCCTGCCGCCAGGGCGTACACTTGATATTTGTTACAATTACGCCGTACAACGTCCAGGGTATTGGTCCCGATGGAGCCTGTGGAGCCCAAAACCGTGAGAGTTTTCATGGCGCCGCCGTCAATTTTGGAGCAGTCGAAGAAACACTATGAGCCGCGGATGAACGCCGATGAACGCGGATGAACAGAAGTCAAGGGCTTTGTTTTCAATTGCACGGCTCTGCGTTCCTCTGCGCCTCGCGAATTTGTACTTGGCCATCATAACATGTGGGGCCGCGTGGACCGATTGGCAATCGGTCGCGGGTTGACAACCCGCCCTACAGATCGACTGGCGTGGGTTTCTTCTTGAGAGCCCTAATCCTCTTTGAGGGGTGCCGGGGAGGATTGCTTCAGGGGTCTTTTTATTAGAGGTTAGTCTCGCTTTGGTGGGAGTTGCCTCCCCGGCTTATTTCCAATAATAGTAGATTCTGAATTTGGAATCAACAGAAATCTGTATTTTTTTATCGGGATTTTACTTCTACTCCCACAAGCTCCTCTAAGACTTTGATTGTAGAGCACATGTCCTCATCCGAATGGCCTGCGGATATGGCGGTTTGGAAGAGTTGGTGGGTGAGAGCGGTCAGAGGCAGGGGTACTCCCAGGTCTTTTCCCGACTCCAGCATGAGCCCTATGTCCTTGTGCATCCACTTGGTGGAGAAGTTGACGGCAAAATCGCGGCGGAAGACAAACGGCGCTTTGTAGTTGATGAGGCCGGACTTAGCGGCGCTGTTGTCGAGGATATCGAGCATCAGCTTGGGGTCGATCCCTCCCTTGGTGGAAAGCACCATGCCCTCGTTAAAAGCCATTAACAAGTTGCAAAGAATGAGGTTTTGGGTCAGCTTGGCCTGCAAGCCCATGCCGGGGCCGCCGCAGTAATAGAGCCGCTTGCCCATCGGTTCGAAGTACGGCTTCACTTTTTCGAAGACACCCTGATCGCCGCCGACCATGAAGGTCAGGGTGCCACCGGTCGCCCCCGGAGTGGAGCCGGTGCATGGTGCGTCGAGAAAATCAACGCCTCTGGCCTTGAGGGCTTGGCCGATCTTGCGGCTCTCGTTCGGGTTGATGGTGCTGGCATCTGCCACCGTGGTTCCGGGCCGGGCACCGTGAATGATGCCGTTCGGCCCGAGAATGACGTCCTTGGCCATTGCCGTGTCGCCGACGCAGAGAAAGATGCAGTCGGCGTTTTCGGCGACTTGCTTGGGGGCTTCGCAGAAGAGCCCCTTTTCTTCCGCGGCGAGCTTGCGCGCTTTGTCGGAGGTATGGGACCACAGCGCCACTTCGTGACCGGCCCGCAGGAGATTGCGAGCCATGGGATAACCCATCAATCCGAGTCCCAGAAAACCCAATTTGGCCATAAAGAATGAATTTTAGCGGATCGGCCGGCAATTGTCAGGCGAAGAAGGCGCGCCAGGTGGTGGCGACTAACGCATGCGTAACCATGCTGGCGCGGATGCTGCCGGCCTGGTTGCGGGCGCGTCCGCAGAACCATCCGAGCATAGCGGCTACGAGGGCCCACTTCCAGTTGGGAAAGCCGCCCAGCCACAGGTGCAGGAAGCCGAACGCGGCGGAACAGATGATCAGAACGGCTTGCCGGTTCCAGAGCCATTCCTCGATCCATTGCTGGAGCACACCCCAAACGAAGAATTCCTCGGACAACGCTACCACCGCGAACATGCCCAGGAATGTCGCGGCAATGTAGGCGACCGGTTTGGGTGTGACGAAGTGCGTGGCGCGAAGCAGGAGGGCCAGCGGAAGTCCGAGGGGAACGAAGTAGCCGAAGTGCAGCAGGCCGATGCGCCACTCGCGAGCGCTCGGCACAAACCCGTAGCCCGTCTCGTGAACGCGGCGTTCCAGCATGAGCGCCATGACGGCGATAGAGATGAGCGAAAGGTGAGGGACCACGATGATGTTCTTCAAATCCCTGAACTCGGCGTGGAGGGGCGAGTAGATGGGATTGAAGTACCGCCCGAGGAGGACGGCGGCTACGAACGCCAGGAACGCCAGGTCGGCGACCGGTGATGGCCGCAGCACGGCGTACCACAGGCTCAAGGCCAACGCGACCGCGACGAGCTGGACCAAGCCGCCCCATTCAAAGCGCACCGCTCCGCAGCAGCAGGCGAGATAAGGAAACACTGCGGAGGCCACGGCAAAGGCCGGCAAGCGCATCCCGCCCAGGTGCTCCCTCACGAAGGGGAATGCGGGGACCAGATAAAATGGGTATTCGACGAGGAATGCGGCCGCGACCGGCAAAGCCGCCCAGCCCGGAATGCCTTTCGCCCGAGCGTACAGAATGCCCGCCAAGCCCAGCACGCCCCAGCCGATCAGCAGTGCCGCCCGGAAGCTGCCGAGCGCTTTGGCCATCGGCCTCATTCTAGCATTCGTGCCCGGAGCAGCCTTCTTCCGGACGGGCCGGCTTCGCGCGCAAACTCCCGATCAGCCGCCGGCCAACCTGGCGAAGCTGGTGGCGCATCGCGAGAGTGAGACACAGGCCGAGCGCAACGAGTACACCTACCGCCAGACGGTCACGATCCAGGAACTGGACGACAAGGGCGCGGCGCGCGGCGAGTACAAGGAAGTGCGGGACATCATCTTCTCGCCCACTCACGAGCGAACTGAGGTGTTGATCGGCAAGCCCAGGGACGGGTTGAAGTCTCTGAAGTTGACTGACGAAGACTTCCGCGACATTCGCGACATCCAGCCGCTGGTCCTGACGGAGGATCAGCTCTGGAATTACGAAACCAAGCCGCGCGGCGATGAGACCATGGACGGCGTGGATTGCTGGGTGCTGCAGGTACGCCCGCGGCAGATCCTGGAAGGCCAGCGGTTCTTCGACGGCATGATCTGGGTGGACAAGAAGGACTACAACATCGTGCGGATGCAAGGGCAGGCCGTGCCGCAGATGCGGTCGCTGGAAAAGGAGAACCTGTTTCCGCGGTTCACCACCATCCGCAAGCCGGTGGACGGCCAACATTGGTTTGCGACTTTCACCTATGCCGATGACACGCTGCCGTTCCGCAACGGACCGTTGCGGGAACGGTTGAGCATCGCGTACAGCGACTATAAGCGGTTCGGCGTGACGTCGACGTTTATTCCGAAGTAGCCGGCACGGCGTTAGCATAGGGTTGATCCTATGAGGAAATCGGCGAAGGTCACCCTGACCGTGGTGGCGGTCGTGGGGCTGGGGTCTTGCGGCAGAAGACGCCCTGATCCGTGCGAGGCGGCGACGTTCAACGAGCAGGCTTGCGAGCAGGCGGTCAATAGCGGGGGATACTACTACAACGGTTCATGGGTGCCGATGGTGTACCACTATCCTTATCCCTACTACTACGATTCGTACCGGAGCTACGTGTCGCGTGGCGGGGTGGTGCGATCGAGTCCGGTCGAATCATACAGCCGCGGTGGCGCCGCCACGCCGGCGGCATCGGGCGTGGAACGCGGCGGATTTGGGACCACCGGCGCGGGACACGGGGCGGGGGAATAATACTATGCGGCGAGTCGCGTCTACTCCGCGGGCAGATTGGCAGAAGAAGGTGGAAGAGGCCGGGCTGACGTGGCACTCCGGCCAGCAGCCTTACTGGAACGAGTCGGCGTTCTACGAGTTCACGGCGAAGGAAGTGGATGTACTGGAGGCCGCCACCAATGAATTGGAGAAGATGACGCTGGCCGCGGCGCAGCACATCATCGACCACCGGCTGTACGGGAAGATGGGGATTCCGGAGAACGCGATCCCGCTGATCGAAAGCTCTTGGGAAGCCGAACCGCCGGCGCTGTATGGGCGGTTCGACCTGGCTTATGACGGCGTGAATCCGCCGAAGCTGCTCGAGTACAACGCCGACACACCCACGGCCCTGCTGGAGGCGGCGGTGGTGCAGTGGTACTGGCTGCAGGATCTGTTTCCCAAGCGCGACCAGTTCAATTCGCTGCACGAACGGCTGATCGCGTTGTGGAAAGAGCTGACGCCGTATCTTCCGGGAAGCCGCGTGGACTTCTGCTCGATGGACGACGCCGAGGACGGGATGACCGTCACCTACCTGCAGGACACGGCGCAGCAGGCGGGGCTCGAGACGTCGATATTCCCGATCGACGAGATCGGCTGGAACGGCGGCGCGTTTGTAGGGCCCGATGATCAGCCGCTGGGCGCGATCTTCAAGCTCTATCCCTGGGAATGGATGGTGCGGGAGGAATTCGGCAAGCATCTTGGTAAAGACAAGACCATCTGGATCGAGCCGGCGTGGAAGATGCTGCTCTCGAACAAAGGAATCCTGCCGGTGCTGTGGAA
>Ga0335081_10005944_pt1 | contig 19339 bp, 12 predicted proteins | sample Lox_Sample_35_FD_206713 | JGI IMG/M metagenome (GOLD analysis project Ga0335081, IMG submission 206713) | Soil microbial communities from Loxahatchee National Wildlife Refuge, Florida, United States - Lox_Sample_3.5 | ecosystem: Environmental > Terrestrial > Soil > Wetlands | place: USA... | reverse complement strand
TCGGGCCGGTCACCGGGAAGGCGGCGATCGGGACGCCGCTGGCGAGCGCTTCCAGTTGCACCACTCCGAACGTGTCGGTGCGGCTCGGAAACACGAAAACATCGGCCGCGGCGAGATGCGCCGCAAGAATGCCGTTGTCCAATTGACCGAGGAATTTCGTCCCCGGAAAACGCCGCTTCAGCTCACCCTCCTGGGGCCCGGCGCCAATAACGACCTTGCTGCCCGGCAGATCGAGGGAGAGGAATGCGGGCAGATTTTTTTCGACGGCGACCCGCCCTACTGTCATGAAGATTGGGCGTGGAAAATCGAGATCGATGGCCCGATCCGGCCGAAACAGATCGATATCGACACCGCGGGTCCACATACCGAGATTGCCAAAGCCGCGCTCGGAAAGCTCGGCCATCAGCGAAGGCGTCGCCACCATCGTGACTGCTGCCGCGGCATGGAAGCGCCGCAACGCGTTGTAGATCCACTGCTGCGGGATCGGCGAACGCGCCGAGATATATTCCGGAAACCGCGTCGTATAGCTGGTCGTGAACGGCCAGCTATTTCTGATGCAGTAAGCCCGCACAGCGTGACCGATCGGTCCCTCGGTCGCGATGTGAATTGCATCCGGGCTGGCCGCTTCGATATGTTCGGCGATGCGTTTGCGCCGCGGCATGGCGAGCCGCAGCCCTGGGTACGTCGGCACCGGAAACGTCCAAAACCCGTCCGGCGACAGGAAATCGATCTCGACGCCAAGCTTGGCCGCGGCGCGCGCCAATGAGCCCAGAGTCCGCACCACGCCGTTGACTTGCGGACGCCAAGCATCCGTCGCGACCAAGACTTTCATCGCTAGGCTTTCGGCCCGCATTTCGCGGCCGCCATGTCTTCGAATTGTGCATTTTCGAATCGCATGGGTTGAGAATTACGATTTCATATCTCATTCGTGTGACGGTCACGAAGTGCGCCCGGTGCATCGGGTTCCAGGCGTAACAATGCTGTTACAAAGTAGTGGGACTTTGCCACCGCGATTCGTTCGGCGGAGCTGATTTGGCCCTGGCAGCATCGTTTCCCTTTACGCAGACGATCGTCCGCGGCGTCGGCCGGAACAAGATCAGTCTTGCGATCAGCTTCGTAATCGTCGGCATCGCCATCGCTACGCTCTATCACCTGTTGCGCGGGATCGACGTTGATAAGGTCGTCATCGCGCTCAAGGCGCAGCCGCCGTTGCGTATTCTGATTGCAGCGGCATTGGTAGTCGCCGGATACGCCAATCTCATCTGCTACGACCTTTTTGCGCTGCACACGATCGGCAAGCACAAAATTCCGCTGCGCGTCGCCGCCTTTGCGAGCTTCACGAGCTATACGATCGGCCACTCGCTCGGAGCCGCGACCTTGACCTGCGGATTGGTGCGGTTTCGCGTTTACTCATTTTGGGATCTCACCGCCGTCGACATCGCCAAGATCGCCTTCGTCACCGGCATGACGTTCTGGTTGGGTAATGTATTCGTGCTCGGCGGTGCGGTGGCCCATGCGCCTGCCGCTCTTTCGGTGGTCGATCACCTGCCTCCTTGGATCAACCGCCTGATTGGGCTGTCGGGTTTAGTCGCGATCGCCTGCTACCTGATCTGGCTCGTAGCGCGGCCGCGCGTCGTCGGCCACTCCAATTGGCGCATCGCCCTGCCCCGTCTGCGGGGCACACTTTTGCAGATCGGTATCGGCACGGTCGACCGCTGCTTGGCGTCGCTTTCGATCTTCATGCTGCTCCCGGACAGCCCCAGTGTCGGTTTCTCGACGGTCGTCGTCGTTTTCGTGCTCGCCACGCTGCTCGGCGCGGTCAGTCACACGCCGGGCAGCCTCGGCGTCGTTGAAGCAGCGATACTCATCGGTCTGCCGCAATATCAACGCGAGGACCTGCTCGCCACGCTTCTGACCTTCCGCGTCCTCGATTTCTTCCTTCCGCTACTGCTCGCCACGTTGATGTTCGGGCTGCGCGAGTTGCGCCTTCTGGCGCGACGCACGCAAAGCCGCCGCACCGGAACTCCCATAATCTTGTAAGGCCAATGCCCTCACGTTAAGGTCGCTGCCGGTCGAGTTGGGGCTGACGGTGGCGAGTGAGATTATGGCTCCAACAGAGCGGCTGAGGCGATCGCGGAGATGGGGTAAAGGCCTTTTTGCAACGGCAATTCCACTGGCCACAGTTCCGGTAGCGATGGCATTCATTGCCGGATTGGCGCACCCGGCTCTGGCCGAAACGATCGAAGCGGCACTCGCCAGAGCTTACGAGAACAACCCGCAGCTTAATGTCCAGCGCGCCATCGTCCGCCAAACCGACGAGAGCGTACCGGAGGCGCTGTCCGGCTACCGTCCGACGGTCACAGCCAACGCGAGCGTCGGCCGACAATATACCAACATCCACCAGACCATCCCGCCGACGCCGCCGATCATCCCCAATGGGGCGGCATTCTCGGCCAAGGGACTGACGACGCCGTATTCCGTCGGCGCCACCGCTTCGCAGACTTTCTTCAATGGCGAGCGAACCGCCAACAGCGTGCGGCAAGCGGAAAGCAAGATATCCGCCGCGCGTGAGACGCTTCGCGTGATGGAGCAATCCGTGCTGTTGGCCGCGGCGAGCGTCTATATGGACGTCTCTCGCGACAGCGCGAACCTCGAAGTCCAGCAGAACAATGTCCGTGTCCTGCAGCGAACGCTGCAGGACACCCGCAACCGCTTCGCTGCCGGCCAAGTGACCGACACCGACGTCGCGCAGTCGGAAGCGCAATTGGCGGCCGGCGAGGCCACCATGCACGCCGCCGAGTCGACGCTGATGACGACACGCGCAAATTACCGGCGTATCATCGGCGTCGAGCCGGACAACCTCGCACCAGCTTCGCCCGTCGACAAGCTCGCCCCGTCGACGCTCACCGCTGCAATTGCGGCCGGGACAGCGCAAAACCCCAACGTGCTCGGAGCGCTGTACGGCGTCAATGTCGCGCAACTGCAAGTCAAAATCGCGGAGGGTGCCTTGTGGCCTACCCTGACCGGCCAATACAACGTCCAACAGCAGATTTTTCCGACGATCACAACGCCGCGATCATTCACCGATACGGTGAGTCTGAACCTTTCGGTTCCGCTCTATCAAGGCGGTGCTGAATACGCCACTATTCGTTCGAACAAGGAAAATGTCGACCAGCAATGGCTCAACGTTGATCAGGTGCGCGATCAAACCCGCGCCGATGTCGTTCAGGCCTGGGGACAGTTGCAGGCGGCGAAGGCGCAAATCCAAGCCGCCGAACGCCAGAATGATGCAGCCGCTCGTGCGCTGACCGGAGTTCGGAACGAAGCCATGGCCGGCCAACGCACAACGCAGGATGTGCTCAACGCCGAGCAGGCTTTGGTCAATGCACGCCAAAATCTCATCGTCGCGCAGCACGACCGTGTGGTCGCCTCGTACAGCCTGTTGGCGGCGGTGGGCCGGCTTTCCGCGGAGGAATTGAGACTTCCGGTTTCGATCTACGATCCCATGGTGCACTATCAGCAGGTGCGGGACTCTTGGTTCGGTCTGCGTACGCCCAGCGGGCGATAATCATTTCTTTGCTGCCAGACGCGCCGCCAGCCAATAGGCCGCGATAACGAGCTTTGAATCCTCAATCTGATTTCTTGCAAGCCGATCGTACAATTCATCGACAGGTATCTGCAAAACCCTGACGTCCTCATGGCCTGTTCCGCCCCCCTTGCCTGGTCGCGCCGCTTCGTTGACTTCCGCGAAATAGAGAAAGATTCGCTCCGACGAGCCGCCGGGAGAAGAAAATACACTGCAGATCAGCTCGAGGTCTTTGATCCGATAGCCGGTCTCCTCCAATGTTTCACGCACGGCTGCCCCCTCGTCGGTCTCGCTTGCGCCGATCATGCCCGCCACCACCTCGGTGATCCAGCCGTCCGTGGTCGCTGGACGGTCGCGGCGGCGCCCGATCAGGACCGGCGCCCTGAATTGCTCGACCAGGACCACCGAATGGGCCGCGATGTTGAACAGCAGCACGGCGATGGCGTCGCCGCGTTCGAAGACCAGTCGCCGCTGGTCGGGGCTCATCGTGCCGTCATGTTGCTCGTGCGAGACCGTCACTTCGTCGATTTTGAAGAAATCGCGGAACAAGCGCCTTTGGCTGCGGATCTCAACGCGACGGGCGTCCTGCATCGTCTCCTCTGCCGCTGGTGGCAAACGCAAGACCCTATCACGGCCGGAACCCGGACCGCGAATACTTGTCTCTATATTTCTCGCGCCGGGCGCACGTCCGAAGCGCAAGCGCGTTCGATCATCGGCACAGTGCAAATGCAAAGCCAAAGAGCCCATCGGCGGACGCGGCTATCAGAGCTCCAGTCATCTCGATAACAATTGGTTATCGTAGCGATAAAAACGCTACGCCGCCTTAGTGATGGCGCCGCCGGCTTGGTTATCAACGATCACCGGAGTGTGGAACCAGCTAATCTCTGGCTCTGAGCCATAGAGCTGTTTCACTCTCGCCTTCCATTCGCCGTTGTAGACCGCTTCAGCGGCGGCGCGCGTCTCCCACAGATAAACACCGCCCGCGCGACGACCGTCTTCGCTGCGTAAATAATATTTGCGTATGAGTCCGCGCAGGCCCTGGTATTTCGGCGCGGTCGACTCGAAGGCGCGTGCCGCCTCCTCCAGGTTGATGGGCTTCGGGAGTGAAAATTGGACAATGGCGGTGATCACGAGCGGCCTCCCTGAGGGTTGTTAGCTGCAGACATTGAGAATCCTCGGTTGGAGTTCAACCTTTGGTACAAATGATATCGAGCTTCTCGAAGAATGCCAAATCCCCGATCGTCAAAGTCAATTGGCGCTCCGGTTCAGGATTTTGGAGCGCGCGACTTGGCACGAGCTTTCAGTCAGGAACGCCTCCAATAGCGATTCGGCGAATTCCGCTTCCACCGCGTCGCAATCGTATGCGAGTTCGGCACGCACAGCCCTGTTGTCGAGCCGAATGGAAAGACGGACGTCGTTCTCGATTGCGTTAATTTCGTTGCCTGGATAGGCGATGAGCGTTCCAAATCGGCGCCCCCTTCGCGACGAGGTGAGCAACGACGGATGCCAAAATGTCTCATTGAAACAACAGAAGCCGAATTGGGCGGGACTAATATTTTCGGCTCGCCAATCGCCCGCAAAGATTTCCTCGCAGACCGCCAAGTCGAAGACCGCATGCGTTTTGATATGCTGCAACTCGCGGGCAAGACGCTCCGTCAAAATCTGAGACGAGCGGAGCGCCGGCAGGCGACAGACGACAGGTACCGTTGTCGCAACCGGTCCGATAGCCTCGCCGGTCGCTCCGTGCTCCCGGCCATGGAGATCGCAAGCGATGATGAATTCGCCGACGCCTGTCAGCGTCCCGAGCGCCCGAGCGAAATTCGCGAGCATATCGCTTTCGCTGCTTGCGGCCGTGCGGCGAAATTCGGCGTGCAGACGGGCGGTCGGGCCGCGGTTCAACCCGAAACCGGCCGGGGCAAGCGCGCGTACTCGCCTGGGAAAGTAAGCCGCTGGCGGCGCACTCTTGAGCATTTCAGCCCAGAACGCCGCATGCGCCACTCGTTCGGGACCGTTCAAGCGGGCGAGTTCGTCGCGGCGTACCGTCGGCCACGTGATGGCCAGCGGTTTGCGCCGGATCGGTACCTCACCGAGCCTCTGGAGAAGGTCCTCCATCAGCAGCGCGGCAGCCCATTGATCAAGACAAGCGCGCGAAGCGCGAAGCGCGATTTGCGTGCCAGCATTGGAATGCGCGCAGACAAGGCGGATGCTTTCACCGTCGGCCAGCGCGCAGTCGGTCGCCCCTGCGAAATCCGACGCTGAAGCAGGCCGACAGGACCAGTCCTCTTGCGCTGGCTGCTGCGTGATGCCTGGTAAAGCTCGCAAGACCGCATGCTGTTGCCTAAGCAGCTTCCAGTTTCTTTCGATCATCACATCGCCGATGACTCGATCCAGTGTGACGATGAAAGCCACCTCGAGCGCCCGCCGGCCGTGGTCCGATGTCATCCGCGCCGCGCGCATAGCAATAGCCCGGCGTTCACGCGGTAGCAGGGTTGCTGCAGACTCGGGACCAGATGCAGGTGGCGCGGATGGCTCGGCCGACGGGGTGCCGGTGTCGGTGCGGGCTGCGCCTTCGACCAGCGCGCACACCAAATCGGCGAGCGCCTCGATCGTCGCTGCCTCCATGAATCGCGCGAGCGGTATTGCTGTCCCGCTAGCGGTCTCGATCCGGTTTCGCAATTCGAAGATCGAGAGCGAATCGAGCCCCAGGTCGCCGAGCGGCTCGCGTATCCCAATCCGTTCCGGCTCGAGCCGGAGAACGGCGGCAACCTCCTCGCAGACAACGTCAATAGCAACGACTTTACGCGTGGACGCCTCTATTTGAGCCAAGTTCGCGGCGGTCCTCGCCTGCTCGGCCGGCTCGCCCACGAGTGCATCAAGGCGCCGTGATGCAGCGATGGCAGCTTCGCTTGCCTTCAGTCGTTTCCAGTCGGCCGCTGCGTAGGTGGTCACAGCCGCCTTGCTCGACAATGCCCTTGCAATGGCGCGGAGCGCGCCCTCATTGCTGATCGGCAGCCACCCGGCGCTTTGCAGATAATTTTTCGTCGCGGGGCTGCGGGCGACATGGCCCGCGTCGCCAAGCATGCCGAGATTGACGCAAAATCCCGGAATGCCGCGCGATCTTTGCGCGTTTGCAAGGCCATCGAGAAAGGCATTTGCCGCCGCGTAATTGATCTGGCCCCGCCAGCCAAGGACCTGCGCCAGCGAAGAGATCGAGATGAAGAAATCAAGCTTGGCCCCTGTCGCAGTCACGGCCTGGGTCAGGTTAAGGCCGCCACCGACCTTGGTGGCCAGAACAGATTCGATTTTGTCCCAGTTCATCTGTTCGAGTGCGGCGTCCGCATAGGTGACGGCGGCGTGAACCACTCCCTTGAGCGGTTTCGGCCCCGCAGCAAGCGCACGAATTGTCGCCTCGACCCGGCAAGCCTCTGTCACGTCGAGCGCCAGGGTGGCGACGTCGGCACCGCGCTCCTTAAGCTGCTCGATGGTGTCGTGCACGTCGCTGCGCGCCACGCCGGAACGAGACGCTAAGACAACACGACCGGCGCCCGCCTCAAGCAGACGTTGCCCGATGGCGAAGCCGAACCCGGAAAGCCCGCCCGTCACCAGATAAGTCCCTTGCGGGTCGACCGGGAAATCGGAGTTGCGGGCTTGGCGCAAGCTCAGATGGGGATCGCGCAAATCGAGCGCGATCTTGCCGATGTGCTGCGCATCCGAGAAATAGCGGAATGCTTCGGCCACTTGGCCGGCCGGAAAGACGGTCACGGGCGGCGGCGGAATTTCGCCCGCCGCAAACAGGTCCAATAGTTCGGCCATCATCGTTCGCGCGAGAGCGGGACGTTCGTCGGTCAGCGCGGCAACGTCGACAACATGCAGTGAAATGTTGCGGCGTAGCGCCCTCAAGCCGATGGCGCGGTCATCGTAAACATCGCGCTTTCCGAGCTCGACAAAGCGGCCGTAAGGCGCAAGACAGGCGAGCCCCTTGTCGATGAACGGCCCGTGTAAGGCATTGAGGACCAGATCGACCCCTTTGCCGCCGGTCAGGCGCAGCACCTCATCGGAAAACCCGAGTGAATGCGAATCCATCACGTGCTGCACGCCCAGCGACCTAAGGAACTCCCGCTTCTCGCGGCTGCCGGCCGTGGCGTAGACCTCAGCGCCAAGCCGCTTGGCCAGCGTGACTGCGGCGACGCCGAGACCGCCGGCGCCGGAGTGAACCAGAACCTTCTCGCCCGGCAAGACGCGGCCCAGGTGCCCGAGTGCGTAATGAGCCGTGAGATAAGCCGACGATACGCTGGCAGCCTGGATATCGCTAAGCCCCGCGGGTGCCGGGTAAACGTGTTGTGCCGGAAGCGTCAAATAGCGGCACAAGGCGCCGCGCGTCATGCCGAGCACGCGCGCGGACGGTCTTGCATCGACGCCTTCGCCGGCTGCATCAATAATGCCGCAAAATTCCAAGCCGAGCGCACCTCCGGCGTCGCCGCTTTCCGCCTCCTTCGAAAGCATTCCTGCGGCCGCCATCACATCGCGGAAATTCAGACCTGCAGCGTCGACACGCACGCGTACTTCGCCGGGCCCCGGCGCAATCTTCTTTTCTTCCTGCCAGAATAAAGCATCGAGGGTCCGCGAGCCCTCCTGTCGCAATACGAAATTGCCATCGGCCGGCGGCTTGCGGGCGTGCGGCGTCTCATCGGTGGGCAGTGCCTTTAAGCGCGAAGCAAAAATTCTGCCGTTCCGGACAATGAGCTCGCGCGTGTCGCCCGCTTTCGACAAGATGCGCGGCCAGTCTGCCTGCATGAGGGTCGCGCGATCGAAATCGACGAGGCGGAATGCGATGCCCGGACACTCGATGGCCAGCGTGCGTGCCGCGCCGATAAGCGCGCTTTGCGCAAGACCGCCGGAGTCAATGGCGTTGCCGAAGCCCGCGCTGCGCGCGTTACGCGTCAGTAGCCAGACCGTGGTATCCTCTCGTGCGCGCCCTTTGAGGCACGCCAGGATTTGGCCGAACGCGACCAGCCGCGTCACTTCTCTGGTGATAGCCTCGGCGGCCGGCCAGTCCTCAGTCTCGGGCAAGTCGAGCGGCCTCGCATAGACGATGTTGGCTGTTTGCGCTCCGGCGGCGCTCGCTATTTCGACTCGCTGCGCGATAGCATCCGGTTCCGTTTCAACCGCGCTGGAGTGGTCGCCGGCCGCCACAACGCGAAAGAGCGCATCACCACGCTCGCCGCCGGGTAACGCCAGCACGAACCAACCGGTGCTCGTTCGCGCCGGCACGGGGGACAGTTCGAGAAACTCTTCCGCGATATAAGCAGACGTCTGCCGGCCCGTTTCAGCGCGGCGCATGCCGATTGCAGTGGCATGCAGGCCTGCGATCTGCAGGCATGGTCGTCCCCCGCTATCGGCGATCGAGAGCTCGAATTCGGCGCGGCCCTCTCGCGCCGTCAAACGGCTCGCGGCACCCACGTGCACCGATCGCCCGATCGGCGCGGCGACCAGGATCCGGTCGATGCGCTCAGGGAGAAACGGCCCGCCCGCATCATCCTTGAGCATGGCGATGATCGCCTGCAAGCAGGAGTCGAGCAGACGAATGCCGAGCGGGCCGTCATCGATAGCGCTCTCCGACGGCAACGCGACCTCGGCACTAAGCGCGTTCTCGCCGGACGTAATGCGGCGCAGCCCCTGAAAGGCCGGTCCGAACCCGTAACCCTTTTCGGCTGCCATTTGATAGAAGTCGGCAACATCAACGGCGTTCGATGCTTCAGCGACGTGGGGCGCTCCCGATAATTTGAAATCGTGGCCGCGCGCGAACAGCCGCGCTTGCGCGCGCAAGGTCCACTGCTCGTTGCCATTCTTGTGGCGGCTCCAGATGCGGATGCGCGAGCGCTCCGCGTCGAACTCCGTGCGCAGGGCCACGCGGTCGTCAACCGCAAGAAACAGAGCCTCCGGCAGCCACACATCGGAGAGTTCAACCGCCTGCGCGCCGAATACATCTGCGGCCGCGGCATGCATGATCGCGATCATGGCGGCACCCGGCAGCACGCACGAGCCCATGATCCGGTGGTCGCCGAGCACCGGAAACTCCGCGAGCGAGATCGCGCTCGACCAGCTATGGCCGGGTCCGGCTTCGCGATGTCCGAGCAATGGATGGGGGCTGTTGGAGAAGAACGCGCGTTTGGCTTCTTCCGGTGCCTTCCACAACGGTTGTTCGAGCCAAGGCATCGGCGGCAACGCAATACGTTCGCCCTCCGCCCCGAACGAGGCGGTCCACGCGACCGTTCGGCCCGCTACATAGATTTCGGCCAGTGCCTGGTTGAACGAATCGAAGTTGTTCTGCTCGCGGTGCAGCGTCGTCACCGCGACGACCTCGCGGCTCTTCGCCGCCGCGCAGGCGGCGGTCGGGCTCGACAGTGTGCGCGAAGGCCCCAGCTCGACGAAATACTCGGCACCGAGATCCAGCGCGCAATCCACCGCGCGGTCGAAGCGGACCGGATGGCGCAGGTTGCGCCACCAATAGTCCGTGTCGAAGCGCGTCTCCGGCACGCCAGTCACCGTCGAGACGACCGGAATCCGCGGCGTCCGCCAGGGTCGGTCTCCCACTGCCCGCTGGAAGATCTCCTTGCCCGGCTCAAGCCAGCTCGAATGCCAGGCGAAATCCAGTTCAAGCTGAACGGCGAGAATATTCGGATCGTAATTGTTGAGTCGCGCGATCAGGTCTTCGACGGCGGCGTGTTCGCCGCTCACGGTGACCATGGCGGGCGAATTATAGGCGCCGATCTCGATGCTGCCGTCGGCGGGCAAAAACTGCGCAAGCGCGTCGGCGCCGAGACCGATCGCCGCCATGGCGCCGACACGATGAATGTGACCGCGGATGAGGCCACGGTGATTGACGAGGTGCGCCACGTCGGCCAGCGCGATCGCGCCGGCGAGATAGGCCGCGGTCACCTCACCGAAACTGTGCCCAATGACGATGTCGGGCACTATGCCCGCCGAATGCCACATCCGCGCCAAGCCGGCCTGCAACGCGAACATGGCGGCCGGTGTCACGGCTGGGTCGTGTAACCGGCTGTCGCGCTCGCCGGCCGATAATGCGCCAAGCACCGACCAGCCGGCGGCTGGCGCAAACAGAGCGTCGAATTCCTCGACAAAGCGCCGGAAAATCGGCTGCCGCTCGAGCAGATCGCGGCCCATATTCCAGTATTGGCCACCCTGCCCGGTGCAGGTGAAAACCAGCTTGCCGTCGCGCTTCACACTGCCGCGACCCTTCACGATCATCGTCAGATCATTCTTTGCGCGTCGCGGCCAATCGCGGCCCTCGGCAAGGGCAACCAGCTTTTCCACGAGGTCATCTGTGTCGAACGCGAACACAACGGCGCGATGATCGAAATGGCTGCGCTGCGTGACGAGAGCGCCGCCGAGGGCTTCGAGTGTGACGCCGCCCAGGCCTCCCTCGCTCACAGCCGTCGCCAGCACGCGCGCCCAAGCGGCGAGATGGTCCGGGGTCGGGGCCGATAGTGGAATGGCCACAGGCCGCCGCGCTTGAGCCGGAATGCGCCGCTCGCTGGGGCGCATCGCATTCGATCGCCCGCGGACTCCTGCGGCTGCGGGACGAGCGAGAATGGCGCAGGCATTGGTGCCGCCGAAGCCAAACGAGTTGACCAAGGCGCATGATGCAGCGCGGCTGAGCGTCGCCCCGCGGCTGGCGATCTCGATGTTGAGCGCGTCGAACGGGATGCGAGGATTAGGGGTATCGAAATTGATGGTCGGCGGCACCTCACCATGCGCAAGAACAAGCGCAGTCTTGATCAGTCCGGCGATTCCCGCAGCCGGCTCGAGGTGGCCAAGATTGCACTTGACCGAGCCGACAAGCACGGCGCGGTCGCGCTGTGCTTGTCCAAATACCTCACCGATTGCGCTGGCTTCGATCGGATCGCCCAAGGGCGTGCCGGTGCCATGGGCCTCCACGTATGCGACGTCCGCAGCCCCAACGCCGGCAGCCTCGATCGCCGCGCGCATCATCGCCTTCTGCGCCGCCGGATTGGGCGCGGTGATGCTGTCGGTTGCCCCGTCTTGGTTGACTGCGGTGGCTTTGACGAGCGCATAGATGCGATCACCGTCGCGTTCGGCGTCCGCGAGCCGCTTGAGCAGGACAAGGCCTGCGCCCTCGCCGCGGACAAAGCCATCCGCGCGGGCGTCGAAAGCGGCGATGCGGCCCGTCGGCGAGAGCATGTGGGCACGGCAGAATGTGAGGAACATGCGCGGGTCGAGCAGGATATTCACGCCGCCAGCGAGCGCGATGTCCGCGGTTTCCTCGCGCAGCGAGCGGCAAGCGACGTCGAGCGCGACCAGCGATGACGAGCACGCGGTATCGACACCCATGCTCGGTCCTTTGAGATCGAGCAGGTTGGAAATCCGGTTGGCAACTATGCTGAGAGCCGTGCCGGTGCCGGCCTGAATGTCGGCTACGCCGGATTCGAAGCGCTGCAGCAAGCCGTAGTCGGTATTGGAGACGCCGATAAAAATCCCGGTGCGCCGCTCGCGCAATTGCTCGAGCGCGATGCCGGCGTCCTGCGCTGCCTCATAGGCGACCTGCAAGAGGATGCGCTGCTGCGGATCCATAGCCTCAGCCTCGCGGGGCGAAAGGCCGAAGAAAGCGGGATCGAATGAGGCGATATCATCGAGAAAGCCGCCCCATTTGGAATACGAGCGAAACGGATTGTCGGGTGCGGCGTCGTAAAAGCCGTCGAGGCTCCAACGGTCGGCAGGAATTTCCACGATCGCACTCTTGCCGGCCCGCAACATCGACCAGAATGAGCGCGCATCCGTGACGCCTCCCGGGAAACGACAGCCAATGCCGACGATTGCGATAGTGTTTGACAAGAAATCCTCTCGCCAAGAAAGCTGCGCGCGATTAGCCGGCGGCGAGGCGCGCGCCCCGCCCGCCTAATGCCATCTCGACGACGCCGCGAATATCCGCCGGTTCCAGGTTGAGGAAGTCAGCGGGTGTGCGCGCGAAGTAAGCATCGATGGCCGCTCCCGCCTCACCGATATCAAGGCCGCGGAGACCCGCCTCCAGATCGAAGATGACACGCGGCGGCGCGACGAAGAAATCTCCGGTGATCAGCACTTCGCGGATGCGGTCCCGCCGCGGGCCATCAAGCCGAATATCGGCGCGCACGGTGCCGCCGCGAGCGGTCAACGAGGCGCTCGCCTGCAGGTCATCGGCAGCCGGCCCATCCAGCATCCCGACATAGGCGTCGGTGCCGATCTCTTCACGAAGCAACCTCGCAGCGAGCTGTTCTTCATAAGCGGTGATGGCTCCCCATCGCGGCTCGATCCCTAGTCCCTCGGCGAAGCCCGCAAGCAAGCCCTCGTAGACCGTCTTCAAATCCGGAAGCGGCCCAGCGAGAACTTCGCGCATGGTGATGACACGCCGTGCCGCGCTGTCCAGATCGCGCTTGGCGAGCTTTTCGGCCGGCACGTTCAGGCAGGCGGCAATCCTGCCGGCGTCGAAATCGATCAGCAGCGTGCCCTGATAGAAGATCAGATTGCCGTCGAAGAAGCCGCCGGTACCGCTGATTTTGCGACCGTCGACTTCCAGGTCGTTACGCGGACGATACCGCGCCGGCACACCGAGTTTGTTGAGACCGAGCGCACAGGCTTCGCAGATACGCCGTGTGACTTCGGCAAGGTTGAACGGGCCGAATGTGGCGCGGTCAAACACCAGCTCCCAGCCGATCTGGCCCTCGTCGAGATAGAGGCTGCCGCCACCTGTAATGCGCCGACCAATCTCGATGCCGTGCGCCCGGCAATAACCGATCTTCACCTCTTGGCTGAGGTACTGGTGGATGCCGATCAGCACGGAGGGGCGAAAGCGAATGAAGCGTATGGTGTCGGGAATCTTGTTCTGTCGGCGCGCATCGATCAGCGCCTGGTCGAGCGCGGTATTCTCGCGACCGCCGCGCAGGCCAGCTTCGATGACGCGGAACGGCTTGGCCGACATGACGCGGACCGCTAGCGCGGCATCCCTTTGTCGAGCTGCCGGCGAACTTTGCGGATATCGTCGCGTTTGAGCTCGAACGGATAGGAGGCGATGTTGCCCGGCGGCGAATCGCCATAGGGGCGATCGCAGGCGGAAATATCTTCCGCAAATTTGCCCGGACAACCCGAGGTGCGAAATGCGATGCCGGTCTTTATCACCTCGTCGACTTCGTCCAAAGGCAGTCCGAAATCGATCAGCGTTCCACGCTCGTCGAAATGCATGCGCTCCAGCCGGTGGGCGCGATAGTCGATGAGATAGCGCGCCAGCTGGATGCGCCGCCATTGCGGGCGCGGCACCGGCGGCAAATGATCCATCAGCGAGCCCTTTTCCGGGAAGAACGCGAACATATGACTATGGCCGCCGAGATCGCGGATTTTCTGCACTTGGCTCAGCACATCGTGGTCGGTCTCCCCCATGCCGACGATCAGATGAGCGCCGAACTTCTCCGGCCCGAAAATCTCCGCGGCGGCATGAAGGATTTCCCAATACTTGCCCCAGCTGTGCGGCGACTGCACGCCTCGCCCGCGAGTGCGGTCGAATACCTCCGGATTGCAAGCGTCGAGCGCCACCGTGAAGATATCGGCGCCGAGATCGCGCAATTCCTGCACGTCGAGCCGCGTCATGGTGGTCGGATTCGACAGGATGGAGACCGGCACGTGCTTGATGCGCTCGACCCACTTCCGCAAGACCACCCGCGTATCGTCGTCCGAGCGCGGATGCGTGATCATGCTGATGCACATGCGGTGGAAGCGGCCGCCATCGCCTCCACTGGCGACGATGTCGAGCACCTTGTCGTAAGGCACCGCCGGCCAGTCGACGCGGATGAAGTTGCGATCGGCATAGTTGCGCTCCGCCTCGCGATGGCGCGCCAGCCCGCAATAGGCGCAATTGGCGCGGCACCCTTCCGGATAAGTGAGCAGCAGATTGAGACAGCGCGTGCAGCTGGTCCGATGCATGTAGCCGCTCATCACGCCGAGCGTGATCGCCGCCGCCGTCGACATCTGCACATAGTCGGGCGAGCGCATATTGGGCGTGAGGAAATTGTAGTTGGGCCGATAAAGCCCCTCCGGCTTGATATCCTGCGTCTTGACGCGAGCGCCGTTGCGCGCGTCGGCCGGAACGGCGCCGGGCGCCCGCGGCTGCATGGTCTCGGGATCATTGAACTCACGTTTCTCAGGCGCCGGCACCGGCTGAGGCGGCATTTCCAGGCAGCTCATGGCATCCACTCCTCGACCTTGGTTTCTCGCGCATCTCGGACGTCGGTCGGACGTTCCGGCCGCCAATAGCGCGGCGAACCGATCCAGCCATCGCGCAACGTGCGCGCGTCGGGCCTGCCTTCAGCGTGGCAGGCGAGCAGTTCGCGCCGGCGGCGCAGCGCGCGGTTGAGCGCCGGATCGAAAATATCGGAAAGCTCTTGTTCGTAATCGTCGAGCGCGGCGGTCCGGCCATTGACGAAATCAGCCGCAGCATGCCCCGCCATCGTACCCGACTGAACCGCGGATGCGATCCCGGCGCCGGTGACCGGATTCGTTAGTCCCGCGGCATCGCCCGCCAGCAAAACCGCTGTCTCGTCAAGCTGGCCGATCGATTTCAGCCGTCCGCCAACGGGAATCGCGCCACCGGTCAGCGCCCAGCAGCTCGTGCCGATGCGACGCTCGTTGGCCAGCCGCGCGAGCAACGCCAGCAGCATGGACTTCAAGCCGCGGCGCGTGCTCTCGCCGTCTTCGCGCCCGTCGTCGACGCTCACTCCGACGCCGACATTGGCGACGGCACCCTTGGGAAACAGCCAGCCATAGCCACCACGGTAATCGGCGCTGAGAAAAATGTCGGTCGCATCATGCGGCAGCACCAGCGGCACGGTGACTTGGCGCGTCTCCACCAGCTCGCGATTGCTCCGGCCGATGGCACTGCCGACGCGCGAGTGCGGTCCGTCGGCGCCGATCAACACGCCCGGTTTGAAGCGTGCACCATCGCTACAGTGAACTGTGCCATCGATAGCGATCCGGTGCACCGTGACGCCATAGCGGCAGTCGGCGCCGGCTTTGGCGGCGCGAGTTGCAAGCAACCGATCGAATTTGGCGCGGTCGACCATCCGGCCGCGAAACTCGGAGGTTTCATCCGGTATTTCATCGCCTTCGACGAAGGTGAGCATGCGCGCAATCAATTGTTCGGTGACCGTGCCCACGGTCGGCACGTCGCGCTCGATCATCGACGGCACGAATTCGGCGCATTGCACCGGCGTGCCTGCTTGCGTCCGCTTTTCGAGCCCGATCACCCGCAAACCCGCGCATGCAGCGCTTTCGGCGGCGCAACTGCCCGCGGGCCCGAGCCCGATCACGACGATATCGGGCGTTTTATTGGTCACCGACCTGCTCACGCGGCACAAGCCCGCCGCCCGGCGAGTCCATCAAGGGAAATCGAGCAGCAGGCATGTTCCTGCTCGACCGGCCGGCCGATGGCGCGTGCGAGCGCTACGATGCCTTCGGCTGGATAGGCGATGCCGTCGAAGCCGGCCATAACCGCGTAGGCATCTGTCATCAGCTTGTGACGGCCGGCCGGGCGTATGCAGCCGAGTTGCACCGGCGCGTTACGGATGCGCTGGCGGGCGGCAACGAACACCTTGGCCACGTCGCGGGTGCCAATGGTGGCGAAGGGCTTGTCCGCCGGCGCATAGATCGGCGACACGATGACCAGGATCAGCGCCGCCACCTTGTACCGCGAGATGATATCGAGCGCGTTCTCTTCGCCCAACAGTCGGCCATAATGCAATCCGATGACGATGTGCGGGACGACGTCCATCTTGGTCGCGCTGAGCGCGGCAAGCGTAGCCTCGAAATCGGCCACCGGCCGGTCAAGATGGTAGACGTCGCGGATCGTTTCCTGCGCGCCGATCACGTCCATCATGGCAACGTCGATTCCAGCCGCCTCCATGCGCCTGGCGCGCATTTCGTCGAGCAGCGCCGAATGTACGGCAATGCGCAGCTGCGGAAATTCGCGCTTGAGCTTTTCGATGGTGGGGTAGAAGCGCTCATAGGGCACTTCGTTACGGCGGTTGGACCCGCCAGACAGCAGAAAACCGCCGAGCTCCTTGAGCATAACGAGGTCGCGCACCTTGCGCTCAAGCTCAGCCGGACTGGTGGCCGGGATCATCGGCTCAAGGATTTTTGCCTGGCAATGATCGCAATTGAGCGCGCATGCCCCGCCCGTGATCGAGAAGGCGGGGAAACTTGCCTTGCCACAGCCCTTCAACTCTTCGCTCGCATAAGACCGGAACGTCGGCGTGTAGAAACGCAGCGGACCCAAGGGCCGCTCCTGCGCTGCTGCCTCGAGGCTCTCGACCAACGCTTGGTCGAATGACAAATCCTCGAGCAGATCGATGTCGTGCAGTGTGTCGAACCAGGACATTATTTCTTGGTGCTCTTCAGGGCCAAAACTTTATATCTTGCGACACTGATCGGCTAGTCTCGCTTTCTGGCAACTCAAGCGGCCCGCCTTCATGAAAACATTGTGCGTTCTCCAACACGTCGAGGCGGAATATCTCGGCCTCATGGAGGATCACTTCGAGGGTCGCAATATTCGCTTTCGCTATTGCCGGCCATTCACTCCGGGCGCGGCGGTTCCCGCCACCGCCGAGGGCTATGACGGTCTGGCGCTGCTTGGGGCCGGCCCGCATGGCGTGGTGAGCGGAAATCTCATCCCAAGCCTGGGGCCGGAATTGCGGCTGACTCGAGATTTTCTCGACCGCGGCCTGCCGATCATCGGCATCGGCGCCGGCGCCTGCATCCTGGCGACTTCCGCCGGCGGCGGCGCCGACGATGCGGCGCTGCGCTTCACGGTCGAAACCGCGCACCGGCTGACGCCGCAGGCGCTCGGCGGCCATATGCCGCAAACGTTCCCCACCGCAATCTACATGCGCGATCGGCCAATTCCGCCCGCCGAAGCCGAGGTCCTGGCGCAAAGCGAAACCGGCGAACCTCTGATCTTTCAACTGCGGGACAACTGTCTCGGCTTTCTCGGCCATCCCGGGATCAAGTCCGCCATGATCGAGGACCTCATCATGGAATCCGACGATGTGCCTGAAGCTACAGCAGAAACGCTGGCCGTCCTGCGCCGCGTGCAGGGCGAAATCGCGGCGTGCCTCGGTGCGATCATGGTCGGGCTTGTCGAGGTGACCCGGCTCATGGACGACGGTTAATGCGAGCAAAATCTTCTCTTCCCGCGCTCGGATTTGCAATTTTATATCGCTTGTATTAGCAAAAGGTAATATGAGTATTCGCCCGTGGCAAGATTGAGCCAGGTCAATGTGCTGCGAACCTCCTCGCGGCAATAATAATGAGCCGGAACAGGGAAGATGGCGAAGAAACTCATTATCATCATGGTCAATACCGATCCGCGCAATGGCGAGGAATTGGGCGCGCCGTTCTTTCAGGCGACGGTCGCCGCTGCGATGGATTACGAGGTCGAGGTGGTGTGCACCGCGACCGCCGGTCAACTGATGAAAAAGGGCGTCGCCGAAAAGCTCGTGGTCAAGCCGGGTTCGCCCAAGACCGTCTACGACTTCATCAAAGATGCGCACGAGGCCGGGGTGAAGTTCTATTGCTGCTCCCCCAACCTCGACCTGTTCAATATGACCGAATCCGATCTGATCCCCGAATGCGAGGGCATTGTCGGCGGCGCCAAGGTCATCGAAGAAGTCATGGAAGACGACGAAGCGCGGGTGCTGACCTACTGAGGCACGACGCGCGGACGAGGTGGAAATGACAGCGCAAACGATTGCGCAGCGGCCCGCGATCAGCGACCCGACGTCCGACAAGCCGGTCGTGGCCTATGAAGAGCTTGAGCAGGTGTTCGAGGACATCCGCGGTCATGTCCTCTATGACCACGAGCTGCACGGCTGCCTGAATTGCGGCATCTGCACCGCGACCTGCCCGTCCGCTCACTATTACGATTATTCGCCGCGCGAGATCGTTCAGCTTTTGTGGACTGAAAATCTCGAAGGCATCTACGACGCCATGCAGGAGAAGATCTGGGCTTGCGCGCAATGCTACACCTGCGCCGCCCGTTGTCCGTTCCACAATTCTCCCGGCGGCTTGGTCATGATCATGCGCGAGGTGGCGATCAAGCATGGCATGCAGTCGGCCAAGGACGTATTGCGGCCGTTCTCGCGCGTGCTGCTCAAGGTGATTTCCACCGGCAACCAGCTCGCGCCCAACATGATCACCCGCGATGCTTTCCCCGACTGGGGACCGAACGTCACCAAGGTCGATGCGCCGCTCAACATCCTGCGCAAGGCAATCCCCGTACCCACGATGCACACCATGGATACGGCTTGGGAGGTCAATCTGAAGACCTCGGTCGAGCTTTATACGATCTGGGAAGCGACAGGCGTGCTCGATCAGCTCGAACAGGTCGACGAGAATCTGTTCGACGTCGTCAACGACGTGATGGACGAGAAGCGCGACGAATATAACGAGTGGCTGGAAGAGCAAGAAGACGCGGCCGAATAGGCCCCGGAATTAATGGGAGAGCGCCATGGACGAACCCGGCAATAGCCAAACGACCTTCACGGGCCACGGCAGCGAATGGAAGTCGGCGAACCTGACGCCGGCCGAGGCGCAGAAGGCGACGGCTTGGGTGGAGGCCAAGATCGACCGCCGCTCGATGCTGACCAACAAGGACCGCGTCGAAGACGTGCGCGACATCATGTGGCAGCTCGA
>Ga0335081_10005943_pt1 | contig 19340 bp, 19 predicted proteins | sample Lox_Sample_35_FD_206713 | JGI IMG/M metagenome (GOLD analysis project Ga0335081, IMG submission 206713) | Soil microbial communities from Loxahatchee National Wildlife Refuge, Florida, United States - Lox_Sample_3.5 | ecosystem: Environmental > Terrestrial > Soil > Wetlands | place: USA... | reverse complement strand
CTGACGAGGAGGCCGCGCGGCGCGAGGCAGCGCAGCGAGCCCTCGAACGTATCCTTGCCGACGCCGTCATAGACTACCGGCACGCCCTTGCCTTCGGTTGCTTCGCGCACCGCCGCGACGAAATCCTCCTGGCGATAGAGGATGGGCAGGTCGCAGCCATGCGCGCGCGCGATCTCGGCTTTTTCGGCGCTGCCCACCGTGCCGATGACGCGCGCGCCGAGATGCTTTGCCCATTGGCAGAGCAGTAGCCCGACGCCACCCGCCGCGGCATGGACCAGGATGGTCTCGCCGCGCCGGACGAGATAGGTGGTGAAGAGCAGGTAATGCGCGGTGAGGCCTTTGGTCATGAGCGATGCGGCGCATGCATCGTCGATCCCGCCCGGCACCGGGACGAGGCGATCCGCCGGCATCAAGCGCCAATCGGCATAGGCGCCGATCGGCGCGGAGGAGTATGCCACGCGCTGCCCGGCTGCGAGCTCCGTTACATCGCGTCCCACCGCCTCGACCACGCCGGCGGCTTCGAGTCCGATCGGCGACGGGTAGCGCGGCAGCGCATAGCGCCCGGTGCGGTGCTGGATGTCGATGTAGTTGAGCCCGATCGCCGTCTGGCGCAGCAGGACCTCGCCGGCGCCGGGCGCCGCGAGCGCGACACGCTCATAGCGCAGCACCTCCGGCTGTCCCGGCTCGGTGATGACGACGCGATGGGCTTCCATGGACGCTACCCTCCTCTGCGCCGGTGACGATAGCACGCGCGTGAAGCTCTGCTATCATCAGCAAAAATCGGATTGGGGAGGAACGGCGCATGTCGCGCGACGGCAAGGTCGAAGTGCTGCTGGACGGGCTCACCTTTCCCGAAGGGCCCCGCTGGCATGGCGGCAGGCTCTGGTTTTCGGATTTCTATTCGCAGCGCGTGCTGACGGTCGATCTCGCAGGGAAGAGCGAGACCATCGCTACCGTGCCGAAGCGCCCTTCCGGGCTGGGCTGGCGACCCGATGGGACGCTGCTCATCGTTTCCATGCTCGACCGCTCGCTGCTGGAGCTCAAAGCGGGGCGCTTGCGCCCGGTCGCCGATCTCTCGGCGCTGGCCGGCGGCCCCTGCAACGACATGGTCGTCGATGCGGCGGGGCGCGCTTATGTCGGCAATTTCGGCTATGACCGCCATGGCGGCGAAGCGCCGCGCACCACCGGCCTCATCCGCGTCGATGGCGATGGCCGCGCCACCCGCGTCGCCGACGATCTGATGTTTCCGAACGGCATGGTGATCACGCCGGACGGCAAGACGATGATCGTCGCCGAGACTTATGCCCATCGGATCAGCGCCTTTGCCATCGACGGCGATGGCGGCCTCAGCGCGCGGCGGGTGTTCGCGGAGATGCCGGGCTGCTATCCCGACGGGATCTGCCTCGATGCCGAAGGCGCAATCTGGGTTACCGATGCGCGCGGCCATGAGGCGAGCCGCGTGTTCGAGGGTGGGCGCATCGCACAACGCGTCTCGGTCGGCGATCGCACCGTCTTCGCCTGCATGCTCGGCGGCGCCGACCGGCGTACCCTCTTTCTCTGTACCTGCACCGGCAGCGGCCCGGCCATGGCCGAGAAGACCGACGGCAAGATCGAATATACGCACGTCGCGGTGCCCGGCGCCGGCCTGCCCTGATCTCAACCAGCGAGGAACGCCATGCGTCTTGAAGGAAAGATCGCCATCATCGTCGGCGCCGGGCAAAGCCCGGGTGAAGGCATGGGCAATGGCCGCGCCACGGTGCTGCGCTTCGCGCGCGAAGGCGCCAAAGTGCTCGCCGTCGACCGCGCCCTCGCTTCGGCGGAAGAGACCGCGGCGCTGGCGAAGAAGGAAGGCGGCGAGTGCGTTGCCTTCGAGGCCGATGTGACGCGCGAGGCGACGCTCAAAGCGGCGGTCGCCGCCGCCGAGCAGCGCTGGGGCCGCGTCGACATCCTGCACAACAATGTCGGCGTCAGCATCGCCGGCGGCGACGCCTCGCCGCTCGACATCACCGAAGAGGCCTTCGACCGCATCGCCGCGATCAATCTGCGCGGCACGATCATGGCCTGCAAGCATGTGCTGCCGGTGATGCGCCGGCAGCGTTCCGGCGTCATCATCAACATCTCCTCGGTCGCGGCCTGGGAGAACTATCCCTATGTCGCCTACAAGGCGACCAAGGCGGGGATGATCGCCTATACGCAGCAACTTGCCATCCACAATGCCGGCTACGGCATCCGCGCCAATGTCATCCTGCCGGGGCTGATGGACACGCCGATGGCGGTCGACACGCGGGCGCGCAGCAGCGGCCGGCCGCGCGCCGACGTCGCCGCCGAGCGCGACGCGAGGGTGCCGCTGCGCAACCGCATGGGCACGGCCTGGGACGTCGCCAACGCGGCGCTTTTCCTCGCTTCCGACGAAGCGTCCTTCATCACCGGCGTCGCGCTCCCCGTCGATGGCGGAGCGCTGGTGAAGATCGGCTGAGCGCTACTTCTTCGCCTCGTTGAACGGCGCCGCGACTTTGCCCGTGCGGTATTCGCCGGGCTCGAGGATGGCTTCGTGCTGCACATCCTTGAGCTCGTCGATGCTGCCGGTCTTGAAGCCCTGGAACTGCACCTCGAGGACGCGCGACTTGGACCATTCGCCGTCCTTGCCATAGGCGATGTCGCCGACGATCGTCTTGAAGCTGTGGGTGCGGATGTAATCGGCGAGCTTGTCCTGGTCGAGCGTCTTCGTGCCTTCGATCGCAGCGGCCAACACTTCGAGATTGGCGTAGGCGAATGGCGCGATATACCAGCCGACCGGATCGACACCCGCTTCACCCGCCTTCGCCTGATAGGTCTTCAGAAAGGCGAGGATGCCCGGGAATTGCATGGTCGGCGCCGGGATCCAGAAGTCATAGTCGAGGAAGCCGTTGAGCTGCGCGCCGAGCTGCTGTTTGATAGCGGTCACCTGCAGCCCGACCATGCCGCCGCCAACGAAGCGCGCCTTGAGCCCGACCTCGTTGATCGCGCGCACCATGCCGACCGAATCCGGCGGGTAGGAGGCGATATAGACGATCTCGGGATCGGCCGCCTGGATGGCGCGGACGATCGGCGTGTAGTCGGTGGTCGTCGGCGGATAGTTGCGGTCATAGACGATCTTGAGCCCTGCCGCTTTGGCGAGCTTGCGCGCGCCATCGGCGGCGTTCTGAGCGAACTGCGCATCGGCCGCGGCGATGGCGATGGTCTTCGGCTTGGGATCGGCCGCCATCGCGACATCGAAGAAGCCTTCCGAGAAGGCGCGTTCGGGATCGGGGCCGGTCGCCAGCATCGAGAAATATTTGGGGTAGTGGAACTGGTTGTTGACGGCGAGACCGTAGAGGCTGAGGAAGAGCACGTTGTGCTGCATGATCACCGGCATGGCCGGCGCGATCATGTTGGTGGCATAGCCGGAGACGACGATGTTGACCTTGTCGACATCGAGCAGCTTCGAATAGATGCCCGGCACGGTCGGCGGGCTGCTCTGATCGTCGTAATAGACGAGCTTCACCGGGCGGCCCATGATCCCGCCCTTGGCGTTGACGTCTTCCTGCCAGATCTGCATGCCGAGCAGCGCCGATTTGCCGACGGCGGCCAGGCCGCCGGTAAGCGCCATGCCGAAACCGATGGTGATCGGCTCCGCCGCCCGGACCGGACCCGATGCGATCACGGAAAGCGCCAGCGCCGCCGCCGAAACCAGCATGCCGACCCGCGCCAAGATCCAATTGCCCATACTTTCCTCCCTCGCTCGTCTTGCCGCCGGTGCGGGCGGAGCCCGGCGTCGGCCTTGTACGGCCGATCACCCCGGGCGGCACGGGCGCTATCCTGTCACGGCGAAGGGGAAAAAAGAAGAGCGGCCCGTCGAGGGTGCGGCCGCTTTGCGCTATCGGTAGGTTTCAGTGCAGTGAGCGGACACCGGCTCAGGGCGACCGCTCATAGGCCCGGCGCAGCGCTTCGCGCATGATCGCCTCCGCCTCTTCGCCCCAGCTGCGGAAGCCGCAGGCATCGCAGGCGGCTACCCGGATTGTTGCACCGCAGCGCATGAGCCCTTTGTCGGTCCACTGGTGAAAGTCGATATCCTCGACATTCTTGCTTAAATGGCCACGCCGGCAGACCGGGCAAATGTCCATCTCGTCGCGCCTGATCATGTTCCCATCCAAAATACACAGCAGTTGCCACTTTGCAGTGTATTGGCGCGCAGGGCTGTGACGGGCGTCACACCCCAGCGGAAAACGCAACCGATTGCCAGCCGCGCGCGGGCTGCGGCATGCTGGCGCACCGCTTTGGAACCGCGGAGCCCGGCATGGAGCCCAAGGATCGCCTGCCTTATTCCCCGATAACGCAGCGTCCGCCGCTGCCCTTGCCCGGCGGCGCGCGCATGGCGTGCTGGGTCGTGGTTAATGTCGAGGAGTGGAACATCCGAGAGCCCATGCCGCGCACGGTGCTGACGCCGCCGGCAGGCGGCGCGCCGATGCCCGACATCCCGAACTGGGCCTGGCACGAATACGGCAATCGCGTCGGCTTCTGGCGCCTCCTCGAGGTGCTCGACCGGCTCGAGATCAAAGCGGTGCTGGCGCTGAACGGCTCGTGCATCGAGAGCTACGCGCCGATCGCCGCGGCGGCGCGCGAGCGCCATTGGGAGTTCCTCGGCCACGGTTTCATCCAGAAGAACATGCAGAAGGTCGCCGATGAACGCGACGCGATCCGCCGCACCGCCGCGGCGATCGCCGCCTTCACGGGCAAGCGGCCGCGCGGCTGGCTCGGCCCCGGCCTCACCGAAACGTGGGAGACGCCCGACCTCCTCGCCGAAGAAGGCTACGACTATCTCTGCGACTGGGTGCTCGACGATCAGCCGGTGATGCTGCAGACGCGCACACGGCCGCTGGTCAATGTGCCCTACACGCAGGAATGCAACGACGTCGCCATGATGCTCATCCAGCACCACCCGGCCGAGGAGTACCGGCGGCGCGCGCTCGACCAGTTCGAGCAGCTTTACGCCGACTCGGCGCAGGCAACGCGGATCATGGCGCTGGTCGTACATCCCTACATCATGGGCGTGCCGCACCGGGTCAAATATTTCCGCGAAACGCTCGAGGCGATCCGCCGGCATGACGATGTGCTGTTCTGGACCGGCGAGCAGATCCTCGACTGGTTTATCGCAGCGCAAAAAGGCTAAGGCAGCGGCGGCGAACGATTCCGAATTGCGGGCTCCATCCCGCGGTGCAATGATCGCCTGAGATCGCTCAGGCATAAGAGCGCCAAAGGGGGAGACCATGCCACGCATCACCAGACGTTTTGCGCGCGCCGTCGCCGTGGCGGCGACGCTGCTTGCCGCCGCCGGCGCCGCCACGGCCCAGGAAGCCCGCCATTTCCGCTTCGGTTACGACCAGCCGCACACGACCGGCTACGGCATTCTCGGCGACATTTTCGCAGAGAAGCTCAAAGAGCTGAGCCACGGCACGATGGTCATCGACCAGTTCCCCGGCGCGCAGCTCGGCCAGGAGCCGCAAATGCTGCAGCTGGTAACGCGCGGCGACATCGATTTCATCATCAGCTCGACGGCGAACGCGGCGACGCTGTCGCCGGAATCGGGCGTCATGTCGATCCACTACATCTTCAAGTCGGAAGCGCACCTGAAAAAGGCGCTCGCCGATCCGAAGCTGGTGGCGGCGGTGCGCCGCATGTTCGACGAGACCGTCAAAGGCGCGCATGTGCTGACCGTGGCAACCCTCGGCTTGCGCGATCTCTACGGCAAGCGCGAAATCCACGGCATCGCCGACATCAAGGGCGTCAAGGTGCGCGTCCAGGCGACGCCGACCGAGGATAGGATGTTCCCGGCCTATGGCGCGCAAGTCGTGCACATGCCGTTCGGCGACGTCTATACCGCGCTGCAGACCGGCGTCGTCGACATGGCCGAGAACGGCATCAACGTCTACCTCTCGAACAAGCATTACGAAGTGGCGCCGATCATGTCGCTCACCGAGCACGAGGCCAACAACAGCGTGCTCTGGGTCAGCGACCGCGCCTGGTCGAGCTTCAGCGACGAGCAGAAGAAGTGGGTCCAGGCGGCAGCCGATGAGGTCGGCCGCACCCAACCCGAGAAGGCGCTCGCGCTCGAGCACGAATCGCAGGCGAAGCTCGAGAAGATCGGCGTCAAGTTCGTGACCTCCGTCGACAAGACCGGCTTCATCAAAACGGCCGAGCCGATCCAGGACAGCATCGCCCATCAGCTCGGTCCGCACGCGGTGGAGATCCTCGACATCATCCGCAGCGATCAGTAGGCGCGGCATGCGCGGGTGGGATCGGCTGGTGCTGCAGCAACAGCGCCATCTGAAATGGCGCGCTCTCGACCCGGTCGAGAAGGCGCTGATGATGCTGTGCGGCGGCGCGCTCGCCGGCTTCTCGGCGTCGACCTTGATCGACATCGTCACCCGCACGCTGGGCCATCCGATCCTGTCGCTGCAGGAGGTGACCTCTGCCTGCTTCGTCTATGGCGTCTTCATCGGCGCCGGCGTCGCGACGCGGCGCAACGACCACCTCTACCTGACGGCGGTGGCGGAATCGCTGCACGGGCGCACGCGATTTGCGGTCGAGATGCTGACGCGCGCCATCGTGCTCGGCGTCGGGCTCTGCATGATCTGGTTCGGCTGGCTCAACTTTTTGAAGGGGTTCCAGAGCTTCCGCATGCCCTCGATGCTGCCCATTGCCTATCTCTTCGCCATCATCCCGGTCTCGGGCGTGCTGGTAAGCCTCTTCAGCATCGAGCAGATGTGGAATGGCTGGCGCAACGGCTTCGAGGGCTTCGACGAGAAGCCGGAGCCCGAGGCGGTGCTATGACCCGGCGGCGCGCCGCATGAGCAGCGCCGGCATCCTCGCACTGATGGTCGTGCTGTTCCTGGTGTTCGGCTATCTCGGCGTGCCCGTCGCCTTCGCGCTCATGGCGGGCGTGCTCATCGGCACGCTCTTCACCGAGGTAACGCTGACCTCGATGATCACGCAGATGTTCAACGGCGTCGACGCGACGGCACTGCTTGCCGTGCCGTTCTTCCTGCTGGTTGGCGAGCTCATGACCTCCGCCAATGTGGTGATCCGCATCGCCAACCTGTCGCAGGCGATGGTCGGGCATTTGCGCGGCGGCCTCGCGCAGGTGGTCACCGTCTTCAGCATGTTCTTCTCGGGCATTTCCGGCTCGTCCTCGGCCGATGTCGCGGTGCTGAGCCGCACCTTGGCGCAGCCGATGGCGCACGAAGGCTATTCGCCCGACTTCGTCGCCGCGCTGATCGCCGCGGGCTCGACCATCGCCGCGCTGGTGCCGCCGAGCATCCTCGCCGTGGTCTATGGCGCCGTCGGCAATGTCTCGATCGCCGGGCTCTTCATGGGCGGCGTGGTGCCGGGTCTGCTGATCGGCTTCGGGCTGATGACTTATTGCTATTTCTTCGGCCCCGTCGGCTTCCGGCGGCCGCGCGCGACCTTCCGGCAATTCGCCGGCGCGGCGGCGGAAGCGGTGCTGCCGCTGATGATCCCGGTGATCCTGCTCGGCGGCATCACCACCGGCTGGTTCACCCCGACCGAGGCCGGCGTCGTCGCCGTCGCCTGGATCCTGCTGGTGGTGATCCCGCTGCTCAATCGCGGGCATCTCCGCGATCTGCCGATCGATTTCTGCCATGCCGGGCTGATCTATTCGCTACCGCTCATCACCATCGCCGCGGCCGCCGCCTTCGGCTGGATGCTGGCCTATCTGCGCGGGCCGATCGTGGTCTCCGGCTGGATCGGCGCGCTCGCCGGCAACGATCCGCATCTCGTCATGCTGCTGCTGGTGGTGGTGTTCGTCATCGTCGGCGACTTCATCGAGCCGATCCCGGCGGTCATCATCTTCATGCCGATCGTCAACGAGCTGACGCGCCAGGCCGACATCAATCCCGTGCATATGGGCGTGGTGCTGATCGCCACCCTCGCTTTCGGGTTGATCACGCCGCCCTATGGCCTCGCCCTGCTGATGTCGTCGAAATTCGTCGGCGTGCGCTTCGCGCGCGCGCTGCGCGCCTCGCTGCCGATCTATGTCGTGTTCTTCGCGACGATCGCCTTCACCATCTACCTGCCCGACGTCATCCTCTGGCTTCCCAAGCACACGGTGCCGGAATCCGTCGGCTGCTTCAAAGCGCCGGCGGGGACGGGATATATCTGCCCCTAGGGTGTCATGCACGACATTTGCTAGGCTCGTGTGCACCATCGCTGCGTTCGAGGGAAGGACGAGGGGGCTATGAAGACCGGCGCATTCCAATCCGTCGCAGGCGCGATTGCGTTCCAGGAATCGGCAGGATCGGGACGGCCGATCGTGCTCGTCCACGGCAATTCCGCCTCCAGCCGCGCCTATCTTCGGCAATTGGCGAGTCCGCTGGGCGCGCGGCGGCGCCTCGTCGCGTTCGATCTTCCCGGCCATGGACGATCGGCCGACGCGGCTGATCTGTCCATCTATTCGCTGCCGGGCTATGCCGGCATTCTCCGCGCCTTCGCCAAGGCGCAGCGGCTCGAGGACGCGATCTTCGTCGGCTGGAGCCTCGGCGGCCATATCGTTCTCGAAGCCGCGCCCGATCTGCCCAAGGCGGCCGGCTTCGCGATCTTCGGCACGCCACCGCTCGCCGTCCCACCGGCGATGGAGCAAGCCTTCCTTCCGCATCCCGCGATGGCATCGACGTTCTCCCCCGGCATGACCCAGGCGCAGGCCGAGGCCTATGTCGCGGCGTTCTTCAAGCCCGGATATTCCGACATTCCGCCAAGCTTCGTCGAAGACGTGCTGCGGACCGATGGTCGGGCGCGGGCGGAGCTTGGGGCGAGCATTCCGAAAGGCTATCGCGACGAAGTCGCCGTCGTCGGCCGGCTGAGGCAGCCTCTCGTCGTGCTGCACGGCGTCGACGAGCAGCTCGTGAACGGCGCCTATATCGCCGCGCAGTCGATGCCTACGCTCTGGCGCGGCGCGGTTCAGAAGATCGCCGACGCAGGCCATGCGCCGCACTGGGAGCAGGCCGACGCCTTCAACGCGCTGATCGACGCTTTCGCGGAAGAGTGCGGCTAGGTTTCAGGTCTTTCGGGCGACCTTGAACAGCGTGTAGACCATGTTCAGCGCGCCCATGAAAAACAAGATGCCGACATGTTCGGTGAAGCCGTACTGGCTGTATTCGTAGGCGCCAAACCCAAGAAAACCGATGCCAAGGGGGAATAGAATGCCCATCGCATTTCCCTCAATTCAGTTTTCTCTGAGGGTATTGACGCTAGTGGGACCACTTTAAGAATCGATGAATCCCCGGGGTTACGCGGTAGAGCACCGAACGAAGCGGATCCCCTCGCAGGATGCACGTCGCGGCTCCCGCCGCCGCCCCGCTCAGCCATGCATGGTGAGGCCGCCGGAGACGCTGATCACCTCGCCGGTGATGAAGCCGGCATCGGCGCTGGCGAGGAAGGCGACGATGCCGGGGAGATCGCCGGGCTCGCCCAAGCGCCGCAGCGGGATGGCGCGCTTCAGCCCCTCGTAGAGCTTCTGCCCATACTCCCCTTCTTCGAGAAAAGAGCGGAGCAGCGGCGTGTCGGTCGGCCCGGGGCAGACGGCGTTGAGGCGGATGCCGTGCCGCGCGCTTTCGCGCGCCAGGGTCTTGGTGAAGGCGATGATGCCGCCTTTGCAAGCGCTGTAGACGGCCTCGCCCGATGAGCCGACACGGCCCGCATCGGAGGCGATGTTCACGACCGCGCCGCCTTTCGCCGCGACCATGTGCGGCAGCACGGTATGGTGCAGGTTGAGCGGGCCGAGCAGGTTGATCGCGATCACCTTCGTCCAGAATTCGGGCGTGGTGTCGAGAAACTGTTTCGGCGCATCCCAGCCGGCATTGTTGATGAGGATGTCGATGCGGCCGAGGCGCGCGACCAGCGCGCTCACCGCCTCGGCGACCGCGCCGTGATCGCTGATGTCGCAAGCGACCGGCACGAGCGCGGCCTCGCCGAGCTCGCTTGCGAGCCGGCCGAGCCCCGCTTCGTCGATATCGAGCGCCGCGACGCGAACGCTTTCCTCGACGAAGCGGCGGCAGATCGCGCGGCCAATGCCGCCCGCCGCTCCGGTGACCAGCGCGATCTTGTCCGAAAGTCCGCGCATGCGCGCTCTCCCTCAGGCGAAGCGTGGGGAAAAGCCGCCGGCCTTCGCCTCGATGTGACAGACGAAGGGCGCGCCGAAATGCGTCGGCATCAGCAGCGCGCCGGTGCCGCTGCAATGCTCCAGCACTTTGCGCCGGCTTTGCCGCGCCAGCGCGGCATCGGCGCAAACGAAGCTGTTCCATTCGGGATGGTAGACCTGGATCGCGTGATGCAGCACGTCGCCGCAGAGCAGCGCGCCGCCACCGCCGCCCGCAGCAAGCTTCAGCACCATCGAGCCCGGCGTGTGGCCCGGCGCCGGCTCCAGCATCAGATGCTCGTCGATCGCCTGGGCCCCGGTCACCATCTGCGCCTGCTCCGCTTCGACCACCGGCAGCACGCTGTCGCGGAAGGAGCCGTGATTGACCGGCGCTTTCGCGTCGCGGTCGAGCGCGAGATAGTGATCGTAATCGGCCTTGCTGAAGACGTAGCGCGCCTTGGGGAAGGTCGGAACCCAACGGCCATTGTCGAGCCGCGTGTTCCAGCCGACATGGTCGGCGTGGAGATGCGTGCACATCACGAGATCGATCTCTTCCGGCCGGACGCCGGCCGCGGCGAGGCGCTGCAGATAGCGCGACTCCATCAGATGCCATTTCGGCCGGGTCGGCCGCGTCTTGTGATTGCCGACGCAGGTATCGACCAGCGCGGTGCGGCCGCCGATGCGGATGAGCCAGCTATGGATGCTGAGCTTCAGGCAGTTCTTCGCGGGGTCGAAGTGATCGGGCACCATCCAGCCGAGATGCGGTGCGACCACTTCCGGACGCCAATCGGGAAAAAAGGCCGGCGCGTCCCAATCGGCCGCATACAGCTCCTCGATCCGGGTCAGGCTGGCCGCGCCGATGGTCACCGTGGTCATGGGGCTCCCTCCTTTGGTCTTCTGCGCTCAAGACTGTACCATTGCGGCGCGTCAGGGTAGTGATCGATGGGGAGGAAGATTTATGACCGGTCCGCTGCTGTTCTCGCCCATCGCGCTGCGCGAGGTAGCGCTCAAGAACCGCGTGGTGGTCGCGCCGATGCACCAATATTCGGGCGTGCGCGGATTTCCCACACCCTGGCATCTCATGAATGCCGGCCGGTTCGCCGCCGGCGGGGCCGGGCTGGTGTTCCTGGAATCGACCAAGGTCGAGCGGCGCGGCTGCGGCACGATCGGCGATCTTGGCTTGTGGGACGACGCCTTCATCGACCATTTCCGCCCGATCGCCGAGTTCATCCGCCAGCACGGCGCGGTGCCGGGCATCCAGCTTGGCCATGCCGGCCGCCGGGCGCGGCTCGAGCGCCCCTGGGAAGGCGGAAAGCCGCTGGCGCCGTCGCCCGAGATCGCGGATTGGGAAGACTGGGAGATCATCGGGCCGAGCCCGATCTCGGCCGGTGAAGGCGAGCCGCCGCCGCGCGCGCTCAGCACCGCCGAGGTGCAGCAAGCGGTCGCGGCGTGGGGCGACGCGGCGCGGCGCGCCGAGGCGGCGGGCTTCGAGGTGCTCGAGATCCATGGCGCGCATGGCTACCTCATCCATCAATTCCTCTCGCCGCTCGCCAATCGCCGCAGCGACGCCTATGGCGGCTCGGAGCTGAACCGCATGCGCTTTGCCATCGAAGTGGTGGAAGCGGTGCGCGCGCAGTGGCCGGCGGAAAAGCCACTCTTCCTCCGCCTCTCGGTCGAGGACGATGCCGGCTGGGGCCCGGCCGAGAGCGCGGCGCTGGCGCGGCTGGTGAAGCCCAAGGGCGTCGACGTCATCGATTGCAGCTCGGGCGGCATGCTGGGCCGGCCGGTGGTGAGCGCCGGCCCGGTCGGCTACGGCTATCAGGTGCCCTATGCCGAGCGGCTGAAGCAGGACGCAGCGATCATGACCATGGCGGTCGGCCTCATCGTCCATGCCGATCAGGCCGAGCGCATCCTGCAACAGGGCCAGGCCGATCTCATCGCCCTCGCGCGCGAGATTCTCTACAACCCCAACTGGCCGATGGACGCAGCGCAGAAGCTCGGCATCGACCGGCGCTTCGAGCTGATGCCGCCGCCTTACAGCTATTGGCTCTCCAAACGCGCCGGCAGCGTCAAGGATATCGTGCCGTCGACGTATCGGACGCCGGCGGCGAACGTCGCAAATCCGTAGACGGTCACTCGCGGTAGGAGGGATCCTTGCGGTCGAGCTTGCGCAGCAGGCCCGGCCATTCGAGGAGGCCGTAGCGGCGGATCACCGACGGGGCGTACATGCCGACCGATTTCTGCACCACCGCCGGCGCCATCTCGTTGAGCGCGGTGTTGCAGGCCATGGCCGCGATCTGCGCCTGGCAGGAGCGCTCCAGACCATACATGGCGGTGAAGGCCTCGGCGACGCTGGCGCCCACGGTCAAGAGGCCGTGATTGCGCAGGATCATGTAGTTCAACGCGCCGAGGTCGCGGGCGAGCGCGTCGCGCTCGTTGGGATCGCGCTCCGGCCCGTTGAAATCATGATAAGCGAGGCGCGAGCAGAAGCGCGTCGCCGTCTGCGTCAGCGGCAGCAACCCGCATTTCAGCGCCGAGACCGCCATGCCGGCGATGGTGTGCGTGTGCATCGCGGCGCTGACGTCCGGCCGCGCGCGATAGAGCGCGCTGTGGATGACGAAGCCGGCCTGATGCAGCCCGTAGTCGCCTTCGGGCTTGTAGATCACCTTGCCATTGAGATCGACCTTGAGCAGCGAGGATGCCGTCACCTCCTCGAAGAGCAGCCCGTGCGGGTTGAGCAGGAACTGATCGGGCGCGTCCGGCACCCGCGCCGAAATGTGGGTATAGATCATGTCGGACATGCCATACGCATCGCAGAGGCGATAGCAGGCCGCCAGATCGACCCGCGCCTGCCATTCCGCCTCGCTCACCCGCGAGCGCAGCCGCTGCAAGCGCAAAATCTGGGGAGAGGCCGTTACCGTCATGGCATGTTCCTCGTCGCCGGGATCGGAAGCGCGGATCATAGCCCAGGATGACGGTGTGAGAAATCCGGGGTAGGGTTCGCGCTGTTGTCGACGCGGGCGCGGCGGCGTCTCTGAAACCGCAGGGAGGGTTCGATGGGGAAGCATTTGGGCGTGCTCGCGGCGCTTGGCGCGCTGCTGGCGGCAGTGGCCGTCGCTGCTCCGGCATGGTCCCAAAACGCCGCTGCTCCGGCGCCTGCCGCCAACCCCGCTGCCGCGCCGCCGGCCGCCAGCCCGGCCGCGCCACCGCCCGCTGGCACCCCCGCGGCGCCGCCCCCTGCCGGCGGCGCTGCTGCTCCGCCACCCGCCGCTGGCGCCGCCGCCCCCGCGCCCGCCGCCGCGGCGCCGGCGCCCGCCACGGACTGGCTCGCCGCGGCCACGGCCAGCAACATGCAGATCATCGGCCACAGCGACCTGAACGGCGCGGGCAAGGGCGGCGAGGGTCTGGCGCTGCAGCAATATTCGGGCGGCCGCCGCGTGCTCTTCCTCGCGCATGAATCGGCGCCGATGTGCTTCAGCGTCATCGACGTGACCAAGCCGGAGCAGCCCACGGTCATCACTCAGGTCCCGGTCGAAGCGGATTTCGTGCGCTGCAACTCGCTGGGGCTGAGCAACAACACGCTGGTGGTCGCGCATCAGACGGAAAAGCCGGGCCAGCCCTATGCCGGGATCGACATCTACGACGTCAGCGACCCGGCCCACCCGAAGAAGCTGTCGCATTTCGACACCTCCGGGCCGCATTCGCGCGGCGCGCACTACGTCTGGTTCACCGACGGGCATTACGCCTATCTCTCGACCGGGGCGCGCGACTTCACGCCGCGCGACCCGAAGGACGACCAGTTCCTGATGATCGTCGATGTCTCCGATCCCGAGCATCCCCACGATGTCGGGCGCTGGTGGTTGCCCGGCACGCGGGTCGGCGATGCGGCGGCGGCGCCGCCCCGGGTCGAGTGGCCCGATAACGGCATCCGCATGCACTCGCTGACGATTCCGAAGGAGCGGCCGGACCGCGCCTATGTCGGCTGGATCGATGGCGGCTGGGTGATCCTCGACATCAGCGACAAGACGCACCCGAAGGCCATCGTTCGCCGTTCCTGGCAATCGCTCGATTCAGGCTTCGCGCATACGGTGCTGGCGCTTCCCGCACGCGGCATCGCCATCCAAAGCGAAGAGGCGACCGAGAACAACTGCGCCGACTGGCCGAAGCGCAATTGGGTGTGGGACATCGCGAACGAGCAGCACCCCTATCCGCTCGCCCCCTTCCCGCCGGTGCCCGACCAGGCGCAGCTCTGCCACGCCGGCGGACGCTTCGGCTCGCACAATATCGACATGAACCGGCCGGTCGCGACCTCGCGCACGCTGGTGAACACCGTCGTCGGCAGCTACTTCAATGGCGGAGTGCGCGCCTATTCGATCGCCGATCCGTCGCATCCCGTGGAGATCGGCTACATCATCCCGAAAGCGCCGCCGGGCAACACGATGCACACGATCCAGATCAACGACATCTATGTCGATGAGAATGGCCTCATCTACGCGAACGACCGCTTCACGGGCGGCCTCTACATCATCCGCTACACCGGCACGGTTCCGCTCAATTGAGGCGCGGCGCCGCCGCGGCCGCGCTCAGCAATGCGGCCGCGGCAACGCCTCGATCTTCTCCAGCTTGCCGCGGACGGCGTAGTCGCCATAGTCGAACAGCATGTCCTCGGCGATGCCGTTATCGAGCAGGCGGACGCTCTCTTCGTAATCGGGGACGGCGTCGGGCCGCTGCGGCGGATCGATGGCGCCTGGCGGCGGGAAGAAAGCGAGCCTGACCTTCCAGGAGGGGCGGTTCAGCAGCGGGCTTTCCGGCAGCTTCTCCGCCTCGTCGGCGCCGGGCGCGAGCTTCGGCCCGATCACGGCGGTGATCTGGCCGGCGCTTTGCACGTCCGATCCGTCGAAAACGTGCCGCGTCACGAGATGATCGCCGGCCTCGGCCCGCGCGACGAGGAGCCGGGTATGGGCTGCCGGAAATACCGTTCCCGGCGGCAGCGACAGCACCGTCTCCTGCGGCTTGGTGAATTCGGCGACGCCGGGCCGCCCGTGCACGCCGAGCCTCGCCTTGCCTTTGACCTCGTCGAAGGGCCGGTCGGACTCGGCCTGGCGCAGCTCGAACTGGAAATGCTGCCCGTCCTTGGCCTCCCAGCTCACAAAGTTCGAGAAGGTGTCGAGCGTGTCGTTGCCGGACTCGTCCTGGTCATATTGCAGCCGCAGGTAGAAATGTTCCTGTTCCGTCCAGCCGCTGCAGGTCTCGTCCCATTCGTCGAGCATGACGCCGCCGGCGCCGACGACATTGCTGCTCGATTGGGTCGATTGCAGGCTGAGATCATAGCGCGCGCGATAGGGCACCATGTCCGCGGCGGTGGCGGCCTTGCCGAGCAGCAGGGCCAAGGCGACGGCGCCGAGGAGGCGCGCAGGCGGTGAGTTCATAAGGATAATCGTTCTCCGAAGCGCCACAGCCCAGTCTAGAGTTTTCGCGGGGGTTCGTCAGGGGCCAAAGCGGCCGGGTTGCACCTCGCCCCGCGGCAGAATGTCTGCCGGCCCTGTTCTACGCGGCAACCGGGCGCGGCGTCCCCGTCGGGCGGGTGCGCCTTTTCAACTCAGGGGAAAGACGTCGACCCGATCCGCATCCCCGCCGGTGCTGTGGTTGCCGAGCGCGCGCACGATGATGCGCACCTGCGGAACGCCGCGCGACATGAGGTAGCGGCGCAGCGCCAGCGCGCGCGCCAGCGACAGGCGCTGCGCCCGCGCCTCGCGATCGCTGCCTCCGGCATAGCCCTGCAGCTCAATGCGCAGGTTGCGATGGGCGGCAAGGCGGGCGGCGACACCGTCCAACAGCGGCTGGGCAGCGGGCGGCAGCGCCGTGCTTTCGGGGGGGAAGGCGACCGAGCCGATCGGCGCCTCGACACCCGCCCGGCTTGGCGATGCGCCGAGCGCGGCGAGCGACAGGATCAGCGCGGCCATCGCCAGCGCCCGTCTTGCAGCAGAAGCGACCATGGATCGTCTTTGCAAACGCGGCACTCGTGCCTGTCCGATTGTCAACGCACGAGCGCCGATTTCAGTTCGTCCTCGCCGGTTCTAGGCGCGGGAAGAGCGCGCCATCCCTCGCGACCGAGCGACGGAAGCGGCGCTCAGCGCGGCGCCGGCTGGCAATGCGGGCAAAAATAGCCGGTCCGGCCGCCGGACTTGAGCGTGGCGATCGCGCCGCCGCAGCGCGGACAGCGCCCGCCCTTCTTGCGCTGCGGCAGCAGGAAACCGCGCGGCAGCCGTTCCAGCATCTGCTCCGAGCCGGCGCCTTCGCGCACCGCGATCTCCAGCACGCTGCGCATCTTGGTGAAAAGCCGGCGCAGCGCGGCGCGATCGAGCGCATCGGTCGGCGTCTTCGGGTGGAGCTGCGCCTGGAACAGGATCTCGTCGGAATAGAGATTGCCGATGCCGGCGACGAGCCCCTGATCCATCAGCGCCGATTTCACGTCGCGCTTCGTCGCTTGCAGCGCGTGCGCGAAGTCGTCGGCGCCGAACCCTGGGTCGAGCGCATCGGGGCCGAGCCCTTCGCGCGCAACGAAGGCATCGGCGTCGGGCACCAGCTCGACGCTGCCGATGCGGCGCGGATTGACATAAGCCAGGTGCCCATCGCCGGTGAAATCGAGGCGCAGCCGGTCGTAAGGCGGCTCCTCGGCCCCATTCCCGTAGTATTGCAGCGAGCCGTTCATGCCGAAATGCAGGACGAGCCAGCCGCTCTTGCCGAGATCGATGAGGAGATACTTGCCGTAACGCCGCGACGCCGTCAGCCGCGCGCCCTTGAGTTGCGCCGCCAATTCGCCGGGCGCGGCCGTGCCGATGATCCGGCGGTCGTTGACGACAGCCTCGTCGATCCGCCGCCCGAGGCTGGTGGCGTCGAGATGGCGCTTGAAAATCTCGACTTCCGGTAGTTCTGGCATTCGTGCCTCGTCAGCTCGCAGTTTCCCGGCGGCGGATGCGCAACCACCCTCACCATGATCGAACGCGTATTGGCGCCGATCTTCTCCGCGATCGCGGCAAACGCGGGCCCGCGCCCTGCGCAACGTGAAGGACGGGCATCGCCGCCGTCGCTACATCCCCATCTCCGGCTCGAGCGCCGCTTCTTTCTTCTTCTCCGGGATCTCGGTCATCGTTACTTCGGTGAGCAGCAGGATGCTCGCCACCGAAACGGCGTTCTCGAGCGCGATGCGCACCACCTTGGTCGGGTCGATGATGCCGGCCTCGACCAGGTCGACATATTCCTTGCGTGCGGCATCGAAGCCCTGATTGCCCGGCGCCGCCAGCATGCGGGCCACCACGACGCCGCCATCCGCGGCGGAATTCTCCGCGATCTGCCGGGTCGGCGCTTCGAGCGCGCGCTTCAGGATCTGCATCCCCGTGCGCTCGTCGCCGGCATATTTCGCTTCCTCGCGCGAAACGGCGTCGATGCAGCGCAGCAGCGCCAGTCCGCCGCCGGGAACGATGCCCTCCGCCACTGCGGCCTTGGTGGCGCTGATGGCGTCGTCGAGCGCTTCCTTTCTCGCCTTCATCTCGGATTCCGAAGGCGCGCCGACGCGGATCACCGCGACGCCGCCGGCGAGCTTCGCCAGCCGCTCCTGCAGCTTCTCGCGATCGTAATCCGAGGTCGTCTCCTCGATCTGCTGCCGGATCTGCTTGCAGCGGCCCTCGATCTCCGGCTTGCCGCCGGCGCCGCCCACGATCGTCGTCGCGTCCTTGGTGATCACCACTTTCTTCGCCTTGCCCAGCATGTCGATGCCGACATTCTCGAGCTTGATGCCGAGCTCCTCGCAGATCAGCTGACCGCCGGTGAGGATGGCGATGTCCTCGAGCATGGCCTTGCGCCGATCGCCGAAGCCGGGCGCCTTGACGGCCGCCACCCGCAGCCCGCCGCGCAGCTTGTTCACCACCAGCGCGGCAAGCGCCTCGCCTTCGACATCCTCCGCCACGATGATCAACGGGCGTCCGGACTGGACGACGGCCTCGAGCAGCGGCAGCATCGGCTGCAGCCCCGCCAGCTTCTTCTCGTGGATCAGGAGGTAGGGCTCGTCGAGCTCGGCCGTCATCTTCTCGACGTTGGTCACGAAATAGGGCGAGAGGAAGCCGTGGTCGAACTGCATGCCCTCGACCACGTCGAGAACCGTTTCGGTGGTCTTCGATTCCTCGACCGTGATCACGCCCTCGCCGCCCACTTTCTCCATCGCGTCGGCGACGAGATCGCCGATGACGGGATCGTTGTGCGCCGAGATCGTCGCCACCTGCGCCTTTTCCTTGCGCGTCTTGACCGGTCGGGAGAGCGCGCGCAGCGCTTCGATCGCCGCGGTCGCGGCGGCGTTCATGCCGCGCTTCAGATCGATGGCGCTGGCACCGGCGGCGACGTTGCGCAGCCCGTCGGCGAACATGGCATGGGCGAGAACGGTCGCGGTGCTGGTGCCGTCGCCGACGCTGTCGCCGGTCTTCTCCGCCGCCTGGCGCAGCATCTGGGCGCCAAGATTCTCCTCGGGGTCCTTGAGGTCGAATTCCTTGGCGATGGTCATGCCGTCATTGCAGACCACCGGCACCCCCCAGCTCTTCTGCATCAGCACCGATTTCGATTTCGGTCCCAAGGTGACACGGACGGCATCGCAGAGCAGCGTCGCGCCATGCAGGATCTTCTCCCGCGCCACCGACCGGAACAGGACTTGCTTGTGGGCCATCGCCAGACCTCGCTCGCGCTGCGCCGAGGGCAAACGCCTTTGTCACCGCGCCCGCCGCAGGGAAAGATTCACCACGGAGACACGGAGATCACGGAGAAGGGAAGAATGGCGCGCTTGGCGCGCCACACACCCAATCTCCGTGTCTTCGGTGCCTCCGTGGTGAATCCATAGGCGATAGCCCTGCCGCTGCGCCGGCGCCGAAAGCGCCCCTAGCCTTCCGCAGTTACGCCTTTTCTCGGCGGGAGCACATTGACATGCATCAATCTTCCAAGGATGCCGGGCCGGCGTCGGCCGCCGGTATGTACACATCTCGAAGAACACTGCGATCCCAATGTCTTTTCCGCCGTCCCCGCGAAAGCGCAGGGCTGTCCGGGGAAAATCAGGCAAAGGCGAGCTCCAATTGGTTGAGCGAATGGGGCGCGGGCTTGGAGGGGTTGAGGTCTGGCGGCCTGTCGATTA
>Ga0335081_10005942_pt1 | contig 19342 bp, 19 predicted proteins | sample Lox_Sample_35_FD_206713 | JGI IMG/M metagenome (GOLD analysis project Ga0335081, IMG submission 206713) | Soil microbial communities from Loxahatchee National Wildlife Refuge, Florida, United States - Lox_Sample_3.5 | ecosystem: Environmental > Terrestrial > Soil > Wetlands | place: USA... | reverse complement strand
CGCATTGACGCGCGTCCACAATCCGGTCGCGCCGAAGTCGCAGGCTTTCGCCATGGCGATAAAGCCGGCGCGCGCGGCGGCCTTGGCGTCGGCCGGGATCGCGTCCTCGAGATTGCCGAGCACCACGTCGACCTGGTGAATGAGCTCCGGGACCCTGGCGCGCATCTTCTCGAGATGCGGCGGCACGAAATGAATCATGCGCTCGAGCTTGACCGGAAGCTCGCGCAGCGGCGCCGGTGCGCCAATCGCGAGCGGCTTGAAAAAACTGCGCGGCAGCTTCATGCGAGCAAATCCCGTTTAGTTGGCAAGATGACCGTAGAATGACGGCCAGACCGCGCCAAGCCGTTTTTGTGGTCGGTCCAGCTCCGGAAACGGCGTGTTTCGCGGCCCAACGACACAACAAGCCACGGGGATTTTCGCCGCGGCAGGCCGCAACGCGTTCCGTCGCGTCGCGCACCGCCCAACCGCGGCGCTGACTTGGCTGTCAGAATTTAAATCATTCGTAATTTGCGGATTCTGGTGCGGCGCGCAAATTTGCCTTTACCGGCGCTTATCGTCGCCGCGGTTTCGGCATCGCGGTCCATCCAAAAAAGCGCCGGTCAAACCCGGAGCAACAGATGTCGAAGATGTTCGCTGCTGTTTTGCTTGTCGCCTCGGTGCTCGCTGGGGCAACGGCCGCTGACGCCATGGGCGGAGGCGGCGGGGGCGGGGGCGAGGGCGGCGGAGGCGGAGGAGGCGGGGGCGGCGGCAACGCAGCAATTGGCGGGGCACCGACCCACGACAGCGGTTACAGCACTCCCACTGCAACACAGCACCCGCGAAGCAAGGTCCGCAGCCAATAACGGGCGGGCGTAAGGGCGCGCCATCGCGTGCGGTGAGCGGCGCTGCGGCTCGGCACGCGCCGCAGCTTCACGCCATCTCGCCGCGCATCAGCCGCGGTCGTGAGGCAGCCGGGGCCACTCCCTCGCGCATCAATGCACGGCGCAGCGGCCCGACGCGTTCGACCAGATGGAGCGCGAGGCCGCGGACGCCCTGCGCTGGCAAAAAATCCGTGAGCAGGCTGCGGTTCAAGAGATCGATCGCGATCCGCCGGCTGGTCACGTCGGCGCGACGCTGCGCGTCATAGCGCGCCAGCAGGCGCGGCGAGCCGACATCGAGTTTCTGCCGGCGGGCGTCGGCGACGAGCTCGGCCAGCGTCGCCGCGTCACGCAGCCCGAGATTTAATCCTTGCGCGCCGATCGGCGGCACCACGTGCGCGGCCTCGCCGACGAGCGCAATGCGATCGCGCGCAAAGCAATGCGCGGTCTCGACCGCGAGCGGGAAGACGCCGCGGCCGGCTTCAACGCGCATCTTGCCGAGGAGCGAGTGGGCGCGGCGCTCGATCTCGTCGGCGAGTTCGACGTCGCTCATCGATGCGAGCGCCGCGGCGGATGCCGGCTCGAGCACGCAGACGAGGCTCGAGCGGTTGCCCGGCAGTGGCACGAGCGTGAGCGGCCCGCTTTCGGTGTGGAATTCGGTCGAGGTGTCTTGGTGCGGCCGGTCGTGGCTGAGATTAAGCGTCAGCGCCGTCTGCGGATAGGCGCGGCGATCGGTGCCGATTCCGGCTGCAGCCCGGCAGAGCGAGCGCTGGCCGTCGGCGCCGATCGCGAGGCGAACCCGCGCTGCGCCGTTCTCGAGCTTGATGGAGACGCCTTCGCCGTCGCTTGCGACCGCGAGCGCGCTCTCGCTGATGCGTGGAACTTTCAGCTCCGCCGCGCGCGCCGACAGCGCCGCAAGGAGGTGGCGGTTCTCGATGTTGTAGCCGAAGGCGTCGAGCCCGATCTCGGCGGCGGCAAATCTCACCTCAGGCGCACGCAGCAGCCGTCTGCTGTCGTCGACGATGCGGATCGCGGAAAGCGGCGCGGCGTTGCGCCGGCACGCCGGCCAGGCGCCGAGCGTCGCTAGTGCCGTCACCGATCCGGCGAGGAGCGCAGTGGTGCGGTGATCATCGCCCGCCGCCGGCGCGATCATGAGCGTCTCGACGCCCGAAGCCGCCAGCGCAATCGCGCTGACGAGGCCGGCCGGTCCGCCGCCGACGACCGCGACTTCAGCCGTGAAGTCCACGGCGCCGTTCACGGATCAAAGCCCGATACGCCGTTACGCACCGCGGCGGCCGGAGCGCCGCCGCGGCTAAGGTCGTGCCGGCACGGTTCGCAGCGTCACCCGTGCCGCTGATTCGTTTCCTGCGCGGCGGCGAGCGGGGGCGCGTAAGGCGTCGAGCCGGCGGCGCCCGAAACCTCGGGTAGTTCTCTGACATGCGTCATTCCGTCGGAGATGATCTTGGTCAATTGTATCACCGACTGATTGAGCGCCGCGTATTCCTCGATGTCGCGCTGCACGCGACTACCGTCGGCCTGCAGCTTTTCGCGCAGGATTTTCAGCTCGCTGATAAGATTATCGATTTCACGCGTCGAGGTACCGCAAACCCGCCGCATGAGCGTGCTGAGACTATTGGCGGCCGCCTCGCTGTCGCCTGCGGCTTGGCGGATGGCGGCGCTGTCCCGCCGAACCAGTTCGCGAATATTTCCCTCGACGTCCACCGGTTCGGATTTCCCGGTCTCGGTCGAGCCGCGTGGGCTGACAATGTTCATGGGTTAGTCCCCCTTCCATTCGGCCGCCCGGTCCCAGGGCGGCGGTCCCACGCCCAAATGGCCGCATGAAATTGTGACGACTTCGCGGCCCGAAAGCGCTCTAATCGCATTGACTTGGGGATTTCTTGCGGCCGCCTTCATCCGACTCGGACGCGTGCTGATTCATGGCGTAACAATGACGGAGCGGGAACGCCGCGGAGCGAGATTGCCAAGGGCGGGGTCGCGATCGCTTGCAGGATGACGTGAGAATGACGCGGACCAATTCAAGCCGTTCGGCCGGGCCGCCGGGGCGGCCGCGCGTCATCGCCGCCTTCTCGGTCCATGTCTTCACCGCATGCGGCGCCGCGTGCGCGTTGCTGGCCTTGATCGCGGCGGTGCGCGCCGCTTGGCCGCAGATGTTCGCGTGGCTCGGGGTCGCGCTCGTCATCGACGCGGTCGACGGCACCTTGGCGCGGCGGCTCGAAGTGGCGCAGGTGCTGCCGCGCTGGTCCGGCGACTTGCTCGACTTCGTCGTCGATTTTGCGACCTATGTGTTCGTTCCGGCCTATGCGATCGTCGCCGGCGGACTCTTGCCGCCGCCGGCCGCGATTCCGCTGGGCCTCCTCATCACGGTTACCGGCGCGCTTTATTTCGCCGATCGTCGCATGAAGACCGCCGACAGCTATTTCCGCGGCTTTCCGGCGCTGTGGAACGTCGTGGCTTTTTATGTGTTCGTGCTCAAGCCGGCGCCCTGGGTCGCCGCGATCGCGATCATCGTGTTCGCGGCCGCGACATTCGCGCCGATCCATTTCGTCCACCCGGTGCGCGTGCCGCGCTGGCGCATCCTCAACCTGGCGGCATTGGCGCTGTGGGGCGCGCTTGCCCTCTTCGCCTTGGCGCAGAATCTTGATCCGCCCGTCTGGGCGGCCGCTGCGCTCGCAATCATCGCCGTCTATTTCGTGGTGGTCGGTCTCTTGCGCGACGCCAACTGATCTCTTGCGTGGCACCACCGGCTACTTATGATCGCGCGCTTTGACGCGATCCGGAAGGGCAAAGAGCCTTCGCCAGCCGTCGCGCGCCGCGCGAAGGCATGACAGGAGAAGAAGATGGTTGCTGTTGTGCGCGTCCATAAGGTCGGCGGTCCCGAGGTTTTGACCTACGAAGATATTGCCGTCGCCGCGCCGGGCCCGGGCCAGATCCGTGTCAAGCAGCACGCTATCGGCGTCAACTTTATCGACTGCTATTTCCGCTCCGGGTTCTATCCGGCGCCGGGCGGCCTTCCATTCATCGCCGGCCATGAAGCCGCCGGCGAGGTCGAGGAAGTCGGTTCCGGTGTCAGCGAGTTCAGGCGCGGTGACCGCGTCGCCTACGTCCAGGGACCCGGGTGTTACGCCGCGGAGCGGCTGGTGCCGGCGGAGCGCGCGGTCAAGCTGCCGGCCAATATCGGCTACGAGCAGGCCGCGGCGATGATGCTCAAAGGCCTCACCGTGCAGTATCTGCTGCGGCGCACCTTCAAGGTCGAAAAGGGCATGAACGTGCTCATGCACGCCGCGGCCGGCGGCGTCGGGCTGATCTTCTGCCAATGGGCGAATTATCTCGGCGCCAATGTTATCGGCACGGTCGGGTCGAAGGAGAAGGCGGCGCTCGCGCGCGCCAATGGCTGCCATCACGCGATCCTCTATCGCGACGAGGATTTCGTCGCCCGGGTGAAGGAGATCACCGGCGGCAGGCTGTGCGAGGTGGTGTACGATGGCATCGGCAAAACGACTTTTCCGGCCTCGCTCGATTGCCTGCGTCCGCTCGGCATGTTCGTCAGTTTCGGCGCCTCGTCTGGACCGATCGAGGCGTTCAACATCAACATCCTGCAGGCCAAAGGGTCATTGTTCGCGACGCGCCCGACGCTCAATACCTACGCCGCCAAACGCGAGGATCTGCTGGCGATGGCCGCCGACCTGTTTGCCGTGGTCGGCGGCGGGGCGGTGAAAATCCCGGTGAACCAGAAATACGCGCTGCGCGACGCCGCCGAGGCGCATCGCGATCTCGAGGGTCGGCTCACCACCGGCTGCTCGATCCTGATGCCATAAGGACGCGCGGCCCTTGAAGAAGATCTGGGGCTATTGGGCGACGCTTGCCTGGGCGTTTCTCGCCTTCACGGTGGGTCAATTCGGCGCGCTAGTGGCGGTCGTGGTGTGGCGCGCCGGTGCCTGGAGCGCGCTTCTGCAAACGCCGTATGACGGCAGGTTCGTCACGCTAACGGTGTTGGTCTCCACGCCGATTACGATTGCGGTCTTGGCGCTGGCGGTGTGGTTGGCGCGGGCACCCTTCGCCGAATATCTGGCGCTGTCATGGCCGCAGCGGCGCTACGTCATTGCGGGGATCGTCGGCCTCGTCGGCCTGATCGCCGTCGGCGACGCGTCGCTCTATGTGAGCGGCCGGTCGCTGGTCACGCCGTTCCAGGAGCAGTCCTATACAACCGCTGCCGCCGAAGGCTGGCTGTCGCTGATGCTGGCGGCCGCGATCCTGGTGGCGCCGGCAAGCGAGGAGCTGATGTTCCGCGGTTTTTTGTTTCGCGGCTGGGCGCGATCGGATCATACGGCCTGGCCGGCGATCATCGTGATCTCGCTTCTGTGGGCGGCGCTGCACGTCCAATACGACTGGACCGGCATCCTGCAAATTTTCGTCATCGGCCTGTTTTTGGGCTGGACGCGCTGGCGCAGCGGATCGACGCTGCTGACCTTCGTGCTGCACGCGCTATTCAATCTCGAGGGCTCGATCGAAACCGCGCTGCAGATGCGGTTTTTCTCTTAAGGGCGACAATCGTTTGCTAATGAAACGAGCCGTCAGCGTCGGCCCTTCGGACCAAACAGGCCGCCAAAGACCGAGCCTTCCGGGGCGCCGTGCCGCGGTTGCCGCGGCACCCCGATCACCGGCTCAGTGTAGCGCGCGATGGTCTCGACGACATCTTCGAGCGGCACGGCGCTGCCGGGCGTCTCGCTGACAATGGTGGCGATGACGCTCATGTCGCGGCGGAACAACGAATCGAGCGCGGTCAGGGTGTGGCTAATGGCCGCCGGATAGCTGCCGGTGACGAGAATGAGCGGCAGGCGCAGCGCCATCATCACGTCGAGCATCGTGCGCTCCTGGTCCAGCGGCACCATGATGCCGCCGACGCCTTCGATCAGCAGAATGTCGCGCCGCCGCTCGATTGCGGTCTCGCAATAAGCCAGCACCTGGTCGACGTCGATGCCGCGATGCTCGTGCCGGGCCGCGAGCTCCGGCGAGATCGCGGCGCGAAACCGCCAAGGCGAGATGCGGTCGACCGCCTCGGGCGAGAGCGGCACGCCGAGCGCGGCGAGCAGGACGCCGGGATCGCTCGCCGCCGCCTGTGCCGAGTCGTAGCCTTCAACGATTGGCTTGATCGCGTCGACCTGACGGCCCATGTCGCGCAAATGCCGGATCAGCGAGGCGGCGACGAATGTCTTGCCGACGTCGCTCGCAGTCGCGGTGATGAAGATTGCGGTCAAAGCTCAAGCGCCTCTCGCACGGCATGAAACCGCCTAACGCCGGACAATACCAGCAAAAACAAACAGCGGGCTTAGCAGTCGCTTCCGGCGCCGGTGCGCGCCGGGCGTCAGTAGCCAACCGCCGTGCCGTAAAGATCGTAGGCGTCGGCGCGCTCGATTTTGACGGTGGCAATCTCGCCCACGCGCAACGGCCGATGGCTTTGCACGTAGACTGCGCCGTCGATCTGCGGCGCGTCACCTTTGCTGCGGCCTTTGGCGATGCCGGGAGGCGATCCCGGCTTCTTCTCGACCTCGTCGATGATCACCGCCTCGCACCGGCCTACCCGGCGCTTGAGGCGCCGGCGCGAAATCTCCTGCTGATGCCGCATCAGACGATCGTGGCGCTCGTTCTTGACGGCGTCCGGCACTGCTGCGGCGAGATCGTTCGCCGCGGCGCCGGCGACCGGCTCGTAGCGGAAGCAGCCGACCCGATCGAGCTCGGCTTCCCCGAGCCAGTCGAGCAGCAGCGAGAAATCCTCGTCGGTCTCGCCGGGAAAGCCGACGATGAAGGTCGAGCGCAGGGTGAGATCCGGGCAAGCCGCGCGCCACTGCCGGATGCGATCGAGCGTCCTCTCCTGCGCGGCGGGCCGACGCATGCGTTTGAGCACCGCCGGGCTCGCATGCTGGAACGGTACGTCGAGATAGGGCAGCACCTTGCCTGCGGCCATCATTGCGATCACGTCATCGACATGCGGGTAGGGATAGACGTAGTGCAGCCGCACCCAGACACCGAACTCGCCCAGCGCGCGGGTAAGGTCGATGAACTTGGCCCGGACCTCGCGGCCCTGCCACGCGCTCGCCGCGTATTGGAGATCGACGCCGTAGGCCGATGTGTCCTGGGAAATGACGAGAAGTTCCTTGACCCCTGCGGCCACCAGCCGTTCCGCCTCGCGCAGTACCTCGGCCGCAGGCCGAGAAACCAGATCGCCGCGCAATTTCGGGATGATGCAGAACGTGCAGCGATTATTGCAACCCTCTGAAATCTTGAGATAAGCGTAGTGCCGCGGCGTAAGCTTGATGCCCTGCGGCGGGATCAGGTCGGCGTGCGGGTCGCCTCGGGGTGGGGCGGCGCGATGAACCGCGGCGAGCACGCTCTCATATTGCTGCGGGCCGGTAACCGCGAGCACGTTCGGAAAGACGGCGGTGATTTTTTCCGGCTCGGCGCCGAGGCAGCCGGTGACGATGACTTTGCCGTTTTCCGCCATCGCCGCGCCGATCGCCTCGAGCGACTCCGCCTGCGCGCTGTCGAGGAAGCCGCAGGTATTGACGATGGCGAGATCGGCGCCGGCATGATGGCGCGCAAGCTCATAGCCTTCGGCACGCAGCCGCGTGATGATGCGCTCGGAATCGACCAGCGCCTTGGGGCAGCCGAGGGAGACGAAAGAGATGCGCGGCGGTTGGTTCATGACCTGCTCAAAGCGCATGCCGTTAGGCGACGCGGCGGCCACCGTCAATCACCCAAATTCGCTGTAGAGAAGGCTTCCAGGTGCAGCTTCCCGATCCACCGCTTCTCCTCGTCACCGACCGCCGACAGGCGCGGCGTCCACTTGAAGCGATCATTGCCGACGCGTTTGGCGCCGGCTGCCGGTGGGCGAGCCTGCGGGAGAAGGATTTGCCGCCGGACGAACAGATCCTTCTGGCGCGCGGCATCGCCTCGCTGGCGCGGGCATACGGCGCCACAGTGACGCTGCACGGCGAGGCTGAGCTCGCGAAGCTCGCCGGCGTCGACGGCGTGCACCTGCCCGCCGGCGCCGATCCCGTCGCGGCCCGCGCGCTGATCGGGTCGGGCAAGCTGATCGGCGTCTCGATCCACACCGTCACGGAAGCCGAAGCCATCGATCCCGCGATAGTCGATTACGCGCTCGCCGGTCCCGCGTTCGAGACCGCGAGCAAGCCGGGCTATGGTCCCGAGATCGGCCGCAAGGGCCTCGTCGAGATCGCGCGCGCCGCGCGCGTGCCGGTGCTGGCGATCGGCGGCGTCAATTCGGCGCGCGTTGGTGAGCTCACCGCCGCCGGCGCGGCTGGCGTCGCGGTGATGGGCGGCGTCATGCGCGCGGCGGCCCCGGCGCAAGAGGTGAGGGCGCTGATCGCCACACTCAAAGGCGCACTTCTCATGCGCGAGCCTGGTAGGTCCTGATCCCCTGATCCGGCGCCCACAGGCCGGCGGGAAGTCGTCCGGCCTGCCAGAACACGTCGATCGGCATGCCGCCGCGCGGATGAAAATAGCCGCCGATGCGCAGCCATTTCGGCCTGACGAGCGCGACGAGCTTCTTGCCGATGCCGACAGTGCATTCCTCGTGGAAGGCGCCATGATTGCGGAAGCTGTTGAGATAAAGCTTGAGCGATTTCGACTCCACGAGCCAGGACCGCGGCACGTAGTCGATGACGAGCGTGGCGAAGTCCGGCTGCCCGGTGACCGGGCACATCACGGTGAATTCCGGGAAGGTGAAACGGGCGACGTAATTGGTATCCGCGTGGCGATTGGGCACACGGTCGAGCACCGCCTCGGCCGGTGAGGCGGGGATCGCGGCGGGCCGGCCCAGCTGTAAAGTTTTCTTTGCCATCGCTTACTCCCATGCCTTGCTTACCGGGGCATGACAAGGCCCTCGCCGATCCTGTAGAAGCCGCTGCGCAGGGGCGACGCAGGAGCGATCATGACCGCCATTGTCGACATTATCGGCCGGGAAATTCTCGACAGCCGCGGCAATCCAACCGTCGAGGTCGACGTGATTCTGGCCGACGGCTCGCGCGGCCGCGCGGCGGTCCCCTCGGGTGCTTCGACCGGCACGCACGAGGCGGTCGAGCTGCGCGACGGCGATAAGAAGCGCTACTCCGGCAAGGGCGTGCACAGCGCCGTCGCGGCGGTCAATGGCGAGATCTTCGACGCGCTCAGCGGCATGGACGCCGAAGCGCAGATCAAGGTCGACGAGGCGATGATGACGCTCGACGGCACGCCGAACAAGGGCCGGCTTGGCGCCAACGCCATCCTCGGCGTGTCGCTCGCGGTCGCGAAAGCAGCCGCCGCCGCAAACCATTTGCCGCTCTACCGCTATGTCGGCGGCACCGCGGCGCGGATTTTACCGGTGCCGATGATGAACATCATCAATGGCGGCGTGCATGCCGACAATCCGATCGACTTCCAGGAATTCATGATCGTGCCGCTCGGCGCCGCCTCGTTCGCCGAGGCGCTGCGCGCCGGGGCGGAAATTTTTCACACGCTGCGCGCCGCGCTCAAATCCGCCGGGCTCAACACCAATGTCGGCGACGAGGGCGGCTTCGCGCCTAATCTGCCCTCGGCCGAAGCCGCCCTCGATCAGATCGTGGCGGCGATCGGCAAGGCCGGATATCGCGCCGGCGACGACGTCATGCTGGCGCTCGATCCGGCGGCGAGCGAATTCTTCGGCGACGGCGCCTACCGCTACAAGGGCGAGGGCAAGACGCGCTCGGTCGAGCAGCAGGTCGACTACCTTGCCGAGCTCGCGCAACGCTATCCGATCGTGTCGATCGAGGACGGCATGGCCGAAGACGATTTTGCCGGTTGGAAAAAGCTGACGCAGAAGATCGGCGGCCGCTGCCAGCTCGTCGGCGACGACATTTTTGTAACCAATGTCGCGCGGCTTTCCGACGGCATCAAGAACGGGATCGGCAATTCGATCCTGATCAAGGTCAACCAGATCGGCACCCTCACCGAGACGCTGGCGGCGGTCGAGACCGCGCATAAGGCCGGCTACACCGCGGTGATGTCGCATCGTTCCGGCGAGACGGAGGATGCAACGATCGCCGACCTCGCCGTTGCGACCAATTGCGGGCAGATCAAGACCGGCTCGCTCGCGCGCGCCGACCGCACCGCGAAGTACAATCAATTGCTGCGCATCGAGGAAGAGCTCGGCGCCCAGGGCCGCTATGCGGGGCGCGCTGCGTTCAAGGCGCTCGGATAGCATCGCCGCGCCGCTTGTCCCGCCGCGGCGATCGGCGCTATATGCGAATCGTGGCGGAGGCCGTTCTCGGGCGTCGGGCAGTCACGATGGATCAGACGATCGAGTTGAAGGCGGGAAATCGCCGGCGCGCGACCGAGCGATTGCGCGATTTCGTCGTCGGCGCGGTTGAGGCGGCGCCGATAAACGACGCGCCATTCACCCATCTGGTGCTCGAGCACGTGTTTCCCGAGGACGTCTATGCCGCGATCCTTACCAATATGCCGCAGGCTGCCGACTACCGGCCGATGCACGGCCGCGCAAAGGGCAACGATCTCGCCGACGGCACCCATACGCGGGTGAAGATCGATCTGTTCCCCGAGTACATCCGCCACCTGCCGGCAGAGAAGCGGGCGCTGTGGCTCATCGTCGGCGGCGCGCTATGCTCCGCCGCGGTGCGCGACGCGTTCGTGCGCCGCCTCGCTCCGGCGCTGGCGCGGCGCTTCGGCGCGGACTATGCCAATGTCGGCATGTATCCGATCCCGGTGCTTACGCGCGATATCGCCGGCTATCGGATCACACCGCACACCGATACGCGCTGGAAGGGCATTACCGTGCAGCTCTATTTGCCCCGGGATCGCTCGGCGACGCATATCGGCACCATCTTTCACGACGAGCTTGCCGACGGCTCGCTGCCGAAGGCGAAGCAGATGACATTCGCGCCCAATAGCGGCTATGCCTTCGCGGTCGGCACCGACACCTGGCACTCGGTCGATCCGCTCGGCCCCGAGGTCAAGACGCGCGACAGCATTCTTCTGACTTATTTCGTGGATGCCGGCGCGCTTCGCTTCATCCGCAATCGCGGCAAGCGGCTCGGCAATTTCCTGCTCAGCGAGCTGCGCAACCGGCTTCCGTAAGCGAGCATCCGCAACCGGCCGGCCACGCTGGCTCGAAACGGGCCGCGCGCCATTAATTCCGCCTTAAGCCGCGTCCTCGCATGCTCACGGCATGGTCACCCGCAAACGCCTGCGCTCGATCCTGACCGCGCTCGGCCTCTACGTCATGGCCGCCTTGCTGATCGGCTATTTCGGGGTCAACGCGTTTAGCGGCAATCGCGGCATCAAGGCCAAGCAGGACATCGACCAGCAGATGGCGGCGCTCTCGGCCGAACTGGGGCGGCTCAAACTCGAGCGCGCGCAATGGCAACGCAGGGTCGCGCTGCTCAAAGCCGACAATCTCGACGCCGACATGCTCGACGAGCGAGCGCGTGCGCTGCTCGACTATGCCCATCCCCACGATGTCGTTCTGATGCTCGCGCCGCGCCTGCATCCCGCTGAACCTGCCCGGTCGAACGGGCCTTGAACTCAACGGGTTCGTTCCCGAAATTAATTTTTCCGACGAGGATTTGGCGCCGTCCCCGGCCGAGCGCGCCTCGGCTTTCGCCTTCGGGCGATTTCGGCTATGGGGATTGATGCCGCGGTGGCTTAAGGACAAGGAATGGCGGTCGCAAAAACCAAAACAGCGGATCAGATCGGGCCAGACCGCCGCCCGGCCGCTGAGCAAGCCGCGCATCCGGGCCCGGTCGCGGAATTTACCAAGGACGAGGAACTGCAGGCGCTGCGCCTGATGCTGCTGATCCGGCGCTTCGAGGAGAAGGCCGGGCAGATGTACGGCATGGGCCTGATCGGCGGCTTCTGCCACCTCTATATCGGCCAGGAAGCCGTGGTCGTCGGCATGGAGATGGCGAAACGCGAAGGCGACCAGATGATCACCGGCTACCGCGACCATGGCCACATGCTCGCCTGCGGCATGGATCCGAAGGGCGTGATGGCGGAACTCACGGGCCGGCGCGGCGGCTACTCCAAGGGCAAGGGCGGCTCGATGCACATGTTCTCCCGCGAGAAGAATTTCTACGGCGGGCACGGCATCGTCGGCGCGCCGGTGCCGATCGGCACCGGGCTTGCCTTCGCCAACAAATATCGCGACAGCGACAGCGTCTGCCTCACCTTTTTCGGCGACGGCGCGGCGAACCAGGGCCAGGTCTATGAAAGTTTCAACATGGCCGAGCTGTGGAAGCTGCCGGTGGTCTACGTCATCGAGAACAACCGCTACGCCATGGGCACCGCGCTGACGCGCTCCTCGGCGCAGACCGACCTCTCCAAGCGCGGCCTGTCGTTCAATATTCCCGGCGTCGAGGTCGACGGCATGGACGTGCGCGCGGTGAAGGCGGCGGCCGACGAGGCGATCGCCTGGTGCCGCGCCGGCAACGGCCCGACCATTCTCGAGATGATGACTTACCGCTATCGCGGCCACTCGATGTCGGATCCGGCCAAATATCGGACCAGGGAAGAGGTCGACAAGGTGCGAACCGAGCACGATCCGATCGAGCAGGTGCGCGCGCGGCTCCTCGCCAAGAACTGGGCGAGCGAAGAGGATCTGAAAAAGATCGACGGATCGGCGCGTGCCGTTGTCAACGAGGCTTCCGAGTTCGCGACCCACGACGCCGAGCCCGATCCCGCGGAGCTCTATACGGATATTTATCGGTGAGAGCGATCCCGCCCGCGCGCCGGGGCCTGCAATCGGCCGCGCGTTCCGTTCGGGCGTCAAGAGCGACGAGTTAGCCGCCATGCCGATCCAGGTCCTGATGCCCGCGCTGTCGCCGACGATGGAGAAGGGCAATCTCGCCAAGTGGCTCAAGAAGGAGGGCGACGCGGTCAAGACTGGCGACGTCATCGCCGAGATCGAGACCGACAAGGCGACGATGGAGGTTGAGGCGATCGACGACGGCACGCTGGGCAGGATCCTGGTGCCCGAAGGCACCAACGACGTCGCAGTCAATACGCCGATCGCGGTGATCCTTGCCGAAGGCGAGGAGAAGGCTGCGCTCAAGGACGGCAAGCCGGCGCCGGGCAACGGCAACGGCGACGCCGGCGCGCGCGCGCGCCGGCAAAAGGGCGCCGAATCCGCCCCGGCGTCGCAGCAGGACGGCCCGGCCAGAACGGCGGGCGCGCCTGAGCCGGCGAAGACCGCGATAGCGAAGCCCGCGGCAGCATCAATCATGCCCGAGCCCGAGGTGCCCGCGGGCACCGAAATGGTCGCGATGACCATGCGCGAAGCGCTGCGCGACGCCATGGCGGAGGAAATGCGCCGCGACGGCGACGTGTTCGTCATCGGCGAGGAGGTGGCCGAATATCAGGGCGCCTACAAGGTCACGCAGGGCCTGCTCCAGGAGTTCGGCGCGCGGCGCGTCATCGACACGCCGATCACCGAACATGCCTTCGCCGGCCTCGGCGTCGGCGCCGCGCTCGCTCGGCTAAAGCCGATCGTCGAGTTCATGACCTTCAACTTCGCTATGCAGGCGATGGACCATCTGATCAACTCGGCGGCGAAGACGCGCTACATGTCCGGCGGCCAGGTTGATGTCTCAATCGTGTTCCGCGGGCCGAACGGGCCGGCCGCCCGCGTTGCCGCCCAGCACAGCCAGGATTTTTCCTCCTGGTACTCGCACGTGCCCGGCGTCAAGGTGATCGCGCCGTCGAATGCGGGCGACGCCAAGGGCCTCCTCAAGGCCGCGATCCGCGATCCCAATCCGGTGATCTTTCTGGAGAACGAGCTGCTCTATGGCGTTTCATCGCCGGTGCCGAAGCTCGACGACTATGTGCTGCCGATCGGCCGCGCCCGGACCGCCCGCTCGGGCAACGACGTGACGCTCGTCGCCTGGTCGATGGGCATGACCTACGCGCTCAAGGCCGCGGACGAGCTGGCGAAGGAGAACATCTCCGCCGAGGTCATCGATCTGCGCACGCTCAAGCCGATGGACAGCGATGCGGTCATCGAGTCGGTGAAGAAGACCGGGCGCCTCGTCACCGTCGAGGAAGGCTGGAAGCAGTCCGGCGTCGGCGCCGAGATTGCGGCCCGCGTCATGGAAGAGGCGTTCGACTACCTCGACGCACCGGTCGTCCGCGTCACCGGCAAGGACGTGCCGATGCCGTATGCGGCTAATCTGGAAAAGCTCGCTCTGCCGTCGGTCGCCGAAGTCGTCGAGGCGGCGAAGTCTGTTTGCTATCGCTGAGATTTGTTTGCTGTAGCTGCCGCGATGCCCATCAACATCCTCATGCCGGCGCTGTCGCCCACGATGGAGAAGGGCAATCTCGCCAAGTGGCTCAAGAAGGAGGGCGACGCGGTCAAGACCGGCGACGTCATCGCCGAGATCGAGACCGACAAGGCGACCATGGAGGTTGAGGCGATCGACGACGGCACGCTGGCGAAGATCGTCGTCCCCGAAGGCACGAACGACGTCCCCGTCAATGAGCTCATCGCCGTGCTGGCGCAAGAAGGCGAGGACGTGAAAGCCGCTTCGTCGGCGGCCGGGAAGGATTCGTCGGCACCGAAGGCGCAGAGTCTTGCCGCGCCGCAAGCCGCGTCGCCGGCGGTGCAACCGAGCGCGAGCACGAGGCCGGCGCCTAGTCCCGCGCCGGCACCGCGCGCTCCATCTTCGCTGAGCGGCGACCGACCCATGGGCGGTACCGATGGTCACGGCACCAATCGGATTTTTTCCTCGCCACTCGCGCGACGCCTCGCCAAGGAAACCGGCATCGACCTGGGCCGCATCGCCGGCTCGGGCCCGCATGGCCGCGTCATTGCCCGCGACGTGACGGCCGCGAACGAGGGCAGGGGCCTCAAGGGCCCTGTCGCGGCTGCGGCTTCCGTCGGCGGCGCGGCGCTGCCCGTGTTGGCGCCATCGGATGAAAAAATTCGCGCGCTCTTCGCGCCCGGCTCCTATGACGTCGTGCCGCATGATTCGATGCGCAAAATCATCGCGCAGCGGCTGGTCCAGGCGAAGCTCACAATCCCGCATTTCTATCTCACCATCGACTGCGACATCGGCAAGCTCGTTGCCGCGCGCGAAGCGATCAACGCCTCGGCGCCCCGTGACAACGACGGCAAGCCGGCATGGAAGCTCTCGATCAATGATTTCGTCATCAAGGCGCTCGCGCTCGCGCTGATGCGCGTGCCGGAGGCCAACGTCACCTGGACCGAGGGCGGCATGCTCAAACACAAGCATGCTGATGTCGGCGTCGCCGTCGCCATCAAGGGCGGCCTGATCACGCCGATCGTGCGCGAGGCGGAGGCCAAATCGCTCACGGTGATCTCGAATGAGATGAAGGATTACGCGGCGCGGGCGCGAGCGCGCCGACTAAAGCCCGAGGAATACCAGGGCGGCACTACGGCGGTGTCGAATCTCGGCATGTACGGTATCAAGGAGTTCTATGCCGTGATCAATCCGCCGCACGCCACGATCCTGTCGGTCGGCGCCGGCGAGGAGCGGGCGGTTGCGCGCGGCGGCAAGATCGAGGCGGCGCAGATGATGACCGTCGGGCTCGCCACCGACCACCGCGCCGTCGACGGCGCGCTCGGGGCGCAGCTTCTCGACGCGTTCAAGGCGCTGATCGAGAACCCGGTGCTGATGCTGGTGTGAGCGCGGATGGCTGATACGTCGTTCGACATCATCATTATCGGCTCGGGACCGGGTGGCTATGTCTGCGCCATTCGCGCCGCGCAGCTCGGCTTTAAGACTGCGATCATCGAGCGCGAATATCTCGGCGGCATCTGCCTCAATTGGGGCTGCATTCCCACCAAAGCGCTGCTGCGCTCCGCGGAGATTTTTCACTACCTGCAGCACGCCAAGGACTATGGGCTCTCGGCCGGCACCGTCAGCTACGATCCGTCCGCGGTGGTGAAGCGCTCTCGCGTCGTCGCCAAGCGGCTCAATGACGGCGTCGGATTCCTGATGAAGAAGAACAAGGTCGCCGTGATCTGGGGCGAGGCATCAATCGATGCGCCGGGCAAGGTCACGGTGAAGCCCGGCAAGGCCGAAGCGCCGAAAGGGGCGCTTGGGCCCGGCGCCTACCAGGCCAAGCACATCATCATCGCGACCGGCGCGCGGCCGCGCGTCCTGCCCGGCCTCGAGCCGGACAACAAGCTCATCTGGACCTATTTCGAAGCGATGGTTCCGGACCGGGTGCCGAAATCGCTTCTGGTCATCGGCTCGGGCGCGATCGGCATCGAGTTCGCCTCGTTCTACCGCACGCTCGGTGCCGAGGTGACGGTGGTCGAGGCGCTGCCGCAGATCCTGCCGGCGGAAGACGCCGAGATCGCCGCCTTCGCCCGCAAGAGTTTCGAGAAGCAGGGCATCAAGATCTTCACCGGCGCCAGGGTGACGAAGCTCGACAAGAAGGCCGATAGCGTCACCGCGACCATCGACGACGGCAAGGGCGCGACCCAAACGCTTTCGGCCGAACGCGTGATCTCCGCAGTCGGTGTCGTCGGCAACATCGAGAGCCTCGGACTGGAGAAGCTCGGCGTAAAGACCGAGCGCGGCGCCGTTGTCATCGACGGCGCCTGCAGGACCAACGTGCCGGGCCTCTATGCCATCGGCGACGTTGCCGGGCCGCCGCTTCTTGCCCACAAGGCCGAGCACGAGGGCGTCATCTGTGTCGAAGCGATCAAGGGGCTTGATCCGCATCCGATCGACAAGCGCCTCATTCCCGGCTGCACCTATTGCTCGCCGCAGATCGCTTCGGTGGGCTTAACCGAGCAAGCCGCGAAGGCGCAGAAGCTCGACATCCGCGTCGGTCGCTTCCCGTTCATCGGCAACGGCAAGGCGATCGCGCTCGGCGAGGACCAGGGGCTGGTCAAGGTGATCTTCGACCAGAAAACCGGGCAGCTCCTCGGCGCGCACATGGTCGGCGCGGAGGTCACCGAGCTCATCCAGGGCTACGTGATCGCGATGAATCTCGAGACCACCGAAGCCGAACTGATGCATACCGTGTTCCCGCACCCGACATTGTCGGAGATGATGGGCGAGGCGGTGCTCGACGCTTACGGGCGGGCGCTGAATATTTGACGGTATGGTCCCCGCCGGTGCGTGGCGTGGCCGGGGGGAGGACCGGGCAAAGCACGGCAGGAAGCCGCCTTGCGGACGGCATTGCCCGCCCGTAAGTAACAGCTGACGAATCTGGAGCCTTCATGGCGGTCGTGATCGACACGGTCCGCGCGCCCGGCCCGCCGCGCCATCCGGAAAAGGCGCATCGGCCGGACCAGCCTTCGCCGCGCAAGCCTGACTGGATCCGCGTCAAGGCGCCGGTCTCACCGGGCTACGCCGAGACGCGGCGCATCGTGCGCGAGAACGGCTTGCACACGGTGTGCGAGGAGGCGGGCTGCCCCAACATCGGCGAGTGCTGGGAAAAGAAGCACGCGACCTTCATGATCATGGGCGACACCTGCACGCGGGCTTGCGCGTTCTGCAACGTCAAGACCGGGCTGCCCAGCGCGCTCGATCCGGCCGAGCCGGCAAGTGTCGCCGCGGCGACCGAAAAGCTCGGCCTCGCCCATGTCGTCGTCACCTCGGTCGATCGTGACGATCTTAACGACGGCGGCGCGTCGCATTTTGCCGCGGTGATCGGCGCGATCCGCGCGCGCTGCCCGGACACCACCATCGAGGTGCTGACGCCGGATTTTCTGCGCAAGGACGGCGCGGCCGAGATCGTGGTCGCTGCGCGGCCGGACGTCTTCAACCATAATCTCGAGACGGTGCCGTCCAAATATCTTTCAGTGCGCCCCGGGGCGCGCTACTTCGCCTCGATCCGGCTGCTGCAGCGGGCGAAGGAGCTCGACCCGCGCCTCTTCACCAAATCCGGAATCATGGTCGGGCTCGGCGAGGAGCGCGGCGAAGTGCTGCAGGTGATGGACGATCTGCGCTCAGCCGACGTGGATTTTCTGACCATTGGCCAATATCTGCAGCCGTCGCGCAAGCATCACCCGGTTGCACGCTTCGTGCCGCCGGAAGAGTTCAAAGCGCTCGCCGCGATCGCTGCCGCGAAGGGCTTCGCGATGGTGTCGGCGAGTCCATTGACCCGCTCTTCCCATCATGCCGGCGCCGACTTCGCCAGGCTCAAGGCGCTGCGGGCGGCGCGCTGATCGATGCCGCAATTGTCGACCACGCGGCGGATTCGTCACGCCGCATCCGACATGTTCGACCTCGTCGCCGACGTCGAGCACTATCCTGAATTCGTGCCGCTGTGCCAGGCGCTTGCCGTGCGCAAACGGACCAAGGAGGGCGGCAAGGACGTGATCGTCGCCGACATGACGGTCGCTTACAAGCTCATCCACGAGACCTTCACCAGCCGGGTGACCCTCGACCGGCCGAACATGGAAATCCTCGTCGAGTATCTGCAAGGCCCGTTCCGCCGGCTCAACAATCGCTGGCGATTTCGCGCCGTCGAAGCCCACCTCTGCGACGTCGATTTTTTCATTGCCTATGAGTTCCGCAGCCGCACCCTCGGCATGCTGATGGGCGCCGTGTTCGACGCCGCCTTCCGCCGCTTCGCCGGCGCCTTCGAGCGCCGCGCCGATGAGGTCTACGGCGCCAGGCCCGCATAGCGCGGCGCCGGGGCCTTTTTTCATTGCGGCCTCGGGCGCCTGATCTGCTAAATCTTGCCGATGGGGCACGGGTCGCGTGGGAGGGCATGATGCCAGGGTCGCGCAGGGTGCGCATAGGCAAGCAAACGCGCCTGTTGGACGACGTCTTCAAGGTCGACGAAGTCTACGTCTCGCACGAGGAGTTCGCGGGAAAGATGAGCGAGGAGCAGCGCCGCCTCGTCTTCGAGCGCGGCGATGCGGTCGCCGCACTGCTCTACAACCCCGAGACCAACGACGTCATCATCGTCAATCAGTTCAAGTATCCGAGCTTGGTCGGTCGGCGGCGCGATAACCCGGCGACGACCGACGGTTGGATTACGGAAACCGTCGCCGGAATGATCGACGGCGAGGAGACGCCCGAAGAAGCCGTTATTCGCGAGACCCTCGAGGAGACCGGCTACAAGATCCGCAAGCCCGAGCTGATTGGCAAATTCTTTTCCTCGCCCGGCGGCACCTCCGAACGCATCTTTCTGTTTTTTGCCGAGATCACCGAGGCGGATCGGGTTTCCGCCGGCGGCGGCCTGCCCGGCGAGGACGTCGGCATCGTACGAAAGCCGGCGCATGAATTGATCGAACAGCTGGACGCGCGGCAGATCGACGACCCCAAGCTCGCAATCGCCGCGGCCTGGCTGCGGGTTCACATTCAGAGGATGAGCCCGCTCGCGCCGGCGACTGTCGCTTTCGCGCTCAAGGATGAACCTGACCGGATCGTGGGCTACAAGACCGGCACGATCGAGGACGTGCGGGACGTCGACGTCTGGGTCAATTCCGAGAA
>Ga0335081_10005941_pt1 | contig 19343 bp, 20 predicted proteins | sample Lox_Sample_35_FD_206713 | JGI IMG/M metagenome (GOLD analysis project Ga0335081, IMG submission 206713) | Soil microbial communities from Loxahatchee National Wildlife Refuge, Florida, United States - Lox_Sample_3.5 | ecosystem: Environmental > Terrestrial > Soil > Wetlands | place: USA... | reverse complement strand
GCTGGGTCAGCGCCGCCACCAGCAGGGCCACCGCGGCGGCCTGCCGGACGGCGCCGTCGGCGGTGAACAGGGCGGGCACCCAGAAGGCCAGGGCGGCGGTGACGACACCGAGCCCGATCCCGGCGAGCAGGCCCAGCCGGAGGCAGCGCCGGCCGACCCGGTACGCCCCGCCGCGGTCGCCGGCGCCGAGGGATGAGCTGACGTACACCTGGGCGGGCACCGCCAGCGCGTCGAGCGCCAGCGCCAGCAGGAACCAGACCCGCATCGCGATCTGCTGGCCGGCGAGCGCGACCGGGCCGAGCCGGGCCGCGATCGCGGTCGTGGTCAGCGGGACCACGCCGAGCGCGATCGTCCGCACCGAGAGCTGGTGCCCGTCCCGCAGCAAAGCAGTGACCTCGGCGCGGCCAGGGCGCCGGGGCCGGACGGCGGCCCGGCGGGAGGCGGTGCCGTACCAGGCGGCCGCCGCGCCCTGGGCGGCCACCGTGCCCCAGGCCGAACCGAGCAGGCCCAGGTGCACGCCGTACACCAGGAAGACCTCGAGCACCACGTTCAGCACGTTGGCGCTGACCGCGATGCGCAGCGGCGTGCGCGTGTCGGCCAGCCCGACCAGGTGACCGTTCCCGGCGTAGGACAGGTACAGGAACGGTATCCCGGCCGCGGCCGCCCGCAGGTAGCCGACCGAGCCGGCCAGCACCTCGTGGCGCGCGCCGAGCAGCGCCGCGATCCAGGGCGCCGTCACGGCCACCGCCACGGCGACCAGGATCCCGCCGGCCGCGGCCACCAGGTAGGCCGCGCCAGCCGAGCGCCCGGCCCGGCCGGCGGCGCCGATGTCGTTTCTGGCCGCCGCCAGGCCGGCCACCGCCGAGGTGGTCGCGGTGGCCAGGAAGATGGCCACCCAGCCGGTCAGGGTCAGCGCGGTGGTCGCGATGGCCAGCGCGCCGAGCTGAGTCCGGCCCAGGTGCCCGACGATGGCAGTGTCGGCCAGGCTGTAGGCGGGCTCGGCGGCGATCGCGCCGAGCGCGGGCAGCGCGAGCGCCGCGATGCGGCGGTCAAGCTCCGGTTCGGGCCGGGTACGCAGCACGGCCCGCCTTCCGCTGGACGATCAGGGTCGCGCTGTCGATTATCGCGCGATTATCGCGCGCCCCGGTCAGTCGCTGTCGATCTTGGCCCCCATGGCGTTCACCACGTACCAGTCGGCCCCGAACTCCTTGGAGCCCTGCCCCTTGGCCGTCCCGGCGCCGGTGTCGGCGGCGAAGTAGTACAGCGGGTGGCCGTTGTAGGTGACCTGCTCGGTCCCGTCCGAGCGCTTGGTCGTGCCGAGCAGCGACTGCTCGACGCCGCTGCCCGCCATCGGCATGCCGGTCGTGATGACCGGCGGCCACGTGGCGGCGCAGGCCCCGGCGCAGGTGGACATGCCGCTCTTGTCGGCCTCCCACAGGTAGATGGTGCGGCCCTGGCTGCTGGCCAGGAACTTGCCGTCTATTCCCGAGACGGACGCCAGGCCGATCGTCGCGGCGGCTGCGCTCGCGCTGGCCGCGCCGCTGGCTTGAGCCGGGGCCGGGCTGCTGGCCTGGGCCGTGGCGGACGACGCGGCCGGGGCGGCGGTGCTGCTCGAGCCCGAGCCGCTCGAGCAGGCCGTCGCGGCCAGGGCGATCCCGGCCGCGCAGGCGGCGGCGGCCATCCAGTTCTTCATGCGAATGCTCCCTCGCGATAACGCGCATCCGGGAGCACCGCATCTCGTTATGCCCCGGGATGCCTTCTGGTCCCTACCGGTGAGTACGTGCGCGGCGCGGGCGCGGTTCAGCGCCCGTGCGGGCGGTCCGGGCTAGGGTGGGATGGGCACCGGTATGAGGAGGTCACCATGGCGGTCATCGTCGTCACCCGGCTGCGGCTGAAGGACCCGGCGCTGCTCGACGAGTTCTTCATCGACGCGGTGGCCGCGATCGAGCAGGCGCAGAAATCCGACGGCAACCTCGGGGCGGACGCACTGGCCGACGCGAACAACGCGTGGTGGAGCGTCAGCTCCTGGCAGGAACGGCGGCCGATGCACGCCTACGTGCGCAGCGAGCCGCACCAGACCATCCGGTCGAAGATCGACCGCTACTGTGACGAGGCGACGTTCGTGGACTGGGAGCAGGACAGCCCGGACCTGCCGGACTGGCAGACGAACTGGCGTCACCTGGTCGCCAGCGGCCAGGGGGCCGAGCTCACCCAGCCGTCGGCTGCCCATCAGACCCGTGCCTTCCCGGCGCCGGTGGTCACGCCGCCCGCCGGCTAGGCCGGCTTGCGCGGGATCCAGCGCGGGACGGCGCGCCGGTACTCCAAGTAGGCGGGGCCGAACCGGCGGGCCAGCGTGCGTTCCTCGTAGCCGGTGACGAACAGGTGGAAGCAGAACGCCATGGCGGCCGCGTAGGCCAGCAGCCGCGGCGAGGCGAACAGCCAGGCCTCCCCCAGCACGACCAGCAGCGCGGCCAGGTAGATGGGGTTGCGCACCCAGCGGTAGGGCCCCTGCGCGACCACGCGGCGCGGCGCGTCCCACGGCCCGGGGGTGCCGCCGCCCGCCGCGGCGAAGTTCCAGACGCACCAGAAGTACAGGACCGTCCCGGCCGCGATGACCGGGACCGCCACCCAGGCGACCGGCGCCAGGGTTCCGCCGTCACCGGTCAGCAGCCGCCAGGGCAGCCAGACCGCGCCGAGACCCGGCACCACCAGGGTGAACACGACGTTGCGGACGACGAGGCTCAGCGTGCGGGTCATCGCTCCTCCCTATGATATATAGCGTTACTACTTATAGGATCACGATAGCCGGCGGGATTGCCTGGCCGGAAGGCCTAACGTAGCATCGCTACATATGAGGGCCGAGGAGCTGAAGGGTCACCTGGACGCGATGCTGCTGGCCGCGCTCGAGGGCGGGCCGCGGCACGGGTACGCGGTGATCGAGGCGTTGCGGCAGAGCACGGGCGGCCAGCTGGACCTGCCGACCGGGACGATCTATCCGGCGCTGCGGCGGCTGGAGCAGGCCGGGCTGATCGCCGGGACCTGGTCGGTGGTGGGCGGCCGGCGGCGGCGGGAGTACCGGCTGACCCCGGCGGGCGTCCGGGCGCTCTCGGGCCGGCGGGCGGCCTGGCGGGACTTCTCGGCCGTCGTGACGGCCGCGCTGGAGGAACGGGCATGTCCGAGTCCGAGCCCCGCCTGATCGGCGGCTACCTGGAGGTCCTAGCCCGCCAGCTGCCGGCCTCGATCGTCGACGAGCTGGCCGACGGGCTCGCCGAGACGCACCGGTCTTATCTGGGCCGCGGCCTGTCGCCCGACGCGGCGGCTGAGGCGGCGGTGGAGGAGTTCGGCTCGCCGGAGGAGATCCTGGCCGCCTTCGCCCGGGTGAACCCCGCCCGGCGGGCGGCCCGCCGGCTGCTCGGGCTGGGCCCGGTGGTGGGCGGCTGCTGGGTGGCGGCGCTGGTGACCAGCCGGATCTGGCCCGGGCCGCTGCCCGTCCGGATCGTCATCGGCGTGGCCTTGCTCGCCAGCATCGGATTGCTGGCGGTGGCGGCGCTGGGCCGGCGGTACCGGGTTTCCGTGTTCTCCGGGAGGGCGGGGTTCGCCGGTTTCGCCGCGCTGGACATCACGCTGATCGCCGGGGTAACGGTGCTGGCGGGCTCCTTGACCTGGGTGACGGCGCTGGCCATGGCGGGCAGCATGGTGCGGGTCGCCGTGTGCGCACGAGCGCTGCGGCCCGCCATGGCCGGGTGACTGGCCGCGGCTCAGCGGACGCGGCGCTTCAGCCGGATACGCGGATCTCGTACCAGTAGCCGCCGCTGAGGTCGAGCTTGTTGCCCTTGGCCTGGCCCGGGGCGCTATCGCCGACGTAGGTGTACAGCGGGTGGCCGTCGTAGGTCGCCTGCGTGGCGCCGCCGGGCCGCTTGATCGTGCCGAGCTTGCCGGTGACGCCGGGACCGGCCTCGGGATGGCCGGTAACCGGCGGCCAGTAGACGGCACACGACCCGGTGCACGCGGAGGTCACCGGGGTGTCGGGGGCGAACCAGTACAGCGTGCGGCCCTTGGCGTCGGTGAGCACGGTGACCCCGCCGATCTCGGCCGTCTTCAGGGTGACCCCGCCGCTCGCGGCGGCGGCGGGCTCCCCGCCTGCGCCGGCCACCGCGATGCCGAACAGGACCAGGGCGGCCACCGAGACGACGCCGACCGCGCCGACCACCAGCGACACCGCCGCCCGCACCCCGGCCAGCATGCGAGGCCCGGGCCGGGCCGACGCGGCGGCCGGATCGTCATCCGTGATCACCGCGGCCAGCGCCAGCGTGGCGAAGGCCGCCACCTCGATGAGGCCGGCCGCGATCCCCGCCCTCGTCCGGATCTCCTTGAAGCCGAACAACCCGATCCAGACGGCCAGCAGGTAGGCGCCGAGGGTGGACAGGGCGAGCCCGGCACCCGCGATGGCGACCAGCCTGCTGTGCGTCACCAGCGCCCCGATGGCGAGAACGAACGCCACCAGGAACTGCACCAGGAACAGCCAGCCGATCGTGGGGATCGACCGGTATCCGGTCAGGTACAGGACCAGGTGAATGCAGGCGGACACGACGAGCAGCAACGCCCCCGCGACTCGCAGCCACGGCTGCCGCCAGTCGCCCAGCTTGACCTTCCGGTGCTTGCCCACGGCCTTGACCTGCAGCCGGAACGTGCTGCCGGCCGGCGGTGGGTTCAGCGCCGCGGTGAGCGCCGCGCGGATCCGGTGGCGGAGTTCCCTAGCCCGTTCGGGGTCAATCGGAGCTCGCCAGAGTACGGCGTCACGCGATGACGCCGTGGTTGCCCCAGATCCGACCATGGCCGCTCAGCGTTCCTCGTTCCCGGCGACATCCGTGGTCGTCGCTTTGTCCGACATTACCGAAACGTGCGGTAAGCGCCCGGTTGTTCGGCCATTACGGTGAAGGCGAGACCGGAGTGATGGAGGTGCCGAATCATGCCGATTGGTGCCAGCGGCACAGGAGAGCCCGAGACGGCGGCTTCACTCGTCCCGGGTGAGGCCACCGCTGTGCGGCAGGGCGACCATGACGTGACGGGCAGGTGCTGTGCTGCCGCGGAACCGGTGCCTCAGGTACTCCGGGGCCCAGAAATGAGGTATAGATGGCCAGCGAGCCGAGCAGGACGGTCCCGCCACCCGGACCCGAGCGGCAGCGGGTTGTCCGTCATGCCGACGTGGCCCTGCGGTCCATCGGACAGCCGAACTCGGTGGTCAGTGAGTTCGACTTCTGGAATGACCGGTACGAGGGACGGCGCTTGTTTTCTGAGGTGCTGGGCACCTTCTTCCTGGTCCTGGTGGCCGTCGGCGGCGGCATGGTCAACGCCCGTTTCGGCGGCCAGGCGGTTCCCTACGGCGCGCGGGTCGTGGCTCCGGCGCTGATGGTGATGGCCATCATCGCGGCTACCATCGGGGACCAGTGCCAGCCCAGGTTCCGCCGGGGGCACGGTGTCGTCGCCTCGCCTGAAGGTCAGCGGTAGGCGTTAGGGATGAGATTCAGATGAGCGTCGCCGCATTGTTCACATGGATGATCACCGTTCTCGTTGGCATCATCCTTCTCGTTATATGGATCATCGAGTACGACAGCGAGTTCCAGGCCGCGACCGCGACCCGCCTGCCCGTGCCGGTGATATCCGCTCACGCCCTGCTGGGCCTGGGTGGCCTGATGTTGTGGATCAGTTATCTTCTGCTGGATGAGGAGGGACTGGCCTGGGCCACGGTCGCCGCCCTGGGCACCGTCGCCACCCTGGGCCTGATCATGGCGGCGCGCTGGATCCGCGTCTACCGCGCGGTCGTTGACCCCGGCCCGTCGCTTACCAGGGAAATGGCTATCCCTCCGGAACGGAACTTCCCGCTGCCGGTCGTCGTGATCCACGGCATCCTCGCCGTCACCACGCTCGTCCTGGTCCTGTTCACCGCGCTTGGCGTCGGCCCGAGGTGACCCGGGCTCGGGATCACTGGCCGGCGCGGTGAGCTCCGGTGATGAACACCGCCAGGACGGCCGGCTCGGTTCCCCGGTTCCCCCAGCGGTGGCGCGTCCCGTTCTGCACCACGGTGTCGCCGGGGCGGAGCACCCTCTCGACGCCATCGTCCAGCTCGAGGATCACCTCACCCGACAGGACCACTTCGAAGTCGATCGTGTCGGTGGTGTGCATCCCGGGGTTGTCCGGTTCCAGATAGCCGAGCAGCCCCGGTAGCTTCTCCTCCATCTCCGCCAGCGCGGCCTGGAGGTCGAGTTCGCCAGGCGCCGATCCGGTCGCCGGAGGGACCGTGAAGAACCCGAAGCGATACCCGCCCACGGGAGGAAAATAGCTGGGCTGCGCCGTCGGGCTGCCGCCGCCGGGAAAGGTCGGGGCCAGGTCCGCGCCCCACAGGCGGTGGAATTCCGCGCCAGGCAACAACGCCAGGGTCAGCGGATCGACCTCCTCGTCCGAGGCGAATACCGCCTTCCCGTTGCGGTCGTGGCCGGTGACCACCCGTCGCACCTTCATGGCGATCCCCTTTCGAGGCTATGAATGCCGAGTATCTTGCCACGGCTGGGGTCGGGTGCCGTCACCGCGGGCGGCGTGGGTGGCGCTGGTCGCCGGTCTGGCCGGGAGGTGCGAAGCCGGACGGACGTGCGGGAAGGGAGGAAGGTATGGCAGCTGACCTGATCGCCAGGCGTGTCGCCGGCGCGGCCCGGCCCGTGATCCTGGCGGACGTCACGCTATTCCCCTAACGTCATGCACGTGTTGAACTGGGCTGCTTGGCCGCGGGGCGTCCGGTGGCTGGCAGGCGGGCTCGCCGCTGCCGTGCTGGTGGCGGCGCTCGCATGGGTGCTGTTCGTGCCGGCGGCGGACTGGCTCGCGCATCAGGACGTCGGCTCGGCCAGGGGACCGCTCCTGCAGACGGCCCGGGACGAGGCGCGGGGGCGGTTGCTGACGCTCGGAGCCGGCCTGTTCGCCGGCGCCGCGTTCCTGGTCGCCGCGCGGGCCTTGGTCCTGCTGCGGAGGGGGCAGGTGAATGACCGGTACACCAAGGCCATCGAGCAGCTCGGCTCCACGGAGCTCGACGTGCGGATCGGCGGCATCTACGCGCTGGAGGGTGTCGCCCGCGACTCGGCCAGGGACCGTGCGACGGTGATGGAGGTACTGACCGCGTTCGTCCGCGAGCATTCACGCGAGCAGTGGCCGCCACCGGATTCCCCGCGAACGACGTGGATCACCTGGCGAGGACGATTCCGGACCAGCGGACGGCAACAGGAACGATTCACCAGGCCCGACGTCCAGGCCGCCGTCGCCGTGCTGGGGCGCCGGGAGGCACGGCACGACATACAGCCGATCCGCCTCAACGGCGCGGACCTCACCGGCGCGGATCTCATTGACGCGAACCTCGGCGGCGCGGACCTCACCGAGGCCGTCCTCCGCGACGCCGACCTCACCCGCGTGGACCTCACCGGCGCCACCCTCCGTGACGTCGACCTGACCCGGGCGGACCTCACCGACGCGACCCTCCGCAGCGCGGACCTCGGCGGCGCCGACCTCACCGAAGCGACCCTCCGCGGCACGAACCTCCGCAGCGCGGACCTTCAGGCCACAACCCTCACCCGCGCGACCCTCACCCGCGCCGACCTCGGCAGCGCGTTCCTCGGCGGCGCGGACCTCACCGAAGCGACCCTGGCCGGCGCGGACCTCGGCAGCGCGGACCTTACCCGCGCGCGGCTCTTCCGCACGGACTTCACCCGCGCGGACCTCGGCGCCGCGACCCTGACCGAAGCGACCCTCACCGGTGCCAAGTGGCCCGCAGGTTCACCAGTTCCGCAGGGCTGGAAACTGGACACCCGCACTGGCCGGCTCATAGCGGCGGCGGGTACCGATCCCGGGCCAGCCACCTAAGGTCACCATGGCCGCCAGACGCGAAAGATCCCGGGGCCAGCCTGAGAGCATGCTCCTATCACGCCAGCCCCGGGGGTGCAAGGCTAGCGTCGTGTGCATAAGCCTGTGGATGATTTAGCCAAACACGCTGGTCAGCCACTGTGCAGCTGTGGATGAACGAGCCTGTGGAAATGTGGATAACCCAGGAAGGGCGGCTCCGCGTGGACGGTGACCGGGCGCTTTGGCCTGTACTCGATGTCCTTTGGCCGGAGCCGCCCTTGACCAGCTTGGTTACCTCGTCGAGAGTCAGCTGTTCTTGGCGGGGGCGAAGAAGTCGATGAGCAGCTGGTTGACGCGCTCCGCCTCGTCGTGATGAACCCAGTGCGACGCGTCGGGCAGGCGCTCCACGCGGTCGAGGTTGGGCACGTCATCATGTTCGGGCTCGGCCAGGTCCGGGTTGAGGTAGTGATCGCTTTGCCCCCAGATGACCAGGGTGGGTGCCTTGATCGGGCGAAGCGCCGCTTCGGCCTTCTTGGGTGGGGTCCGCACCGAGGACCGGTAGTAGTTGATCATCCCGGTAGCCGCGCCCGGCTGCGACCACGCCTGGATGTAGCGGTCGGTTTCCTCCGGCGTCAGGGCGGGGCGGGCGTCGTGCAGGAAGTGCCGGAAGAAATGCCACCGGTTGGCGTGCACGACGGATTCGGGCAGGTCCGGGAGATCGAAGAAGAAGAAGTACCAGGACCTGCGGAGCTGGCCCGGGTGGTGCAGTCCCTGCGATAGCTTCCGCGGATGGGCCGCGTTGAGAATGGCCAGCCGGTCCACGACCTCGGGGTAGTTCATCGCGATGGTCCAGGCGATGGTTCCGCCCCAGTCGTGACCGACCAGCAGCGCGGACTGGGCACCGCGTTCGTGGATGAGACTGCGGATGTCGGCGGCCAGCTTGTCGACGTCGTAGGCCTTGACGCCGTCCGGCTTCGATGACAGGTTGTAGCCGCGCGTGTCGGGTGCGACGACGCGGAATCCCGCCGCCACGAGCGGCTGGATCTGTAGCCGCCAGCCGTACCAGAACTCGGGGAAGCCGTGCAGCAGCACGATCAGCGGCCCGTCACCGGCCTCGACGTAATGCAGTCGCATGCCGTCGCCGACATCGGCGTAGCCCTCACGTAGTCCGCTGAGCCAGTGTCCTTGGCCCTGCCGTTCCGCCGTCCCGCCCGCGCCGCTGGGTTGGTCCTCGGTTGTGCTCATCTGGCGCCTCCCTGGGATTGTGTCAGGAATGACGCTAACGATTTCGACCGCTGCGTCGAGCCAGGGACACATACTGGTGGTTCCACTGGTCTGCCCGGGCGAGCCCGTGCGCGCGGCCCGGCGTGGCTGGGTGGGGGCACTAACCGAACGGGCAGGAACCTCAGCGCAGGACCAGGAGGTCAAGCCAGTTGGTTCTGGGTGCCGGGCCGGGTATCTGCGCGGCCCGGCGGAGCCGTTCTTTGCCGCGGAGGAATTCCTCCTCGGTGAGGTTGCGCATGTTGGTGTCGGCGCGGCGGAAGGTGTCCGCCCGGGCGAGGAACTCGGCGGGGCTGGCCAGCGTCTCGGGGACCTGCTCAAGCGCGTCGCGGTGGAATCCTGCGGTGGCGAACGCCTGGCAGGCCTGCTCGACGGAGGGGTAGGTATCGCTCGTCCGGGCGGTCTCGGGAAAGAACTCCCAGGGAAAGGTGTGCGTCGTGTCGGCCCGGCCCGGAAATCCCTGGCGGATCAGCACGGGGGCACCCGGGCGGAGAACGCGGCGGATCTCTCGCGCGGCAGCTTCAAGATCCGGGATGTGGTGGATCACCAGGGACAGCCAGGCGCCGTCCGCCGAGCCGTCCGGAAGCGGCAGGGCGCTGGCGTCGCCCTCCAGCACCTGGATGCCCGGGCGGCACGGAATCTGAGCCCGCATCGCCGCCGACGGTTCGACCGCGAGGATGGCGAGACCGAACCAGTCGCTGAAGGCGGCCGCGAACTGGCCGGTCCCCGCGCCGATATCCACCAGGGTCATCCCGGGCAACGGGCTGAGGTGGCGTCGTATCGCGTCACGCCATTCCCCGAGTCCGTCTCGCGGAACCTCACGGACTGCCTTGTACGCAGCCGCGGTCTGGTCGTCGTAGGTCATCCTGGCCATGTGGTGCCTCCTGATTGACACTGCCTGACACGCCCTAGAGGTCAGGCTGACCGCTGCCCCGGTTCCGCATACATAATGACCTGGTGATCTCCCCTGAGGATGCCTCGCGCGAGCTAGCCACAGCAACCGGGCAGCTTCTAGGCCACCTTGAGGGGTTGTCTGATGCCCAGGTGGCCGGACCATCGCTCCTGCCGGGGTGGACCCGTGGTCACGTGCTCAGCCATCTGGCGCGTAATGCCGAGGGCGGTATCCGGCTGCTGGGCTGGGCGCGTACCGGCGCGCCGAGTTATGAATACGAGAGCCTGCAGGCACGGGCCGCCGCCATCGAGGCGGGAGCAGATCGCCCGGCAGCAACCCTGATTCAGGACGTCCGGCAGACCGCCGGCGCTTTCGCCGCGGCGGCCGCGGGGATGCCGGCTGAGGCCTGGCAGCGGGTTGTCCGCTACACCGCCGGGCAGGAACCACGCGCGGACGTGATCGTCCCGTCCCGGCTGGCCGAGGTCTTGATCCACCACGTGGACCTTGATCTCCGCTACCGGCCGCGAGACTGGCCCGCCTGGTTCGCGAACGACGTGCTGTCCGGCACCGCCACGGCTCTCAGCGAAGGCCGCACCATGACCTCGCCGGTGCGCCTGGCAGGCACCGACACAGGCAACGCGTTTGTTATCGGCGCAGTTGGGCCCGACTCTCCAGTCATCGGCGGCCCCGAACGCGAGTTGATGGCGTGGCTATTCGGCCGATCCGACGGCAGCCAGCTATCTCGCGTACCCAGCGGCCCGCTTCCAGAGATTCCGCCGATCTATTAGCCCGGTCCGCCACCGCCACCGGAGAGGAGCCACCTCATGACAGAACCCACGCCCCGCATCGACTTCGCCAACTTGCCCGCGCCCGAACAGGGCTTCCTGGTGACGTTGTTCATCACCGTCCGCAAGGTCGCACGGTCCCGGGACTTCTACTCACGCGTCCTGGGCGGCACCGTGGTCCTGGAGGAGAATCCGTGCATGGTCAAGCTGGCCAATTCGTGGATCATCATGAACCCCGGCGGGCCGCCCACCCCCGACAAGCCCGGCATCACGGTGGCCGACTACCAGCCCGGTGATACCACCTCGATCTTCCTGAACCTGCGGGTCGCTGACATCCAGGCCTGCTACCAGGAATGGAAGGCGAAAGGCGCCGAGTTCGTCACGCCGCCGATCGACCGCGGAGCGGAGATCCGCTGCTACATGCGGGACCCGGACGGCTACCTCATCGAGGTCGGCCAGTCCACTGGGCTGCTGCACGGCAAGCTGGCCGCAAAACGCCCGGAAGATCTCCCGGGCTGAGCCCTGTCTTCCGTACCCGGCCAGGCAGGCACTCTCAGCACCCGCCCCGCCGGTCCGCGCACCGCTCGGAGATGGCATCGCGCCTACCCATGCAAAACGCCGACCTGATCTCCTTGACCACCGCGTAGCGCCGAGCAGGGCGGCCACGGCCGCGTTACCGGCGTCGGCCAGGGCGGTGAGGCGTCGGATTCCTTCCTGGCGGCCCGGTCGGACGGCTGTGCCGGCAACTCGGCGCCCAGTCCCCCGGTCCTGGCGTGTATCAGATCGGGCCTTCAGGCTCCTCTGTACAGGTGAACGGGGAAGGGGGTGCCAGTGAGTGGTTTCCGCGACTACCAGAGCGTCATCCAGGCCGGCGTACGCCGCGATGATGCCACCCGGCGCGTGCCTCTCGACCCTGGGGAGGTCCGTGCCGTGTTCGGCCGGATGGTGAGGCAAGTATGGACTCCTGCCGAGATCGACATCTTGGACCGTGCTGCCTGCTCGGCGATGCTCTAGCGGGGGCGCCGGGCCCGGCAGCGAAGTGGCAGGTGACGGCGGGGGCGCTGACCGTCGAGGAGGCACGATGAACCACCACACCTCATCGGGCGGTGTGCTGGCGCGGCACCGCAGCCGTGTTCATGCGGCCCAGGCCGGCGATGACGGCGCACAGATGATGACTGAGCAGCCGTTCCGTACGATCATCGAGCCGTTCCGGATCCACTCGGTCGAGCCGGTGCGGTTGACCTCTCGCGCCGAGCGGGCTGCCGCGCTGGAGGCGGCCGGGTACAACCTGTTCGAACTGGCCGCCGAGGACGTGCTGATCGACCTGCTGACCGACTCGGGGACCGGCGCCATGTCGGCCGAGCAATGGGCGGCCATCCAGCGCGGGAACGAGGCCTATGCCGGGGCGCCCTCATTCGGCCGGTTCCGCGCGGCGGTGACCGACCTCTTCCCGTTTGCGCACGTGCTGCCGACGCACCAGGGCCGTGCCGCGGAGCGGATCCTGTTCACCGCGGCCGGCGGATCGGGCCGGATCGTGCCGAACAACACCCACTTCGACACCACCCGGGCCAACATCGAGTTCACCGGCGCCCGCGCCGTCGACCTCCCGGTTGCCGAGGGCCTGCAGCCCGCTGCCCGCCACCCGTTCAAGGGCAACATGGATGTCGCCGCGCTCGAGCGGCTGCTGGCCGAGCAGGCCGCCGCGGTCCCGCTGGTTATGCTGACCGTCACCAACAACTCCGCCGGCGGCCAGCCGGTCAGCATGGCCAACGTCCGGGCCGTCCGTGAGGTCTGCGACCGGTTCGGCAAGCCGCTGTTCCTGGACGCCTGCCGGATCGCGGAGAACGCCTGGTTCATCAGGACGCGCGAGCCCGGCTACCAGGACGTCCCGGTCGCCGACATCATCCGCCAGATGGCCGCTCTGGCCGACGGCATGACCATGTCGGCCAAGAAGGACCCGCTGGCCAACATGGGCGGCTGGCTCGCGCTGAACGACGACGCGCTCGCCGAGCGCTGCCGCAACCTGCTGATCCTCACCGAGGGCTTCCCCACCTACGGCGGCCTGGCCGGGCGTGACCTGGATGCGATCGCCCAGGGGCTACGTGAGGCCGTCGATCATGACTACCTGCGCTACCGGGTCCGGTCGGTGGAGTATCTCGGGCAGGCCCTGGAAAAGGCCGGCGTACCGGTCGTCGTGCCGTTCGGCGGCCACGCCGTCTTCATCGACGCCAGGGCGATGCTGCCGCACATTGACCCGCTGGCCTACCCGGGCCAGGCCCTGGCCTGCGCCCTGTACCTCGAGGGCGGGGTCCGCAGCTGCGAAATCGGCACCGTGATGTTCGGCCTGCACCCCGACGGCACCGAGACCGCGGCCGCGATGGACCTGGTCCGCCTGGCCGTCCCCCGGCGAACCTACACCCAAAGCCACATGGACTACGTGATCGAGGTGGCTGAACGGATCGCCTACCGGGCTTGCGACCTGCCCGGCATGCGAATCGTCTCCCAGCCCAGGCGACTGCGCCACTTCACCGCCCGTTTCGAGCCAGCCAGCTGAGTACCTCCGGCGGCTCCCGCTGTCACCTAACACTGGCAGGTCTGGCTGGCGGCGATTTACTTCAGGCGAGCGTCTGGACGCATCCGCCACGGTCAATGACTGCCTCGCATGAGGAGGCGGGCAACAGCTCGACGGAGACCAGGTTCAGCAGCGCGATCAGGTACAAGAAACCCCCGGACACGACCGTGCCGATCACCCCGGTCGCGGTGTGCAGGCCGGAGCTGTCGTTCTTGACCTGCTGGTCCAGCGCGCGGATCCCGAAGTTGAGCAGCAGCGCCATGACGAACACGATGGTGGAGTGGCCCAGGGAGAAGAAGAACCCGACCGACAGCGGCCGCTTGCCGTCCTGGACCAGCTTGCGGGTGGTGTTGTCGATGGCCGCGATGTGGTCGGCGTCGAAGGCGTGCCGCATGCCCAGGGTGTAGGCCAGGATCCCGGTCCCGAAGCCGAACACCTCGGTAAAGCTGATCCGGTAATGCCCGCCGACCGCGGCGGCCAGCATCAGCCAGCCCGCCACGTTCAGCCCGACGACCACCGCGACCATCCCGCCGACCCGCGCCCACTCCGACGGGTCAGGCTCTGGCGGATCCGCGCAAAACGGCTCATCGGCTCGGCCATCAGGGTCACCTTCCTGCTGGCCATTCCGGCTCGCCCAGTCTAGAAGTACTTGCAAAAGGCTCGCAATAGCATGTCTCTCGCATCTAGGGTGGCGGCATGAGCCCCGACGCCCCCCGCCGAGAGCGGCTACCCCACCGAGGCGGTCCTGGCCCGGCTCCGCGCGGCCGGGCATCGCATCACGACCGCGCGCCGCATCCTGGGCGGACGGCCTGCCGCCTACCAGCTGGCCTCGGCCGACCGGCCGCTGCGCCGGCTGTCACTAACTAGGCGAGCCGTCAGGTTCCTACCGCGGACCCGGCCACTCCTAGATCATGATCACCAGCATGAACGCCATGGTGACGCCCATGGCGATCCGGCAGCTGGTCGCCACCCATGGGGCGAGGACGCCGGTGCCGTCCGCCGGGGCGCCGGCCGGCACCGGGGCGGCCCCGGCCGGTTCGACGGCCGCGGGGGCAGGAACGCCGACGGACGCGGCCATCGCGGTGACCTCCGTCCCGGCCGTTGGCCGAGCGCCAACCCCGGCCAGCACCGGACCGGGCGCCGGCACGCGTGCGAACGCAAGGCTGTGGTGGCCGCTGATGCCGGGGCCGGAGAGCTGGTCCAGGTCCCAGATGCTGTACCCGACGAGCGCTAGCGTGAACAGAAGAGCCAGGAACGGCAGGCCCAGGGTGCCCATGCTGCTCAGGCTGCCACTCATCCCGCCCATGCCGCCCGACCCATGCACCGCGGGGGCCGACACGGCGACGAACATGTACAGCATGGCCGCGGCGTGGACGAGGTGCGGCGCGCAGTGCCCGCCCGCGAGTGCGCGGACGCCGCTGACCTGTGCGTCCCTGGCCACCCGATAGCCGAACCAGGCCGTCATTACGCCGAAGACGACTTCCCAGACGCCGCCGGGCAGGGTCCGCAGGCTCGGGACCAGCGTGCCCGTCATCGCGATGGCCATCAGCAGGTGCGCGACGTCGATGTCGGCCAGGGCGGCCGGCCGCATCCCGTGCTGCCACGGCCGGGCCGCGACCAGGCGGGCCGCGCTGGCCGCCGCGACCACGAGCATGACCGCGGCGAAGATGTCCAGGACCCAGAACGGGATCATGATGCGGCGATCCCTTCGTCAGCGACGGCCGACGGGGCCGCGGCGATACGCCCGGCCGCCCTGGACGGCCAGTAGGCCAGGGCCAGCAGCGCGAGCAGCGGTCCGGAGTTGAGGTCGGTGGCCCCGCCGGTCATAATCGCCCCGAGCGCCTGGCCGAACACCCAGATCACCGCGGCCACCACGATGGCCAGGACCGGGGTGCCCCGGGCGGCAGGAGCAGGCAGGTACACGCCCACGGCCACGATCACCAGGGCGATGGCCAGCACGATCGAGGCGGCCAGACCCTGGTGTGCGACGATCGAGGCCGCGCCCCGGTCCAGCGCGGCCAGCCAGCCGGGCTCGCCGTCCGTCATGCCCGCGATCATGTCGTGCAGCGCCTGCGGCGCCCGGTTCCCCGGCAGCATGGCGATGTAGGCCAGGCTGAGCCAGAGCACGAGCCACAGGGCCCGCGCGACCGGGGTGCCCACCGCGCGCGCCGCCGTGAACGGCGCTGGCTTCCCGGGGCGGTCAGCCGGCCACAGCAGCACCGCAAGCAGCGCGTAAAGGATCACGGCGCCGGGCGCGCCACTGACCGGGCTCACGTCGCCGGTCAGCACCATCCCGAATCCCTCGCCGAACCACCACACGCCCAGCGACCAGGCCACCGAGGCGGCCAGCGCCACACGTACCGTCGGCCGCCAGGCGATCCCGATCCCCAGCAGTAGCTGGCTGGTGGCGAAGAGCGCGTTCAGCAGCGCGAGATGATGCCCGACAAGCGTGGCGTCCCAGGCGATCGGCCTGGCGACGACGCCGGGATTACCGGACGCCGAATGGGCCAGCATGTCGCTGAACCCCTTGGAGAACATGAACGCCTGGTACTGCAGCACGCCGTCGAGCAGCCACAGCCCGGCCAGCACCAGCTGCAGCAGCCGTCTGACATCGGGCGCTCCACGGGCCGCCTCAGCCCTGGCGTCCGGGCCGCCGCGCCGAGCGGGACGGACCCGCGCGGCGGCGATCTCGCTCATCCGGTTCTCCTCGCCTGGTCGGCCCGGCTGCTTTAGTACCTGGACTGACCCCGTTCCCCGCAGGCGGCCGTCCAGGCAAGGCCATAAAAGCTGGGGAATTCAAGAAAAATGATAATGGCCGTTTTCCGGGGCCTCAAGAGTTACCCAGGAAAACACGATCAGCTCTCGGGCGAAACCTCAAACCTGCAGCTAGAAGGCGCCTTGAAAACAGATTCTCAGCCCACCGTGAAAACCCCGCGGCGGTATTGAATAAACCGGGGGAGGGTATTCGGGGAACCCTGCCCGGGTATTGAAGGTCGCATTTCCGGGCGGCGTGCACTGGCCCGGTGACGCTATTGCGACCTTGGAGCAGAACAGGGGACCCGTCTGGCCCCGGGCGGGCGCGCCTAGCCGGAGAACTCGTACCCGGCTTCCTCGACGGCCTCACGCAGCGAGGCGTCGCTCGGCAACGGGTCGCCGGAGACGCGGACGGTGCCCGCGGCGACGTCGACGTCGATCCCGGTGACGCCGGGGAGCTTGCTGATCTCGGCGCGGATGGCCCTGGCACAGTGGTCACAGCTCATGCCGGTAACCGCGATGGAACGAGTGGACACGCTCATCATCGTAACGCCGGACTGGCCCACTCCGACGCCGTGTAGTAGATCGCGCCGCAGTGGAGTACGGTGGGCACGTCAGAGGGCACCTGTGACGCGTCGGCGAGGTGATCCGGTGATTCGCGAGGCCAAGCTCGTAGGGTTCGTGATCCTGCTCGCTGCCATCGTCCCCGGCGCACTCGTCACTGGCCCGGGCGCGCCGTGACCGCGGCCCCCGAGATCACGCAGGTCGAGCTGGTCGTCAGCGGCATGACCTGCGCCGCCTGTGCCGCGCGGGTGCAGGCCAGGCTGAACAAGGTGACCGGCGTCACGGCAGCGGTCAACTTGAGTACCGAACGGGCCTACATCACCGCCCCGGCTCAGCTTTCCTCGCAGGACCTGATCGGCGTGGTCGAGGCGGCCGGCTACACCGCCGAGCTGGTCCGCCCGGCCGGGCTGGACAACGGCGCCGCGGCCGAAGAGGCGGCGGTGCGGCGGCTGCGCCGCCGTCTGACGCTGGCGCTGGTGTTCTTCGTCCCGCTGACCGACGCCTCGCTGATGCTGTCGGTCTTCCCGTGGACCCGGTTCCCGGGCTGGCAGTGGCTGCTGGTCGCGCTGGCCGCGCCGGTGGCGATCTGGGCCGCGTGGCCGTTCCACGCCGCGGCGCTGCGGCAGGCCCGGCACCTGTCCTCGTCGATGGACACGCTGGTATCGCTCGGCATCGTGGCTGCCTGCGGCTGGTCGGTGTACGCGATGTTCGTGCTGGACCGCGGCCAGCGCGGGCTGAGCGGCCTGGCGAACCTGCTGCACGGCTCGGGTGGCGGCATCTACCTGGAGGTAGCCGCCTCGGTGACCACGTTCCTGCTGGCCGGGCGGCTGTACGAGGCGCACGCCCGGCGCGCCGCCGGGCAGGCCGTCCGTGACCTGGCCGCGGCCAGCGCCAAGGACGTCTGCGTCCTTGGCGACGACGGGGCCGAGCACTGGATTCCGGCCGACCGGCTACGGGCCGGGCAGCGTTTCGTCGTCCGCCCGGGGGAGCGGATCGCCGCCGACGGCGAGGTACTGTCCGGCCAGTCCGCGGTGGACCGGAGCATGATGACCGGGGAGTCGGTCCCCGTGGATGCCGCCCCGGGCGACGCGGTCACCGGCGGCACCATCGTGCTGACCGGCCGCCTGGTCGTCCGGGCCGACAAAGTGGGAGCGGACACCCAGCTCGCGTACCTGATCGCGCTGGTGGAGCAGGCCCAGGCGGGTAAGGCCGGGATCCAGCGGCTGGCCGACCAGATCTGCGCGGTGTTCGTCCCGGTCGTGCTGGCCTGCTCGGCGCTGACCCTGGCCGGCTGGCTGCTAGCCGGGAGCCCGGCCAGTCATGCATTCAGCGCCGCGCTGGCCGTGCTGATCATCGCCTGCCCGTGCGCGCTGGGCCTGGCCACACCGGCGGCCCTGGTCGTCGCCTCGGGGCGGGGTGCTCAGCTCGGCATCTTCATCAAGGGCTACCAGGCGCTGGAGTCCTCCCGCGCCATCGACACCGTCGTACTGGACAAGACCGGCACGGTCACGACCGGCCAGATGACCGTGACCGCCGTGTGGGCCGTCCCCGGGACCAGCCGGGCTGACCTGCTCCGCCACGCCGGCCCGGTCGAGCAGGCCTCCGAGCACGCCGTAGCCGCCGCCATCACCGCCCTGGCCCGGGCCGAAGCCCTCGTCCCGGCGACCGCTGGGACCGCCGCGCCGACCGCCGCCGACCCGGTGCCCCTGGCCGCCGCCGACGGCTTCACCGCCCTGCCCGGCCTGGGGGCCCGCGGCGTCGTGGACGGCCGCGAGGTCATCGTCGGCCGCGCGGCGCTGTTCGCCGACCGGAGCCTGGCGGTTCCGGATGACCTCGCCGCCTGGTGTCGCGACCGGGAGCGGGCCGGGTGCACCACGGTGCTGGCGGCCTGGGACGACAAGATCCGCGGGGCGTTCGCGGTGACCGATGCGGTCAAGCCCTCGGCCGCCGCGGCCGTTGCCGCCCTGCGCGCCCTCGGCCTGCGGCCGGTGCTGCTGACCGGCGACAACGCGGCCACCGCGCGGGCCGTGGCGGACGCCGCCGGAATCGGCGAGGTGATCAGCGAGGCGCTGCCCGCGGCCAAGGCCCGGGTCGTCGAGGAACTGCAGCGGGAGGGCCGTTCGGTGGCCATGGTCGGGGACGGGGTCAACGACGGCCCGGCCCTGGCGGCGGCCCGCCTGGGGCTGGCCCTAGGGTCCGGCACCGACGTGGCCATCGTCGCCGCCGACATGATCCTGCTCCGCGACGACCTGGGCGCGGTGCCGGACGCCATCGCGCTGGCCCGGGCCACGTTCCGGACCATCCGCCGCAACCTGGCCTGGGCCTTCTGCTACAACGTGCTGGCCATCCCGCTGGCCGCGCTCGGGCTGCTGAACCCGCTGGTCGCCGCGGCCACCATGACCCTGTCCTCGGTCTTCGTGGTGTGGAACAGCCTGCGGCTGCGCCGGTTCACCGGGCCGGCTGGCGAATCCGCGGGGTAACGGCGCTAACCCGACGAGCCGTACTGGATGGGCACCGTGATGGCTTGCGTCCTGGCCCATCCCGCCGCGCCCGGGCGGAGCTGCCAGACGGTCAGCGAGCCGCCGCCGGCGACCAGCGCCTCGGCGGTTCCCGC
>Ga0335081_10005940_pt1 | contig 19344 bp, 18 predicted proteins | sample Lox_Sample_35_FD_206713 | JGI IMG/M metagenome (GOLD analysis project Ga0335081, IMG submission 206713) | Soil microbial communities from Loxahatchee National Wildlife Refuge, Florida, United States - Lox_Sample_3.5 | ecosystem: Environmental > Terrestrial > Soil > Wetlands | place: USA... | reverse complement strand
TGAAGCCGGCGGCGCAACGCTCGCCTTTCGAATGGCAGATGTTCGCCAAGGCGAAGCCGTACCTCGACCAGTCCGATGCCGACGCGGCCAAGCAGCTCAAGAAGGATGACAAGCTGCAGTACGACGCGCTGAAGGCCGAGTTGGCGATGTTCGACGACCTCAATCCCGGCGACCTTCCCGAAGGCATGGGCATGGTGGACCTGAGCCGCGACGCCCCGGCCACCCACATCCTGGGCGGCGGTGTCTACGACAAGCCTCTGGCGGAGGTGCAGCCCGGTTTTCTGACACTACTCGACCCGGCGCCCGCGAAATGCTCTCCACCGGCGGGACTGGAATCGACCGGCCGGCGCACGGCGCTGGCGAAGTGGCTCACCGACCCGGCCAATCCGCTCACCGCGCGCGTGATGGTGAACCGCGTCTGGCATTACCACTTCGGCCGCGGCATCGTGGGCACGCCCAGCGATTTCGGTGTGATGGGCGAGCGTCCCAGTCATCCCGAACTGCTCGACTGGCTCACCAGCGAATTCATCCGCAGCGGCTGGAGCATCAAGCACCTTCACCGCCTGATTTTGAACTCGTCCACCTACCAGGAGTCCGCCGGCTTCCGGAAAGATGCCGCCGACGCGGATCCTGACAACCGCCTGCTGTGGGCCTTCCCGCGGCAGCGCCTGGATGGCGAAGTGATCCGCGATTCCAGCCTGCTGGTGTCGGGCCTGTTGAACCCGCAGACCGGCGGCCCGAGCGTGTACCCGGAACTGCCCGAAGGCATGATTTCTCCGCGCGGAGGCTGGAAACTGTCGAGCCCCGCAGATCGCAATCGGCGCAGCGTCTACATTTTTGCGAAGCGCAATTCGCGCTACCCGATGCTGGAAGCCTTCGACATGCCGGACACTCACGAATCGTGCTCGCGGCGGTCCGTGACGACCACAGCGCCGCAGGCACTGGCGATGCTCAACGACAAAGTGACGCTGGAGTGGGCGCAGGCGTTTGCGGCGCGCGCGCTGGCCGCCAAGGATCCGGTCGATCGGGCCTTCCACCTGGCCTATTCGCGCTCTCCCGACCCATGGGAGAAAGATACCGTGGCCACCTTCTTCCACAAGCAGCAATCGCTGGTTGCCGAGCGCTCGGCGAAAGGTGAAAAGCTGGCACTTCCCGCGCAGGTGCCGGATGGCATGGATCCGGCTTACGCCGCAGCTTTCGTGGACTTCTGCGAGATGCTGCTGAACTCGAACGAGTTTGTGTATGAGAGGTAGGTGTCGGTGACGCCCGACGAACGTCCCCGTGAGTGGGGACGCGGCAGGCACGAGTGCCCGCGCCAGATTGCAGTAAAGGAGCTTGGATTTATGAGACCTCCCCATTTCACACCGTTGCGCAGCCGGCGCGAGTTTCTCTTGCGCTCCACGGGCGGGCTCGGCGCGCTGGCCCTCTCCTCGATGCTCCAAGGCGCGACTCCGGCCGACCCGCTGGCTCCCAGGAAGCCCGATCACGCGCCCACCGCCAAATCCGTCATCTGGCTGTTCATGGAAGGCGGACCCAGCCACCTCGACCTCTTCGACCCCAAGCCGGAACTGGAGCGCCTGGCCGGCAAGCCGATGCCGGAATCGTATGGCAAAGTGATCACCGCCATGGGCACCGCCTCCAACACGCTCATGCCTTCGGCGCGCAAGTGGAAACAGTACGGCCAGAGCGGCATGTGGGTGTCCGACTGGTATCCGAGCATCGCGGAACATGTAGACGAGATCACGATGTTCCGCTCGTGTTGGGCCGACGGGCTGAATCACGTCGGCTCGGTCTGCCAGATGAATACCGGATCGATTCTCGCCGGACGGCCGTCGATGGGCGCGTGGGTGACGTACGGGCTCGGGACGGCCAACAACAACCTGCCGACCTTCGTGATCCTCACGGACCAGGGCGAGGTGCTGGGAGGCTCGAAGAACTGGAGCTCCGGATTCCTTCCGGCCACCTACCAGGGCACGCTCTTCCGCCGCGAAGGCGCTCCGATTCTGGACCTGGCGCCTCCTTCCACCATTGGCGACCAGCAGCAGCGCGGCCGCCTGGACCTGCTCCAAGCGCTGAATCGCCACTACGGCGAGAGCCGTCCCGAGGATACCGAAATCGAAGCGCGGCTCAACTCCTACGAGCTTGCCTACCGGATGCAGTCCGCGGCGCCCGAAGCCACCGACCTCAGCAAGGAGTCCGAGGCCACGCGCAAACTTTACGGCATGGATAACGAGGTCACCGCGAAATTCGGTGCAAATTGTCTGATGGCGCGCCGCCTGGTGGAGCGCGGGGTGCGTTTCGTGGAACTCTACTCCGGCAGCGGCAGCGCCTGGGACGCGCACTCCGACATCGAGCGCAATCATTCGCGGCGTTGTCTGGAGACCGATGTCCCGATCGCCGGTCTGCTCACCGACCTGAAATCGCACGGGCTGCTCGACAGCACGCTGGTGGTGTGGGGAGGCGAGTTCGGCCGGACGCCATTCAACGAGAACGGCAACGGGCGCGATCACAATCCGTGGGGCTTCAGCATGTGGATGGCCGGCGGAGGCGTTAAGCGAGGGCAGATCATCGGTCGCACCGACGATATCGGCCTCCGAGCCATGGAGCGGCCGGTGCACGTGCACGATTTCCATGCCACCATTCTGTGGACGCTCGGGCTCGATCACGTAAAAGTCACTTACCTGCACAACGGGCGTTCGGAACGCCCCACCATTGTGAGCGGCGACGTAGTGCGCGAAGCGCTCGCCTGAGGGCATACACTTGGTTGCGCAGGAGTATGAGCGGTAGCACAACGTCCCGGAGTGTACTTTCTGATACGGCAGGATACGCCCGACACCCTGGTAATCATGGTACTCAATTACCGGTCACTGCCGAGTCTATACCGGTAACGATGGGAATTTGACCCCAGGTGATTCGCTGCTTTTGAATGCTAACAGCCGCGGTCAGGCGTTTTACCGAAGCAGATTCTGAAATGAATTTGGAACCCATTTTAAAGCAGCCTGAGATCTGTGGCGTGTAGGAAATCAAGACACTGTAAGCACTTACAAAAAAATTCTACAAAAATCGATGGATACTCGTTGACAGGATTTCTAATCGATTTTATCCTGAAACTAACTCCATCAGTTCTCTCTGACGTGGGTACTATGAGTCGCCGGACTCTGGAACCCAGCAGGCCCGAGGGGCTCTGCAACGTTCGCCGGAGTGTTGGACGCGTTCGCGAGTCTGTCCACTATCGAAGTGGCAGCGGAAAGAGGGGATTCCAATGGGACCGAACACACTGACGCGACTGAGCGGTGCTGCCCGCAACGTGAACATTTTGTCTCTGGATCCGCTGGCCAATGACTACGCCGCATTGGGTCAAATCTTCAGCCGCTCCCGATGGTCGCTTTGTCCCGGCGAAACGTGGACTTTGACTCCAACGCACACCGTGGAATCGGCCCTGGCGGCCATGCGGGAGAATCAGGTCCCAATCCTGATTTGCAACTGTGATCACCAGCCCGAAACCTGGAAGGAAGTACTCGAGGCACTCCCGACGCTCGCGCACCCGCCGGTGGTGATCGTTACTTCACGGACCGCCGACGACCGCCTCTGGGCGGAGGCGTTGAACCTTGGAGTGTATGACGTGCTTGCCCAGCCATTCGATCAGTACGAAGTCACACGCATCGTGAGTCTGGCATGGCTGCATTGGAAGGAGCGGTCGGATTCTGTCAAACGTTATGCCGTTGCCGGCGCGGGAGGTGTCTCATGATGGCGTCAGCGCTGGTTGAGGCACCCAGGCACGGTGTCCTCGACGGAGCGAACCTGATACTTCTGCCGGAGAGCACGTTTCGAAAGGCGGGCGCGGGCCCCGTGGTGGCCGTGCCGGAACAAACGGGCCGCGTACTTTCCCTCACGCTCACCGTCACGCGAATGATCGACCAGAGCGGCTTGAGTGTGTCGATTTTCGGTTCCGCCGACGGGACCGACTGGGAATCCGGGCCCCTGGTCAGCCTGCCCCGGATGTACTATTGCGGGTCTCACGTAGCCTGGCTCGATCTTGCCAACCAGCCCGACGTTCGCTATCTGCGGGCGGCCTGGGACATGAGCCGCTGGGCGCGCGACGGCCGGCAACCTTTGTTTACGTTTCAGATCTCCGTGAGTTACACCGCTTCGCCAGGCGTGGCCGGAAGAGCAGGCTCTTCGCGATAACGCGAGGCTTCCCCTACACCAGCTCGACATCCACCGCGGGCGATTCGCAATCGCCGGCGACGAGCACGAACGATACCGGGCCGGGCTGCAAACCGTAGGGCAGGAGCGCGTTCACCTGGGTCGCTCCTTCCGCATCGGGCGAGGAGACGAACACCGCCGGCATATCGGTCCCGTTCAGCCGCACGCGCACCTGGCTGCGCTCGCACTGCTCGGGCAGCCCGGATGCCCAAAGCGACACGCAGGAATCCACCCCGACGTGTACGCGGTACCGTTCCCACGTTCTTCCGTCGGTCACCAGGCGGATGCGCAGTTCTTCGGAAACCACCGGCGAACCGGTGCGGCGCCGCTCGTTTTCGGGAATGTCCACGCCGATCCGCACCGCGTTGCTGCAGGCGCTGTCGCGTACGCGAAGGCGCGCATCGTGCCAGCCGGGATCGAGGCCGGGCGGCAGTTTGCAGTTGGCATGGTATCCGTCCCCGCCGGTGGCGTGCACAATCACCGGCCGCGAACCGTAGCCGCCGATTTCCGGGAAGACGTTCTCGCAGTTGAGCTCCGTCTGCCCGGACTTGAACCACATGGATACGTAATCATCCTTGCGCGCCGAGAAGGCGTGGTCGAGCGAGACGCTGTTCTCCACGCAGGTGACGTAAGGCGCCGGGCCGGTGCCGGCGTGTTCCGCCCATTTGCGGTAGCAGGTAACGTGGGCGCGGCAGGCCATCACGCTGTGCAATTCGACGCGCGCAAAGCCGGCCGCGCGGCAAAACGCCAGGAGGCAGCTGGTATTCGGCCCGACCCAGTTGTCGAACTGACCCCGCAACTCGGTGGTCTCGTAAAACTCCATCACCGGCGGCGCGGACAGGTCGCTGCCATCATCCGACACAAACGATTCGACACAGGCCATCCCGGTGGCCAGATCGCAAACATTCTCCAGCGCCAGCATGGGATGCTTCAGGTGATACAGCACTCCGAAGAACAGCACGATGTCGAAACGCCCCACGTCCTGGGGCGTCAGGCGGCAGATATCGGCGATCTGATAATCCACCTGCGAGCCCAACAAATCGCGCGCCACGCGGAATTGGGTATGCTCGGCGGAATCGACGGCCAGCACCCTGGCTCCGCGCTTCTCCATCTCGAAGCTGAACCATCCGTCCCAGGCGCCGATGTCGAGCACGCGCTTCCCGGTGAGGTCCGCGGGGATGGGGAATTGCGCGAGCCGCAGGCGGAGCTGCTCCAGCGTTTGCAGGCCCTGGATTACCCGGCCATCCGGCAGTTCGATGCTGTGGTAGAAGCCCAGCCGGTTGAGCTCTCCAATCTGCCTCTGGGTCTCGGCCGTGTAGGCCTGGTTTCTCGCTTCCATCCCAATCACGATTGTCCCATCAATCGTGGCGCGGACACTCGTGTTGCCTGACGGGTCTGGCTCAATCCTTCCGCAGCACCACGGGCTTCCCGTGCGGAGTGTGCCGATAGGCGTCCGCCCAAGCTTCCTTGCGCTCGACCAGCGTCCGGGCATCCATGAGTCCCTTGGCCGTTACCAAGCGCTCGAGCGTGGCCAGCCAGTGCTCATAATAATGAGTGCCGTCGTCGGGCTCGCCCCGGTCCGCCGCGGCATGCAACTCCGCGGCCAGCGCCGCGGCCCACTCCTTCCACGTAAAGTGGCCCTGCTCGGAGAGCCTCACCGCCATGGCAAATGCTTGCGCCTGCCAGGGCTCCGCGAACACCGGCCCGCCTTCATCGCGTGGAAGCGGCGGCAGTTCCGCCAACCTCTCTTCGGTCACTTTCGGATCAGGCATGCTCAAGGTAGTCGTCCCACATGTCAAGGTGCACGGAGTCGCGCGGAGACGCGGCCTCTCCCCACAGCTCGCGCGCCCGAAATCGCACGGAATAGACGTGCTGCCGCTTCTCGCCCCGGAACTGCGCGTTGCTATCCGGAAACGCGTACACGCCGTGATCGCGCACGATCTCGCCGGTCTTGCCGCGCGCGTACCGCGGCAGGCGCGTATGTCCCTCGGGATTGATGTTCCGCGCCCGAACAAGTTCCCCAACGCGGAACAGCGGCACGACGGAAGGATCCTTGCTCGAGGGAATCCCCCTGGTGAGGACATCGGCCTGTGCTGACGAAAATGCGGGAGTCGCCTTCGTGGAATTTGCCGCCGGCTTTCCGCTCTCCCACTCCTCCTTCGTCACCAGGCCGTACTTCACCACCCGATTCTCCATGGCCGCCAGCCACTTTTCGTAGTAGCTCATCCGCAGGTAGTCCGACGGAGGAAGCAGCTCGATGTCGTGCCTCCAGGCATCCAGGTTCCATTTGTGCCACGCCCCGAGCGCGCGGTTGATGGCATACATCCGCCCTTCCCAGCGCTCATGGAACACCGGTTCGTTCTTCTCGTGGCGGATCGGCCCCATGCCATGCATGCCGCCCAGATCGTGCACGCCGTTCATGGCTTGCCTCCCGCGGCAGGCACCGCGACCTTGGCCACGCCCACCATGGCATCGCGCGTGACCAGTTCTGCCAGCTCCGCCTCGCTCAGCGCACCGGTGCCGGCGGGGCGTTCCGGCAACACCAGGTAGCGAAGCTCCGCGGTGCTGTCCCAGACCCGGACTTCCACGTCTTCCGGCAGTTCGAGTCCGAATTCTCTCAGCACGCCCCTGGGATCGATCACCGCCCGCGACCGGTATGCCGTGGACTTGTACCAGACCGGCGGCAATCCCAGCACCGTCCAGGGGTAGCACGAGCAGAGCGTGCAGACCACCAGGTTGTGCACCTTGGGCGCGTTCTCCACCACGACCATGTGCTCGCCCGCCGCACTTCCCAGCCCCATCTCGGCGATCGCCGGGCCCGCGTCCGAAAGCAGGCGCGCCTTATAGTCGGGATCTGTCCAGGCGCGTGCGACCACCTTCGCGCCGTTGCGCGGGCCGACCTTGTGTTCATACGTGTCGATCAGCGCGTCCAGAGCCGCCGGGTCTACCAGTCCCTTCTCCACCAGTAACGACTCCAGGGCTTTGACGCGCAATGTGGGATCCGAGGGCACCGCCTGATGCTCGTGATCGTGAGTGGAATCCTGTCCGCGCAACTGCCCCTCCGCGGCCACGGCACCTGCGGCCGCCAGAAAATCTCGCCGGCTGGTTTTCACGCCGCCTCCCCGTTTCGGTATTTCTCCCAGGTTTGAATCCCCGCTACCTCGTGTGAGAGCAGTTTAACAAAAAAGGTGACTGGCGGCGCGCCGCACCGGCACCCGCCTAGGTTTCGAGCTTGTACTTGGTGGATGCCAGGCCATAGAGCCGCCTCCACAGAAGGCGGTTGACCGTCACCACCAGCGCGGCCATGACGATGGTGGCTCCCAGGAGCACCGGGAAATTGCCGCTGTCGGTGGCGCGGCTGATCACTGCGCCCAGGCCCGTGGTCGTATACGTCTGGCCATGGAAGCGGAAGTACTCGGCCACGATGCTCGCGTTCCACGCACCGCCCGACGCCGTCACGAATCCCGTAAGCAGGTACGGAAAAATGCCCGGCAGATAGAGCCGGCGCCACCGTTCCGCGCGGGGCAGATGGTAGACCTCGCAGACCTCTTTCAAGTCGGTCGGGATGGAGGTCGCGCCTGCGATCACGTTGAACAACACGTACCATTGGGTCCCGAGCAGCAGAAGAACGATCGAACCGACGCCGAGCCCGCCGCCGACGCGAATCAGGAAGAGGAGCACGATGGGAAACAGCGCGGTTGCCGGGATCGAGGCAGCCACCTGCGCAATCGGCTGAGCCGCCGCCGAGAGCCGCGGCCGCAATCCGATATAGACCCCGACCGGAATCGTCCACAGACCAGCCAGTGCCAAAGTCAGTTCCACCCGCAGGAACGTGGCCCCGGCTCCCCAGAGGATGTCGCGCAGTTCCGCGCTGGAGAGCATGCCCAGCATGATCAGCATCTTCACGATGGCATACAGGAGACCGGCAGCCCCGGCGATTCCCAAGGCCAGCCAGAGCCACTTTCGAAACGGGTGAGGCCGGGCCGCGCCGCGGGCCACCGCGTGCCGCTGAGCGGCATACAGCGCCAGCCTTTCGCGCGCGGGCGCGAGCGTCACACGGGCGGCCGTGGACAGGATCCGCGAGCGGCGGAGCACGTCCAGCACCGGCGAATGCGCCGCCTGGGCCGCCTCCACCTGCTCCATCTTGAACTTCTCGCTCCACGCGATGATGGGGCGCCAGACGAGTTGGTCCACGAGCACGATCACCGCCACCATAACGAATACCCCCCAGAGGATGGCGCGCGTATCGCCGGCGTTGGTCGCGGTTTGCAGGTAGGAACCCAGGCCGGCGAGGCGCAGATCGCGATTTCCCAGGACAAACATCTCGCAGGCCATCAGAAAGAACCACCCGCCGGCCACCGACATCATGGAGTTCCACACCAGCCCGATGGCGGCATAGGGCAATTCCAGTTGCGTGAAACGCTGCCACCAGTTCAACCGGTAGATTTGAGCGGCCTCCAGAAGCTCGCGGGGAATGCTCTTCCACGAAGAGTAGACGCTGAAGGCCATATTCCACACCTGTCCGGTGAAGATCAGCAGAATCGCACCCATCTCGATGCCCAGTTGGCGGGTGGGGAACAGCGCCACCATGGCGACCATCACGGGAGGCAGGAAGCTCAGAACAGGGATCGACTGCAGCGTATCCAGCAAGGGAATCAAGACCCGTTCCGCCCGTGGATTGTGGGCCGCGGCATACCCGTACGCCAATGCCACCAGTAAGCTCAGCAGGTATGCGATGGTAATCCGCGCCAGCGAATAGAGCGCGTAGAGCGGCAAGGCACCCGGGTGGAGGTGGATCTCCGGCTGCGTCTCCACCGGGCTCGCCCAGTAGCGCGTGAGCGACAAGACCCCGTAAAACAGCGCCAGCCCCGCCAGAATGATGGGCAAATCGCGCAGCAGCGAACCGACAGTTTCCGGCAAGATCCCCCAGGGAGGCACGCCGGGGTAGCGTCCCGGCGCGTGATGCTCGATCGGATGACGGGTCATCAGTGCCCCCTGGACTCTTCGGCGGCATCCACCGGCCTGGGATCGAAGAGCGCCAGCTGATCGCTTTCCGAATCGTAGGTGAGGATGTCGCCGTAGCGTCCCCAGTTCAATGCGGTATCGATCTGCCTTTCCATCTCGGCGTCGGAGAAGTGTTCTTCGAGCACGTCGCGGAAGAATTCCAGCGGCATGGTGTGGTCCCGCTTGCTCTCCAGCGCCTTGTGCATCTGCTGGAGCAGGGTGATGTGCGCCAGGGTTGCTTCGCGGAACAGATGCCGGCGGGTGACGATGTCCGCCTCGGCAAAGGCTTTGCCTTCGGGCGTCAGTTCCACGTCGCCCTTGTCCGATCTGGCGAACCCGAGCAGGGTGATGGACTCCAGAATCGGAAGCAGGTCGTCTACTTCCATCTGCAGTTCGTCGGCGATATGGTACAGATCGTCCTTGCCGCCGCGGTCGTTGAGCAATTCGAGCAGACCGCCGATGGAACCGCTGCGGGCGTGCGGCAACATCTGGTAGCGAGGCTTGACTTCCCGCCCGGCCGGCGATGGCCCGGCCTCGAGTTCCGGCTGGGTCATCAACTTGTAGATGTAATCCACGTAGAGCAGAAACTCGGCGGAGTTGCGGTCTCGCGGCTGCGTCAGGGGCACACGGAAATCCGCCCGAATCTTGGCAGGATTGCGGCCCAGAACGATTACCCGGTCGGCGAGCAGGACGGCTTCTTCGATATTGTGAGTCACCAGGAAAATGCTCTTCGTGGGTATTTTCTTTCCCTGCCAGAGCTCCAGAAGTTCGCCCCGGAGATTCTCGGCGGTGAGCACATCCAGGGCCGAGAACGGCTCGTCCATGAACAGGATCTCCGGTTCCACCGCCAGGGCGCGCGCGAAGCCGACCCGCTGCTTCATCCCGCCCGAGAGTTCCTTGGGATACGCCGTTTCGAAGCCTTTCAAACCGACCGATGCCAGCGCCGCGAGAGCGCGGCGGTGCCGTTGCGCGTGCTCCACCCCGCGCGCGACCAGCGGGACTTCCACATTCTCGATGACCGTGAGCCAGGGGAACAGCGCGAAGCTCTGGAACACGATGGCTACATTCGGGCTGGTTTCCCCGAGCGGTTCACCGTGCCACAGGACTTCTCCGGCCGAGGGCTGTGCCAGTCCCGAGAGCATCCGCAGGAGCGTCGATTTTCCCGAGCCCGAAGGGCCCAGCAGCGCCAGGATCATTCCGGGGTCTACCGAGAGGTCGGTGGGCGCGATCACCTGAATGGACGCCCCATCCGGCCGGCGGAAGCGCTTTTCGATCCGCCGCGCCTGGATGATCGGCTCCTCAGCCGGGATCGAGGGTTGCACCGCGACGGGCGGAGCGGCCGCCGCCGCGACGCCCGTGCCTTGGGCATGGATTTCGTCCATCAGGTGCTGCCAGGTCTCTTCGGGCAACTGTTCGGTGAACTGAACCCGTTCCGCGGGGTTCATCCGATCGACGATAGCGGTCAGCTCCTCCACCGGCCGCGAGTGCAGCAGTACGTAGGCGTGGTAATACGGAAATGCCGGCACCAGCGTGGCGGCGTAATCGATGGGCAGGCGGCGGAAGAGGGCCTGCTGCTCTTCGAAGGGCATCTGCAGGAAGGCGTCGGCAGCCACCGAGGGGTCCACTTTCTGGAGCATCGCAATGGCCCGGTCCCAGTTGCCCTGGGTGAGCGCTGCCTTGAGCTGATCGACCTTGGGAGGGTGCATCGGATTGTCAGGCCGGGTCGCAGGGAGCGGTTTGCATTACGGCCTTCCTCCTTTGATGAATGTGTCTTTCCCGAATTCCAGATGCAGGCGGACGGACGCAATCCAGACAGGCCCGCGCTGCTCGTTGTAGGCAGGATTCGTGACGTGCTGCAGATCGAAACTGGCAAAGAATCCCGGAAACAGCCGGGCGCTGTAGTAGCTTTCCCAGACGTACTCCGGGCCGTACTGCAAGCGTCCATCGCCAATCAGAAAATCGTGTCCACCGAGCGAAAGGTAAAGCGCGTGAACGCCGGAGATCCCGGAGACCGTCAATTCCGTGGCCACTGTGTCGGAGGGCCTCCGCCACCGCCGGCCGCTCACGGAGACGCCGCCGGTGGCCAGCCGGTCGATGGCGGTGAATGCGAAGCTCTCCGTCTTGCCATCGTTCCACCCGAGACGCGAGAAGAGGCCGATGGCTTTGGTCAGCTCCTGCTCCAGATTCACGCCGAACCCATACTTGAGCGTGCCGTTGCGGCGCGTGTCCGTGACCGATGGAACACCGCCGCTCGCTTCCGCCTGGCGGATGGCGTCTGCATACGTTCCCAGGTTGGCGTGATTCAAGTAATGCAACAGGCGAATCGCCCCGGGGTGAGCTTTCACGTTGTAACGGTATTCGCCCTCGAACATGTCGCTGCGATTTACGAACAGCCTGCGGTCGAAGCGCAGTCCGTTGGCCACCCGCGGCATGGCGGCACTGGCGTAGCGCAGCGACCAGTTTCGCGTATGGAACTCGTGCACCCATCCCCACGTGTATCCGCGTGTGTCGGCAGGGTAGTCCCAGGCGCCGTTGTACATCACGGCCCAGCCCATGAACTGAGTTCGCGGATCGTGAGTATAGCGGTTGTTATCGAAAAAGTCCGTCACCGTGAAGCGCCCGGCGGTGATGGTGTACCGGGTCACGGGACGCCGGCCTGCCAACTGGTTCTCGTCGCTTTCCACGGCTTCCGTCTCGCTGCCGAATCCGAAATCGTGCGTTACGTAAAGGCGCGCGATGTAGGGCTTTGGTGTGGCAGAGGCTACGCGCGGCAACTCGCCGTTCGAGGGATTGGCCATGCCGTTCACTCCGCTGAACCCACGCCCGCCCGCGATCTCGGGATCGAAGTACAGCGAGGTGTTCTGTTCCAGGCGCAGGCCGAAGAACAACGTAGTGGTCAGGGAAACGTCGCGCTCGGGATAATCCTGCAGGCTGAACGGGCCTGAGTATGGCGACCGGAACGTGCCGTGATACTGGCCGATAGACGTGGCTTGGTAGAACAGGTTCCAGGTCTCCGGTGGGGCATCCGTTTGGGGTTGGCTCTGCGCGTTGCAGCAATTCCATCGCGCGCAACAGGCCAGAACCCAGGTTGCCAAGATCCGAGTTGTGACGTTTGTCCGGTGCACGGTCTCTCCTGACACGGATTTGGCCCTACTTCTGATGGTACGGAATGCGGATCACAATCGCGTTTCACGGAAGCCACGCCGGAAATGCAATTCGCCGCGGGAGCGACTCCGGAAAGGCGCGAGCACTACGGGTGCAAGAGGCCGCGGGCGGACGGAGGCTCTGCTGGCCCGGCGGTGAAGAGTCGCGGACCTCTACTGCCGTCGCACATCAATAGGACCTCCTTTTGCAGATGGGCGGATGCGATTGCGGATACCATCGCACCCTCGACTAACGTATACCCACCGGGGTATAATTGTCAATACCTGGAATTGGATTTTTCATGGCTCACACGCCGGAAGAGAAGAAGAAACTGTTGAATCGCGTACGGCGCATCCGCGGCCAGGTGGATGCGATCGAGCGAGCCCTCGATCAGGAGGCCGAATGTTCCGACGTGCTGCACAACATCGCGGCCTGCCGGGGCGCCATGGATTCTCTGATGGCCGAGGTGATTGAAGGCCACATCCGCTTCCACGTCCTGGACCCCCATGCCAGCCCCACCGACGAACAGGCGCAGGCTGCCGACGATCTGATTCAGGCGTTGCGGGCCTACCTGAAGTAGCCTGCCGACTCCTCACGAATCACACCGCTGATTTGACTCATCGAGTACATACACGCATTGCCCGCGCCCGGCGGACGGCCGGATAATGAAATTGAGGTAAGTGCCGTGCAGGCCACGGAAGCTCGGCCGAACCGAGCAGCCACCGTTGGTTATGCCGTCGAGTATCGTTCGGGACAGAAAGAACTGTGCGGCGAAGGACCTCCCGCCTTCACCATCCTGGTACCCGACCGGCAGACCCTCGAACATGTCCTCAAGGACAATTCGTACGCGGTGGCGCTATCCTACATTCACGGTGAGTTCGATATTTCCGGGGATCTGGTTGCCGCCCTGCAGGTGAGGCATCACCACTCGCGCCGCGGTTTCCTGGATTTTTTCTGGAGCCTGGCGGCGCGCTTCGCTCCCCGCCGTATCGAGACCTGGTTCCAAAGCCGGGAACGTGCCGCCAGAAACATACGGTTCCACTACGACGCATCCAACGATTTTTATGGGACTTTCCTGGATTCGAATTTTGTCTATTCGGCCGGGTACTTCGACCATGCGAACTGGTCGTTGGAGGAGGCCCAGCAAGCCAAGCTGGAAGGGATCTGCAAACGCCTGGACTTACATCCCGGCGAGCGTTTTCTCGATGTAGGCTGCGGTTGGGGCGGCCTGCTGCTTCACGCAGTCGAACACTACAGCGTCCACGGTGTCGGCTGCACTCTCAGCCGCAGCCAGTATACCTTCACCGAATCAACCATCCACATTCGCGGGCTCGACCACTCTGCCACCGTCAAAGAGATTGACTATCGTGATCTCACCGGAAGATTCGACAAGATCGCTTCGATCGGGATGTTCGAGCACGTAGGACGGCGGCGGCTGAGTAAGTATTTCGCGAAGATCTACAGCCTGCTGGAAAGCGGCGGCCTCTTCTTCAACTCGGGAGTGACCCGCCCGCAGTCTGTTACCGGCGACGCACAGACCTGCTTCCTCCAACGGCGGGTGTTCCCGGGCGGCGAACTCGCGCATCTCTCCGATGTGATTCGCAAGGCGGAAGGAGCGGGCTTGACCGTGCTTAACGTACAAAGTCTGCGTAAACATTACGCACGCACCTGCCGCGAGTGGGTAGAACGTCTACGGCAGAGAAAGGAAGCCTGTGTGGGCCTGGTCGGAGACGAGACCTATCGGACCTGGCTCTTGTATCTGTCTGCGTCGGCCTTGAGCTTTGAAACCGGCCAGACGGATGTGTTTTCGATCCTGATGACCAGGCGCTGAGCGCCTGCCGCGGCCCGAGTAACACGGGCGATTAAAGATGAGATGCCATAGATGCCATTTTTGTCAAGTGCGGAGTCATTCTCTTAGTCAGTCAGAGATCAATTGTGGCAAGGCGTTTGCACTATTAATTAGTGATCCGACATTGATGGCTTGTGCTTACACCTCACCAGGTGGGGAACAAGCGGGTGCCGGTAACGAAGGAGAACACTATGGTTAACGAAGAGTCCGTGGAACCGGCTGCGGAGCCGAGAGTGATCCTGCAGCCGATCGCGGCACCGTCAATTCTGGGACTGTATGGGCTGGCCGGGGCGACCTTCATGGTAGCCGCGCAAATGGCCCACTGGTTCGGGTCGTCCGACAAGACCTTGCTGCTGGTTCCGTTTGCGGCGATCTTTGGCGGCCTGGCGCAGTTTCTGGCCGGTATGTGGGCCTACAAGGCCAGGGACGGGGTTGCCACGGCGGTTCACGGCATGTGGGGAGCATTCTGGATGGCGTTCGGAACGGTTGCGCTGATTCTGCTCAGAAGCGGGACTCCGCAGCCTACCGGCCCGCTGTTTCCGGAGATGGGATATTGGTTTATCGTGCTGGCGGCCATAACCTGGGTCTGCACCGGCGCGGCAGCGGCGGAAAACAAATCGCTGATGACCGTGCTGGCATTCCTGGCTGCCGGGTCCACCCTCGCGGCGATCGGATTGTTGGTCGCCAGTGAATGGCTGACCATGCTGGCCGGATACCTGTTCATCATCAGTGCCATCGCGGCATGGTACACCGCGAGCGCCCTGATGCTGAATGAGGCATTCGGACGCGAGGTTTGGTCGCTCGGCAAGAGCGTCGAGTCGCAGCGCATGCCGCGGATCGCCGTGGGCGTGGGAGAGCCCGGCGTGATCCGAGGACAAGCGTAGCGAGAGCCGCCAACTGCCAAGTAAACCTCCCAGCCATGTTACCGGCGCCGTCGGTCTCCGCAGATTCTGCGGCGCCGGATGGCTGAGTTGCTCAGCGCGGCAGGGGATGCGCGGGTTGCCAACCGTCTGGCCTCGACTGTTGATCGCCTCCGCCACCCCATTGGTGCCATCGCTCAGCAGGAGCAGGGGCGCCATTATTCCGTTCTGCCATATTGATGCTGTGGAAGGACGCCGGCCCCGGCATTCCCCTATTCAGGCAAGCCAGGTCGGCGTACGCCGCGTTGCAGTGAATTGAACAAACCGTTCCGAGCCCGAACGCGCATCAGGAGGCCAGAGTGCCATACTCATAACTTATGGCCTATCGCGATCTGCGCGAGTTCACCCGCGCCCTGGAGAAGAACGGAGAACTCAAGCGCATCGCCAGTGAAGTGGACCCGATCCTGGAGATCACCGAGTTCGCCGATCGCGCCGTCAAACAGGGTGGCCCCGCGCTCCTCTTCGAAAAGCCCAAGGGATACACCATCCCGGTCCTGATCAACTCGTTTGCCTCGATGCGCAAGATGGAGCTTGCTCTGGAGGTCGCCTCGGTGGAGGAAGTGGCCCAGAGGATCGTGGAATTCCTCGAGATGCAAATGCCCCAGGGCCTGATCGGCAAGCTGAAAATGCTGCCGAAGCTGGCGGAGATGCGCGCCTTCTTTCCGAAGGCCGTTTCCAAGGGCGCCTGCCAGGAAGTGGTTCGCACCGATCGTTTCTCCTTACTCGACTATCCCGTGTTGCAGTGCTGGCCCGAGGATGCGGGGCGCTTCATCACCTTGCCGATGGTCTTTTCGCGCAATCCGGATACCGGCAAACGCAATTGCGGCATGTACCGCATGCAGATCTTCGACGAGCGCACCGCCGGAATGCACTGGCAGACCCACAAGCAGGGCGCCGAACATTACCGGCGCATGCAGCATCACGGCCGGCCGAGGATGGATGTGGCGGTCGCCATCGGCGCCGACCCTGCCACCATGTACTCCGCGATTCTGCCGCTGCCGCCCGATCTCGACGAGATGATGATCGCTGGATTTCTGCGGCAGAGCCCCGTCGAGATGGTGAAGTGCCAGACTTCCGACCTGGAAGTTCCCGCGAACGCCGAAATCGTACTGGAGGGCTATGTCGAACTCGGCGAACTCCGCACCGAGGGCCCTTTCGGCGATCACACCGGCTTCTACTCGCTCGCCGACGAATATCCGGTCTTCCACGTCACATGCGTCTCCCAGCGGCAGGATCCGATCTACGCCACCACGATCGTGGGCCCGCCGCCCATGGAGGACTACTACATGGGAAAAGCCATCGAGCGCATCTTCCTGCCACTGATGCGCCTGCAATTACCCGAGGTGCGTGACATCGCCATGCCCCCCGAGGGAATCTTTCACAACCTGCTTCTGGTCTCCATCCGCAAGTCCTATCCGGGACACGCGCGCAAGGTGATGCACTCCATCTGGGGCACCGGCCAGGCAATGTTCTCCAAGTGCATCGTGGTGGTGGACGAAGACGTGGATGTCCAAAACTATCGCGAGGTCGCCTGGAAGGCGCTGAACCATATCGACCCCGAACGCGACATCCAGTTCGTGATGGGCCCCGTGGACTCGCTCGACCACTCCAGCCGTTTACCGAACTACGGCTCCAAGATGGGGGTGGATGCCACCCGAAAATGGGCCGGCGAAGGCTTCACACGACCATGGCCCGGCGTCATCGCAATGTCGAAAGACGTGAAGAGCAGGGTCGACGAGTTGTGGAAGAAGGCCGGTCTGTAGCCCTACTTCTTCGGCCGCGAATCCGGAGGCACCATCCCGTTCACGCGGTAATAGGCCACCAGCAGGCCGTAATGCTCCGCGGAGTGTTCGATCACCGCGAGCCATGGCGCCAGAGTCTGATGGAAGTGGTCGTCGGGAGTGCTCTTCAGCGCCTCGGTCGCGTCCGCGATCGACTTTACCATGGCGGCAACAATCTGTGCCTTGGTCGGGTACAGTTTGGGATCCACTTCGTCCCAGTTGGCTTTTTCGCCGCGCCCGATTTTGGCGGCATAGACATTCCCCGAAAGTACGTGCACCACCACTTCGCCAAACGAGCGCATTTCTTTTTGCGGGCGGAAGCCATACTTGTCCTCCGGAAAGTCCTGCGCCATCTCCAGCAGCTTGTGATTGATATAGGCAAACTGGTTTCGGATGCCTTGTGCCGGACTGGGAAGCTGCTTCTGCTCTTGAGCGAGTATCGGTCCGGCAGCCAACAACGAAAGTGCCGACAACACAGCCGTCACAACATGACGATTCATGGAGGGATTAGACGGCCTAGGAGCGGTTCCGTGAGGCCATCCAGGGAAAAAGCTCGTTTTCGACTATAATCGACCTGTGCGATCCGTTGTGTTTCCGATCGCGGCCACTCTCTGCCTTGCGCGCGCGATATTTCCGCAGCCTGCATTTGAAGTCGCCACAATAAAGCCATCAGACACGACGAACGGCATCATGAATGCAGGCATCAGGGTCTATCCCGGAGGCAGGCTTGTCACTCATGCGCTTCCGCTGAAAACTTTAATTATGGCGGCCTATGATGCGGGCTACTGGCAACTATCGGGCGGCGAGGAATGGATGGAGAAAGATCTTTAAGACAGGCTCCGTCTACCTGCTCGAAAGCAGCGGCAAGACATCGCCTGCTGCGCCCGACGAAGTACACGGAAGACCATCCCGTCATGGGAGCGCCTGGTTTTTCCGGGGAGGTTGAACATGTCGGGGGCCACTGGTTCCTGTTCAATGCCTCCATGCCGCAGTTGGCAAAGTTCGCCAGCGACTATGTGCTGCACAAGCCCGTAATCGATCAGACGGGCCTGGAGGGATCGTTCGATTATCGCGACCGGGATGCGAAGATCCGTCAGGACAACGGCGATTTCGAAGGCTCGTTCACGGTTTTCATCCGGGACATCGGCTTGAAACTCACATCTGCCAAGGGACCGGTAGCGACTTTTGTGATCGAGCACGCTGAGAAACCGTCGCCAAATTAAAGCGAATTCACCTCTGCGAGTATATACCTTGACACGTACATGCTCTACAAGGTATATTCGAGGAGTGGAATCCGTATTCGACGTCATTGCGGAGCCGAACCGCCGCGCCATATTGAGCCTTCTGGTTTCTTCGCAGCAATCGGTTGGAGAGATCGAGCGCCGGCTTCACATGCCGCAGCCGACCGTATCCAAGCACCTGCGCGTGCTGCGCGAGGCCGGTTTCGTGGAAGCCACGGTGGACGCTCAGCGCCGTCTCTACCGGCTGAGGCCCGAGCCGCTTCAGGAGGTGGATGCCTGGCTGGCTCAGTTCCGCCGGTTTTGGTCCGCCCATGTAGATGCTCTCGAGCGCCACCTCGACCGCATGGATCAACCCGAGCCAACGAAACCGAAGAACAGGAGAAGAACATGATGACCGATCGCGAGCAGTACACACCGGGCCCGGCTTACGGGGCGGAGGCACGAAAGGACGGAGAGAAGTGGACGCTCATTCTGGTCAGGGACCTGCGCCACTCGCCGGAAAAAGTCTGGCAGGCGCTTACCGACCCGGAGCATCTGCGCGAGTGGGCGCCCTTCGAAGCCCATGGGAGTCTGGGCACGGTTGGAACGGTGAATCTCACCTGGGTGGGAACGGGCCATTCTCTCGAAACCAAAGTGAAGCGGGCCGACGCTCCCAAGGTGCTGGAATACAGCGATATCCGATGGGAACTCGAAGCCCGGGGCGGCGGCACGCGCCTCACACTCTGGCACAGCATCGATCGCCGCTACATCTCCATGGGTGCTGCCGGGTGGCACATCGCTTTGGATGTTCTGGATCGCCGTCTCAGCGGAAATCCCATCAGCCGCATCGCCGGCGCCGACGCCATGAAGTTCGCCGGCTGGCAGCGCCTGAACGCGGAATACGCCCGGCAGTTCGGCGTTGAGACACCCGCATGGCCGCCCAAGGCCGCGAATCGTGAAGCGTAGGAGGAAGAACACCATGGAATCGACCCTCGAGGTGCCGGCCCTGCTGGCCGCCACGACCAGGCCCAAAGCAACCACGATCCTGTATTGGATGATCACCGCGATCTTCTGCCTGCAGATGAGCTTCACCGCCTACGCGCAACTGCGCCTGCCGCAGGTGGCGCAGGCATTCATCCACTTCGGCTTCCCCGCCTACTTCCGGGTGGAGCTTTCGTGGGCCAAGTTCCTCGGCGTGGCGCTGATGCTCGCGCCCGTGC
>Ga0335081_10005939_pt1 | contig 19344 bp, 19 predicted proteins | sample Lox_Sample_35_FD_206713 | JGI IMG/M metagenome (GOLD analysis project Ga0335081, IMG submission 206713) | Soil microbial communities from Loxahatchee National Wildlife Refuge, Florida, United States - Lox_Sample_3.5 | ecosystem: Environmental > Terrestrial > Soil > Wetlands | place: USA... | reverse complement strand
CAGCGCCGTGACCGGGGAGGGAAGCTCGCCCGAGACGACGTCGGCGAGCGTGACGGTCTCGAGCACCGCGCGCAGGTTCGCGCGCACCGCGATCCAGACGAGCCCGAGCGGCTCGGCCGCGCCGGTGTAGGCGAGCGACTCCGGCCGCTCGCCGCGGACGCTCGCGAGCGGGCCGTCGACGACGCGGATCACGTCCGCGAGCGTGATCTCGCCCGCCGGGCGGGCGAGCCAGTAGCCGCCCTCCGCGCCCCGCTGGCTGCGCACGAGCCCGCCGTTGCGAAGCTGCAGCAGGATGCTCTCGAGGAACTTCGGCGGGATCTTCTGCGCCGCGGCGATCTGCTCGCTCTTCACCGGCGCGCCGTCGCCGGCCGCCGCGAGCTCGGCCGCCGCGCGCAGCGCGTAGTCCGCCTTCGCCGAGAGACGCATCCCGCGATTGTCGCGCACAATGACCGCGATGACCCACGAGCCCGTGCGCTGCTGGCAGACGAGCGACCCGCTCTATCTCGCGTACCACGACGAGGAGTGGGGCCGGCCGGTGCGAGACGAGCGCGGGATCTACGAGCGCCTCTGTCTCGAGGGCTTCCAGTCGGGGCTCTCGTGGCTGACGATCCTCCGCAAGCGCGAGGCCTTCCGCGCCGCGTTCGCCGGCTTCGACCCCGAGCAGGTCGCGCGGTTCGGCGAGCGCGACGTCGAGCGGCTGCTCGGCGACGCGGGCATCGTCCGCCACCGCGGGAAGATCGAGGCCGCGATCGCGAACGCGCGAGCGACGCTCGCGCTGCGCGAGGCGGGGACGCCGCTCCATGAGCTCGCCTGGGAGTACCGGGACGGAAGCGAGGCCGACGCGAAGGAGCTGTCGCGGCGCCTGAAGGCGTCGGGTTTCCGCTTCGTCGGCCCGACGACGGTCTACTCGTCGCTCGAGGCGTGCGGCGTTGTCGACGGCCACCGTCCCGACTGCTGGGTCCGCGACGCGGTCGAGCGCGAGCGCTCGGCCGGTTAGCGGCCCTCGAGGATCTGCTTCAGCCGCTCGAAGTCCTGGCGAAACTGCTTCTCGACGCGGCGCGCGACCAGCCCGCCGGCGAAGCTCGGAACGCCGCCCTCCGCCGTCACCGTCAGCAACGTGTCGCCGCCCGACGGCTCGAGCTCGTGGCGGACAGTGAACCGGACCGGGCCGTCGAGGGCGCGGAGGATGAAGAGCCGCGGCGCCTCCTGCTCCACGATCTCGAGCGTCGTGTGGAGCTCGCGGCCGAGCAGCGTGCGCGACTCGTCGATCTTCCCGTCGCGGAGCCTCGCGCTCCGGACGCCCGACTGCCACGCCGGCAGGTTCGCGGGATCCGTGAGGTACGCGAAGACGTCCTCGGGCGGGCGGGCGATCTCGATCGTCAGCTCGGCACGCATCTCGCGACCAAGGATAGGCTCGAGACGATGCTCGACGATCGCGTCCGCGTCGTCCTCGACCGCCTGGCCGCGGAGGACGCCGGCGAGCGCGAGCGCGGCGTCGCGCGGGAGGAGCGCGCCCGCGCGGTGTCGCCGACGACCGGCCGCTTCCTCTTCTCGCTCGTCGCTCCGCAGACCGACTGCGAGGTGCTCGAGCTGGGCGGCTCGCGCGGCTACTCGACGATCTGGCTGGCGGCCGGCGTCCGCTTCTTCGGCGGGCGCGTCCTCTCGCTCGAGCACGATCCGCGCAAGGCCGAGGCGTGGCGGCGGAACGTCGAGGAGGCGGGCGTCTCGGAGTGGGCGGAGCTCGTCGAAGGCGACGCGCTCGAGATCCTCCCGCAGCTCGAGGACGTCTTCGACGTCGTCTTCATCGACGCCGAGAAGGAGGACTACGAGGAGCTGTTCCGGCTCGCCCGTGCCTGTGTCGAGCCGGGCGCGCTCATCGTCGCCGACAACGTCCTCTCGCATCCGGATCCGCTCGCCTTCTACTCGGCCGCGCGCCAGAACGACCCGACGCTCGAGAGCGTGACCGTGCCGCTCGATCGCGGGCTCGAGCTGAGCGTCGTCTTGCGGTAGCCGCGCGCTTCGCTATCGTGCGGGTACCGCGGAAAGGAGGTGGTCCGGCAGTGATTTCAGACAGTACGGGCAGCGGAGGTACCAGCGGGTAGAGGTGCCGTCCCCGGGACCTACGGGGAACCGCCTAGCCAGCGTGGGGGACACCGCGTTCCGCGCCGCCCCGGCCGCACTACCCGGCCGAGGTCGGAGAGCGCCTCTGCCACTACGCGCTGGTTTCCGGGACTGAGGGGCCGCTTCGTGCGGCCCCTCGTCGTTTCTCCTCACGCCGCGACGCGATCGCCCTCGTCGACCGCTTCGGCGGCCAGCGTGGCGACGTGGAGCCGGAGCTGCTCGAAGAGCTCCGCGTCGAGCACGCGGCCGTGCTCGTCGATCCGCTCGTGCGCGCGCGAGACCGGGATCTCCGTGCCGACGACGCGGGCGCCCGCGATGCCGAGGATCCGCTTCAGGTCCTGTTGCGCCCAGAGCGCGCCGAACTGGCCGGTGCTCGCGCCGACGACGGCGACCGGCTTGTTCCTCAGCGCCGGCTCGGGCTGCGGTCGGGACGCCCAGTCGATCGCGTTCTTCAGCCCGCCCGGGACGGAGCCGTTGTATTCCGGCGTCGCGAACAGGATCGCGCCGGCGGCGGCCCACTCCTCGCGCAGCCGCCGCACGGACTCCGGAACCTCGCCGTCCTCGAGGTCCTGGTCGTAGATCGGCAGGTCGCCGAGTCCCTCCCAGAGCTCGACCTCGACCCCGTCGGGGGCGGCTTCGGCGGCCGCGCGAAGGAGGCTCGTGTTGAACGAGCGATCGCGCAGGCTGCCGGAGACGGCGAGGATCCGCATCGGTCAGCCGTCCTGCTTGACGAGGGCGAGCTCCGCCTTGATCGTGACGTCGTCGCCGAGGTAGTTCCCGCCGCCCTGGTTCGGCGCGTTCCAGCTGATGCCGAACTCGTTGCGGTCGACCGTCGTCTCGAGGACGATGCCGAGGCGCTCGCGACCGAACGGGTCGACGTTCGGCTCGGAGACGGAGGCCGAGATCGCGACCGGGCGGGTGATGCCCTTGATCGTCAGCTCGCCGTGCTCGAGGTCGCTCGTCCGGAAGGTGATCTCCGGGAAGCGCTCGGCGTCGAAGAAGTCCGGGCTCTGCAGGTGGCCGTTCAGCTGGTCGTCCTTGACGTCGACGCTGGCGACCTTGGCCGAGCCCTCGAGGACGCCGTTCTCCAGCTTGGCCTCGTACTCGCGGAAGCCGCCGCGGAACGTGTTCGTCCCGGCATAGGGGATCTCGAACGAGACGTGCGAGTGAACCGGGTCGGCGCTCCAGCTGCCGGCCGGTGCAGACTTCGGGGTGATCGTGGTGCTCATGTGCGTCATCTCCTTGTATACTTGAGTACGCAACGATCTTAGCGAGAAGAGATTGCCTAGTCAAGTATTGAGCACACAAGAACTTTCGGAGCAGGCGATGGCGGCCTGGCTCCGCTTCCTGCGCGCCCATGCGGCGATCACGCGCGAGCTGTCGGTGCGCCTCGAGGAGCAGCACGGGCTGACGCTCAGCGACTTCGACGTCCTCGTCCAGCTCTACCACGCCGAGGGCCGCGCGATGCGGCGCGTCGACATCGCGCGGCAGGTGTTGCTCACGGCGTCCGGGATCACGCGGCTGCTGGACGGTCTCGAGCACAGCGGGCTCGTGGAGAAGAGGCCGTGCCAGAGCGACGCCCGCGTCAGCTATGCGGCGCTGACCGAGGCGGGCGTGCGGAAGATCGAGGCGGCGCGGGAGACGCACCACGCAGACATCCAGGAGCTGTTCGGCTCGAACTTCGAGCGCGGCGAGCAAGAGACGCTCGCCGAGCTCCTCGGCCGGCTGCCGCTCGCCCCGACCGCGGAAGCCTGCTCCGGCTAGAAGACGGCGATCGTCCGGATCGCGCCGCCGCGGCCGATCTCCGGCAGCCGCGCGGGAACGTCCTCGAGCGGGATCGTGCTCGTCACGAAGCGGGCGAGGTCGAGACGGCCGTCGAGCGCGGCGGCGGCGAGGAACGGGAAGTCCTCCTGCGGGATCGTGTCGCCGCCGTGCGTCACGGTGAGGTTGATGCGCGGATCGAAGACGTCCTTCTCGAGGTCCAGCTCGAGGCGCGAGCCGGGAAGCGGCAGGCCGACGAGCGTCGCCGTCCCCGCGTAGGCGCACATCCGGACCGCCTGTGCGAGCGCCTCGGGCGCCGCGACGGCGGAGAACGCGAACTCGACGCCGGCGCCGCCGGTCAGCTCGCGCACGGAGGCGACGGCGTCCTCGCGTGAGGCGTCGACCACGTCGGTCGCGCCGAGGGCGAGCGCGTGCTCGAGCTTCTCGGCCGCGACGTCGACGCCGACGATCCGCTCCGCGCCCGCGAGCTTCGCGCCCTGGACGACGGCGAGACCGACGCCGCCGCAGCCGATGACGGCGGCGGAGGCGCCCTCGTGGACCTCGGCCGTCCAGAGCGCGGCGCCGGCGCCCGTCGAGAAGCCGCAGGCGAGGAGGCTCGCCTGCTCGAACGGCAGCTCGTCGGGGATCCTCACCGCGCATGCCTCGTGGACGACCGCGCGCTCGGCGAACGTGCCGCAGCGGAGGACGGGCGTGAGGAGCGCGCCGTCGGCGGCTCGGTGCAGCCGCCGGCGGGCACGAAGCTGGGACGAGCAGCGGCGCGGGTCGCCGCGGCGGCAGTGCGGGCACTCGCCGCAGGGCGCACGCCAGGCGAGGACGACGCGGTCGCCGGGCGCGACCGCCGTGACCTCGCTCCCGGCCTCCTCGACGACGCCGGCGCCCTCGTGGCCGAGCAGGATCGGGAAGCGCATCCCCCAGCCGCCCGTCTCGACGACGTGCAGGTCGGAGTGGCAGAGGCCGCAGGCGTGGACGCGCACGAGCACCTCGCGGGGGCCGACCGCGTCGATCGTCAGCTCCTCGACCGCAGGGGCCGCGTCCGGCTCCGCATAGACGACGCCCCTCGTCACGCTCCCGTGACGGTAGCTGCTACCGAGACGAAAGCGTCAGCTACCCCACATAGACGACGCCCCTCGTCACGCTCCCGTGACGGTAGCTGCTACCGAGACGAAAGCGTCACGGCGCCCGCCGCAGCTGCTCGTCGAGCGGGACGAGCGGGAGCCGGAAGGTCTCGGCAGCGCTCGGGTCGGCGACGACGTTGTCGCCGAGCGCCAGCATCGTCAGCTGGTCGCGCGTCACCGGCGCGCCCGGCAGCCGCTCCGTCAGCGCCGCCTGCAGGCGCATCGCGCCGAACGGGACGTGGAGCGACGGCCGCCGCGACCCGAGCGTGCGCTTCAGCCGGTCCCAGAACTCGTTCCACGTGACGGCGTCGGGGCCGCCGACCTCGAACGTCCGGTTCGCAGCCGCCTGCTCCGATACGGCCGCCGTGAAGTACGAGGCGAGGTCGTCGACCCAGATCGGCTGCAGCCGCTGCGTCCCGGGCCCGACGATCGGCGTCACCGGCGCGAACCGCGCGAGGCGGACGAACGTCGGCAGGACGCCGCCGTCGCGGCCGAAGACGAAGCTCGGCCGGAAGATCGCGTGCTCGAGCCCCGACTCGCGTACCGCGCGCTCCATCTCCCACTTCGCCGCGTAGTACGGCACCGCGTCCTTCGTCCGCTCGTCGAGCCCGAGCGCGCTCGCGAGCACGAGGCGCCGGACGCCCGCCTCCCGCGCCGCGGCGACGAGGTTGCGCGTCCCCTCCGCCATCACGCGCTCGAAGTCGGCCGGGCGGCCGCGGATGATCGCGACGAGGTGGACGACCGCGTCGGCGCCCGCGCAGGCGGCGGCGAGCGAGGCGGGGTCGGTCACGTCGCCCGTTGCAAGCTCGACGCCCCAGGCGGCGAGGCGCGAGGCGCGGGCCGGGTCGCGCACGAGGGCTCGCACGGGCGTCTCCCGCGCTCGGAGCTCGTGGATCACGTGCGGCCCGATGAAGCCCGTCCCGCCGGTGACGAGCACGGTCATCGGCGGAAGTTCTGCCAGTAGCGGCTCGCCGTCGGCCCGCGCTGGCCCTTGTACTTGGAGCCGAGCGAGTCCGCGCCGTACGGCGTCGCCGCCGGCTCGGTCATCTGCATGAAGGAGATCTGCCCGATCTTCATCTCCGGGTAGATCGTGATCGGCAGGTTCGCGACGTTGGAGAGCTCGAGCGTGACGTGTCCGTTCCAGCCCGGGTCGATGAAGCCCGCGGTGGAATGGATCAGCAGCCCGAGGCGTCCCAGCGAGGACTTTCCTTCCAGGCGGGCCACGAGGTCGTCGGGGAGCCGGATCCGCTCGAGCGTCGAGCCGAGGACGAACTCTCCCGGATGGAGCACGAACGGATGCTCCTCGTCCACCTCGACGAGCTCGGTCAGCTCCGCCTGCTCCTCCTTGACGTCGATGAACGGGTAGCGGTTGTTGTGGAAGACGCGGAAGAGCCGGTCGACGCGGACGTCGACGCTCGACGGCTGCAAGAGCGACTCGTCGTACGGCTCGATCTCAATCCGGCCCTCGGCGAGCAGGCGGGCGATCGTCGCGTCGGAGAGCACCATCGCGGCGATTCTACGGAGGTTCTACGAGGTTCCCCGTCGGGCGGCGCGGTTATCGTGAGGTCATGGCCGTGACTCGCGCGATCCAGCTGAAGACCGAGATCCCCGGGCCTCGCTCCCGGGAGATCGTCGAGCGGAAGGAGCGCGTCGTCGCCGACCCGCTCGGGCTGTACCTTCCGATCGTGATCGACGAGGGTCGCGGAGCGACCGTCACGGACGTCGACGGCAACACGTACGTCGACTTCACGGGCGGCGTGGGCTGCCTCAACGTCGGGCACGCCCACCCGCGCGTCGTGGCGGCGGTGCAGGAGCAGGCCGAGCGCTTCCTCCACACCGACTTCACGATCGTCCCGTACGAGGTGTACGTGACGTACGCCGAACGGCTGACCGCAATCGCGCCGTTCGCCGGTCCGTGCAAGGCGGCGTTCTTCAACGCGGGCACGGAGGCGGTCGAGAACGCGGTCAAGTTCGCGCGCGGCTACACCGGCCGCCCCGCCGTGATCGGCTTCGAGGGCGCCTTCCACGGAAGGACGCTGCTCTCGCTCACGCTCACGTCCAAGACGCACCCGTACAAGTCGCGACTGGGGCCGTTCGCGCCCGAGGTCTACCGCGTCCCGTTCCCGAACGAGTACCGGGGCGTTACCGCCGCCGACGCGCTCGCCTCGCTCGAAGGTGCGCTCTCGACGCTCGTCGCGGCCGAGACGGTCGCCGCGATCGTGCTCGAGCCGGTCCTGGGCGAAGGCGGCTTCGTCCCCGCGCCGGTCGAGTTCGTGCGCGGGGTCCGGGAGATCTGCGACCGCGAGGGAATCCTGCTCGTCGCCGACGAGGTGCAGACCGGCTTCGGCCGCACCGGCCGGATGTTCGCGATCGAGCACTTCGGCGTCGAGCCGGATCTGGTCACGGTCGCGAAGTCGATTGCCGCTGGGCTGCCGCTCTCGGGCGTCCTCGGCAAGGCGGAGATCATGGACTCGCTCTGGGACTCGGCCGTCGGCGGCACGTACGTCGGCAATCCCGTCGCGCTCGCGGCCGCGGTCGCCGTGCTCGACGTCTTCGAGGAGGAGGGCCTCGTCGAGCGGGCAGAGCGGATCGGCGAGACGGTACGGGGGCGGATGGTCTCGTGGCAGGAGCGCTTCGACGCGATCGGCGACGTGCGCGGCCTCGGCGCGATGCTCGCGGTCGAGTACGTCCACGACCGGGAGACGAAGGAGCCGGCGCCCGAGATCGCGTCTCGGGTCGCGGAGGAGGCCGCCGCGCGCGGCCTGCTCCTGCTCAAGGCGGGCGTCCATGCGAACTGCAACCGCGTCCTCTGCTCGCTCGTCATCACCGACGCCGAGCTCGAGGAGGCGCTCGGCGCCTGGGAGGACGCGCTCGAGTCGGTCCTCGCGTAGCCCGCACTCCTTGTCATACGTTGTAACGATGTGGCGGGATCCACGTCCTCGACCCGTGTCATGGCGCGCGCGCCCGTTAGCGGCGACCTGATCGCCGACCGCTACGAGCTCGAGGAGCTCTGCGGCAGCGGCGGCATGTCGAGCGTCTTCCGCGCCCGCGACCGGCAGCTCGACCGGCGGGTCGCGATCAAGATCCTCCACCCGCGCTACGCCGACGAAGGCGAGTACGTCGAGCGCTTCCGGCGGGAGGCCCGCTCGGTGGCGCGGCTCTCGCACCCGAACATCGTCACGGTGATCGACCGCGGCGAGGACGGAGGCCGCCAGTACATCGTCTTCGAGTTCGTCGACGGCGAGAACCTGAAGGAGCTCGTCTCCCGCTCGGGCCGGCTCCCGGTGCGCCGCGCGCTCGAGGTCACGCTCGCGGTCGCCGACGGGCTCGCGTTCGCGCACGAGAACGGCCTCGTCCACCGCGACGTCAAGCCGCAGAACGTCCTCCTCAGCGGCGAGGGCGAGGTCAAGGTGACGGACTTCGGCATCGCGCGCTCGCTCGACGTCGACCACGGGATGACGCAGACCGGGACGGTGCTCGGGACGAGCAACTACCTCTCGCCGGAGCAGGCGAGCGGCAATCCGGTCTCACCCGCGACGGACGTCTACTCCCTCGGTGTCGTGCTCTGGGAGCTGTTGACCGGCGACGTTCCGTTCCCGGGCGACAACTTCGTCGCCGTCGCGCTGCGCCACATCAACGAGCGGCCGCCGAGCGTGCGCGAGCTGCGGCCGGACGTGCCGGCGCGCCTCGCCGCGGCGGTCGCGCGCGCGCTCGAGAAGGAGCCGGACCGGCGCTTCGCGTCGATGGCCGATTTCGCCGCGGAGCTGCGCGCCTGCCTCGCCCAGCTCGACGACGAGGAGACCGAGCCGCGGCCCGCCCTCGCGCCGCTCGCGCAGAGGGCTCGCGCGCGTGTGCGTCGGCGCCGGCGCCCGCTCGCCTACGCCGTCGCCGCTCTCGCGGTCGCCGGGGCCGCTTTCGCGGCGGTCGTCCTTCTCGACGGCGGCGCCGGCACCGGCGGGGGCGGCTCGGGCGGCGGCGGGCCGGCGGGCGGCGGCGGCAGCGCGGTGACCCTCCAGGGGGTCGGCGACTACTACTACGAGCCCCGCGACGGATCGGCGGATACCCATGCGGGCACGGCCTCCGCCGCGACCGACGGCGACATGGGGACGACGTGGTACACGCAGACATACGACTCGCAGGACTTCGGTGGGCTCCTGGGCGGGCTCGGGCTCGTCCTCGACGCCGGCAGCCCAGTCGAGCTCTCGGCGCTCACGGTGGAGACGCCGACGCCGGGCTTCGTCGCGGAGGTCGAGGTCGGCGGCTCGCAGGCGGGGCCGTTCGAGGTCGACTCGTCTTCGCAGACCGTCGGCGCGAAGACGACGTTCACGCTCGACGGCAAGAGCGGGCAGTACTACGTCGTCCTGATCACACAGCTGCCGGCGGGCGACAAGGCCGAGATCTCCGAGGTCACCGCGGCGAGCTAGTACTCGAGCTTCGAGCGGCGCTCGTGCCGCTCGAGCGCGAGCTCGATCAGCCGGTTGAGCGCCTCGGCGTAGCCGATCCCGGACGCCTCGAACAGCCGCGCCCACACGCTCGTGGCGGTGAAGCCGGGCATCGTGTTCAGCTCGTTGAGCACGACCTCGCCGTCGCTCTCGCGGACGAAGAAGTCGACGCGCGCGAGGCCCTCGCACTCGCAGGCCACGAACGAGTCGACGGCGCGCCGCTGCAGCAGCTCGATCGTCTGCTCCGGGAGGTTCTCGGGCGGCACGACCAGCTCCATTCCGCCCTCGTCGTACTTCGACGCGTAGTCGTACCACTCGTGCTCGAGCGTGTCGATGCGGCCCGGGAGGGACGCGACCGGCGGCGGCACTCGGTTCCCGAGCACGCCGACCTCGACCTCCGTGCCGGCGACGAACTCCTCGACGAGCACCTTCTCGTCGTGCCGGAACGCGAGCGCGACCGCGGGCGCGAGCTCGCTCTCGTCGTGCACCTTCGTGATCCCGACCGAGGAGCCGAGCCGAGCCGGCTTGACGAAGACGGGATAGCCGAGCGGGTTCTCGACCTCGTCCCCGTGGCGGATCGCATGGTGCGCGGCGACGGGAATCCCGCTGTCGCGCATCACCTTCTTGAACAGGTCCTTGTCCATCGCGAGCGCGGACGCGGTGACGCCGGCGCCGACGTAGGGGATGTCCGCGAGCTCGAGCAGTCCCTGCACCGTCCCGTCCTCGCCGAACGGCCCGTGGAGGATCGGCAGGACGACGTCGACCGCGCCGAGCGCCTCGAGCGTGCCGCGATTGGCCGGCACGGGCAGTGTCTCCGCGGGACGTGTCTCCGGCTGTGACGGTTCCGTCTCGGTAGCTGCCACCGTGACGGCTTGCTGACCGCTTTGCAACGACCATGTGCCGTCGCGCCCGATGCCCACCTCGAGCACCTCGTAGCGCTCGGGGTCGAGGGCGGCGAGCACCGAGCGCGCCGAGGCGAGGGAGATCTCGTGCTCGCTCGAGCGGCCGCCCGCGAGGACGGCGACCCGGAGCCGCCGCGGCGGCGTCACGGAATCGTGGACGTGGTCGTCGGCGGGCCGGTGTACTGGCCGACGTAGATCGTGATCGTCGAGCCCTGAGGCTGCTGCGTGTTCGCGTCCGGCTCCGAGACGACGATCCCGTCCTGCGTCTGGTCGCTCGTCGGCGTCGGCTGCGCGTTGACCTTGAAGCCGGCGTTCTGGAGATCCTGCGTCGCCACGTCCTGCGTCTGGCCCGTCACGTCCGGGACCTTGCTCGTCTGCGGGGCGTTCGAGACCTGCAGCGTCACCGTCGAGCCCTTCGGCGCGGTTCCGGTCGGGGTCTGCCCGACGACCTGGTTCGCCGGCTTCGTGCTCTGGACGTACGTGACGGTGTCGTGGAAGCCGGCGGCGCTGAGGTCGGAGATCGCCTGCTGGAGCGACTCGCCGACGACGTTCGGCACCGGGGCCGGCGCGGGGCCGGTCATCACGTTCAGGCGCACGGTCGAGCCCACGACGACGCTCTTGCCCGACTCCGGGCTCGCCGCCGTCACCTGGCCCTTCGTCGCGCCGGGGACGCTGACGATCATCCACTTGAGGCCCGCCTGGTGGAGCGCTTGCTCCGCCTGCTGCTCCTGCTCGCCCACGAGCCCCGCCGGCACCTGCACCGTCGGCTTGCCGGTCGAGACCCAGATCGTGACCGTGCTCCCTTTGGGCAGGTATCCCGTCGTCGGGCTCTGCTTGAAGACGAGCCCGCGCCTGACGGTCTCGCTCGAGGCGTGCTTCACCTTCGGTTGGAGATGGACGGCCTCGATCTTCCGCTTCGCCTCGGCGACGTGGAGGTCCGTGTACAGGCCCACCGGCTCCTTGACGTTGCTCGGCCCCGCGACCTGGTGGTAGACGTACCAGCCCGCGGCGGCGGCCGCGAGCACGAAGACGAGCGCGACGAGCCACGGCCAGACCGGGCGGCGCGGGCGCTCGTCCTCCTCGAACTCCTCGTCGGCGAGGAGCGGCGGCGGCGTCCGTCGCGGCGCGATCATCGTCTCCGACGTCGGCGCGACGTACGACGGCATCCGCATGATCTGCGTCGCCGACTCGGTGGTCGTGGCCGAGACCGGGGCGCCGCGCGAGACGCGCTCGAGGTCCGCCTCCATCTCGTCGGCGCTCTGGTAGCGGTCGTCCGGATCCTTCGCGAGCGCGCGCATCACGACCATGTCGAGCTCGCGCGGCAGGCCCGGACGGAGCTTCGACGGCGGCTCCGGCGCCCTCGAGAGGTGCTTCATCGCGATCTCGACCGGGGTGTCGCCCTCGAACGGCGTCTGGCCGGTGAGCAGCTCGTAGAGGACGACGCCGAGGGAGTAGAGGTCGGAGCGCTGGTCGACCTCGCCGCCGCGCGCCTGCTCCGGCGAGAGGTACTGCGCCGTCCCCACGATCGACCCCGCCTCGGTCATCTGGCTCGTGCCGGCGCGGGCGATCCCGAAGTCCGTCACCTTGACGCGGCCCTCGCCGTCGACGAGGACGTTGTGCGGCTTGATGTCGCGGTGGACGATCCCGTGCCGGTGCGCGAAGCGCAGCGCGGAGAGGATCTGGCGGGCGTACTCGACGGCCACCTTCACCGGGGCCGGGCCGTGACCGACGATCAGCTCCTTGAGCGAGCGGCCGTCGAGGAACTCCATCGCGATGTAGTAGGTGTTCTCGGCCTCGCCGCGGTCGTAGATCGAGACGATGTTCGGGTGGTTGAGCGCGGCGGCGTTCTTCGCCTCGCGCCGGAAGCGCTCGATGAACTGGTCGTCGTTTGCGTGGCGGTCGTTGAGGATCTTGATCGCGACGCGGCGGCCGAGCTCCTGGTCCTCGGCGAGGTAGACGTCCGCCATCCCGCCCGCTCCGAGCTTGCGCACGATCCGGTAGCGGCCGTCGAAGAGCGTGTCGATCAGGGAGTCCTCGCTCACTGCCATTGCGCCGGAAAGCGTAGAGGCATCGTCATCCACCCAGGAGCTTTTCGAGGATGTCCTTCGCGATTGGCGCCGCAACCGAGCCGCCGAACCCGTTCGGCTGCTTCTCGACGGCGACGGCGACCGCGATCTTGGGATGGTTCGCCGGCGCGAAGCAGACGAACCAGGCGTCGTAGACGTCGCCGAGGCCGATCTCCGCCGTTCCCGTCTTGCCTGCGACCTCGACGCCCGGAATCTGGGCGTTCGTGCCCGTGCCGCCCTGCACGACGAGCTGCATCATCTGGTTCAGCTCTGCGGCGGTGCTCGGCTTGATCGGGTGCCCGAGGACCTGCGGGCTCGTCTTGGCCACGGTCGAGCCGTCGTGCGCGACGATCTTCTGCACGAGGTAGGGCTTCGGCTCGGCGCCTCCGTCCGCGATCGTCGAGGCGACGAGCGCCATCTGGAGCGGCGTGACGAGCATCCGCTCCTGCCCGAAGGCGAGGCGGCCGGAGTCGACCTGCGTGTCCGGATCCTTCGGATACCAGAGCTTGCCGTGGTTGTAGAGCCCGCTCGCCTGGCTCTCGTCCGGCGGCAGATCGAGCGGCGGGGGAGCGTAGAAGCCGTAGCGCTTCGCATACTCGAGGATCCTCGCGGCGCCGATGTGCTCCCCGACCTTGCAGAAGACGGCGTTGATCGAGTGCTCGAGCGCCTCCGAGAGGTCGACGTTCCCGTATGCCTCGTGGCCGCCCGGCGAGTCGGGCGCGCTCGCGTTGTAGACGGGCTTCCCGTAGTCGATGCAGTAGCCCGGGTCGTAGAAGGGCGAGGTCGGCTTGTAGATGCCCGTGTCGAGCGCGGCGGAGGCGGTGACGAGCTTGAACGTCGACCCCGGCGGATAGAGGCCCGCGGTTGCGTTGTCGACGAGCGCCGACGCGTCCCCGCACGACCCCTTGACGTGCTTGATCTTTCCGAAGCCGCTCGGCTGCTCGATCAGGTTCTGGTTGTACGTCGGCGACGAGGCCATCGCGTAGATCGCGCCCGTCTTCGGGTTCATCGCGACGACCGCCCCGCACCGTCCGGCGAGGTCGTGCAGGGCGAGCGCCTGCAGCGCCGGCTTGACCGTGAGGTAGACGTCGTCGCCGTGTACGGTCTCGCCGCCGAGCCGGTCGAGCGTCGACTGCAGGACGTTGCTGAGGTTCGTGTTCGCGCCGGTGAGGTAGTCGTCGTACGACTGCTCGAGCCCGACCTGGTTGTCGCCGCTCGTCGCATAGCCGACGATCTGGGAGAAGAGCCCGTTCGTCGGGTAGTGCCGCGAGTAGATCGTCAGGCCCTTCTTGCGGTGCGGCGTGCTCCAGGCGAGCACCTGGCCGTTCGAGGCGAGGATCCGGCCGCGGTGGATCTGGAGCTGCGCGACCGCCTCGACCGCGTTGTCCTGCCGGTTGGCGAGGTCGGCGCCCGCCCACGACTGCCAGTACGTCGTCGCTCCGATCAGCACCGCGAGCAGGACCATCGAGAGCACCGAGAGCCGGAGGAGCTGCCTGTTCACGCCGCCTTCTCCCGGTTCGCGCGGTGGGAGACGAGCAGCAGCCCGGCGACGAGCAGGAAGTTCGAGAGGATGCTCGAGCCGCCGTACGAGACGAACGGGAGCGTGATTCCGGTCAGCGGGATGACTCGCGTGATGCCGCCGACGATGACGAACGTCTGGAAGGCGAAGCCGAAGCTGAGCCCGGCGGCGAGCAGCTTCGAGAAGCCGTCGCTCGCCGAGAGCGCGATCCGGAAGCCGCGCAGCACGAACGCCATGTAGAGGAGGAGCAGCGCAGCCGCGCCGATCAGCCCGAGCTCCTGCGCGAGCGCCGAGTAGATGAAGTCCGTGTTGAGGTCGGGAACGACCGGCCCGCCGGCTGCGGTCGTGACGATGCCGTGCCCGAGGCCGGTGCCGCCGAAGCCGCCGTGCGCGATCGAGTAGAGCGACTGGACGAGCTGGTAGCTCTGGCAGTCCTGACGGTAGGCCATGTGGCCGGTCAGCGGGCAGAAGACCGGGTGCGACGACCACGGCGAGAGCCAATCCGTGACCCGCTCGTGGACGTGTGACACGAGGTACGTGACGAGGACCGAGCCGGCGACGAAGAGCGCGAGCGCCGCCGCCACGAACGCGGCTCGCGCGGTCGCCACGTAGAGGAGCGCGAGGAAGATCCCGTAGTAGAGGAGCGCGCTGCCGAGGTCGTCCGTGGCGACGAGGACGAGCATCGCGCCGCCCCAGATCGCGAGCAGAGGGCCCCAATCCTTGAGCCGGCCCTGCGCGAGCACCTCGCGCTTCTCGCGGAGGTACGCCGCGAGGAAGACGATGAGCGCGATCTTCCCCAGCTCGCCCGGCTGGAACTGGAGCCCGGCGAAGTGGATCCAGAGGCGCGAGCCGTTGACCGTCTCGCCGATCCCGGGCGCCAGCGGCAGGAAGAGCAGGAAGAGCGCCGTGACGCCGAAGACGTACTTGTAGCGCTCGAGCACGCGGAAGTCGCCGCGCAGCCAGAGCAGCGTGGCCGCGAACACGGCGACGCCGATCACGATCCAGAGCCCCTGCCGGAAGGCGTCGCCCGGGCCGAGCCGGTAGATCTCGGTGAGCCCGATCGCCGTCAGGAGCGCCGCGATCGGCAGGAGGTAGGGGTCGGCGAGGGGCGCGGTCAGCCGGACGGCGATGTGCGCGACCAGGTAGAGCGCGAAGAAGAAGACGGCGTAGCCGAGCGAACCGGCCGAGATGTGCGACCGCAGCGCGATGTAGACGCTCGCGAAGCCGACGGCGGTCAGGACCCCGACCCCCAGGAGCGCCGACAGCTCGCGATTGCGCAGGCTCAGCGCAACAGCCCCCAGACCAGCAGGGCGGCGGCGACCGCCAGCAGCACGAGCATCGTGAGGAGGAGCCGAACGCGCTGCTGCACGCCGGGTGGCTCGTCGCGGGCCGCCGCGCGCGCCGCGGCGGAGTCCGGGTCGAGCAGCTCCGCCTCGATCCGCTCGGGCGGGATCACCATCGTGTCGACCGCCGGCTCCTGCGGCACCGCCTCGCGGGTCTGCTCCTCGGGCTCGAGCGCCGGCATCCGCATCGTCTCCTCGCCGGTCGCGTCGCCCGAGACGCGGAACGCGATCACGGTGATGTTGTCCTCGCCGCCGCCGCGGTTCGCCGCGGAGACGAGCGCGCGGACGGCGCGGTCGAGGTCCTTGCGGTGCCGGTAGAGCACGTCGAGGATGTCCTCGTCGTCGACCATGTCGGTCAGGCCGTCGGAGCAGAGCAGGAAGATGTCGCCCTCCTCCGCGTCGACCGGATAGGCGTCGACGTCGACGTCGGGATCGGTGCCGACCGCGCGCGTGATCACGCTCCGCTGCGGGTGAATCTGCGCCTCCTCCTCCGAGAGCTTGCCGCTCTTCAGCAGCTCGTTCACGAGCGAGTGGTCGTCGGTCAGCTGCTCCATCCGCTCCCCGCGCAGGAGATAGGCGCGCGAGTCGCCGACGTGCCCGATCACGACGGTCATCCCCTCGACGAGCGCGACGGTCATCGTCGTTCCCATGCCCGACGCGGCCGGGTCGGTCGTCGCGCGGTCGTAGACGCGCCGGTTCGCCTCCTGGATCAGGCTCTCGACGCGCTCGAGGCCGCCGGCTCCGTACGCGCCTCCCTCGAGCGCGGACGCGGCGAGCTTCGACGCCACCTCGCCCGCCTGCGCGCCGCCCATGCCGTCGGCGACTGCGAAGAGCGGCGGCTCGACGACGTAGTTGTCCTCGTTCCGGCGCCGCTTCCTGCCGGTGTCGCTGGCGACTGCGTACTGGGCGACCGGCACGATGCTCAGCCCTCCTCGAGGCGGAGATCGGTCTCGCCGACGCGGAGGATGTCGCCGGGCGCAAGCCGCAGCGCCCCGACGACGCGCCGGCCGTTGACGTACGTGCCGTTCGTCGACTCGAGGTCCTGCACCCAGATGCCGTCGCCCCGGGGCTCGATGCGGGCGTGGCGGGCGGATGCGAAGTCGTCGCCTTCGAGCACGAGGTCGTTCTGGCCGCTGCGGCCGATCGTGAGCGGGACCGAGTCGACGGGAAACTCCTCGTCTGCGTCGAGGCTCGGGCTGCGCTGGACGACGAGCCGCAGCGCCCTCCGCGGCGACGTGCGCGACGCGGCTGCGCCGAGTCCAGCCGCGGCTGCCGCTGCGGGCGTCAGGATCATGCTGTCCTCGTGGGGCACCTTCCGCTCACTGCCCGCGGCCCGGATCACGCGCCAGACGAACAGGTAGAGGAGGACGAGGAACGAGATCTTGAGCACGAGCAGGACCTCGGCCACGGTCGTGGACGCCAGCAGGTGCATGCGCTACTCCTGCTCGGTCGAGAAGGTGACCGTCGTCTCGCCCAGGGTGAAGCGGGCGCCGTCGGCGAGCTGCAGGCGCTGGACACGGCGGCCGTCCACCTCGGTGCCGTTCGTCGAGCCGAGGTCGACGAGCCAGTACGCAGACCCCTCCTGGACGATCTCCGCATGCCGGCGCGACACGTTGGGATCCTCGATCTGGACGTCGGCGTCGCGCGAGCGGCCGAGCACCGAGCGGCGCCTGTCGAGGACGCGCCGCTGGCCGTTCCAGCGCAGCACCGCGACCTGCCGGTCGACGCCCATCTCCTCGAGCGAGACCGGCTCGGTCGGCTGCGTGCGCGGCTTGTAGATCATCGTCGCGCCCGGCTCGACGTCCTCCGGCGCCTCGCCGTCGTCCCGGCGGCCGTACTGCGCCATGCGCGTCGCGATCCCGAACTCGCCGACGCCGAGATCCTCGTCGGTCTCGAAGATGACGCGAGGCGGCGTCAGGAGTGCGAAGTCCTCGCGCTGCGCGTGTTCGGCGAGGTACTCCTCGAGCTCGGCGACGAGCGAGTTCTCGTAGCCCTCGAACTGCTCCCGGTCGCCGGCGGAGAGGAAGACGGTGAACTCGTTCGGCACATAGACCCGGCGCACCGAGGTGGAGCGGTGGTCGTCCATCTCTTTCGCGAGCTTCCTCGCGAGCTCGACGGGCTGCACGTTCGTGCGGAAGGCACGGCCGAAGACGCCCTCGAAGAGCTGCTCCAGCCTCTGCTCGATCGCCCTCAGCACGATTGGATCGCTCCCGAATGTACCCGGCGCACCAGGTTCACGAACTGCGCTTCGGCGCGGGCACGAGCGCGGCGTAGGCGCCGACCGCCAGCGCGGCGAGGACGAGCGGCAGCGGCGAGGCCGACGGGGCGACGAGGATCGTCGCGGCGATCATCGCGGCGCCGAGCGCCGCCGCTCCCGCGCGGCCGTGGGCGCTCGCGTGCGGCAGGGCGAACGCGACGAGCGCGAGCACGAGCGCCTCGAGCAACAGGGGACGCTGGGCCGCCGCCGCGCGGGCGAGCGAGCCGGCGACGTCGAGCGGGTCGGTCGCGTGTCCGATTCCGACGCCGAGCGGCGGCATCCCGCCGACGAGCGGGAGCGCGACGTGGCGCAGGCCGGCCGCGACGGCGGCTGTCAGCACGCCGACCAGGGCGACGAGCGCGCGGCCGGGCCCGCGGCGGAGCCGGGCCGTGGCGAGCGGCAGGAGCGCGACGGCGGCGAGCGGCGCGAGCAGCGGGCCGACCGCGAAGAGCAGCCCGCCGTGCGGCTCCCGCCACGAGAGCAGCAGCCAGACGGCGGCGAGCGCCGTGTAGAGGAGCGCGAGCCCGAGCGAGATGTTCCCGAACGGCAGGATCGGGACGGCGAGCGCGAGCGCGAGGCCGCCGCGCGGGCGGAAGTACGTCGCGAGCGCCGAGGCGGCGCCCAGCGCGAGGGGCCAGCCGTGCGGGTAGAAGGGCAGCGTGCCGGCCGTCCAGCCCGCGAAGAGCCCGGCGAGGACGGCGGCGGCCGCCCGCTCCGGCTCGAGCCGTCCCGGCACCTGGACCGTCCGGCGCTGCGGCCGCCTGGGCGCCGTCGAGGCGCCGCGGAGCCCTGCCGCGAGCTCGCGCGCGCTCGGCCGCCGCTCGGGCTCGAGCGAGAGCGCGCGGTCGACGAGCCGCAGCACCGGCTTCGGCAGGTCGGGCCGCAGGTCGGCGAGCGGCGGCGCGCCGGCGCCGATCGCCCGCGCCGTGTCGAGCATCGAGCCCTGCCAGAACGGATGCCGGCCGGCGAGCGCCTCCCACAGCATCACGCCGACGGCCCAGACGTCAGCCGCCGCGGTCGTCTCCTCGCCCGCGAGCCGCTCGGGAGCGATGTACGCGAGCGTGCCGGGCACGTCGCCCTGTTCGGTGAGCGTCTCCGACTGCGCCATCCGCGCGAGCCCGAAGTCGAGCAGCCGCGCCCGGACGCGCTCGGATGCGTCGAGGAGCACGTTCGACGGCTTGACATCGCGGTGGAGGATTCCCGCCGCGTGCGCGTGCGCGAGCCCCTCGCACACCTGGGCGCACGCCTCCATGGCCGCCCCGTCGCGCAGCTCGCCGGCCCGCAGCGTCTCGCGGAAGGTGCGGCCGGGGACGTACTCGTACGCGATGTAGACGTGGCGCGCGTCGCGCGCGAAGCCGTAGGCCCGCAGGCAGGCGGGATGCCGCAGCCGTGCCGCCGCCGCCGCCTCCCGTTCCGCCCGCGCTGCGGCCTTCCCCTCGCGGGCGATGATCTTGAGCGCGACGTCGAGGCCCGTCCGTTCGTCGCGGGCGAGCCAGACCGAGCCCGAGCCGCCGCTGCCGAGCGGGCGGAGCGGCCGGTAGCGGTCGAGGACGAGCCCGCTCGTCGCGAGTGCCGGCGCAGCTTCTCCCATCCGACCGGAGATTGGCGACCGGATCGGACTGTCCTGCCTGCGCGCTCGGCGCAGGAGACGCTATTTCGGCCCTTTGCCTACCGTGAGGTTGACCTTGCCGCCGGCCTTCAGGCGCTTGCCGTGCCTCGGGTCCTGCGCGAGCACCTTCCCCTTCCGCGTGCGACTCGACCGGCTCTTCTTCACGTGCCCGACCTTGCAGTGCGCCT
>Ga0335081_10005937_pt1 | contig 19349 bp, 17 predicted proteins | sample Lox_Sample_35_FD_206713 | JGI IMG/M metagenome (GOLD analysis project Ga0335081, IMG submission 206713) | Soil microbial communities from Loxahatchee National Wildlife Refuge, Florida, United States - Lox_Sample_3.5 | ecosystem: Environmental > Terrestrial > Soil > Wetlands | place: USA... | reverse complement strand
GAACCCGAAACCGGCTGGTGACGTGCTCAATGTTGGCGCGCAACCAGGCGGCGTCGGCCTGCAAGGCACACTCGAGTCTCATCCGTCGCACCCGCATCGCAATCATTTGCAGCGACAGCATTTCACCGCGCGCCGGATCACTGGAGACTAAATACAGGAGTCTGAGGTGGCTCCGGAAGGATTCGTGGCCGCCGATGCCTACGTAGTCGTCGATGACATCGCCACACCCGTACAAGATCGGTCTGCCGCGGTAAAACTCGATCGGCCGAGGACGGTGCGAGGAGTGTCGATGTCCACGGGTCGAGGAATCGGCCCGTTGGCGTCTTCGGCCAACTCAACATATCGGCGGGCATCACGAACCTAGGCTCCGGCAATGTCGGTTCGCCGGGATGGAGAAGGATTGGTCGACGCCACGCCCGAGCATGACGTCACGACCCAGCAGCACCGTCAGGACATCAGAATCGCCGCTCACGCCGGACCACCGCCGTCGAACAGCCGACCCACCACCCCAGGGCGCAGAATCACGCCATAAAAGGGTCTGCCCGAAGGCAGATCCCCGTCTACGGACGGTGGGTCAAGCAGGCCCTTGGGAGGCCTCGCCCAAAAATGGGCTTACTGCACTTCGGACAAACCGCCGGGTCGCCGTTGCCCCGGCGATCACCACGATCGCACCCAACCCGGCCGCGCTTCAACGGCCGAAGGTCCTCAACGCATCGGCCCAAAGTCACATCCAGACCTGCAGGATGCCGCGGTCCCGCCCCCCGGGCGACGTGTTTGGATAGCGATATGACCGATATGGCATCTGAGCCTCCGGAACGCATTGTGAGCGCCACCCGGGTAATCGCGGCGCGCGCCGATCGGATTTTCGAACTGATCGCCGACCCGTCCCGCCAGCCGAGCTGGGACGGCAATAACAACCTCGCCTCTTCTGCTCCGGGACAGCGCGTCCACCAGGTCGGTGACGTGTTCAAAACGACGTTGACCACAGGTGCTGTGCGGGAGAACCACGTCGTGGAATTCATCGAGGGCAGCCAGATCGCCTGGCTCCCGGCAGAACGCGGAAAGCAGCCGTCCGGCCACCTATGGCGCTGGGAGCTCAACCCGGTGAACGCCGAACTCACCCGGGTGACCCACACCTACGACTGGACCGCGCTGACCGACACGACTCGCCTCGCCCGCGCTCGTGCGACGACGGCCGACATGTTGCGCGCCTCGCTGGACCGGCTCGCTGTACTCGCACAGGCCCCCGACGGGGGAAGTGGAAGTTAACCGACCGCTGTCTGGCGTAGGCCCGTGCGTCGCCACCCGTCACGGTCGGTTTATGGTTCTTCCACCACCAGGAAACGACCGCGCTGCATCGTCACCGGCGCTTCGTCAGGCATCGGCGAACAGTTCGCCCGGGTACTTTCTGGGCGTGGCTATCAGGGCATGCTGGCAGGCAGCCATCCGGCCATGAAACGCGCCTAAGACTCAGCCGTTTTTGCCGCGCACCCACTGAAACGTGGCGAAGGTTTTGACCCGCACGCTGGCGAAGCCGTTGTCTTCCAGAATGTCGCCGATTTCGTCGTCACCGAACGCATGCGCCCCGACATTGGGCAGCATTTGCCAAAACCGGGCAGCACGCCCAGCGGTCGGGACCATTATGGCCAGCCTTCCGCCCGGCTTCAGCACCCGCGCCATCTCGGCAAGGGCAGCTGCCGGGTCCGGAATGAGTTGCAGCACGGCGATCGAGACCACCGCGTCGACGGTGTTGTCGCGCAACGGAAGTCGCTGTGCGTCGGCCCGTATGAAGCCGACCTGTGGTCCTGCTTCATTGCGGACGGCCCGTGCCAGCATCGGCTCGGAGATGTCGACACCGAGGGCCAGTCCGTCCGGGCCGGCCGCGCGTGCCAGCGAGGCGGTGACGTTGCCCGGACCCGAGCCGACGTCCAGTGCGATTCCCCCGGCCGGGATGTTCAACCACTCGGCGGGATGTTGCCATGCGCTGATCAGCCGGCGCGAAAGGGCCTGGGCGTTGTCGTACAGCATCGACCCGATCGGTGATGCCCACGCTGCCTGAATCGGGCCGGTGTTTTTGGGGACAGCGTCGCCCTCGGCCGATCCGGCGCCGAGCAGATCGAGATAACCCTTGCTCACGTCCGGATCCGCCGGCGGGTCAGCAAGTAGGTCCAGCGCCCGGCGCAACGCGGGAGGCAGCGAGATGTGCACGTCAGTCATGCGTACTCCTTCGATCAATTACCAAGCTGTACGCCAAAAAATCGAATCGGGAGCCCCCGCGAGCACTGGCTCCGATAAGCCCCGTAGGCAGCCTACGCCGAGCTTCCGGGTGCCTCGACCGTCGCCGGATGTGGGGTTGGTTACCGCCTGACGATGGCGTGCTCGCGTACCAGGGCGTACAGGCGCCACTGGCCCGGTACGCCCTTGAGCGCGCTCTCGCCGCGGTCGCTGAACCTGTGCCGCGATCCGGTGACGATGTCGCGTACTGTCGAGGACACCAACACTTCGCTGGGGCCGGCCAGCGCCGCCACGCGCGCGCCGATGTGTACGGCCATGCCGGCGACGTCGGCGCCGCGCACCTCGACTTCGCCCGCGTGAATGCCTACCCGCACCTCGATACCCAGGACATGGACCGCGTCGACGATGGCGTCAGCGCACGCAATCGCGGCGCTCGGGCTACGAAACGTCGCGACGAATCCGTCTCCGGCCGTGTTGACTTCGCGGCCGGAGAATCGCTGCAGTTCGTGGCGCACGATGGTGTCGTGGTTGTCCAGCAAGTCACGCCACCGATCGTCGCCGAGCAGCGCGGCGCGCTCCGTTGAGCCGACGATGTCGGTGAACACGATCGTGGTGAGGAGGCGCTCGGCATCGGAGCCGCCGCGCATGCCGGTGATGAACTCTTCGATCTCGTCGAGCATCGGCGCGGTGTCGCCGACCCAGTACAAGGCGTCTTCGCCCGGCAGCTCGACGAGGCGTGATCCGGTGATGTGCTCGGCGAGGTAGTGGGCGTGCCCGACTGGGCTGAAGTTCGGGTTGTCCCGATGCAGGATCAGTGTCGGCGCGGTGATGCGTGGCAGTGTGTCGCGCACATCGGAGTGCCGGACGATCGTGATCATTGCGCGGGCCATGCTGGGCGAGGCGGCACGGTTGCCAGCCATATCCCACCAGGCGCGGAATGCGTCGTCGCTGGCAACGGAGGGGGCGATGATGCCGAGTATGTCGAAGCCCTGATCGACGGCATCTGGCTCGATCGCGACCGTCGTGTACGGATCGGTGGCGCTGATTTCAAAGCCCATCGGGTAGTCAGGAGCGCGTAGTGTACGGGCCGCGCCGTTGATGATCACCAGGCTGCTCACCCGCTCGGGGTAATCGGCCGCAAGAACGAGTCCGGTCATCGACGTGAAGCTGGGGGCCACGACGGTGGCCCGCTCGCATCCGACCGCGTCCATGACTCCGATGGCGTCCTTCGCCCAGAACTTCGGCCCGACCATGTCCAGCGAGGGAACGCGCGACGAGAGACCGATCCCGCGCTGGTCGAGGCGGATCACCCGGGCGAAAGATGCCAGCCGACGGTGAAAGCGGTACATCGACGGCTCGGCATCAATGCTGTCGATCGGGATGGATGGCCCGGGCAGCAGGAGCAGGTCGATCGGGCCATCGCCGAACACTTGATAGGCGACGTCGATCTCGCCGCAACTGGCGTACCGGGTTCGCGGTGCCAGCGCCACGGCTACAGGCTAGTTCAGGGCACCGAAAGGTCGAACCCCTGTTAGCGGCGGATGATCGGGACCAGATAGCGGGCGGCGTACTGTCGGACGGCTTCCGGATCCGACGTGTCGAGCCGGTCGGTGGGAAAGACGATGATGCCGAGGGCTCCCTGGGCGGCCACGGCGTGGCGCCGCGCGGGCGTCGACCCGCGCAGGCTCCACAACCGCCCCGCCGCTTAACTGATCCGCAGCAGCCGTTCGGCATTGCCGTGGGCGATCTTCTCTCGGTCGCTTGCGCTCAGTGTTGTCCGCTCGAATCCTTGGACCGCCTCGTGGGACGATTCGTAGGGGTAGTCGATGGAGAACATCAGCGCGTCGGCGCCGACCTCCAGCACTGCTCCGAGCATTACCGCGGGCGAGAACACCCCGCTGTTGGTGAAGACGATGTTGGTGCCGAGATAGGCCGAAGGCGCCCGCTGGAGCGGGGTGGTCGGCTGCATGATCCGGTAGCGGGAGTCCAGTCGGCTGCGTTGAAACGGCAGGAACTCGCCCATGTGCCCCAAAATCATGGTCGCGCCGGGATGCCGGTCGAACACGCCGCTGAACAGGATCCTCAGCGCATGCCCGCTGACCTCGGCGGCCCAACTCCATGTCGCCCCGTACAGTTCCGGACGGCCGTCGAGGACACGCCAGTGATCGGCTGGCGGTGCCCCGGGGTGCAGATATAGCGGCACACCAAGGGATTCCAGCGCCGACCACACCTCGTCGTATTCGGGTGCGTCCAGGTAGCGGCCGCCCGGGCCGTGTACGCAGTCGTACACCAGTGCTCCACAGAACCCATGCTGGGTGACGGCGCGCTCCAGCTCCGCCACGGCTGCGGCGGGGTCCTGCAATGGTAAAGCGGCAAAGCCACGGAACCGATCCGGATGTTCGCCGACGATCTTGGCAAGGTGGTCATTAGCGAACCGCGCGTTGTCGCGGGCCCGCTCGGCGTCGATGTCGATCTGCAGGCCAGGGCCCGTGAGTGACAACACCTGGATGTCGATGCCGGCGTCGTCCATCTCGGGCAGCCGGTATTCGGTGAAGTCGCTCAGCCGGCGTTGAAACCGCTCGGCGTATTCGGTCTTGAACCCGAGCGACTGTAAAAAGCGCTGGCTGTCCGACCTGGGCTGCAGCTCAGCCAACTCGGGAATGAAAAACGCTTCCTCCAAGGCGATGTAACGCATCGGTCTTCCTCACTGTCGTCCGGTGATGCTTTCTTCTTCGACTCTGCGCCGCGTTCGCGTATTTGTGAAATGAATATCTAGTATGACCTATATGCAGCCGATGCATATAAACCGCGTCGATCTCAACCTGCTGCCACCGCTGGTGGCGCTGCTGGAGGAGCGCCACGTCTCACGCGCGGCCGACCGGCTCGCGCTCAGCCAGCCCGCGATGAGTCGAGCTCTACAGCGGCTGCGGCGTCACTTCGGCGACGAGCTTTTGGTCCGCGGACCTGACGGCTACTCACTGACGCCACGCGCCGGGCGCATCCGCGCCCAGCTGGCAACGGTCGTCACCGAGTTGAACCACCTGTTCGACACCGAAACCTTCGATCCGGCCACCGCGGCGCAATCGATTCGTCTTGCCGTCAGCGACTACGTCGTCTCAGCGTTCGGCCCCGCGCTGGTTCAGACGATCCTTTCGCAATCGCCGAACTCGACGGTGACCTGTGAGCCACTGGACGTGCACGCGTTCGACAAGCTAGACACCGGGACGCTCGACCTGGTGATCTACGGCCGCTCAGCGCCCGGCCGGTACTGCAGCCAGCATCTCTTCACTGATCAGTTCGCCTGCGTCGTGGCCGCCGACCACCCGCTCGCACACCGCAAGTCGGTCTCACTGGCGCAATATCTGCGGTGGCCACATGTGAGCATCGACATCGGCCAGCCTGGCCTCGACCGACTACTCGAGTCACTCGCGGCCTCGCGCCGGATCGCCGTCGTCATGCCTTACCACGTGTTAGGGACGAGCATTTTGCCCGGCACCGAGCTGGTGCTGACCGTTCCGCTTCGACTCGCCTCCCAATTCGCCGACCCCACTCGCGTACGCGTGCTCAACGCGCCCCGTGAACTGGGCGACCTACACTTCTATGCGGTCTGGCACCCGCGTGTGGACGAGGATCCATCCCATAGCTGGCTTCGCCAGCTGGTACACACTGTCGCCGCGCCGCCCACTACACATCGCCAGGGCGCGAGAATGGGTGATTAGCCGGCTTTGCGTCGGGGCATTCCGCTACGTCGGTCGAGCCAGAGGGCCACAGTGAGACCCGAGAAAGGAGAACGCCATGCAGATGACCGGCAACACCATTCTGGCGACCGGAGGCGGCACCGGGATCGGCCGCGGCTTGGCCGAATCATTGCATCGGTTAGGCAACCAGGTAATAATCGCCGCCCGGCGCCGCGAGCCGCTGCAGGCCGTCGCGAACGCCAACCCTGGTATGCAGATTTTGTCGTTGGACCAAGGTGACCCCGCCGACATCCAGCGATTCGCCATGGAGCTGACCGATGGCTATCCGGAACTAAACGTCGTGGTCAATAACGCCGGCATTCAGCGGGTTGAGGACCTCACCATCGGTGACGTCGGCGCGGCGGAGCAGACCGTCGCAATCAATTTGCTGGGTCCGATCCGGCTCACCGCGGCATTGCTGCCGTCGCTGCTGGGCAAGCCGCACGCGGCGATCGTCAACGTCACCTCGGGCCTGGCATTCATGCCCAGCGCGCTCACACCGACGTACTGCGCCACCAAAGCGGCGCTGCACTCCTACACCCAGTCGCTGCGTTTCCAGCTCCGCGAGACCTCGGTCCAGGTGATCGAAATCATTCCGCCGCAAGTGCAAACCGCGCTGCAGGGCGAGCGCGGATTCGACCCGAAGGCGATGCCGCTGGATGAGTACGTCACCGAGACGATAACCCTGTTGCAGACACAGCCACAGGCTGACGAGATCGTCGTGGAGCGTGCCAAGCGGTTCCGGTTCGCCGAACGCGACGGGGTTTACGACCACATCTATCCCGCCTTCAACGAGGCGATCACGGCGGGCCTCGGCCGGGCACACAACAGCTGATCTACAGCGGCTTCAGACAGGAGACCACCCATGCGAGTCTTGATGGTGGGCGCAACAGGACGCCATGCCCACCTGGTATTACCTGAGCTGATCAAGCGAGGCGTCATAGTGCGCGCCTTGGTCCGTAATCAGGAACGGGCACAGGTGGCGCGACACAACGGCGCCGACGAGACGGTCATCGGCGACCTGAGGGAGCCGGCCAGCCTCACGGAGGCGGTCGCCGGGATGGAGGGTGTCTTCCACATCGGACCAGCGCACGCGGCTGGGGAGGCCGAGATGGGTCTGGCGATGGTCGACGCGGCCCGGGCCGCCGGTGTGCGAAAGTTCGTCTATTCCGGAGTCATTCACCCGTCGATTTCGGCGATGACGAACCATGCCGCTGCCAAACTGCCAGTGGAGGAGGCGCTCTACAGCTCGGAGCTGGATTTCACGGTGCTGCAGCCGGCCCGGTTCATGCAGAATTTCGAGCGGTCCTGGAATGACGTCGTCGAGAATGACCGGTTGGCGCAGCCTTACTCGCTGGCGGCGAAGATGTGCTCGGTTGACTACCGCGACGTCGCAGAGGTCGCCGCGATGGCGATGACCGGTGACGAGCTCAGCTACGGCACATTCGAGTTGTGCGCGCCCGGGATGCAGGACGGTTATGAGACCGCGGCGATCCTCAGCGAGGTCCTCGGACGACCAATCACCGCTGAGCAGATACCGTTGGACCAGTTCGCGTCACGACTGCCCGAAGGGCCGTTCCGTGATGGCATGACGCGCATGATGGCCCACTACGACAGGCACGGTTTACCCGGCGGCAACCCACTGGTGCTGCGCGCGATCCTCGGTCGCGAACCTCGATCGCTCAAGGACTACTTCCGGGAACTGGCTTCTCGCTGAAATCCGGGTAACCACAAAGAGTTGGCACAGAGTTGGGATGAAGTCGATTGCCTGGCCGGTCCGGGATGGGACAAGATCGGTGGCATGGCCAATATCGATTTTTCGTTGTTGGACGTCCCCAGGTCGGTGCCGGTTGACGACCCCCAGGCGTATCTGTGCGCCGCGATCGCCTGGCACTTCGGCGAGGACACCGGTTCCCCGTTCTGGTTGCGCACCGCCCGGACGCTGAACTTCGACCCGTTGACCGACATCAAGACCTTCACGGATCTGCGCTTGTTTCCCAATCTCGTCAATGAACTGCGCAGTGTTCCGGTGGAGGATCTCATTCCGCGCGGCTACGGCTCACCGCCGCCGTTGCCCCAGATATTCGAGTCCGGCGGCACCACCGGCGCTCCGAAACGGACTGTGCAAATGCCGGATTGGATTGCGCAGGTTGTCCAATGGCAAACCGAGGACTTCGCCACGGGTGGCTTTCTGCCTGGCCAGGGCTTCCTGTGCCTGATGCCGAGCGGCCCGCATGGTGTTGGCTACTTCTCCCGCTTGGTGTCCGAGCGGCTCGGCTCGGTGTTCCACCCGATCGACATCGATCCCCGCTGGGTCAAAAAGATCGCCGCCCGCAACGCGGCCACGGAAGTGGCGGCCTACGTCGAGCACGTCATCGAGCAGGCCGTTTACATTCTGCAGACGCAGAATGTTGCGAATTTGCATACCACTCCGCCGCTGCTAGAGGCGATTGCCCGCAACGACCACGTGGTGGATCTGATGAACGAGAAGATCCGCTACCTGTTGCTCAGCGGTGCGCACGTGGATGCCGACACGCTCGACCTCTTGCGCGATATCTTCCCGACCACGACGATCACCATGGCCTTCGGCAGCACGATGGTTCTTTCGCAAGCGATCACCCGAATCACCGACGCCGACTCGTTCGTTTTCGACCCGCGGACACCGTATGTCGTGTTCTGGGTGGTCGATCCTGACAGCGGAGAACAAGTGCCATACGGACAGCTCGGTCAGGTGGTGATGAACCACATCAGTAAGGGAATGTTCATACCGAACAACCTGGAACGCGATATGGCGATTCGGATGCCTGGCCCGGCAGGGCAAGTCAGCGATTCGGTCAGTGAAGTGCGGCCGGTGGCCACCTTCGAGGGCGAGGCCGTCATCGAAGGCGTGTACTGACCATGGCGCGCGAACAGGCGGGTGTCACAAAGGATCTGGTACGTATCGATGCACTCGGCGCAGGCGGCGAATACCGGACCCGCAACCGCGATGTCGTCAAGACCACAGCGGGCGTGCCGGTTGCTGAGCTGAGTATGGTTCCGCCACTGTATGTTTCGCGTACCATCGGCGCGCAGCGCAAGGTCCGGCCGCTGCCGGTCGTGCAACGCGAGACAGCACTGGCCAAGGCGGCCGATGTCTTCGTGACCGCCGTTATCGCGGGCCTGGACTTCGAGACCTATGTTGGGCTGGCCAGCCGGATTTCGGGGCAGCCGGTCGCGGTGACCCGCGCCGGGGCCCGCAGCGTGGCCGACGCTGTTGGCTGCGCATTCGATGCGGTCCGGCCGGCTCGTCCGCTGGGCGCGGCGCTGGACTGGCGCGAGGAGCGTACTCGCAACGGCAGCGCGGTGTGGGCCCGGCGCGGGGAGGTGTTCGCCGTACACGCCGCTGGAAACGGCCCGGGCGTACACGGCCTGTGGCCGCAGGCGCTCGCGCTGGGCTACCGGGTGGCGGTGCGCCCGTCGCGCCGCGAGCCCCTGACCGCACACCGGCTGGTGAATGCGTTGCGCCAGTCGGGGTTCCGCGCCGAAGATGCCGTATATCTGCCGACGGATCATGGCGGAGCCGACGAGATCATCCGGTCGGCTGACCTTGCCATGGTGTACGGCGGTCAGGACGTGGTGGACAAATACGCCGCCGATCCGACGGTGGTGGTGAATGGACCGGGGCGCGCGAAGATTCTGATCACTGCCGACCGGGATTGGCGCGACTACATCGACCTCGTCGTCGAGTCGATCGCCAACCTGGGCGGCATGGCGTGCGTCAACACCACCGCGGTGCTTTACGAGGGCGATCCTGTCCCGCTGGCTCAGGCGATCGCCGAGCGGTTGGCGACGATTGAGCCGCTGCCCACCGAGGACGAGCGAGCGATCCTGCCCACCCAACCCGTCGACAAGGCGCAGGCCCTGGTGAACTATCTGGCGGTCAAGGCCGCGGGAACGACACCGCTGCTCGGCGCCGATCAGGTGGTCGCCGCCTTGGATGACGGCTATGCGGCGTTGCGCCCGGCCGTGCATCTGATGGCCGAGCCCGGCTCCGGGAAGCTAACTGACAAGCTCAACATCGAATTGCCGTTTCCGTGCGTGTGGGTGTCGCCGTGGTCACGCGGCGCCGGCATGGAGCCGTTGCGGCATTCGTTGGTGGTCACCGCGATCACCGGAGACGAAGAGCTGATCGATGACTTGCTCGTCGAACCGACGGTCACCAACGTTTACTACGGCCGCTTCCCGACCTTCTACGCAGCACCCCAGATCCCGCACGACGGGTTCCTGGCGGACGTCCTGATGCGCAATAAGGGCTTCATCAGGGACTGACGTGGCGCTGTTATCCGCTTTCGTATTGGCCATTATCGCCGCGGTTCGGGCGCGGCACGAGTGGGTGGGGTCGCCTGCTGGGCCCAATTGCTCAACGCCTCGGCGTAGCTATGACTCATTCAGCTCGAGCATGTTAGCCCACGGGTCGGTGGTGTCGGCCACGGTCCAGGGCCGTCCGGGCACTAACTGGTGGGGCGATGCCAGCAGCGTGCCGCCATGATCGACGATGTGGTCAACCATGAGCTGAATGTTCGGGTGGGTGATGTATGACCACAATGTCGAGACCGGTGCGGGACCGGACGCGACAATCGACACTTGTCCTTCGGCAACCATGTCCGGCTGGCCGCTGATAGGCGCGGTAACGAACCCGATGCCGCGGTCGGCGGCCTCGGCGCGGGCCTTCGCGGCGGCCTCGGCGGAGACGGTTGAGTTGTCCACCACGATGCTCGGCGAGAGCTGCGCGCGGAGCAGGCCCTCGGGGCCCAACATCACCGCGAGAAGGTCTGGCGAGGACGTGACCGATGTGAAGACGATGTCGCAGCCCCCGAGGTCGCTCAGTGTGTCGGCCTGGGTGGCGCCCAGTTCAATCAGCGGTGCGGCTTTTGATGCCGTGCGATTCCAGACCGTCAACGCCGCCGCGTCGGAGATCAGGCGTGCGGCCATCGCACTGCCCATCCGACCCGTTCCTACCCAGAGCGGATCGGTCGACTGCCAGGCGACTCAATATTTTCGGGCCAGGGGAAGATTCAAACCATCTCCTTCCGACCGGGCGGATGGCGAGGCTGTCAGGCTGTCCACGGCACGTCGTTGGCGTCCCACCGTTTCTGGATGTCGGGGTATAGCGATGTGAGGTCGCTGGGTAGCGATGCCTTGACGTGGCGCGTCGAGTCGTCGGTGAGCACCTCCTCATCTCCGCGCTGGACGGCATCAAGTGTCTGGGCGGCGACGTCGTTGGGCGAAACCTTTGCCTCTGCCACGTTGGCTGCCATGTCGGTGTCGATCCAACCCGCGTGCACGGCAACGACAAGAGTTCCCCGTGCTCGCAGCTCGGCGCGAATCGCGTTGGTCAAGGCCCACTCGGCGGATTTCGACGCACAGTAGGAGCCGTTGAACGGTGACGCCAACCAGCTGGCGACCGACAACACATTGACCATCGCGCCGCCGGCATGCTGGGCGAGCACGGGCGCGAATGCGCGGCACATCGCCAGCGTTCCAAAGTAATTGATCTCCATCTCACTGCGCGCCGCACTCAGGTCAGGCGCCGCCAAGAGGGGCGTCCGCAGCATCGCGCCGGCGTTGTTGATCAACACCGCGACGTCGGCACAGTGTGAGACCGCGGCGCGGACATCGTCTGGGTTGGTGATGTCCAATCGTATGGGGATGACCCGGTCGTCGTTGACGTCTACGGTGTCGGGGTTTCGTGCCGCGGCGTACACGCCGGTCGCGCCCCGGTTGAGCAGTTCTTCCACGAACGCTTTTCCGAGCCCGCGGTTGGCCCCGGTCACCAGCGCACGTGCACCCGTGATCTTCATTTTGCCCGTCTCCTTTCGACTTTCGAGTGAGCGGCCCGTCGATCCCTGGACGACGTCAACGCCAACGAAGCTGCGTCGTAGACGAATTCATGCCTAATGGCCCTCTCTCGGGAGCGCGGCTGCTCGCGCCGCCACCTCGTACAGGGTGGCGAAGTCTGACTTGCCGTACCCGTGACCGATTGCGGTCTGGATGAGTTGGTACGTGGTCGCCCCCACTGGCATCGGCACCTCCAGCGCCCGCGCGGCGGCGAGCCCTAGGTCGAAGTCCTTGCGAAGGTTCTCGGTGGTGAAGGTGGGCTCGTAATCGTGGGCGCGGATCGCTTGGCCCTTGTAGCCAATGAACGTCGAGCCCAGCACCGAGCCGTCGATGAAATCCAGGAATGCCGACGGGGGCACGCCGCCTTTTTCGGCCAGTGTCGTCGCTTCGGCCAACGCCTCGGTGATAATGCCCACCAGTAGGTTGTGGGCCAGCTTGACCAGCCGCGCCTCTTCACCCGCACCGGCATAGGTCACGCTGGGCGCGATCGCCTGCAGATATGGGCGGACGGTCTCGAAGACCGACGCGGGGCCGGAGACGATGATCGATGCGTGTCCTTCGGCGACTACGTTCGCGTTGCCGCTGATAGGTGCGGAAAGGAACCCGATGCCGCGACTGGCGGCCTCGGCGCGGACCTCGGTGGCGGCCTCAGCGGAGACGGTTGAGGTGTCCACCACGATGCTCGGCGAGGGCTGCGCGCGGAGCAGGCCCTCGGGGCCCAACGTCGCCGCGAGAAGGTCTGGCGAGGACGTGACCGACGTGAACACGATGTCGCAACGGCCAAGGTCGCCTACCGTGTCAGCCTGGGTGGCGCCCATCTCGATCAGCGGCGCGGTTTTTGATGCCGTGCGATTCCAGACTGTCACCGAGGCGCCGTGGGAGATCAGGCGTGCGGCCATCGCACTACCCATCCGACCCGTTCCTAGCCAACCGATGTGATGGTCAGTTTGCACTTTATTTCCTTTCAGTACAACGGATTTCAGACAGGAAGGCTCAGGCGTTGTGCAAGCTCGAGAACTGGTCCGGGTGGGCCTCATATCCGATGTCTTCAATCGCACCCACACCGCTGAAGAAGTGCAGCACCTGGCTTGGCTCGCCGCTGACGTTTCGAAACTCATGCCAGTTGCCCCGCGGGACGACGAATAGCTGGCCTGATCTGATGTCAAGCGTGCGGGCGAACTCGCCGACGAACTGCAAGGTTCCGGTGAGCGGGACCAGAATCATGTCGGCGTAGGGGTGCCGGTGCATGTGGTGGATGAATCCGGGCGGGAAGGTGAAAAGGTCGGCGACGACCTCTGGTGTCCCGGTCAGTGCGCCACTCACCAGGTGCTGGTTCACCTGGTGCTCGGTGATGTCCCACCGGGTGAAGATCTCCTTGGGGATGTCCTCGAACGTCAGCAATCGAACGTCGGCCATCATTACCGCCGGATTCTCGAACTATTTGCTGTGCAACAGATTTGACCAGACCGTCTCAGGCCTTGCCGTTTTCCGATTTGAGCATCCACGCCTGCTTCTCCAGGTCGGTGATGATGCTGTGCAGCAGGTCGGCGGTCGACGGATCGGCGGCGTCGACCTCGTCGTGGACAGCGCGCACGGTGTCCACGGTGGCGTAGATCCGATTGGTGACGATGTCCACCGTTTCCGTGGTCCCAACTAGGCCGGGCGGTGCGGCCGGGACAGATGTTGTCGCTGCGACGGTGTCTGTACGCCCGTCGGGAACGGCGTCCAGGGCGCGCATACGTTCAGCGACCGTGTCAGCGGCTTCGCGCGCGATATCGACAATGCTGTCGAGTTGCAGGTGCAGATCGCGGAAGTTGGTACCGACGAGGTTCCAATGCGCTTGCTTGCCTTGCAGGTGTAGCTCGATCAAGTCAACGAGTACCTTCTGCAGGTTCTGCGGCAAGCTGTCGGGTGCTTGGAACCCGTGGACTGCGTCGACGGCACGGCGATTGGTCTCAGAAGTGATCATGGCAGATTCCCTTTCGTAACTACTCAAAGCGGACGGGTTGAGATCCCCAAACGCACCCTGTGCAATATATTGCACATCCTGTGTAGTGACACTGTCAAGTTGAGTGACCATCGTCACGATCGAAACCTCGGCTCTGCCAAACCTATCTGCGAATTAAGCGAGTTATCCACCGCATCGGGTGTACGATCTCGGAAACGGCTGTACGTTTTACTGCACAATTGGAGCGACAGTGACGGACGCTTTCGAGTCCCGCGCAACCAACGGGGTGCCGGGCGGCCTGGGGGGGAGGCTCCGCCAGATCCGCATCGCGCGGGGTATCTCAGTACGAGAACTGGCACGCCGGGCGGGATGCTCAGCCAGTTTGGTCTCCCAGGTGGAACGTGGAGTGACCGCACCGTCCGCCGGCGTGGTGTACACGCTGGCCAACGAACTCGGCATTTCACTCGATTTCTTGTTCGGCACCGGCGACGTCGAGCCAGGGGAGCTGCCGCGCTTGCCGGGCATCAACAGCGCAGCCGCCAATCACCGTAACCGGGTCGGAAGCGGAGCAGCGCCGCCGGACCCGGCGGTCCGTCCATGGGGTCGCGCGACCGGCACCGACGGGGCGGGCATCGTGCAGCGGGCCGGCGATCGCAGCACCATCGAACTCTCGACGGGCGTCCGTTGGGAGCGCCTCACCCCGACCCATGACAGCAGGGTCGACTTCATCGAGGTCGTGTACGAACCGGGCGGCCAATCCTCCGAGAGTGGGCGGGCCGTCCGTCACGACGGCCGCGAGTACCTCTACGTCCTGCAGGGTGAGCTCGAAGCCGTCGTTGGATTCGAAACGCTGCGGCTGGTGGAAGGAGACTCCCTGGCCTTCGATCCCGCAACGCCGCATCACTACCGCAATCCCACGACGAAGACTGTCCGCGTGCTATCGGTCGTCGTGCACGACCTCGCAACCTAAGCGGGAGAATTCCCTTGTGGCACAGGAAATCTCATCAGAACGAGACGGCCTCCCGAGGACCGTGAAATAACGCCGCATCTGGTATTGCCGCGGCCGCTCATCCGGCGATGATCTCGACGAGATAGTCAACGCCGGGCCGGAGCGCGGGCTTGCACTGCGATGTGGTCTGCTAGCTATAGATCTGTCGAGGTGCACGGTAAAGCCAGTGCCGCACCCTCGACATGCAGTTCGAGTGAATTCGGCAGCGAAGTTGAACGTGATAGCGCAGGCCATCAATAGATTGGCCAACCCGGCGCGGGAGTCGAACCCCGACAAGCTGCGCAGCGCCGTTTCCGGCAAAACCGCACTGGTGACCGGCGCGTCCTACGGAATCGGCGAGGCGACCGCCCGCAAACTGGCCGCGGCGGGAGCGACTGTGCTGGTTGTCGCCCGATCGGCGGAAAGGCTCGACGACCTTGCGGCCTCGATCAACGCGGGCGGCGGTCAAGCGGTCGCCTACCCGACCGATCTCACCGAGGAGGCCGCCGTAAGCGCCCTGACGAAGCAGATCACCGAGAGCCACGGCCCGCTCGACATCGTGGTGAGCAACGCCGGCAAGTCATTGCGCCGCTCGCTGCATCACCAGTACGACCGCCCGGATGACTTTCAGCGCACCATCGACATCAACTACCTGGGGCCGATCTGGCTGCTGCTCGGACTGCTGCCGGCCATGCGTGAGAACCGCTGTGGGCACGTCGTGAACGTTTCGAGTATCGGCGTGCGCGTCGTTCCCGGTCCGCAGTGGGGCGCCTACCAGGCCTCCAAGGGGGCTTTCGATCGCTGGCTGCGCAGCGTGGCACCGGAACTGCATGCCGACGGTGTGGACGTTACGTCGGTCTACTTGGCGCTGGTCCGTACCCGGATGATCGCGCCCACGCCGATCCTGGGCCGACTTCCCGGTTTGTCTGCAGATGAAGCCGCCGACGCGATCGCCAAAGCGGTCATCGAGCGGCCCCGCACCATCGAACCGGCCTGGGTGTGGCTGGCCGAGCTGGCCTCGGTGCTGCTGGCCGGGCCCGCCGATCGTGCCGCACGGCTGTGGTACCGCCGGTACTTCGCCGACTCCGATACCCACGAGGTCCAACGATGACGACCGACAGCGTGGTTGCCACCGCGACCCGGGCGCTGCTCGGCTCGGGACTGCTAAGTCTGCCTTCCCCAGTCGCGGCGTTCCGGCTCATTCGCGAGGCGCGCCGTGGGGGGGCGAATCCCTACGCCCTGTTGGCGGTCACGGCGGCTCGGTGGCCAAACCGGGCCGCGATAATCGACGACGACGGCGTCCTCAGCTACCGCGAGCTGCGGTTAGCGACCGAATGCCTGGCGCGCGAGTTGTCCGGCGATGGCGTTGCGCCCGGCCAAGCGGTGGGGATCATGTGTCGCAATGGACGTGACTTCGTCGAGGCGGTCTTCGCCGCTGCCCTGGTGGGCGCTGACGTTGTGCTCGTCAATACGGATTTCCGCATCGACGCGCTGGCGGCCGCGTTGAGCGCACACCAGATCACAACGATGGTCGCTGACAACGAATTCGCGGAGCAGGTGCACGCCGCTGATGAATCGGTCGTCGTTGTCGATCCGGCGAAGGTCAACACACACGAGGGTGACTCGCGACCCGAGGTGGCCCCACCCGGCCGGATCGTTCTGCTCACGTCGGGCACCACCGGCAAGCCTAAAGGTGTGCCGCGCACACCGCAGATGCGTTCGGCGGTGGGCGTCTGGGTGACAATTCTTGATCGCACGCGGTTGCGTACCGGGTCGCGGATCTCGGTGCCGATGCCGATGTTTCACGGGCTGGGGCTTGGCATGCTGATGCTCACGGTGGCCCTCGGCGGCACGGTACTCACCCATCGCCACTTCGACGCCGAAGCCGCGCTCGCCCAGGCATCGCTGCATCGCGCCGATGCATTCACAGCGGTGCCGGTCGTCCTCGCGCGCATCCTCGAGCTGCCCCAACGTGTGCGGGCGCGAAACCCGGTGCCGTACCTACGGGTGGTGTTGTCCAGCGGGGACCGCCTCGATCCCACTCTGGGGCAGCGGTTCATGGACGCCTACGGCGACGTCCTCTACAACGGCTACGGCTCCACCGAGGTTGGTATCGGCGCCCTCGCGACACCGGCCGACCTGCGGGACGCTCCCGAAACCGTCGGGAAACCGGCCGCCGGCTGCCCGGTGCGCATCTTCGACAAAAACGACAGACCCGTCGGTCCGCGCGTCACCGGACGTATCTTCGTCGGCAGCGAGCCGGCGAGCGAGGGCTACACGGGCGGCGGCGCCAAAACCGTCATCAACGGTATGACCAGCACGGGAGACATGGGCTATCTCGACAACGCAGGCCGGCTCTTCATCGTCGGTCGCGAAGACGACATGATTATCTCCGGTGGTGAGAACGTCTATCCGCGCGCGGTCGAGAACGCACTCGCCGAACACCCCGACATCGCCGAGAACGCGGTCATCGGAGTCCCCGACGAGCGGTTCGGTCATCGACTGGCCGCGTTCGTGGTCTTGCAGCCAGACAGCGACATCGATGCGCCAGCGTTACGAGAGTACTTGAAGCGCAAGGTTTCTCGCTTCGAACAGCCCAGAGACATCCACATTGTCAGCAGCATTCCACGCAATCCCGCAGGCAAGGTCTTGCGCAGGGAGTTGTCCGGCTAGGCGTGCGCGGGGAAGCTCACTGCTGTTTGGGTTCCAAGGCGGCGACCCTTTTGGCTAGCCAATTGGGCGCCAGTACCGAGACCGCGGTGGCTCCGGCCGTAGCACTGATGACACCGCTCCAGGCGACCGGTCCCAGTGGTGTGCACCCGAAAAATTGGCTGATGCCGGGAGTCTGGACGATGGCGACCAAGACACCCGCGCTGCCCAGCGCCGTCGCCAAGACGAGCGGGCTGTGGCGGCGCGTCAGCAGGGTTTGTGCCAGCTGCGTCGTCACCAGCGCGGTGAGTCCCATTGTCGCCGTGCGGCGTTCGGTGCCGAAAGTCCAACGCCCGATGGCCCAGGCGGCCGTTGCGCCAGCGGCCGTGACGACGCCACGGGTGACGATTTGGCGCATGAGCGGCGCGTCGAGTGAAGGCGCCGGCTCGGCCAGTGCCGCACGTTGGAATGCACGTTGCACCTCTTCGGCGTCGCGGTCGACTTCATCGTCGGCCTCTTCGGGCTGGGGATATTGCGGGGTGACGGCAACCGCAAGCGCAGGAAACATATCGGTGAGCAGGTTCACCAAAAGCAGTTGACGGGTGCCCACCGGCGCCCGGCCGGTGCCCAACGCGGTCCCGATGATGGTGAAGAGCACTTCACCCACATTGCCGCCGACCAGAATGCTCACCGCATCACGCACGCCGCCCCACATACCGCGGCCTTCGACCAATGCGTCGAGTAGCACACCAAGATCCGTGTCGGTCAAGACGATATCGGCGGCCCCGCGTGCGGCCGACGAACCGCGACCGCTGACCCCGATGCCCACGTCGGCCATCCGGATTGCGGCGGCGTCGTTGGCCCCGTCGCCGACCATCGCGGTCACCTGCCCGCGGGCCTGCAGCGCTGCGACAATCTGTACCTTTTGTTCCGGGCTGACGCGGGCGAATACCTGTACGTCGGCGGCGAGTTTGGCGCGATCCTCCTCATCGAGGGCGGCCAGTTCGGCACCGGTCATCTCGCGCGCATCCGACGGCAGGCCCAATTGATGGGCGATCGCCCGTGCGGTTACCGGATGATCGCCGGTAATCAGCACCACCCTGCGATTGGCGTCAAGTAGCGCCTCAATCAGTGGCCGCGCCGATGGTCGTGCGGTGTCGGCCAAACCGACATAGCCGATCAACTCAAGGTCGTGCGCAGCGGCGTCGACGGCATCGGCATCGGTGTCGTCATCGGTGGTCCCCTGATCCCAGCGGCGCTGCGCCACCGCCAGCACGCGCAAGCCCCGGTTGGCGAGGCTGAATACCAAAGACTCTGCATGGTCGTAGTCGGCGTCGTGATCAGCGAACCGGCAGCGCGGCAGGATCTCTTCTGGAGCGCCCTTCGCTATCAGCATCGGCCCCGTTGGGCCAGTGCTGGATGTGCCTATCGCGGCAGAGTAGCCACGACTGGACTCGAACGGTACCTCCGCGAGCACAATCCACTCCGAATCACCTTGGTTTTTAACGGACTTCGCTGCCGTGAGGATTGCCTCGTCGGTGGCATGCGCGTGCCCCTGCCCGTTATGGGGCTGGGTGCAAGCACGAGCGGCGGCCCGCAGCACCTGGGCGGCCTGCGGATCGGTCGCGTCGGGGAATGGGCCATGTGCGCTAGTTGCGTGCGGCACGCCACAAACGACGCGCAGACGGTTCTCGGTGAGCGTGCCGGTCTTGTCGAAACATACCGTCTGGACCCGGCCCAGCGCTTCGACGGCGCGTGGCGTGCGGACCAGCGCTCCGCGCCGCGACAAACGCTGGGCGGCGGCAAGCTGGGCGAGGGTGGCCACCAACGGCAGGCCCTCAGGAACGGCGGCCACGGCAATGGCGACGCCGTCGGCGACCGCTTGACGCAGCGGCCCACGGTGTGCCAAAGCCAA
>Ga0335081_10005936_pt1 | contig 19353 bp, 18 predicted proteins | sample Lox_Sample_35_FD_206713 | JGI IMG/M metagenome (GOLD analysis project Ga0335081, IMG submission 206713) | Soil microbial communities from Loxahatchee National Wildlife Refuge, Florida, United States - Lox_Sample_3.5 | ecosystem: Environmental > Terrestrial > Soil > Wetlands | place: USA... | reverse complement strand
TGTGCGCCGACGGCACGGTCTATCATCTCAACATTTCCTGGGCGCTGCCGGTCACCTGGCCGGGCGCGGTCTACAGCCTCGAAGTCGGCATCAACGGCACCCACGGCGTGCTCACCATCGACGACACCCATCGCGACATGGTGCTCGCGGTCTCGGCGCCGCAGGGCGAAGGCTATGCGCCCGATCAAAGCCGCTTGGTCGATTTCCTCGGCTCCTATCCGCCCGGCGACATGGCGCTCGGCGAATTGCGCGGCCCGATGCGCGAGGAAACGGACTCCTGGCTCAACCGGGTCTCGCTCGGGCTATCGACGCAAGCCGCCACCGCCGCGGAAGCGCACAATCGATTGATGCTGACCAAGGCGCTCGATCTCTCGGCCAAGCTCAAGCAGCCGGTGAAGCTGCCGCTCGAACCCGAGCAGGGGCTCGCCGCGGCGTGACCCGAGCCCTCCTCGCCCTCGTTTTCCTTGTGCTCTGTGGGCCGGCCCACGCGCAGGACGATGCCGCGACATTCTTCAAGGGCAAGACCGTCCGCATTGTCGTCGGCTCCGGCGTCGGGTCCGGCTACGACATCACCGCGCGCACCCTGGCGCGGCACATGGGCGCGCACATTCCCGGCAATCCGACCGTCATCGTGCAGAACCAGCCGGGCGCCGGCGGCGCGATCATGACCAATATGCTCTATGCCACCGGGCCGTTCGACGGCACCGCGATCGGCGCGCCGTTCAACGGCACGCCGACCATGCCGCTGCTCTCGCCGCAGAGCGCCCGGTTCGACGCGCGGAAGCTCGTTTATATCGGCAGCACCAATCGCGAGACCCAGGTGATGTATGTCTGGTCCACGGTGCCGGTGCGCACGCTCGACGACGTCAAGAGCACCGAGCTGGTCATGGGCGCGCAGGCGCCCGGCTCGACGCAATACGATTATCCGATGCTGCTCGACCGCCTGTTCGGCTACAAATTCAAGGTCGTCACCGGTTACGAAAGCACCCCGAAGATTCACCTCGCGCTGGAGCGCGGCGAAGTGCAGGGCACCATCGCCAATTGGTCGACGCTCAAGGCGCTCAACGCCAATTGGCTCGCCGACGGCAAGATCCGGCTGCTCGTGCAATGGGGGCTGCAGAAGCTGCCGTCGATCGGCGACGTTCCGTCGATTCTCGACTACGTGAAGGCCGATGCGGACCGCGCCGCGATCAGGCTGATGGTGGCGCGGCTGGAATACGGCCGGCCGTTCTTCGTGCCGCCCGGCGTGCCGGCCGATCGCGTCGCGGTGCTGCGGCGGGCGTTCGACGCCACCGTCAAGGACCCGGCGTTTCTCGGCGAAGCCACCATGGCGCGCATCGACATCGACCCGCTCGGCGGCGAAGAGGTGCAGACCCTGGTCGACGAGGTATCGCAGACGCCGGCCGACGTCGTGACCCGGGTCCGCGACGCGCTGGAAGCCAAATGATCAGCGCATGATCCCGAAAAGTGGAAACCGGTTTTCGGATAAGATCAAGCGCAAACTAAGAATCTAATGCAGCGCGACCAGCAGGATCGCGATCTCGCTGACCTGCTCGACGGCGCCGAGCACGTCGCCGGTCTGGCCGTCGATTTGCACGACCGTGAGCCACGCCATCAGCGCGATGACGACGAGAAGGACGATCAGCGCCGCAATGCCGTGTGCGGGACCGAGCCCGATCGCCAGGATCAAAATGCCGAGCACGCTCGCGGTGATGACGCGCTCGCTCGACGGCTTGCCGGCCGCATAGGCGAGGCCGTCTTTGCGGGCCGGCGGCACCAGCGCCATGAACAGCGGCAAGGTGGCGCGGGCCGCGCCGTGTGCCGCGATCAGTGCCCACAGCGCCAGCGCCGGACTGCCGAAGGTGGCAATGGCGGCGACGCGAAGGAAGATCGACACCGTCAGGGTGCAGACCCCGTAGGTGCCGATCCGGCTGTCGCGCATGATTTCGAGCTTGCGTTCCTGCACGTCGCCGCCGCCGAAGCCGTCGACGGTGTCGGCGAGCCCGTCCTCGTGCAGACAGCCGGTCACCAACAGCGTCGTGGCGACGGCAAGCGCGGCGGCGGGCCAGCCCGCCAATCCGAGCTTGTAGGCGAGCGCATAGACGGCGGCCGCGATCAGGCCGACGACGATGCCGGCCAGCGGAAACGCCCAGGCGGCGCGCGCGAGATCGGCGCCACTCGGCGTTTCGCGCCCCATCGGCAGCCGCGTGAAGAACCGGATGCTCGTTTTGAGATCGTTGCCGCAATCGGCGAGCCATCCGTCGGGTATCGTCATCGGTCGTCCTCTACGCTGCACTGCCGATGATGGCCGCGCCATCCCGGATTTGCTAGACGTTGGCCGCTTCCTCCGGCGCAAAGGCTATCGGCGATGGCGAATTTTACCTCGTTTTCCGCGCTGCGCACCGCCTGTCTCGATCTGCCGGCCGGCCATCTTGCCGCGAGCGCGGCGGTGGCGCAGCGCGAGGCGACCTTGACCAAGCCGCCAGGGAGCCTCGGCCGGCTCGAGGATTTGACCGCGTGGCTCGCGCACTGGCAGGGCCACGTGCCGCCGCGGCTGCAGCGGGTCGATATTCTGGTCTTTGCCGGCAATCACGGCGTCACCCGCCAGGGCGTCTCGGCGTACCCTTCGGAAGTCACCGCGCAGATGGTGGCGAATTTTTCCTCAGGCGGCGCCGCGATCAATCAACTGGCACGTACCGCGGGCGCCGCGCTTCGCGTCATTCCGCTGGCGCTCGACGAACCGACCGCCGACTTCACCGAACAACCGGCGCTCGGCGAGCGGGATTTCCTCGCAGCGGTGACGGCCGGCTACGAGGCGGTGTCGCGGGAGTGCAATCTGATCTGCCTGGGCGAGATGGGCATCGGCAATACCACGGCGGCGGCGGCGATCGCGGCGGCGCTGTTCGGCGGCGGGGCCGAGCGCTGGGCCGGCCGCGGCACCGGCGTCGACGGGGACGGCTTGGCGCGCAAGCGCGCCGTCATCGACCGGGCACTCCATCGTCATGCCGCCGTCCTCGACGATCCGCTCAAAATTGCCGCGGCGCTCGGCGGCCGCGAGCTTGCCGCCATCCTCGGCGCCACGCTAGCGGCGCGGCGGCAGCGTATTCCGGTGCTGCTCGACGGTTTTGTCTGCACCGCCGCCGTCGCGCCGCTCGCCAAGCTGCGTGGCGATATGCTCGCCCATGTGCAGGCCGGTCACGTCTCGGCCGAAGCCGGCCACCGCATGTTGCTCGATGAGCTCGGGCTGTCGCCGCTGGTCGATCTCGACATGCGGCTCGGCGAGGCCTCGGGCGCCGCCGTGGCGCTGCTCGTGCTGCGCGCGGCGCTCGCCTGCCACACCGGCATGGCGACCTTCGCCGAGGCCGGCGTGTCGGATAAGCCGGACGAAGACACTGCGCCTAAGGCTGCGGGCTAAGCCACATCCGTCGCAATGGCGTGAAAGAACGTGCCGGTGACGCGGCCACGCCGGCCGCCGGCGTAGCCGAGCGCACGGCCCTCGCCATCGCGCAATTCGGCAAACGCTTCGTCGTCGCCGGCCGCTGTCAGCGATGCGTAGTGGAATTCATGGCCGCGCACGATCGCGCCTTTGCGGCCCAGGACATTGTCGGCGAGCAGGTGCGCGGTGCGGTAGCCGAGATGCAGCTTGCGTTTGGCGAAGCTGGTGGCGTGGCCGAGCAGCCCGACCATGGCGTGACGGCGGCCGTCGGCGTCTTCGATGCTTTGGCCCAGAACCATGTAGCCGCCGCACTCACCGTGCACCGGCCGCGTCGCGGCGAAGCGCTGGAGGCCATCGCCGAAGCGGCGCGCCACGGCGAGCGCGCCGGCACGGAGCTCGGGGTAGCCGCCGGGAAGCCAGCAGCAATCGGCATGCTCCGGCGGCGCCTCGTCGGCAAGCGGCGAGAACGGCAAAATCTCGGCGCCGGCATTGCGCCAGGCCGCAAGCAGGTGCGGATAGACGAAGCTGAAAGCTCGATCCTGCGCCAGTGCGATGCGCTGACCGGGGGGCGGCACGGCCGCCGCGGCGGACGCGGGCTCCATCGCCAGCGGCGTGGCGCTGGCCGCGATAGCGTCGATATCGAGATGGCGCTCGGCCATGGCGGCAAGCCGGTCGAGCAGCGCCGCGAGATCGGCGTGCTCGGACGCCTGCACCAGGCCGAGATGGCGCTCCAGCAAGGCCAGCGCCGCCTCGCGCGGCACGGCGCCGAGCACCGGTACGCCGAGTGCGGCGATGGCTTCGGCCACCAGCGCGCGATGGCGTTCGCTCGCCACGCGATTCAAGATCACGCCGGCGATGCGCACGTTGGAATCGTGGGCGGCAAAGCCGCGCACGACCGCCGCCGCCGATTGCGCCTGCCGCGCCACGTCGAGCACCAGCACGACGGGCAGGTGGAAATGCGCGGCGAGATCGGCGGTGGCGCCGCGGCGGCCAGCCGCGCCATTGGCGCCGTCGAACAATCCCATGACGCCTTCGATGACGAAAATCTCCGCGCCGGCCGACGCGCGCGTCGCCATGGCGTCGAGCAGGGCGGGCGACATCGCCCAGGAATCGAGATTGACGCTGGGCGATCCGGTCGCCGCGGCGTGGAACGCCGGGTCGATGTAATCCGGTCCAGCCTTGGCGGCGCTCACGGCAACGCCACGCCGCGCGAGCGCCGCCAGGATGGCCAGCGTCACCGTGGTCTTGCCGGCGCCGGAATGCGGCGCAGCGACGATCAGGCCGCGCGCCGTCACGGCGAGTCCTTTGCGGCGGCTGCAGCTTCGCCGAGCAGCAGCGTGCGCCTGTCGACGATGTCGCCGATGACGACAATGGCCGGTGGCTCGATTTTTTGCTCGCGCGCAGCGGCGGCGAGCTTCTCCAAGGTCGCGACCAGCACGCGTTGCTTCGGCGTCGTCGCCGAAGCGATCACCGCCGCGGGCGTCGCTGCCGGCAGGCCTGCCTCAATCAACGCCGCTGCGATCCGTTCCAGATTGTGCATCACCATGTAGAGCACGATCGGCTGGCCGGTGCGCGCGAGCGGCGCCCAGTCGAAGTCCTCCTCGGCGCCGTGGCCGGCAGCGAAGATGACGGCGCGGTTGACGCCGCGCAGCGTCGCCGGGATTGCCGCCGCCGCGAGCGCGCCGAGCCCGGCGGTAACGCCGGGGATGACCCGATAGGGCACGCCGGCGCCGGCGAGCGTCATCGCCTCTTCGCCGCCGCGGCCGAACACGAATGGATCGCCGCCCTTCAGCCGCAGCACGCGGTGGCCGGCGCGCGCCAGGGCGATCAGGCGCTCACTGATGTCGGCCTGGGTCGCCGATGGCTTGCCGCCGCGCTTGCCGGCAAATTCGAGCCGCGCCTGCGGTCCGGCCAGCGCCAGCACCCGCTCGTCGACCAGCGCGTCGTGGACGACCACGTCGGCCTGGGCGAGGCCGGCGAGGGCGTCGAGCGTGAGCAGACCGGGGTCGCCCGGGCCGGCTCCGGCGAGCCAGACATGACCCGGCGCGAAGATCGGAACGCCGGTGCGGCGTGCCATCAGGGCATCCCAAGCAGTCATGACGTGCTCCTTGGCGCGGCGCTGCCGTGGTGACGCGTGCGACGCGCGGGACTAAAGAAAAATCCATGGCCAAGCAGGAACGCCCTCTGCGCCGGGGCTGGACCACCGGCACCTGCGCCGCGGCGGCGGCGAAGGCGGCATTCACGGCGCTCTTGACCGGAGAGTTCCCCGATCCGGTCGCCGTAACGCTGCCGCGCGGCGAGCGGCCAAGTTTCGCGCTCGCCGTGGCGCGCAAGGACGGCGCCGCGGCCACCGCCGGCATCGTCAAGGACGCCGGCGACGATCCCGACGTGACGCACGGTGCGCTCATCTGCGCCACGGTCCGCATCGCCAAAGCCGGCGTGGGGTTGAGCTTTCGCGCCGGCGAGGGCGTCGGCACGGTGACGCGGCCTGGCCTGCCGCTGCCGCCCGGCGAGCCGGCAATCAATCCGGTGCCGCGGCGCATGATCCAACAGGCCATCGCCGAGGTCGCCGCCGCGAATTCCCGCGCGGCCGATGCCGAAGTCGAAATTTCCATTCCCGGCGGCGAAGCGCTGGCGGCGAAGACGCTCAACGGCCGCCTCGGCATTGTCGGCGGCCTGTCGATCCTCGGCACCACCGGAATCGTCGTGCCGTATTCGTGCTCGGCCTGGATCCATTCGATCCATCGCGGCATCGACGTCGCGCGCGCCGCGGGCCTGACGCACATCGCCGGCGCGACCGGCGCCAGCTCCGAGGCCGCCGTGCGGAAGCTTCACGGCCTGCCTGAGATTGCGCTGATCGACATGGGCGACTTCGTCGGCGGCATGCTCAAATATCTGCGCCGGCATCGGATCGCGCGCGTCACCATCGCGGGCGGCGTCGCCAAGATGACCAAGCTCGCGCAGGGCCTCACCGATCTGCATTCCAAGCGTGGTGAAGTCGATTTCGCGACGCTTGCCGGATTCGCCGCTGGAGCCGGTGCTTCGGCGAAACTCTGCGAGCGCATCAAAGCCGCCAACACCGCGGCCGAGGCGTTCGCGCTCGCGCAAGCCGACGGCATCGCGCTCGGCGACGCGGTGGCGCAGGCGGCACACAAGACCGCCGCCGCGGTCGTCGAAGGCTGCGATATCGCCGTCGAAATCGCGGTGTTCGATCGCGAACAAAATCTGGTCGGCCGGGCGCCGTTTGGGTGTTGAATCGCAGTTCACGCGGCGCCTCCCCGGAATCGGCGGCGATAGTCGGCGTCGTAGAGCGCGCTGTCGCGAAAATTTTCTGCCATGAGCGCACGGCCGACGACGATCAGGGCCGTGCGCTCGATCTTGGCCGCGGCGACTTGCGCGGCGATGTCGGCGAGCCTGCCGCGCAGAATGCGCTGCGCCGGCGCGCTCGCCTGCACCACGACGGCGGCCGGGCAATCGGCGCCGTAGAACGGCGTCAGTTCGTCAACGACGGAGTCGATGGCGTGAATGGCAAGATGAATGACCAGGGTCGCGCCGCTCGCGGCAAAGGTGGCGAGCTTCTCGGTTTCGGGCACGCGCGAGGCGCGGCCGGAGACGCGGGTCAGCACCACGCTCTGCGCCACTTCGGGCACGGTCAGCTCGCATTCCAGGGCGGCCGCGGCGGCGGCGAAGGCCGGCACGCCCGGCGTCAGCGTGTAGGGAATGCCGTGCCGCCCGAGCCGACGCAGTTGTTCCGCCAGCGCGCTGTAGATCGAAAGATCGCCGGACTGCAGCCGCGCCACATCGAGCTTCTTCGCATGCGCTTTGACGAACTCGGCTTCGATCTCGTCGAGCGACAGCGGCGCGGTGTCGACGATGCGGGCGCCCGGCGGGCAGGCGTTTAGCAATTCGGGTGGCACGATGGAGCCGGCGTAGAGGCAGACCGGGCAGCGCACAATCAGATCGCGGCCGCGCACGGTGATGAGGTCGGCCGCGCCCGGCCCGGCGCCGATGAAGTGCACGGTCATCGTGCGCCTCCCGGTGCCGCCGAGGCGGCAAGCGCGCAGGTGACGCCGCCGATGACGAGGCGTGGGCCGATGAGCCGCGCCGACGGGCCGGCTGCGGCGAGCGCCGCGGTCTCGGCCACCGACGGCACGCCGGTGAGCGCCAGCACGCGCTCGGAGCGCGTCGCCGTGCGGTCGCTCGCCGCGACGAGGTCCGCGTCCGGCACCAGGACGACGTCGACGCCGAGCTTTTCCGCGGCTGCGGCAATCCCGGCTTCGCGGTTCTTCGCCGCCATCGTCGCGATGCAGTCGAGCGCGTGCGCGGCGACGCCGGCGCGGTCGAGCGCGGCACGGATCGCCGCCTCGATGTCGGGCGCCGGGGCGCCCCGTCTGCAGCCGACGCCGGCGACGATCATGGTTTTGTCCAGATCCATTGCGTGACCGGCATCGCCGCTTGCCAGCCGGTTTTTGTGCCGATCGCGTCGGCCCGCGAAATGGCGATGCGGGTCAATTTGCCGCCGAGCGCGGCGTGCCGCATCAAGAGCAGCGATTCGGTGTTCAGCGTGACCGCGTTGACCACCAGGCGGCCGGCCGGCCGCAGCGCCCGCGCCGCGGCATCGAGAAGGCCGGCATCGCCGGCACCGCCGCCGATGAAAATGGCATCGGGCGTGGGCAATCCAGCGAACGCGTCCGGCGCGGCGCCTGCGACGATCTCAAGTCCCGGCACGCCGAAGGCCGCGGCATTGCGGCGGATGCGCGCCACGCGATCCTCGCGCCGTTCGATGGCGATGGCGCGCAGCGACGGATCGGCCAGCATCCATTCAATGGCGACCGAGCCGGCGCCGGCGCCGATGTCCCAGAGGAGCTCGCCGCGGCGCGGCGCCAGCGACGAAATCGTGATGGCGCGAATCTCGCGCTTGGTGATCTGGCCGTCGTGCTCGAACAGCGCGTCGGCGAGGCCGGGGACGCGCGCCAGAATGCGCGCATCTGGCGCGGCGTCGACCTCGATGGCGACGGTGTTGAGCACGTCGACGGCGCCGAGATCGAAGCCGGCGGCGGTCGCGGTGCGGACGCGCTCGTACGATCCGCCGAGCGCCTCGAGCACGGTGACGCGCGAGCCGCCGAAGCCGGCCTGGGCCAAGAGCTTCGCTAGCGCCGCCGGGCCTTGGCCGTCGGACGTCAAGGCCAGAATGCGCGCGCCCGGCTGCAGGTGCCGGCGCACCAGATCGAGCGAGCGGCCGTGCACGGAGAGGAGCGCAGTCTGTTGCAGCGGCCAGCCGAGCCGCGCCGCCGCCAGGCTGAACGCCGACGGCGCCGGGATCACCACCATCTCGCGCACGTCGATGCGGCGGGCGAGGCTGGTGCCGACGCCGTAATAGAATGGATCGCCCGAGGCCAGCACGCAGACCTGACGGCCGCGATGGGCCGCCACCTCGTCGGCGGCGCCGTCGAACGGGCTCGGCCATGGCCGCGCCGCGCCGCGGATCAGCGCCGCCGCGAGGCCAAGATGGCGCCGGCCGCCGAATACGATGTCGGCTGAGCCGATCAGCCCGCGCGCCACCGGGCTCAAACCCTCGACGCCGTCCTCGCCGATGCCGACGATGGACAGCCAGCGCGGCGATGCGGCAGTGTCGGGCTCGACCGGCTTCGGCCACGGCGTCTTAGCAACTGACATGGCTCGCATCCTCATTCTCGGCGGCACGGCGGAAGCGCGGCAATTGGCCGGCCGCCTTGCCGGCCGCGCCGATCTCGATGTCACCTTGTCGCTCGCTGGCCGCACCGCGGCGCCCGCCAAGCAGCCGGTGCCGGTGCGCGTCGGCGGCTTCGGCGGCGCCAAGGGGCTCGCCGATTATCTCCTGCGCGAGCGCATCGACGCGCTGATCGACGCGACGCATCCCTACGCCGCCGTCATCTCGGCCAACGCCGTTGCTGCCGCCCGACAGAGCCGTGTGCCGTCGGTCGCGCTGCACCGGCCGCCATGGGTTGCGGTCGCCGGCGATCGCTGGATCGAGGTGGGCGACGTCGGCGAGGCGGTTCGCGCGCTCGGACAAACGCCGCGCCGGGTCTTTGTCGCGCTCGGCCGTAACGAGCTCACGCCGTTCTGCGACGCGCCACAGCACCATTATCTGATCCGCAGCGTCGATCCGGTCGAACCGCGGTTGCCGCTGCCGCATGTGCGCTACGTTACGGGCCGCGGCCCATTCAGCGAAGAGGACGACCGCGCGCTGCTGGTCGAGCATCGCATCGATGGAGTGGTTGCCAAGAAGAGCGGCGGCTCCGCGACCTATGGCAAGATCGCCGCGGCGCGGGCGCTCGGCATCGACGTCGTCATGGTACGCCGGCCGCCGGCGCCCGACGGGCCTGCGGTCGAAACCGTCGAAGAGGTGATCGCCTGGCTCGATCATGCGCTCACCTCGGCAACGGCGCGCGGCGTGTAGACCAGCGGTTCACGTCCCGGGCGCACGACCACGCGCGTCTCGCGCGAGCCGACGATCACCAGCGTCGCCATGTCGGCGCTCGCTGTTTCGGCGGCATCCAGCGTTACCATTTTAATTTGCTCGTCCGTCCGGCCGACGGCGCGCCCGAACACGAGCGGTGTCGTCGTGGGCAAATGCCGGCGCAGGCGCTCGATGGCGCGGCCGAATTGCCACGGCCGCGCCCGCGATACCGGATTGTAGAGCGCGATGACAAAGCCGGCGTTCGCCGCGGCGTCGAGCCGCTGCTCGATCAACTCCCAGGGTTTCAGATTATCGGACAGCGACAGCGCGCAGAAATCATGGCCGAGCGGGGCGCCGATCCGTGCCGCCACCGCGAGCATCGCGGTGATGCCAGGCACAAACTCGACATCGAGCGTTCGCCATTCCTCGGGGCCGGTATCGATGGCTTCGCACACGGCGGCCGCCATGGCGAAAACACCCGGGTCGCCGCCGGAGACGACAGCCACATTGTGGCCGCGGACGGCGTGACGGATGGCGGCGGCGGCGCGCAGACCTTCTTCGCGATTTTCGGATGGGTAGTGGATTTGATGGGATCGGATCGGAATACGATCGAGATACGGCCGATATCCATAAATGGCTTCGGCAGCGTGCAGCGCGTCGCTGGCGTCTTCGGTCAAATAACGCTGATCGCCGGGCCCCAAGCCGATGACCGATAAAGTCCCCGTCATTTTTCGCCTCCCGGCCGCTGCTCCCAGCCCGGCACCAGCACCACGGCGAAATACGGCGCGTCGTCGTCGGCCTTTGCGGCAAGCGGAATCATCTTGGCGTCCGCCATGGTGCCGCGCTCGACATAGAGCGCGCGCGGCAGGCGGCCGGAGCGGTCGAGCGCACGGCGCAGCTTCGGCAGATGGCGGCCGACCTTCATCACCACCGCGGCGTCGGCGTCGGCGAGCCGGCGCGCGAGCTCGCCTTCCGGCAGCGTCGCCGGCAGCACGGTGAAAACGTCGTCGCCCTGAGCAATCGGCATGCCGGCCGCCGACCAGCAGCCCGACATGCCGGTGACGCCGGCGACGATCTCGGCGGCAAAGCGCGGCGCCAGCCGCGTATGCAGATGCATGTAGGAGCCGTAGAACAGCGGATCGCCCTCGCAGATCACGGCGACGACGCGGCCGGCTTCGAGATGCGCGGCGATCGTTTCGGCGGCTGCGTCGTAGAACGCGCCGAGGGCGTCGCGATAGCCGGCGCTGTGCCGCGGCAGTTCGGTGGTGACGGGATAGTGGAGCGGCAGCTCGATGACGCCGGGGCGCAGGTGCTGCGCCACGATGGCGCGAGAATGGCTGGCGTTGCCGGCTTTGGCGAAATGCACGATGACGTCGGCCGCGCCGAGCGCACGCATGGCTTTCAGCGTCATCAATTCCGGGTCGCCCGGACCGACGCCGACGCCCAAGAGTTTTCCCGCGCTCATAATCCGGCCCTCGCCAATGCGTTAACGGCGGCGGCGGTGATGGCGCTGCCGCCCATGCGCCCGCGCACGATGATGAACGGCACGCCGCGCGGATCGGCGGCGAGCGCATCCTTCGACTCGGCGGCGCCGACGAAGCCGACCGGAATGCCGAGGATGGCTGCCGGCTTCGGCGCGCCTTCGTCGAGCATGTCGAGCAGACGAAACAGCGCCGTCGGCGCATTGCCGATGGCGACCACGGCGCCGGCGAGCAGATCGCCCCACAGATCGAGCGCCGCCGCCGAGCGGGTCGTGCCGGTTTTGACCGCGATCGCGGGCGTGCGCGGATCGTTGAGGGTGCAGATCACGGCGTTGTTCGCCGGCAGCCGCGCTCGGGTGATGCCGTGCGCCACCATCTCGGCGTCGCAGAAAATCGGCGCGCCGGCGGCGAGCGCGCGGCGCGCCGCCGTGACGACGTCGCCGCCGAACACGATGTGCGGCGCTACGTCCACCTGGCCGCAGGCATGGATCATGCGCACCGCGACGTTCGTCTCTTCGGCGGAGAATCGCGACAGATCGGCCTCGGCGCGAATGATGGCGAACGACCGCTCATAGATCGCGGCGCCGTCACGCAAATAAGCGGCGCGCTCAGACATGACGGGCCTCGTTTTTACGATCGCGCGCGAAAGCCGCGATCGCGGCTGGCAGTTCGTCGGCGGCGACGATCTTGAACAGCGCGCCGTGCGTGGTGCCATCGGCGACAAGCGCGCATCCTGAAGGCGTGCCGACGACGGTCAGCGCCGCGGGCGCCGGATGGGCGCAGCCCTTGGCGCAGCCGGAGATGTGGATTTTGAGTGCGCCGTCACCATGGGGCGCGATGGCGTCGGCAATCTGCGGCGCCATCGCACGTGCGGCGATCGCCGCCGCGGCGCAGACCGGCGCGCCGGCGCAGGCAATGACTTGCCGGCGTGGATCGTTGCCGCGCACGATGAAGCCGAGCGCTTCGGCGGCGCCGACGAAAGACGGCAAGGATTCCGGCGCAAGGCCGAGGATCAGCAACGCTCGGCCCGGCGCTGTGCGCAGGCCGGCGGCGCCGGCCGCTGCGGCGGCTTCGGCAAGTCGTTGCAACGAAGCCGCATCGGCGTGGCCGAAAGCGAGGCCGAGTCCGTACGCCACCGATCCATCCCGCAACCGATGGGCACCGATCGGATCGCGCGATGGGCGCGGCGAATGTTTTGCGCTCCGATCGACGAAGAGATCGGCGATGGCGGCGTGGAACGCGGCCGTGCCATGTTTCACCACCACGTCGCGGGCGCGCGCATCGCGGCCATGCTGGGACAGAACCTCGAGCAACCGCACGATGGCTGCGGCGACGTCAGGCGGAGCAATCGCGCCCAATGCGAATGAGCTGGCGCTGCCGCCAAGGCTTACACCGACGACAATTTCGGCGTCGAACACTTCCGCACGCAGGCATGCATCGGCGACAAGATGATCGAGGCCGAGCGCGCCGCCGCCATCGATGGTCACCGAGACTTTGGCTGACAGCCGTTGCGCCAGCGCGCTGCGCGCGAGCGCATGACGAACCTCGGCGGCGAGCGCGCCGGCATCGATCAGCTCATCCGGGGCGAGCCCGGCGAGCGGATTGCTCAGCACCGGAATGCCGTCTGCGGCGGCGATGCCGAGAGCGGCAATGGCGGCGGCAAAGCGCGGCGCCGATGCCGCGCTCAGGCCGCGAATTTGCACGCTGCCGCGGGACGTGATCTCGACGGTGCCGTTGCCGTGGCGCCGCGCCGCTGCACCCAGTTCGATGAAATTTTCGAGCGTGATCGTGCCGACCGGCAGCAGCCGGACCAGAAGTCCGTCGCCGGTCGGCATCGGCGCGGACAATCCGGGACAAGTGCCGCGGCGGCGCGGCATGGCGAGCGCGGGTGCGGTCATGGCGCGCCCTCCGCACGCAGCGCCGCGAGACCGGCGTCGATATCGTTGCGCCGCGGATGCCAAAAGCCGCGCCGCCGCGCCGCGTCAAGCCCTTCGGCCATCGCCGCGGCGGCTCGCGGATTTTCGCGCAGCAGGAACGTCCGCACGTCGGCGTCGGCGACGTAGGCGTCGTGAATAAGATCGAACAATTCGCTCGGCACCGCGTCGGTCGTTTCCGCGAAGGCCACCAGGCGATCGACGGTTTCCAACAGCTCGGCGGCGCCGCGCGGGCCGTGACGCATCTGGCCGGCGATGAAACGCGGATCGATCGCCCGCGCCCGCACGATGCGCGCCAGCGCCGCCGACAGCGCCCGCGCCCGCGGCCGTTGCGGATCGGTGACGTCGAGCATCACCAGGTCGGCGGCGCAGCCGAGCATTTTTGCCGCCGCGGCAAAGCCGCCGACGAAGGCGACATCCTCGCCGCCTTCGAGCAGATCGCGGCCGGGATCGTCGCTGACATGCACCAGAGCATCGGCGCCGGCGACGCGCAGTGCGAATGCGCCGGGCGCGGCGTTGGCCTCGCCATCGGCGCCGCCATAGCTGTGCGATGCGGCGGCGAGATAAGCCCCGCCGATGGCTTCGGAGCTTGCGTCGCGGCCGAGCAAGTCTTCGACGCCGGAGCCGTAGGCGCCGGGCGCGGTGCCGAAGATGCGAGTAAGCCGCGGCGCGCTCGTGCCATTGCCGCCGCGCCGCGCCGCGGCCAGCGGATTGTCGTCGCCGTCCTCGTCGCGCGCGGCGACCGCCTGGACGGCGGCGTCGATCAGTGCGATCTGCGCCGGGAACAGATCGCGGAACAGCCCGGAAATGCGCCAGGTGACGTCGACGCGCGGGCGTCCCACGGCCGCCGTTGGCAGCACTTCGACGCCGGTGACGCGGCCGCTGGCCGGCTCCCAGATCGGCCGGCAGCCCATGAGCGCGAAACCTTGGGCGATCTCCTCGCCGCCGGTGCGCAGCGTCGCGCTGCCCCAAAGGTCGATGACCACCGTGCGCAGCATTTCGCCGTGGCTCTGCAGATGGGCGCGCACGACCTCGTCGGCGGCGCGCCGGCCGAGCTCCATCGCCGTCGGCGTCGGCAAGGTGCGTGGATCGGCGGTGAAAAGGTTGCGCCCGGTCGGCAGCACGTCGCGTCGGCCGCGGGTCGGCGAGCCGGCGGGACCCGGCGCGACACGGCGGCCGTCGAGCGCCGCGAGCAGTGCGGCGCGCTCGGCGGCGGCGCTTTCGCGCCATGCCACTTCGCCAGCATCGGCCGGCGGGCGGCCGTAAACGTGCAGGCCGTCCTTGACGGCGAGGTCCTTGAGATCGCACAGCCAGGCGTCGATGCGGCGCAGCGCCTCGTCGGGCGCAAACGCGCCGTCGACGCCGGCCTCGCGCGCCAAGCCGGTGCGCTGTGCGGTCTCCACGATCAGCGTCGCGAGCCGCTCGCGCCGCCGGCGGTCGAGGCCTTCGGCCTGGGCATATTCGTCGACCAGGCGCTCCAGCTCGCGGGCATCGCCGGACAGGCCGCCGGCGACGAGTGGCGGCGGCAGATGGCCGATGGTCAGCGCGGCGATGCGGCGCTTGGCCTGCGCCGCCTCGCCCGGATTGCTGACGATAAACGGATAGACCACCGGCAGCGGCCCGGTGACGATTTCCGGAAAACATTCCGCCGTGAGCGCGGTCGCCTTGCCGGGCAGCCATTCCAGCGTGCCGTGGGCGCCCAGGTGAACGAGTGCATCGGCTTTGGCAACGTGCTGGAGCCACAGGCCGAACGCGACCAGCGCATGGCGCGGCGGCAGGGACGGATCGTGATAGTCGGCGCGGCGCTGCGCCGCGCGGCCGCGATCGGGCGGCAGCGCCACCAAAACCTTGCCGAAGCTTGCAGCGCGGAAATGGAACGCGCCGTCGCGCACATCGGGATCGTCGGCGGGCTGGCCCCAAGCTTCCCGCAGACGTATGGCCGCAGCGTCCGGCAAGCGCGCGAGCAAGCGTTCGTATTGTTCGATCGTGAGCGTCGCGCCGCTGTCGCCGCGCGCTAATGCGTCGAGCAAGTGGCGCGATGATTTGGGTGCATCGCCGATGCCGTAGCCGGCGTCCGCCAGATCGTCGACCGCGGCCAGCACGCTCGCCGGCACGTCGAGGCCGACGGCATATCCGGTCCGCCCGGGCGCGCCCGGATAATCCGGCATCAGGATAGCGATGCGCCGTTCGCAGCGCGGCAGCGTCTGCAAGCGGATCAGCGCAGCGATGCGGTCGGCGACCATGGCGACGCGATCCGGCTCGGGCCGGCTCGCCAGGGCAGTGAAGCCAAGGCCCTCCTGCGGCGGCAGCGGATCCTTGAAGGCGATGGCGCCGGCAAGCACGCGGCCGTCGAGCTCGGGCAGCACCACGTGCATGGCGAGATCGGCGGCGCCGAGCCCGCGCGGACTGTCACGCCACGCGGCACGCCTCGTGGTGGCGCTGATGACCTGGAGCACCGGCACGCCGGCCCGGTCGAGCGGCGTCGGCGCGCCGGCATTGCCGCCGGCGGCAAAGGCCGTCGTGGTGACGATCGCCGCGGGATCAAGCCGCGCCAAGGCAGCGTCGAGGAACGTTGCCGCTTCGTGGTCCTTCAAGCTGGCGACGAACAGCGGCGCTGGCACCAAGCCGCGCGCCGCGAGCGCGTCGAACAGTGCGTCAACCGGAGCGGTGTCGGCGGCAAGCAGCAGCGCGCGATAAAAGATGATGGGCACGACGGGTTTGCCGGCGGCGATCGTCGCGGCAAGCCGGTCGACGTCGACAGCGCCTTCGCCCGGCAGATAGGCGGAAAGCCGCGGCAGCGGTTTCGGCGCCCGCAGTTCGAGATTGCGTCCGGCGTGGTGGGCCAAGTAGCGCAGCAGCGCCCGCAGATTGTCGCGGCCGCCCTCGCGGAAAAACCGGAGCAGCGTCGCGAGCTCTTCGGCCGGCAGCGTGGACGCGGCCGCAAGGCGAATGTCGTCGCGATCCTCGCCGGGCAGCACCGCAAGCGCGATGCCGCGCTCGCGCGCCAAGGCGGATAGCCGTTCGATGCCGTATTTCCACCAATCGAGGCCGCCGAGAAGCCGTATCACGATGACCTTGGCGTGGACGGCGACGCGGTCGATCCACAGGTCGACCGACATCGGATGCCGCAAGTCGCGCAAATGCGCGAGCCGCACACTCGGCAGTGCAGCGCGCTCGGCTTCCCAGGCCGCGGCAAGGCCGGCGAGGTCAGAGTCGGCGAACGACAGCACCGCGATGTCGCCGGGCGTTTGGCCGAGATCGACCGCTTCGACGATGTCGTCGAGATTTGTCGCGCTCGTGGTCAACAGATGCATCGCTCGATCCAGACTTAGCCTGCCAGCGCCCGCGTCACCGCGGCGCGGTCGAGTCCTTTCAGTCCGATCACGACCAGCCGGCTCTCGCGCGGCTCAGCCGCCGCCCACGGCCGGTCGTATTGGTGGGTCACGCGCGAACCGACCGCCTGCACCAGCAGCCGCAGCGGCTTGTTGGTGACCGCGGCAAAACCCTTGACCCGCAACACGTCGAATTTTTCCGCAAGCGCGGCGACGCGTGCGGCGAGTTCGGCCGGATCGGCAATCTCGCCGACCGGCACGACGAAGCTGTCGAAATCGTCATGATCGTGGTCGGGCTCGTCGTCGTGCCGGGTGCGGCGGTTGGCGATGTCGTCCTCGGTGCCGACGCCGAGGCCGAGCAGCAGGCCCGCATCCACCTTGCCGTCGCTGACGGTGACCACCTTGACGCTGCGCGGCAGGGCGTCGGCGATCGCGGCCAGCGCCCTGTCGGCGCCGGCCGGGTCGAGCAAGTCGCGCTTGTTGAGCACGACGAGATCGGCGCAGGCGATCTGGTCCTCGAACACTTCCTCGATCGGATCGTCGTGGTCGAGCGCGGTATCGGCAGCGCGCTGCTGCTTCAGCGCGTCGAGATCGTGCGCGACCCGGCCGTCGGCCAGCGCCGCGCCGTCGACCACCACCACGACGCTGTCGACGGTGACGCGGCTCTTGATCGCCGGCCAGTGGAACGCCTGCACCAGCGGCTTCGGCAGCGCGAGGCCCGAGGTCTCGATCACAATGTGCTCGACGCCGTCCTTGGCGAGGATCGCGTCGAGCGCCGGCACGAACTCGTCGGCCACCGTGCAGCACAGGCAGCCATTGGCGAGCTCGACGATGTTGTCCTCGGGGCAAGCGGCATTGCAGCAGCCCTTGAGGATCTCGCCGTCGATGCCGACATCGCCGAATTCGTTGACGATGACGGCGAGGCGGCGGCCCGCCGCATTGCCGAGCACGTGGCGGATCAGCGTGGTTTTGCCGGCGCCGAGAAAGCCGGTGACGATGGTGCAGGGGACGCGTGCGAGCGAGCCGGTCATTCGTCCATTCCTTCGAAACCGATGGGGGGAACGCGGGCGATCAGGCCGCGCTTGAGGATGTCGGGCCGGCCGCGCCACGGCAGAATGCCGTCGGCGGCGCCGGCCAGAAGCCGGGCGCCCGCGATCAGCGCCTCGGCGCATGACGCATCGAGGCCACCGAATACGTAGGTCCACGAGCCATTGCAGCGCATGGCCGCGCTCGGGCCACGCGTGCAATTGGCGAGGCAGCGCAGCCGGCGGACGCTGACCTCGGTGCCGTCGGCGGCGCGTTCGGTCGCTGCGGCGAGGAGCGCACCGGGGCGCGGCTCGGCGTCCGGCTCGCCGGCGCGCTTGCAGGTGGTGCAGACGTAAATGGTCGGAGCCGCGGTCATCAGGCGCGCTCCACCAGCGGCTGGTCGAGACGCTGCCAGCGAAACAGCAAATAGGAGATCGCCCAGCTCAGGAGGAAAATGCCGACGACCAGATAGCCGAAGCCGGCAAGCCCATCGTTGAGCGAACCGATCAGATCCCAGAAGCGGCCTTCCAGGCCGAACTTTCCGCCGATCAGGCCGAGCGCCTCGATGCCGCCGATCAGCAGCGCGACGACCACCGAAATGGCGGTGATGGTCAGATTGTACCAAATCTTGCGCAGCGGATTGAGGAACGCCCAGCCGTAGGCGCCGACCATCAGCACGCTGTCGGTGGTGTCGACCAGCGTCATGCCGGCGGTGAACAGCGCCGGGAAGATCATGATGGTGCCGCCGCTCATGCCGCCGGAGGCCTGGCTCGCGGCCACCGCAAACAGGCTGATCTCGGTCGCGGTATCGAAGCCGAGCCCGAACAAAAAACCGACGGGGAACATCTGCCAGCTGTGCGACACCATGCGGAACAGCGGCCGGAACAGGCGTGACAGCAGCCCGCGGCCGGACAGCAGCAGATTGAGCTCCTGCTCTTCGATCGGCTCGCCGCGGCGCGCCCGCACAAAGCTCCGCCACACCCCGCGCAGGATCACGAGATTGATGGCGGCGATGGCGAGCAGGAAGAACGCCGAAGCGCCGGTGCCGACGATGCTGCCGATCTCCTTGAAGGCGGCAAAGCGGCCCTGCAGCGCGAAGGCTGCCGCGGCGATCCCCGCGACCGCAAGCGCAATCGAGACCGAATGGCCGAGCGAGAAGAACAAGCCGACCGCGTGCGGCCGCTTGCCGTCCTGCATCAGCTTGCGCACCACGTTGTCGATGGTGGCGATGTGGTCGGCGTCGACGGCGTGGCGCAGCCCGAGCACATAGGCGAGGAAGGCGGTGCCGAGCAGCGTCGGCCGGTCGGCGAGCGCGATGAGCGCCCAGGCCCAGACCACGATGTTGCCGGTCAGCAGAACGAGGTAGAGCGCGGCGATCTTGCCGCGCTGATCGGTCGAGCGGTCATCGACCGCGGATTTGAGGAAACTGAGCACCGAACGTCCTCGCATGACCTGGCGCAAGCCGCTGGGTGCGGCCTGCACCTGACGCCGGCGCGAGCGAGGACCAAAAGACGAAAAGCCGTCTTTCAGATCATCCACCGATGCACCCCGACCGGTGTTTGTCGCGTCGACACGGCTGACGGCAGGTCTCCTGGCTCGCGGATCGGCGCCTCGCCCAGCCTTCCCGGCATGCACCAGTGGCTTATCCGGACGAGACTTCCCGCTCACAGTTGCGGGGGCAGCTGCGGACTTGGCCGGCGCGCGC
>Ga0335081_10005935_pt1 | contig 19354 bp, 20 predicted proteins | sample Lox_Sample_35_FD_206713 | JGI IMG/M metagenome (GOLD analysis project Ga0335081, IMG submission 206713) | Soil microbial communities from Loxahatchee National Wildlife Refuge, Florida, United States - Lox_Sample_3.5 | ecosystem: Environmental > Terrestrial > Soil > Wetlands | place: USA... | reverse complement strand
GAAGTCGGATTCGTTGTGGGCGTAATCGCGCCGATGACGCCGAACGGAGCAGGCTCGGTCAGCATCAGGCCGTCGTCGCCGGTGACAGCATTCGACAACAGGTCTTCGGTGCCGGGCGTCTTCTCGGTGACGAGTTGGTTCTTGAGAACCTTGTCCTCGAAGCGTCCGAGGCCGGTTTCTTCCCACGCCATGCGGGCCAGCGCTTCACCGTGTTGACGCATCGATTGGCGAACCGAAGCGATGATTTCGTTACGCTTCTTCAGGCCCATCTGGTCGTACTGACAGAAGGCGACGCTGGCGGCTTTGACAGCCTCCTCAATCGTGCTGAAGATGCCGATTTCGCCGGTCGTCGAGGGGATGTTTGCGGATTTGCTGCCGGGGACGGCGGCCGCTGCACCGCCGCGGCCGGTGAGGTCGGCGACGATGCGTTGGGCGATAAGGTCAACTTCCTGTTCAGTGAGATTGGCCATGGCGCATCAATCCTTTCGGTATTTCTCGGTGCCGCCGATTTCCCAAGTATCGACGATGGCCATGATGACCGCATCGCACGGGCGATCCTTGGTCGCGAGAGTCTGGCGCGCCGAGCTGCCCGAAGCGATCAGGACAAGTTCGCCGGGCCCGACGCCCACGGCGTCCACGGCTACGACTTGTCCACTGGTTTCTTTGCCTTCGCTGTCCACGAACTTGACCAGCATGAATTTCAGGCCATCCATGCTGGGTTCCTTGCGCGTGGCGACGACGGTGCCGACAACTTTGCCAAGATTCATAGTCGTGGTGACTGGTGACTAGTGAGCGGTGACTGGATAAAACCAGATCACCGACCACCGATCTCCGATCTCCTGCTTTACTTCTTGGCAGCTTTGGCGCCGCGGCCCAACGGAACGACATCGTCCACATTCTGGTGCGGACGCGCGATGACGTGGACCGCCACGACTTCGCCGACACGGCTCGCAGCGGTGCGTCCGGCGTCGGTGGCAGCCTTCACTGCCGCCACGTCGCCACGAATGACCGCGGTCGTGTACCCGCCGCCGGTTTTCTCGTAGCTGACAAGTTCAACCTTGGCGGCTTTGACCATTGCGTCTGCGCCTTCCACCATCGCGGCGAAAGACCGTGTTTCCAACAAGCCTAATGCATCTGCCATGACTCTGTCTCCTTATCCTTTGTTAAATCTGTCTTTCTGTAGCGGCGCTCTGTGAGCGCCGTTGGTTTCGGCGGTCGCAGACCGCCGCTACAATTCTAGCTTCCTCCGCTGCTTTTCATTTCGCGGCCGGTGACACTGTTGATCGCCTGCTCCGCAGCCCGGGAAGCGACATCGATGTCCTTCTCATCCCCGCCGAGGTAAATACGACCGAAACTGCCAAACGCCCGGATCTCGAGGATGTTGATGTTCGCAGCTTTCTCCGCCTCGTTTGCGGCAAACGCAGCGTAGGCGGCCGGTGCCACTTCCATCGTGAACAACGAATGGCCCGGCAGGATCATGTTGCCGTGGCGCGTGCGGTTGATAAGCATCGTATGGTAATCGTCGATGCGCCGGATGACCTTGCTGCTGAAAATCTGCGGCTTGTAACGGCTTTCCTCCTTGAGATCGAGCGCGCTGAGGATCGCCGCGCCGGCCTGTCGGACATCGCCCTGCGACTCCGAATGGATCTCCAACATCCCGTACAAGCGTTCGATGATCTGCATGCCGGGCGTGACCTTCGTGGATTTCAGTGCCACATCGGTAACGGTATTGATTTCCATGCCCGGCGAAATCTCGACGAACAGCGAGGCTTGACCCGCGATGGGCAGAAAACCTTGTGACACTGTGGCGAAAAACGACGCCACCTGCGGCTGCAAACTATCGAGAAAAATGTACGAGCGTAAATCGGCCATGTTCAGTTCCTTTCCATCCTAGTATTTCGCTCCTGGGCCCGAAACAGCTTCGCCTCGGAATTCCTTGAGAATCTTGATGCCGCTGCTGGTGCCGATGCGGGTCGCGCCGGCGGCCACCATCTTCATCAGGTCGGCCAGCGAGCGCACGCCGCCGGAAGCTTTCACGCCGAGGCCTTTGTCGCGGACGATGCGGCTCATCAAGGACACGTCTTCAACTGTCGCGCCGCCGGTGCTGAATCCGGTTGAGGTTTTTACGAAATCCGCATGGGCTTTGACGGACAGTTCGCAAGCACGGGCTTTCTCTTCGTTGGTCAGCAGGGAAGTTTCCAGAATCACTTTGCACTTGGCGCTGCCATCGCGGCAGGCTTCAACGACGCCGCGGATGTCGCGAAGCACCAGTTCGTCGTCGCCGCTCTTGAGCGCGCCGACGTTGATAACCATGTCAATTTCCTTCGCGCCCTGACGGATCGCGGCGCGCGCTTCCATCGCTTTCGTCTCGGGCGGCTGAGCGCCCAGCGGGAAGCCGACGACGCAGCAAACCTTGACGCCCGAGCCTTCGAGCAATTGCCGGGCGAGCGAGACCCAGGTTGGATTGACGCATACGGAATAAAACTTGTACTGGCGCGCCTCGCGACAAAGCTGTTCGATGTCGCTGCGCGTCGTATCGGGACGCAACACCGTGTGATCAATGAGCTGTGCGATGTCGAGTTTGGGTTTCGGCGTCGATGCAGCAATGGGCGGATTGCCTTGCGCGGCGAGCAGTTCCTGCACGCGCTGGGCGATGCGTTCGAGGTCGGATTGCGAAGTACTCATGCGCGGATTCCCCGCAACGCCAAGTAATGTCGCTTGGTGCGCTCCGACTTCGATTGGCCCGTCCTGAATTGCATTGATTAGTTGTACCCGTTTTCGGTGTCGTTCTTCAACACATTCCCCGGCGAGGAACGTTTCCACAATCTGTTTCGCGGTTTCGAGATCGGTTTGTCCAGAGCCAAGCGTCAAAACGTTCGCGTCGTTGTGTTCCCGCGAATTCTTCGCGAGGGCGACGTTGTAACATGCGGCAGCCCGGACGCCTTTGACTTTGTTCGCCGCCATGGCCGATCCGATACCGGCACCGTCGATCATGATACCGAAATCGCACGTTCCGCCCGCCACCATTCGCGCTACGGTGTACGCAATCCGCGGATAATCGACCGCTTCCTTGCTGTGGGTGCCGCAGTCCTGCACGAAATAGCCGCGCCCCTGTAAATAACCGAGAAGCTGATTCTTCAGTTCGAAGCCGCCATGGTCCGAACCGATGGCAATCTTAAGGTTTTTCCCCATCGAGATGCCCACCGTTTTTTCATATCCACCCGCCAAAATCAAGATATGAGTTGCGCAGCGTTGAATGTTTTAAGACACACCGCTATATGGCCGACCACGGCGTAATGCGGCCTCAAGGGCTTGTAGGTCTTTCGGCAGCGCAGCAGTCCAAGTCATCCGCGTGCCGGGTTTGTCGGGATGCTCCAGAGTCAACACCTCGGCGTGCAGGGCTTGACGCGGGAAATCAATGCGCGGCGGTTTTGGCGCGTCACCGTGATATCTCGGGTGATACGTGCGATCACCCAACAATGGCAAACCGGCGTAAGCAGCTTGGGCGCGAATCTGATGTTTACGTCCGGTCTCCAACCGAAGCCGCAGCTTTGTTACGACCAACTTGGTACCGGGCACCCCAAACTCTGCAATCACTTCGTAATGGGTAATCGCTTCGGCAACTTCGGCTGTGGTCGTCTTGGCTTCGGCAGCGGAAACGACAAATTGACGGAGTTCGTCTTCGCTGGATTTCAGCCAGTTCCGCCAAGTGCCCTTTGACTGTGCGGGGCGGCTTTCGACGTAGGCGACGTATTGCCTTTGCATCGTGTGCACCTTCAATTGGTCAATGAGCCGCTGCCGCGCCTCCGGGTTCATCGCCATGCAAAACACACCACTGGTGTATTGGTCGAGTCGATGCACCGGTAGCGGTTCCAACCGACGATATGCCGGTGGCAAAGAACGCCCCGCAACACCGCGGTCACGAGCGCGGAGTTTGCCTGCCAAGAAATCGGCGAGAATGCTGAGCGCAGACAGATCGTCTGGTTCCGCCGAAACGGAGAGCAGGCCCGGACCTTTGTTGACGATGGCGAGCGCCGCGTCGAGGTAGAGCAGGTTGACCCGTGGATGAATTTGCCATCCGTTCGGCCCGCAATCCAACGCCGTGGCGTGTCGGTCGAGCAATTCAATGGTGGCTGGTGAACCTGAGATCGGTTGATTGGGTTTGCGGATGATGACGCCTTCAACACTTACACGTCCAGCGGCGATCCACTGTTTGGCCCGCTTCTTGGGCGTGTCGGGATGTTTCTCCAACAGCCATTCCAACAACGGGCGAGTCGTTTTGTTCATGGAATCTTCCGTCGTCATGCTTCTCGGTTGAAACTACGCGGCCATGGCGCCGCCGGCAATCCAGCCGGTGGTCCAGGCGGATTGGAAATTGAAGCCGCCGGTAACGCCATCAATGTCGAGCAGTTCGCCAGCGAAATAGAGGCCGGGGCAGAGTCGGCTTTGCATGGTCCGGAAATTCACCTCGCTCAACCGCACGCCACCGCAGGTGACAAACTCCTCCTTGTTCAGGCTCTTCCCGGTCACCTGGAACTCCGTGCCGATCAAATGCTGGAGGAGAGTGTGTTGGGCCGAGCGCGTGATCGCGGCCCAACGCGTGTCCCGCCGCACACCCGCAGCGATGACCAACTGTTCCCACAACCGGGCCGGCAACGGCGGGATCGGCGTATTCACCACCAGCCGCGCGGGTTGCTGACTGCGACGCCACTGAAGTTCCGTCGCAATCTCTTCCTGACCAAGTTTTGGCAGCCAAGACAGACGCAACGGAAATTTGTAGTCACGCTCGTGCAATTCCCGCGCACCCCACGCGGAGAGACGCAGAATTACCGGGCCGCTCAAACCCGTGTGCGTGACAAGCAACGCGCCTCGTTTCTGCAACTTTGTGCCTGGCACCGATGCGTCCACCGATTCGACCGAAACCCCAGCCAGTTCGTGCAGCCATGGTGTTTCCAAATGAAACGTGAATAATGATGGCACGGGCGGCTCCAACGTATGTCCAAGTGAAACCGCCAAGTCTCCCGCGACAGCCGTGCGGCAGCCACCGGTGGCCAACAACAGCCGGTCACAGGACAACGTCTCGTCATCGGAAAGCGTCAAATCGAAGCCCGTTCTTCTGTCCAGATTAGTTGTAGGCCGACTCTGCGAGTCGGCGAGTTCTTGATTCGGTCCACCGCTTCGCAGAAGCGGCCTACAATATGCAACGATGGATTCGACTCCGCATTTCGTCCGCAATTTCACGCCGGCTGTTTTGGCCGCGCCAACGAGGCAATCAATGATTGTCTGAGAGGTGTTGCTCAGCGGGAACATTCGTCCATCGCATTCCGCGTTGAGTTTGACGCCCCGGCGTTTGAACCAGTCAACGGTTTCCTTGGCCCCGAATCGTTGAAACGGACCGATCAACTCCTGTTCGCCACGGGGAAATCTCGTGGTAAAGTCTCGCGGGTCGAAACAGGCATGCGTGACGTTGCAGCGTCCACCGCCAGAGATTCTCACTTTGGAAAGAAACTCCGGTCCCCTTTCCAGAATGATAACTTCGGCGCCCGGCAACGCTTCGGCGCAAGTAATTGCTGCGAAGAATCCCGCCGCGCCGCCGCCCACCACAATGATCTTTCGTGAAGACATGCGAGTGGGAACTATAAGCGGGAAATCCGAAGCACGAAACTCGAAACAACGACGGCAAATTCAATCCAGAGTCTATCCCGCGCCGTTGTAGCCGCGGCGCTCCGTCGCCGGGTCTGCCTGAAGCGCGCGGTTTTCAGCCGCACGCCGACAGAGCGGCGTGGCTACACCAACACCTTCCGCTTGGCCGGATCGGCGTGTTCACGATACAACACCGCCACGTGGCCGATAATCCAGACCAACTCGCTGCGTGACCGGGCTGCGATATCGGCAGCGAGAGATTTCTTCTCCTCTTTGAATGCGGTGAACTTGATCTTGATGAGTTCGTGACTGCTCAAAGCCTGCTCGAGGCTGACCAGCAATTCGTCGGTCACGCCCGCTTTGCCGACGTACACGACAGGCTCAAGCCGCTGCGCCAGCGCCTTCAGTTTGCGAACCTGCGGATTGGTCAGACTCATGAGTCACGAGCAGCATGAAACCGTAACAGCTCAAGGTCAATGTGAATACTCAGCGTTGCTCCACGTGTTGAGTGATTCTTTGGTTCACTCAGCGCAGATTTCCACCTTGCCGGGTGTGGCTCCAGCCCGTACCCTGCGACCTCGCATGTTGACGATTTCTGGAATGACCAAGGCGTTTGGGGCGCGTGTTTTGTTTGAAGACGCGGCGTTGCAGGTGAATCGCGGCGACCGAATCGGGTTGGTCGGGCCGAATGGGGCAGGGAAGTCCACTCTATTCTCGCTCATTCTCGGCAACGACACGGCGGACACCGGGGAGGTGAACATCGAGCGCAATACGACGCTCGGCCATTTGCCGCAGGAAACGGCTCCTGTTGGCGAGGAGACAGTGTTGGAGTTGGCGACCGCCATCCCGGCCCAAACCGCCGAATTTCTTGGGCAGCAGCTCGCGCCGAAAGCCAAGAAGATGCTGGCCGGTCTGGCATTTCGCGAGCGCGATTTCAATCGTCCGTTGAAGGCGATGAGCGGCGGCTGGGTGATGCGGGCGTATCTGGCGCGGTTGCTCGTGCAAGAGCCCGACCTGCTATTGCTCGACGAGCCGACCAACCATCTCGATCTCGACGCGTTGCGGTGGTTCCAGGAATATTTGAAAACGTATCCCGGCGCGATCGTGTTGACCTCGCACGACCGTGAGTTCCTGAACCTACTGGTCGGCAGCATTGTGGACATCCGTCAGAGCCGGTTGCTGCGGTATCGCGGTAACTACGATGATTACCTTGTCCAGCGCGCGGCGCAGGCGGAGCAACATCTGGCGGCCTACAAAAACCAACAACGCGATATCCAGCGGTTGCAGGAGTTCGCTGACCGGTTCCGCGCGAAGGCCAGCAAAGCCTCGCAGGCGCAGGCGAAACTCAAACAGATCGAGCGCATGGACAAGATCGAAGCGCCCGTGAACGAAGCGAAGACGATCAAGTTCCGCTTCCCGCAACCCGCGCGCAGCGGCCTGCGCGTCATCAGGCTCAAGGATATTCATCATGCGTACGGCGAGACCGTTGTGTATCGCGGCATGAACTTCGAGGTCGAACGCGGCCAGCGCATCGTACTGGTCGGTCCGAACGGCGCCGGCAAGTCCACGCTGTTGAAACTTCTGGCGGGCGTATTGCCAGTCCAATCCGGCACACGCGAACTGGGCCTAAACGTGAGAGTCGGTTATTACGCTCAGTATCGCGTGGAAATGTTGCAGGCCGACCGCACCGTAGTGGAGGAAGCGCTCGACACTCCCCAACGATTGTCCGAGGAAATGGTTCGCACTGTGCTTGGTTCATTCCTGTTTCGCGGCGACGACGTGTTCAAATCGATCAGCGTGCTGAGCGGCGGGGAGAAGAGTCGTCTGGCATTGGTGAAATTGCTGCTGGATCCGCCGAATCTGTTGCTGATGGACGAACCGACGACGCACCTGGACATGGCGAGCATCGACGCGTTGATCCATGCGCTGGAACATTACGAAGGCACGTTGATTTTTATCAGCCACGATGTGTATTTCATTCGCAAACTCGCACGCCTAGTCCTTCACGTCGACGCCGGCAAACTCACGCTTTACCACGGTGACTATCAATATTACCTCGATAAATCGGCTGCGTTGTCTGCGCAATCAGCACTCACCGCCGGCGCACACAAACCAGCGACGCCCGCTGTCGATGACAGTTCGCGCACGAATCGACGCGACCAAAAACGGATGGAAGCTGAAGCTCGCCAGGCGCGTTCGCGTGAACGAGTTACCCAGCAACATGCCGTGCGCGAACTCGAAAAGGAAATCGCCCGTCTCGAGCAGTTGCAGAAGGAATTTACCGCCGAACTGGAAAAAACCGAGACCTATCAAAAACCCGGTCGCGCCGTCGCCATCAATCGCGAGCTGAGCGCGGTGGTCGAAGACCTCGCGCGCGTGAACGTGGATTGGGAGCAAGCCGCGGAACGTTTGAGCGCGTTGGACTAGTGCTTGTAGCGGCGGACGCGCCTTTGTAGTCGCACCCTTTACGGGTGCGCGTTCGTTATTCATCGCAGGCGTAACGCCTGCGGCTACACAGATCGCCAGGATTCATCCTTGGCGGCGAGTTGGCATTGTGAGTAAATGCGGCCATGAAGCTTCCAGATACGGTTCGAATAGACGCGGGACAAGGCGGATTGCGTCGCGTGGCGGTCAACACGCCGTTGGCGGAGGCGGAGATTTATCTGCACGGAGCACACGTGACACAGTTTCAGCCGCGCGGACAGAAACCGGTATTGTTCATGAGCAGCAAGAGTTCGTTAGAAGCCGGAAAGCCGATTCGTGGCGGAGTACCGATTTCCTTCCCATGGTTTGGTGCGCGACAGGACGGACGACCAGGTCCAATGCACGGATTTGCCCGTTTAGTGAATTGGGAGCTTACCGGCGCAGAAGATTCCGACAATGGCACGGTCGCGGTATCTTTCCGTCTCGTATCCAGTCCGTCCACACTCGCGGAATGGGAAGGAGAATTCGAAGTGAATTACACAGTGAGCGTTGGCGAATCGCTGGGCTTGGATTTGCGTGCGAAACGCCTCCCGCCAGCCGTTACGCATCGAAGAAGCGCTGCACAGCTATTTGGCGGTAAGCGACGTGCGACAGGTACAGATCGAAGGTTTGGCGGGAACAACCTACTCGGATCGCGTCGCGACACCCCACACGGAAATCGAAGGCGCGGCACCGATTCGGATTACAGCTGAGACTGATCGGATTTATCTAAACACACGTTCCACGTGCATCGTCAACGACCCCGGCTGGCAGCGTCGGTTGGTTGTCGAGAAAATCGGCTCGGACGCCACCGTGGTGTGGAACCCGTGGACTGCCAAGGCCAAGGCGATGCCTGATTTCGGTGACGACGAATGGCCTTTCATGCTGTGCATCGAAACCTGCAACGTCCGGGAGAACGCCTTCACCATCGCGCCGGACCAGTCCCACAACATGGGTACTATCATTCGCGTGGACTAGTACCGATAAGAAGTTACCGGACTGAGGTGATACGGAATTGTTGTGCCGGGCCGCGGGTCTGAAGCTGAATGCGATCACCGACTTTCTTGCCGACGAGTTCGCGCCCCAGGGGTGATTCGGGAGTGATAACGAGGATTTCGTCACCACCGATGTTGATCTCCGTACCCCCGCTTTTCGGTCCGAGAAAGTAAAAGGTGCGGTGACCCTGTGATTCGAGTTCGACCAACGCAGTGAGATCGATTGGTGATTTGTCCGTGAATTTCTGCAGCTTGAGTGATTGGTATTGTGCCAGCGCCTGCTCGACTTCCGTGGCCTGACGCGATTGGGAACTGGCGAGGTAGGCGGTTTCGAGTCCGCGCGTATCATATTTGTCTTCGGCCTTGTTCTGTTCGTCGGAAGCGTCGGCATGCATGGCGCGGGCGGCACCGGCGAGCGTTTCCAGCGCGCGGTTCAGTTCCTCAACGATCTCACGGAGAACACGAGATTTGGAAATCATGATGCTGTGAGCGAATCCTAGACGATTTCTGACGCTCCGGCCAGACCAAGAGCGCTGAGATCTCGAGTGGCGTTCTTCCTGTTACTTACCGGCGGGTTGGGTTTCCCAGCCTCCGCCAAGGGCCTTGTACAAGGCGACCAAATCCTGGCCGAGGTTGCTGTTGCTCTGAACAAAAGCGTTTTCAGAACTATACAGCGCGCCTTGCGCTTGGAGGACATTCAGGAAATCTGTCTGGCCTTCACTGTACAACTGCATTGAGACTTCAACGGCCTTACGGTTGGCGGTGACTGCGTCGTCGAGCGATTTGCGGTGTTCCCATTCCTTGGCGTAGGCGATCAACGCGTTCTCCACGTCCTGCAGTGCAGTCAGCACGGTCTTCTGGTAGGTGAGATACGCCTGGTCGCGGAGAGCCTGTTGCACGTGAACGTTGGCAATGATGCTGCCCCCTTGGAAAATCGGCCAGTTGACCGATGGCCCCACCGACCACGTCCGGGCCGCGCCTGTGTAAAGTTTTGCCAGAGTGTCGGCTTGCCAGCTCAACGAGCCGACGAGTGAAAATTGAGGGAACAGATCCGCCGCGGCGACACCGATTTGGGCGGTCGCGGCGTGCAGTTGCGCCTCGGCGCGGCGGATATCCGGACGGCGCCGCAAGAGGTCGGACGGAAGCCCGACAGGAATCTCGGGAGGCATCACAGGCAACGGCTTGGTTTCCCAGAGATCTTTCAACAGTTCCGCCGGTGGTAGGGCCAACAAAACGCTCAAGGCATAAATGGTTTGCTGCGCGGAAGTTTCCAGCACCGGCACCGCGGATTCGGTCGTTGCGACCTGGGCATCGGCATTCGCCACGTCCAGCGAGCTGACGAAGCCGGCATTGAAGCGCTGACGAGTGATTTCGCCCGTGTGACGTTGGGCCTGGAGATTATCTTGCGCGATCGCAATCTGCTGTTGGAAACCACGAAGCTGGATATAATCGAGCGCAACTTCAGCGGCGATGCTGACCTGAACATCCCTCAGGTCCTCTTGTGCCGCGTGGATGTTGGCCGTGGCCGACTCGACGTTTCGCCGCGTGCCGCCGAAGATGTCCAGTTCCCACAATGCATCGAGCCCGGTCTCAAACAAATCTTGCGACGGAGCGTTTCCCACTTTGGAGCGCGTATAGCTTCCAGAGGCGTTTACCGATGGCCACAGTCCACCGGCAATCACACTGCGGGTAAATCGAGCCTGACGCAGCCGAGATTCAGCCAAGCGCAAATCGAGATTGGTTTTGATCGCTTCTTCCACCAATGCGGTCAGTTTCGGGTCGTTAAAGTTCTGCCACCATGTTGCGACCGCCGCGGGCCGCGTTGTGGCCACCGAAGGTTGCTCTGACGACTTTTCCGAGATGCCGGCCCAAGTGCCGGGCATGACTGTTTTAGGTGAATGGAAATCGGGACCCACTGCGCAGCCGCAGAGAAGTGCGAGTGTCAGAGCAAATGCACCAACTTTATTCATAACGCAGGGCCTCAATCGGATCGAGCCGGGATGCTTTCCACGCCGGGTAATAGCCAAAAATGATGCCGACCGTGGCGGAGACCACAACCGCCGCAATGATGGCACCAACAGAAATTGCAGTCGGCCACCGCAAAACCAGACGCACCAAAAACGAACTGCCGCGTCCGACCAGGATGCCCATTGCCCCACCGATCAGGCACAGCACCACGGCTTCCGTCAGGAATTGTCGGAGGATATCACCGGGTTCCGCCCCGACAGCCATTCGCAGGCCGATCTCGCGTGTGCGTTCGGTGACCGATACCAGCATGATATTCATGATGCCCACGCCGCCGACGAGCAGGGAGATCATGGCCACTGCCAACAGCAACTTGGTCATCAACGTGGTCGCGGAGGTCATGGCCTTGGTCATCTCCGCCATATCGCGAACCGTAAAATCGTCGGGCTGGCCGGGCCGGATGTGATGCCGTTCTCGCAGCAACGTGGTCATTTGCTGAACGGCGGCAGGGATCTGAGCGGAGGAACGGGCGGAGCAGAGGATTTGGTCCACATTGGTGAACCGCACGGGCTGCGGCGTGTCAGCTTGTTGCGTGGCGGACGGCACCGGGTAAAGGCTCTCTTGACCGGGATAAATGTCGCTGAGAGTGTTGACCGATCCCGCGCTCGAGGCCTCGCTGCTTTGATTGACATTGCCCAACGTCGTCCCGCTCACGCGATATTTGATCGTCGTCCAGGGCGCAATCACGATGTCGTCCTGGTCCATCCCCATCATATTGGCTCCCTTGGTTTGCAACACGCCGACCACTTTGAAGGAAACATTTTGAATGCGGATTTCCTTGCCGAGGGGTGGCTGGCCACCGAAGAGTTCCCGGACCTCGGTTTGTCCAAGCAAGCACACTTTGCTGGAATTGCGCACGTCGCGTTCCGTGAACGCGTGGCCTTCAGCGACTGGCCAATCCCGTACCTCGAGAAACGCCGCGGTGGTGCCGTAGATGGACATCGGCACCCAGTTTCGGCCGTTGTACACGATCTGGGTGCGGGCGCGAACGACGGGCGCCACGGCGCCAACGGACGGGCATTCCTTTGCGATCGCGTCGGCATCCTCGGGTGTAAGCGTCAATACGCTTCCAGCACCGAAGCTGACGCCGCCGCTGGCGGCTGTACCGGGCATCACCAGCAGAACGTTGGCTCCCATGCTGGCAATGGTGTGCTGGATGGCTTCGGACGAGCCGTTACCGATTTCCATCATCGCAATCACTGCGGCGACTCCGATGACAATGCCGAGAGTCGTCAATGCCGCGCGCATGACGTTGCGACGCAACGCGCGCAGAGCCAGTTTCAATGTGTGGAGCGATTTCATGCCGGCAAGGGGGTTTCTCCGTTTTCGATCAGCCCGTCTTTGATATGGATGACCCGTTGAGCGTGGCGCGCCACTTCCGGATCGTGCGTCACCAGAATGATCGTCAGCCGGTCGCGTTGGTTCAGGTCTTGAAACATCTGGAGAATTTCCTCGCTCGTGCGGGAGTCCAGATTGCCGGTCGGTTCGTCGGCGAGCAGGATTTGGGGATTGTTCACGAGCGAACGCGCGATGGCCACGCGCTGTTGCTGGCCGCCGGATAATTGCGAGGGCTGATGATCCATCCGGTCCGCCAAACCAACCCGGCTCAGCAGTTCTGTCGCTCGCTGTTTCATCTCGCCCTCTGCCATGTGGTCGGAGGCATACGACAAAGGCATCATGACGTTTTCCAAAGCGCTCGTGCGCGCCAAAAGGTTAAAATTCTGAAAGACGAAACCGATGGTCTTCTTGCGCACCCGCGCCCGTTCCTTCGCCGACAGCCCGGAAATCCCCCGGCCATCCAGCCAGTATTCGCCCGCTGTGGGATGATCCAGACAGCCCAGCAGATTCATTAACGTGCTCTTGCCAGAACCACTGGCGCCCATCAGCGCGACCAATTCACCGCGTTTCACGTGGAGCGAGATGCCCTTCAGCACCGGCAAATCCACTTCGCCAAGGTGGTAGGTCTTGTGAATGTCGCGAAGTTCGATCAAATCCATGACCGGCCCCTCAGGGCGCGCCGCCCGGTTTTCCGCCGCCGGGCTGCGCCGCATTACCACGGGCACGCCCGATTTGTGGCGTGAACGGACTGGCTTCGCCGCTGGCAGACATCGCGCCGCCGCTTGGCGATTGCTCGCCGCCGACGACTTTCATCCCGTCCGCCAACCCGGCACCTTCGACTTCAGTCAATGTGCCATCCGTCAGCCCCGTGTTGACCTTGACTGGGCGCACGAGATTGCCTAGCGCCACCCAGAGGGTCTTTTGCGATCCCGTTGCGGCCGCCGATTGGCGAAATTCCGGCGCGATTTGATTCGGCTGTGGTGTCCAGCGCAGAGCCGCATTCGGCACCGCAAAAACGTCCTGGCGGCTGCCGGTGATGAATTGCACGTTGGCAGTGAGGTAGGGGAGAAGTTTGCCATCGGAGTTGTCCGTGCTCACCACAACGGTGTAGGTGACCACGTTTTGGGTCATGGTGGCATTCAGGCGAACCTTGTTGACCTGACCATGAAACGTCTGGCCGGGAAATGCATCCACAGTAAACGTTACGGGCTGGCCGGAATGGATGTTGCCGATATCCGCTTCGTTCACCGACACCCAAACTTCAATGCGTTTCAGGTCTTTGGCGATGAGAAACAAGCTGGGTGCGTTCAGACTGGAGACGACCGTTTGGCCGATGTTCACACGGCGGTCGATGATGACACCTTTGACGGGAGATTTAATCGTACAATAATCAAGATTGCGCTGGGCGCGGTCGAGAGCCGCCTTGGCCTGTGCAACCCCGGCCTTCGCAACTTCCAAGTTGGCTTTGGCAACCTCGAAGTTCGCCTTGTACTGATCATATGCGCTGGGTGCCAACGCTTCGGACGGGCCGAGTTTCTGCGCCCGATCCCAATCTTGCTGGGCTTGACCCAGTTTTGCCTGCGCTTGCAGCACATTCGCTTGAGCGCTTTCCAGATTGGCTTGGGACACCTCAACATCGGCGGCGTAGAGCGCAGGGTCGATCTGCGCCAACACCGTGCCTGCGTCAACCTCTGAGTCATAGTCGATGGGCTTGCCACTGTCGTCCTTGCCAAAGGAATTGATCTGGCCGGCCACCTGCGCGCCGACGTCCACGACCTCTTCGGGCTCGACTGTGCCGGTCGCACTGATGGTGGCCAGAAGATTCGTCTTGGTAAGCGAGAAGACTCTTAGCTCCGAGGCGGGCTCGGCTGCGCGGTGGAAATGCCATAGAGCCAGTCCGATGAGTACAACAGCAAGAGCCACAACAAACAATGTGATTCGCAAAGTTCGTTTCATTTTAGTCTCCGCTTTCCGAATCCGTGCGAGTTCCTGAAGGCGGGGAAGGGAGGGTGGAGACTCGCGCTTGCAGGTCAGTTTCGAGTTGATCCAGAAGATTTCGGAAAGTGTCGAGGTCCCGAGAATCAAACCCGGCGAACAACGATTGGATGTGCTCGACGTGCCCTGTCAGTATCTTTTTCACCAGTTTCCGGCCCGATGGTGTCAAGCTGACGCGGCGAACACGCCGGTCATCCTTTGATGGATTACGCTGAACCAGGCCTCGTCGTTCCAGACGATCGATGGCGCCGGTTACGCTGGGAGGTCGAATGAGCATCAGTTGCCCGAGGTCCGTGATCCGCAAACTGCCGCGGCCCTGCGCCTCGGAGCGGTGCAGCACCCGGAGAATTCCCCATTGCGGCCCGCTGATTCCGTATTGCGCAAAGTACGGTTCCATGACCTGGCGCAACAGGCCGAAGATGCGGAGCAGTCCTCGCCAAACCAACTCGGGGGGAGTTGGTTCGCGGGATGGCGGATCCATTACAGAGTTCTTTCTCAGGGTTTTCATTTTGTTCGCTAACTAAATACTTTCTTTTCGGCGTCGTGTCAAGAACTGCTTGGTGGCGTTGTCCCCGACGGCGTGGGCGCGTTGAGCCGGTCGCATTACGCGTCCCGGCGGCCGCGGACGACACTCGACTCCTGGCAGGTTCGGGTGTTACAAGTTGAGAGTGCGCGTTCACCGCTACACGCTCCTTGCACTTCTGTTCCTCCTCGTGGCCGTCACCGTGTTGATGGTCGGCGTCATGCGCCAAGAAAGCGCGACGATCGATGAACCGGTATTTCTCGGCTCCGGTTGGACCTACTGGCAGGGATACCGTTATCGCTTCAATCCCGAACACCCGCCCCTGACACAATTGCTCGCAGCGCTACCCTTGACACTCCTCGACGTGAAGCTCACTCGACAGGACAGTGAGGTTCTCACCGGAAAAATCGAGGCCGATCCGGTTGCTCGTTGGGATGTCCGGGTTGGCCCTCGCACGGTCGAAGTGTTTCCGCATGGCCCGGGTTTTTACCAGTATCCGTTCGACGAGCAGAGTTATTTTGGCGAGAAGCTCGTTTATGGCGGCCAGAACAACGGCGAGAAGCTGCTCTTTTGGGGACGAATACCAGAAGTAGTGTTGACGCTCCTGACTGGGCTTATGGTCTTTCTGTGGGCCAGACAACTGCAAGGGGAGCTTGCGGGTCTGCTGGCAGCGTCCATGTTTCTGCTCAACCCGGTCGTCCTCGCCTACGGCCACATCGTGCAATCCGATATCGGCATCACCTTGGCATTTCCACTCACGGTTTGGATGTTTGCTCGACTGCTCGAAGCGCCGAGCATCGGGCGGGCTGTGGTCGCCGGTCTTATCGCCGGTTTAGCGTTGGCGACCAAATATACAGGGATCATTCTCATTCCCACGGGCTTTGTGCTGTGGCTGCTGTTTCGCTGGCGAGGTCGTGGCCCTCAAATGTTGGGATGGAAGCACGCGCTGCTGGTTGGCGGCATTGCCTGGGTGGTGGTTATGCTCTTTTATGTGCCTCATTGTTCGCCGCCGCCACCCATTGACCGAAAGACTGCATCTGAGTTGGTGGTGCCGATTTGGTTTCTATCTTTGCGTCCGATTCTGATCCCCGCCGACTATTTCAAAGGTCTCGCCCTCACATTGCTGCACGCCTCGGGCGGTCATGAAGCCTATTTGAATGGCAAATGGTCGGAATCAGGTTGGTGGTACTATTTCCCGCTGGCGTTTGCGATGAAAACGCCGTTGGCGTTCTGGCTCTTTCTCGGTGCGGGCGTGGCGCTGGCCATACGGTTTCGCGGTGAATTGCCTTTCGAGGAACTTGCGGTCTGGGCGGGTGCGTTCATCTACCTGCTTTGTGTCATGCAAAGCCGGGCCGATATCGGCGTACGCCACCTTCTGCCGCTCTATCCGCTTCTTTCGATCGGTTCGGCTGGCGCTCTTCTTCGGTGGAAAAAGCAGTCCGTGAAAGTGAATCAACGGCTTGCCGACTGCGCCGTTGCCAGTCTGCCGATCGCGAGCCTGGTGATCGTTGCGTTCGCCTATCCCTGGTTCCTTTGTTACATGAATCCGCTGGCCGGTGGAATCAAGAACGGCTATCGGCATTTGTTGGACTCGAACTACGATTGGGGGCAAAACGTGAAACGACTGAAACAATTCCTGGACGAACGCGGCATCCAGAAGGTTTATCTCCAATTCTTCGGCGCGCAGGAGGCCATCGACTATTACCGAATCGCCAATGAAGCAGTCGATGGCGAATCGGCCAAACAAATCCAGCGGGGCTGGCTGGTCGTCAGCGTTCAAATGTTAATGCGTCCCGAGTGGCGCTGGCTGAGGGACTCGCGCCAACCCGTCGCTCGCGTGGGCTATACGTTGTTTGTTTACCAGTTTGGAAAAGCCGAAAAGGCGGCCGATTGAAAAGGCCACCGTGCTCGTGGCCCTTCGTTCACTTGAGCGCAGCGTACACGCGGTGGACGTCGTCGTGTTCGTCGAGGGCGTTGAGAAACGCAACCACCTCCTCCCGCTCTGCGGGTGGCACCTCGATCGGATTCTTGGCCACGTGGCTCATTTCAGAAGTAGTCACCGACCAACCCGCTTTTGCGAGGAATTTGCTGGCAGCATCGAGATCGGCGCGGTCGCAGAAGAACCGCGCGCCGATGTGGCCCGCCGGCACTTCGTCAGCTTCCAACGGCTCAACATTCTGCGCCCCCGCTTCGATGGCGACGGTTTCCAGATCCTGCGCGGTGTTCGCATGATGGGCCTCGACGATGCCGATGTGATTGAACATCCAACTCACGCTGCCGATGGCGGCGAGATGGCCAGCCTTGAACAGCACGCGGATTTCCGGCGCGGTGCGGTGGCGATTGTCGGTGAGACATTCGACGATGACGGGAACCTTGTGCGGGCCGAAGCCTTCGTACACCACGAGTTCGTAATTGACCTGCTCCCCCGTCAGTCCCGCGCCCTTTTTGACCGCGCGCTCGATCGTATCGCGCGGCACGGATTGCTTCTTGGCGGCTTCAATGGCGGCGAACAATCGGGCATTGAGATCGGGATCGGGGCCACCGGCTTTGGCTGCGACCTGAATTTCCTTTACGAGCTTGCCGAACAACTGACCACGCTTGAGCGCACTGATTTCGCGCCCCTTTTGTTTCCACTGGGCTCCCATGGCGGAGAAATCTTAACAGGAATTCGGAATCTACTCAATGGCTACGGGGTCTTTCCAATTGTAGCCACGCCGCTCTGCCGGTGTGCGATGGGCCAAGGCATTGCGGTGAACGCGGCGACTGAGCGCCGCGGCTACAGCCCTTCCGATGAGCTTCGACAGATCAACGGGCGGGCTGCCCTCAGCCCGCCGCCGGAGCATAATTCCCAAAATAGCGGCGCGGTGGGGCACCGCGCCCTACCGTTCCGCATAATGGCGGCAGTATCACTCCACGCCCACCGACCGCCTTGATTCTTTCTTCTTCGCCTGATGATGCTTGGCGTCGAGCATGCGCTGCTTGGCGCGGCGACTACGACGGCGTTTTTGTCGGCGAATCTTCTCGATGCGGGCGCGTTCAGAATCGATGTAACCTTTTTGGCGCGCCTCGATTTTGTCGAGCAAGAGCCGACGCGCGAGGAACCGATTGAGCCCCTGGTGGCGCGTGGTCTGACATTTGACATGAATGCCGCTGGGTCGATGCAACAGCATCACGCAGGTGGCGGTCTTGTTGACGTTCTGCCCGCCGTGCCCGCCCGAACGCACAAAGGTCTCTTCGATGTCCGTCTCCCTCACGCCGAGGGACGCCATGCGATGCACAAGTTGGGCTTCCTTTTCCGGGCTGACCGGGAACGCGCTCATGACGTCAGCGTAGCGGGTGGTGGCATTTGGAGCAAGCGGTCTCGCGACCAACCGCCAAACTCATATTTTGCTTGACGCTCAGGGTTTACTTTGTTTTATTTCGTTCTCGTCTGGAGAGGCAAAGGGGCTGGCGTCCCGTTCGCGTCTCTACTCACGCATCTCTGTCTTGGTGGCTAGGTATGTTGATATTCAACGTATCAGGCGGGTCGCATCGTACGGCGGTCTATCAGCCCGCAACAGTATCCCTGTGTCCATTCACCGTGCCTTCTCCAGCGGGCCACTGTCTCGCGTCAACAGTGCGTTCCATCAGATCAAAACTCGTCGCAACTGCTTCGTGGGTCATGGTGTTGACGTCGTCTTTTTTCGAGTACGGATTGGGTGAAGACTTTCCGCTGACGCCGTTGTTGTGCTTGGCGGTAACGGTGCTCGTCACCGTGATTGTGGTCGCAGCGAGCGGGATGCGGCCGGCGTCTGATTTCGTCAATCGTGCCAAGTTATTCACTTCGCAGCCTTCGCGCTCGGGCATCGCCACCAGCGTAGTCCACATTGGCAACCAGATGGCTCGCCATTCACGGCGGATCGATGGGACCGATGCGCGCCGCGGTTGTGCTTCTCCAATCCGGAGAAGCAGCGGCAATGGTATCGTGAACGCGTGCGATGTCTTTTCGGGGCTCTCGCTTTTGAACTCTCCGACCGACCGCGGGCCGCCTGCCGGTTGTGTGCAGAATCATCCCTCCTCGCTCCTTCTCTTATCTGATCCTGCGGTTTTTCTTCAGTCACCTTTGCCACCGAACCCACTACCAAGTAGGCATACCATCGTGAGGTGGAAATACTTCTGCGAAATCTCGGACAACCAACAGCCAATACTCATAAGGAGATATACACCATGAAGAACATTCGTTCTGTGTTTGCCCTTACGTTCGGACTTGTCACGTTTCTGGCTGTGTGTGTTTTGCCGGCGGAGGCCGTGCCGTTCACTGATTATTTTGACTCATTGATCACGGATCTTCAGAGCCGCGAGATCACGCTCAGCGGCAGCACCGACAACGTGC
>Ga0335081_10005934_pt1 | contig 19357 bp, 13 predicted proteins | sample Lox_Sample_35_FD_206713 | JGI IMG/M metagenome (GOLD analysis project Ga0335081, IMG submission 206713) | Soil microbial communities from Loxahatchee National Wildlife Refuge, Florida, United States - Lox_Sample_3.5 | ecosystem: Environmental > Terrestrial > Soil > Wetlands | place: USA... | reverse complement strand
TGTGCTCCCGAAACCACCGCCTGCGTCTTATCCCGGACTACTCCTAAGATCGATCCGGTGACATCTGCCCGGACAACGGTCGAGCCAACCAGCGCTAACAGCGCGAGTAGTAGGACACACGTCGAACCGCTATGCTTCTGCATTTCAGGACCTCCTGCTAGTTGTGAACAGATTAGAGATAGGATGTCACGAATCCCTCCATTATTCAAGAGCTTAATTGAGGCACATCTTATCAGTGGTGTGTAGCGTATCCGGCGGCTTGCAGCGCTGTGTAAATCTCTCGTGTTGCTGTGCTTCGGTTCAGGGTGTAGAAATGGATGCCCGGTACACCTCGCTCTAGTAGCTCGATGCACTGCGCCGTGGCATGAGCCACGCCAAGCTCCAAAACGGCTCGGGGGTCGTCGCGTCTTCTGTCGAGTTCCTCAGCCAGCGCGAACGGAATGGTGGCACCGAAGCGTTCAGCTTGTGAAGCGTTGGTAATGGGCATGATGCCGGGGATGATCGGCACCTGAATACCAACGTGGCGTGCTCTTTCTGTGAATTCGAAATAACGCCGATTGTCGAAAAAGAGCTGGGTGATCAGGAAGTCCAATCCTGTCTCTACTTTACGCTTGAGGTTCATCAGATCGACCGCTGGATTCCCGCACTCGGGGTGTTTCTCCGGATAGGCGGCACCACCCAGGCACAGCGCCGAGTTGTGGCACTCGCGGATAAAGCGCACCAATTCATTCGCATACCGGAATCCCCCCTCAACCGGCTTAAACTCGGTCTGGCCTTTGGGTGGGTCACCACGTAAAGCTAAGACGTTCTCGATGCCGGCACTGCGGATTTTGTCCAGGACGGTGCTCAAGTCGTCGCGCGTTGAGCCGACGCAAGTTAGATGTGCCATGGCTTCGATCCCGGTCTCGCGCTTCACCCGAGTGACGATCTCGATGGTACGTTCGCGGGTGGACCCGCCAGCCCCATAAGTCACTGAAACGAAACTTGGTTGGAGCTCCCGCAGGTCGGCGATGGTCTGCTCTAACTGTTTTGCCGCCTCCACGGTTTTGGGCGGAAAAAACTCGAACGAAAATGTCGGCCGGCCCCGCGCCAGGAGTTCCCGGATGTGCATGTCTGTCTATTGGTACCAAAGTCTTGCGCCGAATCGCTAGTTGCTCGCCGGAGGTGGCTAACTGTAGTAGTATTGAGAGCGTTAACTTTTGGTAACGGCGGTATGACCTGGCGGAACCTGACAACGTGCGGCATGGTGGCGCTGGCGGCGTTGGTCCACGCCAGTGGCGCCGAGCCGGTGAAGCAAACGCCGTTTTCAATCAACGAGCCATTCGAAATCCCCAGTATGATCCTTGAGCCCGGCCGTTACGTGTTCAAACTGGTGGAGCGCGAGCCGCAACGCAACGTGCTGGATGTTTTCGAGACCGTTCAACTCTGGACGGGCGACGAAACGCGGGTGCTCTCAACGCTGCTGACCATGCCGAACTACGATCAGCCGACGACCGATAAGACCGTATTCACGTTCTTTGAACGCGGCCCGAAGCAGCCGAAGGCGTTGCGCATCTGGTTCGCGCCCGGCAGGAATTACGGCCAGGAGTTTGTATATCCGAAGCTGCAGGCAGTGGAACTGGCCAAGTCGGTGGGCCGTGCGGTGCTGTCGCTACCGCCGGAACTACCGGGCGATCTCGGGAAACTGGCAACAGCGGCAACCCAACCGAGCCCGGCCGCTCCTCCACCTCCGCCAGCTGCCGTTGCGCCAATTACGCCGGTCGCGCCGCGAATGCCGGCTGCTGTGCCAAAGATAATTCCCGCGGCTGTGACTCCCGCCGTGAACGCACCGGCTCCGATCCAGAGCCGTGCCCGGGCGCGTGAACCGCAGATGATCGCGGCGAGTTTGCCTAGGACGGCGAGCTACCTGGCACTGTTCGCTGCACTGGGGATCCTGGGTATCTTCGCGGGTGTGCTGCTCCGCATTCTGGCTTTGCGGTTGGAGCGAAGGTGAGTCTGCGAGTTCGCCTGCGATTTACGAAGTCTCTGCTGCGGCGCACGGAGCGGTTGTGTTTTGGGCTGGGCCTGGCATCCATGGGGTTGTGCGCGGCGCTTCTGGCGCAGGCTTGGTTTTTCCAGGCATACGAAAATTGGGCGTTTGAGCAGGAGCTTGGGGGCGGTCCGGTTTCGTATCGCGAGTTCGTGACGCAAGCTGTCTCGTTCTCAACCGCGGGGGACGAGATACCCTCTGCGCCCGCGCTAGGGAACGTCAAGCCGCCCAGCCTCGGTTTCAATGGCGCAGGCGGCGGCTCGATCGTCGGACGAATCGAAATTCCGCGGATTGGCCTCAAAACCATGATCCTGGAAGGGGTTTCGCAGAGAACGCTGGCGGTCGCGGTAGGGCACGTTCCGGGAACCGCGTTTCCGGGAAACCCGGGGAATGTCGGACTCGCCGGGCACCGCGATACGTTCTTCCGCGGCTTGCGAGGCGTCCAGCCGGGTGACGCCATTGTGCTCACCACGCTTAGCGGATCATACGAGTACCGCGTGAAATCGTGCGAAGTGGTCACACCGCGCGAGACGCGTGTCCTGGCGAATTCCGATGAACCATCCCTTACGCTGGTCACGTGCTACCCGTTCCATTACCTGGGAGCGGCGCCTGAGCGCTTCATTGTGCACGCCGTGCGTTCGCGCAGCTAAGAACCGCTGGGAACGGCGGAGCGCATCATGGCACTCGCGTCAAGAGGATCCCATTCAGCGCGGACAACCCGTCATGAAGTTGCTGCGTCTGTCTGGCAGTAAACCACGTCACAGGTGTTTGCCGCAGTTGGCCCAGGTTGGCGCGCATCACTCCCAGGTTGGAGTGTCCCAGACCCAGCAGGTGCGAGATCTCGTGGACCAGCACGGCGGCGAGGACGTCTGAAACGGATTGCCCGGTTTCTGAGGCGAGTTTCCGAACGCAGTCGTAGAAGGCGTACGCTGTCGGGTGGCGATCCACCACCGTGTCCACATTCGCCCACCCCAAGTACTCAGTGTTCCGGGATAAGAGTCCGCTAGTCTGCTGAGTAACGTTGACCCGCATGTAAATGCCAGCCGGAGGCAATACGCAATTCTCGAGGGAATTAACGAAATGATGACACACAAACCAGCTCGTTTCGACCCCCGCTTGCTGAAAAACCTGGCGGCCCAGTTCGACCGCGGAATCCATCACCACTTCCGGCACCTCAGCGTAATCGAAGACCACGACCCGTAACCGGTGTTGCTCGCAAATGCAGACGGAGGCGGTCCCGAGCCAGAGCGCTCCCAACACTAACGTATGGCCGTTCATATCGCTGCTCCCGGCCGTAACGCGGAAATCGCTCAAACTCGGGGCCACAAATCGGATGGTCAAGTACTAAAATAAGAAGCGCCAAGGAGGTGTTCTGATGGCGGACCCTCCCGGAGAGGTCACTGCGCTGCTGGGTGAAATGAGACTCGGCAGAAAGGACGCTCTTACCAGGCTGATTCCCCTGGTCTACAAAGAGCTGCGCCGTCTGGCCAGCCACTACATGCGCGACGAGCGCGTCAACCATACCCTGCAACCCACCGCTCTGGTTCATGAAGCATTCCTCCGGTTGGTCGGCCAGGAACGGACCGATTGGCAGAACCGGGCTCAGTTCATAGGAGTCGCCGCCCAACTCATGCGGCGGATTCTGGTGGACCACGCACGCCGGCGTGCGGCTGCCAAACGAGCCGGCGCTCCCGTTGCGCTGGAAGGCGCCCGACGCAAGCCTGGAGCCAAAACTGTCCAGACCGAAGAAATCCTAGCGGTGGATGAGGTACTGGCGCGTCTGGCCCGACTGGACCCGCAGCAGGCGCGTGTAGCGGAGCTGAGATATTTCGGTGGGTTGTCGGTCGAAGAAACGGCCGAGGTGATGGGAATCTCAGGGCGCACGGTCAAGCGCGACTGGGCGATGGCACGCGCCTGGATGAGGGCGCAACTCAGCGAAGAGGAAGTTGCATGACACCGGAGCGCTGGGCGCGGATGAAAGAAATCTTCGGCGCGGCTCTGGAGATGCCGGAAGCGGAGCGCGTCGCTTACCTTGAATCCGCCTGCGGAGACGATGCGGAGTTGCGCGGCCAAGTGGAACGCCTGTTGGCCCAAAGCGAGCGGTCCAGCTTACGCAGTCCTGCGGCGCACTTCCGGGAGCACGCTGCCGCCGAACTTGCTCCCGGTGAGATGCTGGCGCACTACCGCGTGGAGGCGAAGCTCGGGGAAGGCGGAATGGGAGCGGTTTACCGCGCCCACGACACGCGGTTGCGCCGGCCTGTTGCGTTAAAAGTGCTGCCGCCGGGACACTTTTCCGATCCGGACAGCAAGCAGCGTCTCATGCGCGAGGCGCGCGCGGCTTCCGCTCTGAACCACCCGAACATCGTCACGGTGTACGAAATCAGCTCCGATCAAGAGGTGGATTTCATCGCCATGGAATACGTCGAAGGCCGATCGCTCGCCCAACTAATCCCGCCCAAGGGCCTGCCAGTGAAGCAAGCGCTGGAGTACGCGGTCGAGATCGCGGACGCACTGACACAGGCGCACACGGCCGGAGTGATACACCGGGACTTGAAGCCGGCCAACATCATGGTGACCGGAACGGGCCACGTCAAGCTGCTGGATTTCGGCCTGGCGCGGAGGGTGCGCCTGGCGGAGTCCAAAACCACCAGCCTGACGGCGGAAGGCGAGGTAGCGGGCACGCCGGCCTACATGTCGCCGGAACAGGCACGGGGTGAAGAACTGGACGCACGCACGGACCTGTTCTCGTTCGGCGTGGTGCTGTACGAAATGACAACCGGGCAGGGGCCGTTTCGGGGAGACACGCCGGCCGTCGTGTTTGATGCCACTCTCAACAAAGTTCCGGTTCCGCCGGCGCGTTTGAACCCCGAGTTGCCGGCCGAAGTTGAACGGATCATCCAAAAGGCACTCGAAAAGGACCGGGAGGTACGCTACCAGCACGCTTCGGAGCTGCGGGCGGATTTGAAGCGTCTGCGACGTGATTTGGAATCGGGAAAGACCATGCCGTCGGCCAACATCGCCAGTACGGGCAGATCTCACGGGCATAAGCCGCGCCGGTTTGTGCGACTGGCCGGCACATTGAGCGTCCTCTTTGGCGGATTGATCGCCACATGGTTCATGGTTCGCGGTCCTCAGCGCCTTCCTGATCTGAAACTCCAAAGGCTCACAGCGAATTCCGCCGAACGCCCCGTCCTCGGTGCAGTGATTTCGCCCGATGGAAAGTATCTCGCCTGGTCTGACGCACTCGGCATTCACCTTACACTGATCGCCACCGGCGACGCCCACGTGATTGCTAAGCCGAAAACGCTCGCCGCGGACGATGATTGGATTCCGGTAGCCTGGTTTCCCGATGGGACGCGGCTGGTAGCAAACTCTCTGAAGCCGACGCCCGATGGCCGCCGCACAACGATTTGGATTGTGCCCGCACTGGGCGGACCGGCAAGCCCACTCCGAGATGATGGCTTAGCGGAGGCGATCTCGCCGGATGGCGCAAGAATCGCCTTCCTCTCCGGGGGAGGCAACCTGGATCGCGAGATCTGGGTCATGGGCGCCAGAGGAGGGGATGCTCACAACATCGCTACTGCTGAAGGTAAGAGTCTCTTCGCCCATGTTCACTGGTCGCCGCACAACCAGCGGATCGGCGATGTGAGGGTTGTCCCCCAGACGGGCGAGTACCTGATTGAGAGCCGGGACGTGGAAAGCAGGAAGAGCACAGTAGTTCTGCACGGCTCCGGAGATCCAATAGATTTCTGTTGGTTATCCTCCGGACGAGTCGTCTACCCAGCCTCCGAGCCACCGCCGAATAACCAAGATGCCAATCTTTGGCAGGTGCAAGTCGATCCACAGACAGGCCGGCAGCAAAGCAAACCTGGCCGCATCACAAACTGGCCCAGCTCTTCATTTTACGGCTTCAGCGTATCCGCCGATGGGAAGAGAATCGCATTTCAGAAGCAGTCTGGTCAGGGTAATGTCTATTTGGGGCGGCGTCAAGCAGGGGGAACTCGTCTCGAAAGTCCACGAAGATTGACTGTGGACGAACACGTCGATTTTCCGTCCGCGTGGATGCCCGACAGTAAAGCCATTCTATTCCTGTCCTACCGCAGCGGGCGCGGCGGGATCTTCAAGCAGCCGCTCGATGAGGAATCGGCGGAGCCGGTCGTGCTCGCGCCAGAAGACATCTTTTTGGCCCGCGTGAGCTCGGACGGGTCCTGGATTCTATACTTGTCACAGGCAAATGGTCGCCTGATGCGCGTGCCAATCTCAGGTGGAGCGCCGCAATTGGTGCTGGAAGCGAAAGGCACCATGAATTTCGATTGCGCTCGGGCCCCCTCGACGTTGTGCATGATTCTGGAATCCAGCGCTGATCTCAAAGAATTGGTTTTTACGAGTTTCGATCCGGTTCGGGGCCGTGGCCGAGAACTTTTCCGGCTGCCTGTGGAGCACGATACGGATTGCGGTTGTTTCCAATCGGCGTTGGCCCCTGACGGGTCTAGTGTGGCCATCGGAGAGTATCTGGGCAAGTCTATTCAGTTGTTTTCGATCACGGGCCAGCACCAACGCGATATCACCCCGAAGGGCTTGAATAAACTGGGTAACCTGGACTGGGATTTGGGCAGCAAAGCACTGTTGGTGTCGTCGATTTCCCAGACGGGAGCCTCTCTGCTTCGGGTAGACCTGGCTGGCAATGTTCAGGTGCTGTGGACACAGAACGGCAGCATTGGAACGTTTGGCATTCCTTCTCCTGACGGCCGGTACCTCGCACTGGGTGGCGGGACATCCGATCGCAATGTATGGATGGCTGAAGGCTTCTGAGCAGCGCGAGGGCCTGCGCCCGACAACGGCAAAAGCCTGGCGGCGGGCGCAACTCGCCGAACAGGAACTGGCATGACACCGGAGCGCTGGGCGCGGATGAAAGAAATCTTCGGCGTGGCTCTGGAGACGCCGGAAGCGGAACGCGACGCTTACCTTGAATCCGCCTGCGGAGGCGACGCGGAGTTGCGCACCGACATCGAACACCTGCTGGCCGAGGAGGGCCATGCGGATTTCCGCAGTCCGGTGTCCGGCATGTTGCGCTCGCCGCCGGCTCTTTCCAAGGGCACCATGCTGGGCCGATACCGGATTGAGGAAAAGCTGGGCGAAGGCGGTATGGGGATGGTGTACCGCGCCTACGACACGCAACTCCGCAGGAAAATAGCGATCAAGATGCTCGCTCCGGATCTGGCATCCGATCCGGAGCGGCGTCGGCGGCTCCTGGTCGAAGCGCGGGCGGCATCGGCGCTTAACCATCCTCACATCTGCACGCTTCACGACATCGGGGAGCACGAGGGTCAAGCATTCCTGGTGATGGAGCATCTGGAGGGCGAGACGCTCGCCGCACGACTGAAGACGGGACCGCTCGCTGCGGAGCAGTTGCTGGACATCGGAATGCAGCTAGCGGATGCGTTGGATGCCGCTCACAAGTCGGGCATCGTTCACCGCGACTTGAAACCCGGGAACGTGATGTTAACGAAGACGGGCGCAAAGCTGCTGGACTTCGGGCTGGCCAAGCTGGCGCCGGAATCGGCCCGAGCGGAGACCGTCACAAAAACATCACGGAGAGAAAGCGGAGAAACCGCCCCTGGAATTACTCCGGGCACCGTGGCTTACATGTCGCCGGAGCAGGCATTGGGCGAAGAACTCGATGCTCGCACCGATCTCTTCTCGTTAGGAGCTGTGCTCTATGAGATGGTCACAGGCGCCAAGCCATTCGGTGGGGAGACCGTGGCGGCGCTGTTCGATGCGATTCTGCACAAAGCGCCGGCCTCGCCGGTGCAGTTGAATCCCGAATGTCCCGTGGAGTTGGAGCGCATCATTAGCATGGCCCTGGAAAAGGATCGCCACCTGCGGTACCAGCACGCCGCGGAATTGGGGGCGGATCTGAAGCGCCTGAAGCACGAGTTGGGGTCGGGCCGGGCGCTGAAGACTGGCGGGAGGTTCTGGGGCGCCGCACGATTGCGCTGGCAGCCCTCGCCGTACTGGCGATTGCAGCCGCGTGGAACGCCGGCAGGCTGCGCGACTGGCTCCGCGTGTTCCCGGAGGCTCCGCACATCGAATCACTGGCCGTGCTGCCCCTCGAGAACCTCTCCGGCGATCCGGCGCAAGAATATGTTAGTGACGGCCTGACCGACGAGTTGATCAGCGACCTGTCGAGGATCAGGCCGCTGCGAGTGATTTCGCGGACCTCGTCGATGCGTTACAAGGGCGTGAAGAAGGCATTGCCTCAGATAGCCAGGGAGTTGAATGTTGAGGGAGTCGTTGAGGGCTCGGTCAGGCGGTCGGGCAATCGTATGCGCATAAACGTCAGGTTGATCCAAGCGCCGCTGGAACGCCAGTTATGGGCGGCTCAATATGAGCGTGACCTGGGGGAGATGGAGCGGTTGCCGGAGCAAGCGGCTCTCGCCATTGCCCATGAAGTCAGCGGGCAGTTGGCACCGGCCGACCGGACTCGACTGACCAGAAAGCGCGCATTGAAGTCCCAGGCATACGATGCGTACCTCCGGGGCCGCCACCTGCTGGATCAGAGAGGAGAAGTCGAGGTCTCAGAAGCGGCGGGTTACTTCGAACAGGCACTGTGGGAAGATGCGGGTTTCGCGCTCGCGTGGTCGGGCCTGGCGGATTGTTATTCGTTAGTGTGGGGTTCCAAGAAGGACTACCCCCGAGCCGAAGCGTGTGCCCGGAAAGCGCTCGCACTCGAACCGGACCTCGCCGAGGCGCATGCATCGCTCGGAGTTATCATCGACGCTGTCTACAGGTTTCCCGAGGCGGAAAAAGAGCTGAGGCGGGCGATCGAGCTCAACCCGAACTACGCCATGGCCCACCACTGGTACTCCCTCCACTTGTTGCGCATCGGCCACCTAACGGAAGCGCTTGCCGAGAACGACGGCGCGCTGCGATTGGATCCTTTTTCAATACCGGTGAACTTTCTGCGTGGTGTCATACTTACGTCCCAGCGCCAAATTGACCGGGCAGTGGAGCAGGCCGAGACGCTTGCGGCCATCGACCCGAAAGGGTCTGCTGCTCACGAACTGCTGGCCCGGCTGTATTGGATTGTTGAGAGAGTGCCGGAAGCCTTGACCGAGGAGCGGCAGGTGGCAGTCTTGGGCCAGCTTCAGAGGCGTTTGCCCGAAGTCGGCGCGGTCGCAGCGGTCTACACGAAATCGGGTCCGCACGCCGCAAGGCTCAAGTGGGCGCAGTTCAGGGAGAAAGAAGCGAAGAGCGCCGATTTCCACCAACGGATGAGTAATAGCCAAGGCATTTCTGTTGATGTTGCGTTAGCATATGCAGTGGCAGGCGACAAAGAGAGAGCGCTGGCGTGGCTGGATAAGGCGGTCCGCGATAAGGACGAAACGCTTCTGGAGTTGCTGGTACCGGCCCCCGAGTTTGATTTCCTCCGGGCAGACCCACGCTTTCGCGATCTGCTGCGCCGCATCGGCCTGCCTCAGTGAGGGATGGAATCGGGGCGGTCTCCGAGGGCTGCAGGGCCTTTCCTAACGCTGGTGAGGGGCCAGCCCTCCCATCGTGCATGCGGCGCTCGCGCACCTCCAAGGTGTGACGCCGAACGGAGACCCAGGCGTCAAGCGCGCCAGAATGACTGCCCCACCGAATGATATTTCCTGTAGCTTAAACCGGACCTTGATCGCCGTGCCGTGGGATGAAGGCTTGAGGACGGACGGCTATCAGATCATAAGCGCACGAAACCGCGCGGCAAGAAAAAATCCGTCCCGACCTCTTGAGTCTCAACCAAGACAATGGTACAAATTGAACCCACCAGATTCATACACGCGACCTGGAATGGGATCAGCGATGTTCAGTGAGGAGCATTTGCAGTGAGGTTGAGAGGATTGAGAACCGCGTTTTTACTTGTGGCGGCTTGCGCCACTGCGTTCGGCCAGACGCTCGTAGTACCGAATACTCAGGCGACCGCGCCAGGCAATATGCCACTGCCACCTGGCGCTAAGGCGGGCCGCTTTCAGGAGGTTATCGGAAGCGGCCAGTTTCCCGGTCCGGTCGTGATCAGCTCTATCCGCTTCCGATCGGCCACGGGTGCGGGTGCTTTCAGTGCCAATTACGCCTCGTACAGAATCACGCTGTCGACCACTCCGGCGTATCCCAACACGAACGGTACCCACATCCTGCCCAGCCTGACGTATGCCAATAATGTTGGGCCAGATGCCACGACGGTATTTGATGCCCCAGTTTCGGGATCTTCCTCCGGCTGTGCTGCACCCGGGCCATGCCCTTTCGATCTGGTGATTCCCTTCGCGAGTCCATTCTCCTTTGACCCTTCGAAAGGCAGGCTCTTGGTAGACATCGTCTGGTCGGCTGCAACTGGAACGCCCACAGGAAGCCTGGACGGGGTGCAGTTTCCCGACACAACCAGTAGTACCGTCGTCAGCGTGAGCGGCGATCCCAGCAAGGCAACCGGCACTCTGTCTGTTGGGGGATTCGTCTTCGGACTGGACACGACCACCAACTATTACTTTCCACAACTCGCCTTCGGAGGTGGCTGGCAGACCACCGTGACTTATGTGAACTATTCGCCGCAGAGCGTGACCTGCCAGACGACGTTCTATACCGACTCCGGGACCCCTTTGGCGGTTCCCTTTAGCGGAATCCCTGTTTCCAGCCGAACGGACGTGCTCGCGCCCGGGGCAGATCTACATCAGCAAACCACGGGCGATCCGAAGGCGCCGGCCGCAAGTGGCTGGGCGGTCGCGGTCTGCACCGGTCCCATCAAGGCGAGCCTGCTGTACCGTTTGTACAGTAATGGGGTGGGGCAGGGCGAGGCGGGTGTGAACGCCATGACTACCCCGACCACGGAATTCGTTACCTTCGCCGAAACCAAGACGGGAATCGCGTACGCCAACCCGTCCGCGACGCCGGCCTCGGTTACCGTCTCGGTGCTCAGTTCGGCCGGACTGACCCTGGGCAGCAAGGTTGTGCAACTGGCGCCGAATGCGCACGCATCGGCCAACCTCGGTCCGCTGCTTGGGCTGGCTAGCTTCACGGGTTCGGTGCAGATCACTTCGACAGTTCCGATCGTCAGTCTGTCGCTGAACGCCGAAGCCTTTCCGGTGTTCTCGGCTTTGCCGCCCGGCGACCTGCCGGACGGAACCCCGCTGGCGCCCGGCCACTGAGAAACCCGTGGAGCGCCTCGATGATGCAGTTAACCATCGATAACGAGAAAAACATTCGGACGGGAACATGTAAAACCGGTTGAAAGGGTTTATTCTGAGCCTGAATCGGGACTCCGCTACCGCAGAAGCCGAGTGACCCGTAAAAATGGCTGATTCTCACCACAGAAATGTGATCCTGGTTGTCGCGATGGCGGCCGCTTGCATGGGCGTGGGCTGTTCGTCCGAACCACAACCCGCTGATCTCACAACAGCCACAGCAAGCGCCCTCGTCTCGCAACGGTGGTCTCGAGACGAGCTGAATCACTTCACAGTGTCCTTCCACTCTGACACGCTCATCGGATGCGGCGTGCAAAACGATCTCTGGAAACTCGTCGAGACTGAGGATCGAGGTTTTACGCGCAGCACGTATCAATTGACGGAGAGAGGGGGCAAGGCCCTCTTCGCGATCGATCTGAAGGAATCAGGAAAATTACATGAGATCACACTTCGTGGACCTTATCGTTTTGAGGTGACCGGGATCACGCCGGGAAGCCAACCCGACGTCCGTCAGGTCGGAATTCATTGGGAAATCGACTGGGACAAGACGCCGGCGGAACTGAAAGCGTGTGTGCCGAAATTCGAACTGTCGGGATCCCAGGTTGCGCTCTTCAAACTCTTCGGTCCGGAGTGGAAATTTCTTTCGTACATCAAGCCCGAAGATGTGGTTGCGCCCCCACAGGGCGCCGCTCCTTCACTGGATAAAGTCTCCTGACGATCCAAGTTCGGACCGACTCACAGGTCCTTCCGGCTCAGTCGTGGAGTTCGCGAATCCAGATGTTACGGAAGCGCACGGGCTGATCGTGATCCTGCAACAGCAAAGGCATCTTTTCGGGATGCGGCTTGTAGGGCGGGCGGCGCATGTAGTCGGTGGGGCCGGTCAGTTCGGTGTTGTCCTGAACCAGCACGCCATTTTGCAGAACGGTGATGTGCGCGGGGCGGAGCAGCTTGCCGTCTGAGGCGAAACGCGGACCGTGGAAGACGATGTCATAGGTCTGCCACTGGCCGGGCGGCAGGCAGGCATTCACCAGGGGCGGAGTCTGCGCGTAGACCGCGCCGGCCTGGCCGTCGGCGTAAGTTTTGTTTTCGTAGGAATCGAGAACCTGGAGCTCGTAGGTGCTCATGAGATAGATGCCGCTATTGCCGCGGCCTTGATCCTTATCATGCGGCGGATTGGGCTCGGCCCACTCGACGTGCAACTGGCAATCGCCGAACGCCTGCGCGGTATGGATGTCGCCGGTTCCGGGCACAATTTCGATGGCGCTGTTCGCGACCTTCCACTTCGCGGGGCCGCCTTTGTTGTTCTGCCATTTCGAAAGGTCCGTTCCATCGAAGAGCACGACTGCGTCTGACGGAGCTTTACCCGGCGATTGTTGCGTGCTGGGCGCGGCGGGCGTGATGACGGCGGGCGCAGGACGGCCGCGGTCGGAAATCTTCCAGCGGGTCAGGTCGGCGCGCCGGGAGTTTTCGTCGGCGGGAATCGAGGCTGCGGTAATCAGGGACAGGGAAGCGATCAGACAGACGGTGCGCATCAGAATCTCCGAATGAGATTCTATCAAGGCACGCCGTTAGTGAAAGCCACTGAGCAAACCACGGGTGGCGTTCGCCACCTGCTGTGAGGCGTTCTGCGCGGCGCCGCCGACCTGCTGCGTGACCTGACTGGCAGCACCCTGCGCCATCTTGCCGGCCTGGGTGGCCTGTTGCGTGGCTTGTTGGGTGGCCTGTGTCACCTGTTGCTGAGCCTGATTGGCGGCTTGCGTGACTTGCTGCTGCGCGGCGTTGGCGGCCTGCGAGACCTGCTGTTGCGTTTGCTGCGCCATCTGTTGGGCCTGCTGCTGAGTTTGTTGCGCTAATTGCTGCGCCTGATTCGCCGCCTGCTGCGCCGATTGCGCCGCTTGATTGGCGGCCTGCTGGGCCTGCTGTGCGGCCTGTGCAATCTGCTGCTGTCCTTGTTGCACGGCTTGATTGGCGGTTTGCTGCAACTGGTTGGCGGCGGCTTGGGCCTGCTGCACCGCTTGATTGGCGGTCTGCTGCGCCTGGTTGGCCATCTGGGCGGCCTGCTGCGTGGCCTGGTTGAGGGCCTGCTGTCCTTGTTGCACGGCCTGGTTGGCGGCGGCCTGGACCTGGCTGGCCGTCTGCTGCAACTGCTGCTGGGCCTGCTGGGCGGTTTGCTGCGCCTGATTCAACATCTGCTGGCCCTGCTGGAGCGCCTGGTTGAGCGCCTGCTGGCCTTGATTCATGGCCTGCTGGGCGGCTTGCTGCGCCTGATTGGCGGCCTGCTGCAACTGCTGCTGGGCCTGATTTTCCAGTTGCGAGGCCTGATTGGCGAGTTGGGATTCGGCGGCGGCGGCCTGAGTGGCGGCTTGCTGAACAGCTGAGCGCACTGCATTCTGGCCAGCGTTCAACATGTTCTGGGCCTGATTGACAGCACCAGCCATGGCGGATTGCGCCTGGTTCACAGCGCCGTTGACCTGGCCTAAGACCTGGTTGGCCGCATCTTGCGCCATCTGGCCCGCCGCCTGCGCGGCCCCGACGGCCTGTTGCGCAACCTGCGACACGGCTCCAAAAGCCTGCTGCGCGAGATTCGATAGCCCCGCCAGATTTGGCAGTGGTGGGAGAGCAGGCAATGCGGGAAGCGCGGGCAGGGCCGGCATCCCTGGAAGCGCCGGCATCCCTGGCATACCGGGCGCACCACCGCCACCACCGCCGCCGGATCCAGAATCACCGATCATGACCGTGAAGCATCCAAGCACGATCATGCCGCCGTGAACCGTGGGATCGAGAATGCGTGCGGCGGGCAAGCCGCTGATCAACACGGTCATCGAGCCCATCATGATCATGTCGGGCGGCCCGACACAGGTCAGCATGTCGGTGACGCGTGCAGCGGGCAGGCCGCCGATGAGCACCTGGATGGCGCAGGGCGGCAGAATCGGTCCGCCGACGTGGGGAACAATGCCGGTGACCATCGGGCAGATGTGCATGTCGGTGACGCGTGCGGCCGGGGGCATGGTTCCTCCTTTATAGACCGAGCCCGCCGAGGCCATGTTGCAGGCTCTGGGCTGCCTGGTTGGCGGCATTGCCTGCCTGCTGGCAGGCCGCCTGAGCTGTATTCGCCGCGGTCTTGGAAGCTTGGGCCGCAGCTGCGCCGACCTGTTGCTGGACCTGATTGGCAGCGCCCTGCGCCATCTGGCCGGCTTGTGCGGCCTGTTGCGTGGCTTGTTGGGTGGCCTGTGTCACCTGTTGCTGAGCCTGATTGGCGGCTTGCGTGACTTGCTGTTGCGCGGTGTTGGCGGCCTGCGAGACCTGCTGTTGCGTTTGCTGCGCCATCTGTTGGGCCTGCTGCTGAGTTTGTTGCGCTAATTGCTGCGCCTGATTCGCCGCCTGCTGCGCCGATTGCGCCGCTTGATTGGCGGCCTGCTGGGCCTGCTGTGCGGCCTGTGCAATCTGCTGCTGTCCTTGTTGCACGGCTTGATTGGCGGTTTGCTGCAACTGGTTGGCGGCGGCTTGGGCCTGCTGCACCGCTTGATTGGCGGTCTGCTGCGCCTGGTTGGCCATCTGGGCGGCCTGCTGCGTGGCCTGGTTGAGGGCCTGCTGTCCTTGTTGCACGGCCTGGTTGGCGGCGGCCTGGACCTGGCTGGCCGTCTGCTGCAACTGCTGCTGGGCCTGCTGGGCGGTTTGCTGCGCCTGATTCAACATCTGCTGGCCCTGCTGGAGCGCCTGGTTGAGCGCCTGCTGGCCTTGATTCATGGCTTGCTGGGCGGCCTGCTGCGCCTGATTGGCGGCTTGCTGCAACTGTTGCTGCGCTTGTTGCTCCAGTTGCGAGGCCTGATTGGCGAGTTGGGATTCGGCGGCGGCGGCCTGTTGGGCGGCCTGCTGAACGCTGGAGCGCACGGCGTTCATGCCGGCATTGAGCATGTTCTGGGCCTGATTGACGGCGCCGGCCATGGTGGATTGGGCCTGATTGACAGCACCGTTGATCTGGCCCAAGACCTGGGCGGCGGCGGCCTGCGTCACCTGGCCGGCCGCTTGCGCCGCTCCCACGGACTGCTCGGCAACCTGCGATACCGCGGCAAACGCCTGATTCGAGACGCTGCCCATGACATTGCCGGCCATGCCCGAGATCATGCTCATCTGTTGCTGTGTCTGTTGGGCGAGATTAGACGCGGCGGCAGCGGCGGCCGCGGGTGTCTGGCCAGCGGGGGTCTCGAGACCCTCGAGGATCTTCTTAATTGGAGATGTCGGCGACGTCGGCGACGATCCGCAGCCCGGAATATTGGCCGCGCCGGTGTTGATCATCACAAGATTGCCTTGGATGAAGACGCCGACCGGATTGATGTCGATGGAGCCGCCGGCGGATTTGATGGTCAATCCCATGCCGGCCTCGATGACCGCCGACATGCCTGCCTTCAGGTGGATACTCATACCGGCGTCCATGCCGTAGTTCATGCCGGCCTTATCGTTGATGGTCATGCCGACCTGGCGGCTGTAGGTCATGCCGATCTTCTCGTTCTGGTTCTGGCTGGCGGTGAGGTGCAGGTCGCCATCGGTCTGGATCTGCTCCTGGCCGGTGACATAATGCTTGCGGTCGCCCGAAATGGTGATGGTCTCGTTGTTCTTGACCGTCTCGGTGCGATCGTTTTCGACGGTGATCATCTGGTCGTGATGAATCTTGATGGTCTCGTCGTTCTCGACCTCGATGAGCTGGTCCTTTTCGGCGTGGATGGTGATGAGTTCCTTGCCCTTGTTGTCCTCAAACTTGATCTCGTTGTAATTCTCGGTGGTCCCGCCTTTGGAGCTGCGCGAGCGGATACCACTCTGCGTTTTATTGTCGGGAAGCGCATACGGAGGCATCTGCTCGGCGTTGTAGACGCTGCCGACGATGATGGGCTGGTCCGGATCGCCTTCCAGGAAATCGACGATCACTTCCTGGCCAATGCGGGGAATATGGATCATGCCCCACTGTTTGCCGGCCCAAGGAGTGCCCACGCGGATCCAGCAGGAGCTGTCGGAGTCGTTCTTTCCCTCGCGGTCCCAGTTAAATTGCACCTTCACGCGGCTGTACTTATCGGTGAAGATCTCTTCTCCCGAAGGTCCGACGACAGTCGCGGTGTGGGATCCGTGCACGAACGGCCGCGGCGTAACGCGCGCCGGCCGAAACGGCAGGCCGAACGGGATGCAGGTAAACGCGTTGCTGTAGTGATTTTGCCTTGCCCCGGCGTCGAGGCTGGTGCCATACGGCTCCTGACCCACGTGACTCAGGGACGTGATCACGTACTGGCCGTCCGCGTTGAAGTGCCGCATCAGAGTGAACTTATAGCCGGACACAAGCTGGCGGCAATTGCTGGCGCAGTGGATCACGATGCTGGGCAGTGCCTCCTGTTGCATGCGGATACCCGTGGTGCGCACGTTGTCGTCGAAAATCTTCTGCAGATCGCTGGCGCTGTCTCCGCCTCCGGAGTCGATGCCATCAAACCGCTGGGCGTAGCCGCCGGGGTAGTCGTAGATTTCAAATTTGTCATTGCCGCCGACCTTGAGCTTGTGGGTCACCTTGCCCGCCTGCACGGTCTCCAGAATGGCTTTCTCGGCTTCGAGGTGTTTGCCCGGAAGCTCGAAGCAATGATCCCAGAGGGTGTACTTGCCGGAGCGCAGCTCTTGCGTTTTATCCCACTGGTAAATGCGCTCCTCCTCACGCGTGCCGCCTTCGACCACTTCATAGATCAGTTTTGGATTAGTAGGCAGGTCGGGATGGGACTGCGGCGTATTGGCGATCACCATCTTGTCGGAGTCGGCGGAATGCTTGAAGAAGTAGTAAATGCCTTCCTCTTCCATCAGGCGGGAGGCGAAATGGAAGTCGCTTTCCCGATACTGCGCGCAGTAATCCCTGGGTTGAAACGTGCCGGCAGTCTCCCAACTCACATCCAAGCCGTCGAGCACCTTTTTCAGAATGTCGATCACGTTTTGATGCTGGAAGATGCGGCTGCGGATGGTGCGCGTCAACAGCCAAAGCTGCGGGACCAACTCGGCCGAGTACCGCGTGAAGCGTTGGTCCTGGGCGCCTTGCGAGACACTGCAAACGATGCCGTGGAGATAGCGCTGCTCCGCGTTGGGGAGCGATACTTCGATGCACGCCTTCTGGCCCAGCAGCTTGTCGAACGCGATGTTTTCCGTGTTCTCGGCGAGGAGGTCGAGGTGGAATTGAAACAGGCTGGAGATGGCCTCCTGGCCGGAGAAGCTCTCCAGCAGCAGGGAGTTTTCATCCAGCGGCGTATGGATCTTGATGAATCGTTGTTCTTGCGTGAAAGGCGTTGTCGCCACCGTTGCCTCCTGTTGGCGAGCTCAGCCCGCTCTGGAGGGCGACCCCCAAGGCGGGCGGAAGCCGGCCTGCTCAGTTGTACGCGAACGCGCCGTCGGGTCCGGTGGTGACGTGGATGGCGCTCAGCCTCTGGCGTTCCGCCAGACCGCCCAAAATCCGCCGGGAGATTTCCGGCAAGAGCGTGTTGGTGAGAATATTGTCCACGTTGCGCGCTCCGCTTTCGACTTCGGTGCAGCGCCGTGCCACTTCTTCCACGAGCGGGTCGTCGTAGGTCATCTGAATCCTGTGATTCTCGAATAGCCGGCGCTGAATCTTGCCGAGTTTGAGCGTGATGATTTTCTTGAGGGCCTCGTCGCGCACCGGGAAAAAGGGAATGATCACGAGGCGGCCCAGAAACGCCGGTTTGAAGATTTTGTTCAGCTCCGGTTTGAGAGCTTTGACCAAACCCTCCGCGCTGGGCATGGTTTCGGGGTCGGCTGTCAGCTTCATCAGCGTGTCGGTACCGGCGTTCGAGGTGAGGATGATGATGTTGTTTTTGAAGTCGATCTCGCGGCCTTCGCCGTCCTCCATCATGCCTTTGTCGAAGACCTGGAAGAACAGCTCCAGCACGTCGGGATGGGCCTTCTCGACTTCATCGAGCAGGACCACCGAGTACGGCCGGCGCCGCACGGCTTCGGTGAGCACGCCGCCTTCGCCATAGCCGACGTATCCGGGAGGCGAACCCTTGAGGGTAGAGACCGTGTGCGCTTCCTGGAACTCGGACATATTGATGGTGATCATATTGCGCTCGCCGCCATAAAGCAGGTCGGAAAGCGCGAGCGCGGTTTCGGTTTTGCCGACGCCGCTCGGTCCCACGAGCAGGAAGACGCCGACGGGCTTGTTGGGATCCTCCAGGCTGGCGCGCGCCGTGCGGATGCGCTCGGCGATGGCAGCGAGGGCGTGCGATTGGCCGATGACGCGCTGTCCCAGTGTCTGATCGAGCGTGAGCACGGACTGCACTTCGTCCTTCAGCATTTTGCCCACGGGAATGCCGGTCCAGGCGGAGATGACGTCGCCAACGATCTGCGAGTCCACACACACACGAATCAGCGGGGTTTCACCCTGTATCGTTTCCAAATCGGCATTCAGCCTGGCGAGTTCGGCGCGCAGCGGCTCGGGATCGAGCGCTGACTGCACCGCCGTTGCCTGGCCGTCTCCGGAAACCGCTTGGGCAGGGGCACCTGTGCCCTCGAGCTTCGAGCGCACATCGCGAATACTTGACACCAGGTCGCGCTCCTTCTCCCAGCGCGCGCGCATGGCGGCCAGCTTGCTTTCGGTTTCGGTGCGTTGTTTGGCAATCTGAGCGAGGCGCTCGCTGTGATCCGCTCCCAGAGCGGTTTCGCGTTCGAGAACCCGCGTTTGCACCGCGAGGTCGTCAAGAGTGCGCGTGGCGTCTTCGATGGCGGGTGGAATGGAGCTCTGTCCAAGAGCCAGGCGCGCGCACGCGGTGTCGAGCACGCTGACGGCTTTATCGGGAAGCTGGCGATCGGCCAGGTAACGATGCGAGAGTTTCACGGCTGCCGCGAGGCCCTCATCGAGAATGCGGACGTTGTGATGCTTCTCGAGCATGGGCACGAGACCGCGCAGCATGAGGCGGCACTTTTCCTCGGTCGGTTCCTCCACCTTTACCACCTGAAAACGGCGCGCCAGAGCGGCGTCCTTCTCGAAGTACTTTTTGTATTCGGACCAGGTGGTGGCGGCGATAGTGCGCAGTTCGCCGCGCGCCAGGGCGGGCTTCAGCAGGTTGGCGGCGTCGTTCTGGCC
>Ga0335081_10005933_pt1 | contig 19359 bp, 18 predicted proteins | sample Lox_Sample_35_FD_206713 | JGI IMG/M metagenome (GOLD analysis project Ga0335081, IMG submission 206713) | Soil microbial communities from Loxahatchee National Wildlife Refuge, Florida, United States - Lox_Sample_3.5 | ecosystem: Environmental > Terrestrial > Soil > Wetlands | place: USA... | reverse complement strand
TCCATGCTTGAACGCGCGGACCCCGCCGTTCAGTCTCACTTCCCATCAACCGAAAACGCGAGCAGGACGTTTCCTTCTGCTTGGCCGAACGCGCCGTAGCCGGAATTGGTGAATACTATACCGTTCGCGATGGCCGGGCCGCCGCCATTAATCGAGCCACCTTTGCCGGGAACCTTGTTGACCGTCTCAAACGTTTGCGCGGTGTCAAAGTCCCAAAGGATCTCGCCGGTCTTGGTCGAATAGGCGCGGAAATGGCCGTTCACGGCACCCGAGAAGACTGCGCCGGGAATCACCGATACAGCCGCCGCTTGCGCCGGCTGGCATCCGGTCGGCCTCGTACAGTTCGTCTTGGGAGCAGGGGTATTCCATACCTTCTCGCCGTTCGCGAGCTTCAGTGCTGAAATACCAGGCTGCGCGTTCTGACGAACGGTGACATCGGAGATCGCGACGTAGGTGTTCTCGCCGTCAGCGCCGTGCCCCCATTCGACGCCACCCGTTACGCCGCCGGCGCCGACTTTCGTCTGCCATACAATCTTTCCTTTTTGATCCGGATCGAGTCCCCAAACCACGCCCGATTTCTGGCCGGCAACGATGATCTGCTTACCGCCTGCGATGGTGCGCAGAATCGCAGAACTGCCAAAATCATAATCGGGACCCAATACCTCTGGACAGTTCGGCGATCCGGGACATCCAACGATGTAATTATCCTTCGCGGTCACTTGGCTGGCCCAGATCAGGCTACCGCTATCGATGCTAAACGCCAATATTGCGTCGCTGGTATTGATTTCAACGTCAGTATAAGAATCTCCGGTGGCTACGTAAACAAGCTTGCGTTTGGCATCGATGGTAGGCGCTGACCAGACTCCCGCACCCGCAGGGCCGTACATTTGGCCGCCGTTTTTGTTCTTCTTGTAGGCCTTGGGAGGGTCGAGCACGGTGAATGACTTCCAGAGCTGGCGCCCGGTCTCGCCGTCGACGGCAGTCAGGCTCCCACGGAACGTACAGCACTCGTACTGGGACTGGGGCGTCATCCCCGATGCTTCTTCGAAGGACGCCATGGGCACGAATAACCGGCCGTCATAATAAATCGGTGAGCCAGTGATGCGAGCATAGGGATGGTTATCCAGTTTCAGCTTCCAGATGAGAGCACCACTATCGGCATCGACTGCATAAGCCGTCGCGCGCAGATCGCCAAAGAATGCGATATAACGGCCACTGGTTTTCGACCGGGCGATGCTGATGGCGGTACGAACGCTGCCGTCGGCTTTAAAACTCCAATAGGTGCAGCCGGTGGCTGCGTCCAGGGAGTACACTGTCCCGCCGGCGCTGCCCACGAATACGCGGCCGCCCGCAACGGCAGGTTGGGCGTAAGCGCGGCTATCCCCGGGGAAGCCGAAGGCCCACTTCACTTTGAGCCGAGGAATATCGGCGACGCTCAGCCCGGGCTTGTCCTGATAACGAGAGTTGTCAATTTTGGCACTCCATCCGTTCCAGTCGCTGGGTCCAAGCGAGATCTTTTTCGCGGGCGCCTCACACTTTCCCATAGGTACGTTGGAAACCGAGGAAAACTCTTTGCCGGTAATAAATCGCGCGATGGCGCGCCCCTCTTCCAGGGTCAACCCGGACGCCTGGACGAGCATGACGCCCTCGAACATCGTATTCACGATCGCTTCGGGCGAGCGCGCAGCGATCTGATCGCGTTTCGGTGCGCGTGCTTCCGCGCTACCGTTGTCGTGACAAGCAGCGCAACGTGCTTGATACAGCGCGGCGCCATCCGGGTCCGCCGCCCAGAGCGAATTGACAAGAAATGAATATGAGATCAAGCAAGAGCTCGATAGGGTCATGACGAAGTTTGAGTGGCGCATAAGTCTGTTTCCAGTCGAAAAAATCAACCATGTTATGACGCGAAAAGCACGCTACTTAACTGATACTCTGACCAACGCATTCGTCCAACAACATAGAAAGCCGCCGCCGCCCTTCCCCGTCCAGTCGTTGGCGACGAGGTAGAGCATGTAATCACCGGGTTCGCTGAAGGTGGCGGTGGTGCTGGCCTTTCCGGCAAAGCCCGTGGCTGGCTGAGGATCATCCGGCTGCACCGGCGGTCGATCAGCCGCAAACACGACGCTGCCAGGGCCGCGATACTTACTCCAGGTCACGGTTGCGGGCGGCGTTTTCGGCTTGCGCGCGCCCGGAACTAACTTCGCATCATCCGAAACTGCGACTGATAACGTGAAAGGCGTACCGACTGCCCCGGTTAATTCCGCTATCACTGGTTTGGGACCTTGCACTGAGGCGCCGCCGGGCAGACGAACCATGGGCGGCGTGTTTTCGGTTGCGTCCTTGAATGGCGCGATTTCCCAAAGCGGGTCGATACTCGCGGGAATGGCAGCAGTCCGCTCGGAGGAGATTAACGTCCAGGTCAGCTTATCCTTGCCAAAATCCTTGGGAACCGTGACGGTGAACACGCCCCACATGCGTCCGGTGAGGAAGTGAGTCGGCTGACCGCGGTCGGGCCCTCCTGGCTCAATACGGTTGTTCGGCCCGAGCGGAATATCCACCTCTTCTTTCTGATTGCGATTGAAGTAGCCGAAGAGAATGCTGAACGTGCCGTCGGGATTCCGGAACCAACCCTCGAACGACGGTGTGACACTCTGGCCGGTGTCGTGAAACGGTTCCAGTGGCAACCGCGGCTGCGCTGCGGCTGCCGAAGCAATCAACAAGGCTAGCGCGAGCTGCGTTGCGCGGAAGGCTCTTTCGACTTCTGGCTGTTGAGCCACTGTTGGTAGTCCTCGTCGCTGATATAAGTAACGTTCACCCAGGCATGGGCCATTTCGTCCACCGTACGGTCTCCCCAGCCAACCCACTGGTTCGGATCGGGGTTGTTGCGGTTAGCTGCGGTGTTGTCGTGCCACGCAGTGAAGTGGAGCACGGTGCCCTTGGGCAGCACGGGCGCAGCGTCATCCGCGTAAATGTAATTCGTCATCCAGTTGAAGTTGAAATGGTCCACGTAGCTGAGCATGCGACGCGTCCCATCGGGGAGGATGGCCTCCATGGACATAGCCTTGCCTCGCAGGTGCATGTGCGGCTGAAAATTCTCCAGCCGCGCGGCCTGTTTCAGCACGTGGAAGCCCTGGGATTCGGAGATGGTGTTGGGCTCGATATCTAGGATCGGGCGGCCGTCTGCGGTGTTCAGGGCATTCAATGACATCAGGCGAGTGCGGTATTTCGGCTTTTCCCCTTTGGGATACAGATAGACGGCCAGCTCGGCATGGTCGCGGATCTCTTCGCCGACGGCGTGCAGATGCAGCTCCCACCAGATATGCGCTCCGGGCAGCAGCAGCTTGCCCGTGTCCGGCCGGTAAATGTCGTAGTTCTTGTTGACGGCCCATTCCATGAGCAGACCTGGACCACCGCCACCGTTGTCCTCTTCCTGCACGCCGGGTTCATCCTGCTGCAGCCGCGCCAACACGTGGTGCATGATTTTCCGCCCCGCGGGTGTGCCGGGGCGCATCTCGACGGCACGCACCCAACGCGGCTCGGTGATCGGCACCTCCGTGAGCGGCCGGAACCAGACATCCTGGCCGCGGGCGGGCATCGTGTACGCTTCCGATTTCAAAACAAGATCCGGCTCCCGACCGAATTCTTTCGACAGCTTCCAACCGTCGTCCTTCGGCCACTGCTTGGGACCGGGCATATCCTTGGGATCACCCATGGGCGCGCCGGCGTCGACCCATTTCACGATCGTCGCGATCTGCTGGTCCGTCAGCGACATGTCATTGGCAAATTTCTGGATACCGACGGTCTTATCGAGGTGCCACGGCGGCATCTGGCGTGTGATCACACGTTCGCGGATGGATTTGGCCCATGGGCGTGTCTCTTCATAGGTGATCAGAGACATGGGCGCCATCGAACCTTTACGGTGGCAGTCCTGACACCTGTCCTGGAGGATGGGAGCGATGTCCTTTGTGAATGTAACCGGTTTATCGACCAGGTTGGCTGCGAATACCTGGGAAGCGAAGATGAGCACGGCGCCGAGCCGGCGTAATTTATTGGTCATTCGGGTCGGATCCTCGCTATTTGCTCGGTGGCAGTTCGTCCGGGTTGGAGCCGCCAAGAAATAGGCGCTTGCCGTCCGGGAATGTGACAGTGCCGCCGTTGATCTTGTTTTCGCCGTCCTTAGCCATATACCCCTGGACGACAATCTCGGTCCCCGCCTCCAACGATTTCTTCGTGAAACCACGCCGCAAGAGAATGTTCGGACTGCCAGTCTCCACCATCCAGCTCACGACCTTTCCATCGGCTCCTTTGACATCCATGTGGATCCAGGCGTGCGGGTTGATCCACTCCATTTCGGTTACGGTCCCTTTCAAAGTGACCGGCTTAGTGCCATCGAACTGAGCGGTGAATGAGTGGTGCGCCCAGGCCGGAATGCACACGGAGAGACATCCGAGAATAAATGCGACAAGTTTGTTCTTCATTGCTTACTTCACTCCTTTTTGCGCCGCTGCTTCGGCGGCTTTCTTCTCATTGGCACGCGCGCCAGCCAGCGCGTCGTGCATGAAGATATTGCCTTCGTGGCAGGCGTATTCGTAGATGTAATCGTAGTTCGCCTCGCGCCGTAACGGATACGCGAGCTTCCACGGCTTAGTCCACGTGTTCGGATCGTTGATGGTGACCTCGTAGTTGATGGTGTCGTCGTCAACTCGCGTAAAACGCTCAACGAGATGCAACTGGTCCGTCGCGACGGCGCCCGAATCGCCAAAGCCACCGCCCTCCGACCCGATGAACGTCTGTCCATTGAAGTTGGTAGTGTCCACTACCAATGTGTTGCCTTCCCAATGCCCGCGGGAATCGCCCATCCAGGTCCGAACCTGCGGGCTGGCATGAGGGCGGCCATCGAGGGGGATCACGCGCGCTTCGTGAATCATCTCATTGCGAAAAACCACGTATCCCGGACCCTGCGAAATCTGCTGCCCGTTGTTGTACGCGAATGGCAAGACTGAACCGACTGGGCCAAGTGTGATGCAGCGGTCCCAGGTGGTGAGATCCAGCCAGGTGTCCGGTGAGTCCTTCTTTTCGCCCCAGTGTTTCTTACGCTCGGCTTCGCGGATCTGTGCCTCTGCGGTGAGTGGCGGAATCCGGCCATCGGGAGGATCGACTACCAGAGACGCCTGGCGATTCGGCTTTCCATAATCGAACCAGCCGGCCGCCAGGGGCACGGGCCCATTCGTACTCCCAGTTTCGATCCTGGCGAATTGCTTATTGCGGGCCGCTTTCTGGGCCATCTCTTCGTCAGTAAGGACGGCGCGCGTTCCCAGTTTGGGGTCGCGCTCCATTGGAGTCTGGATCATGCTGGTGCTGGGCCACACGCCTTGCAGGTCGGGATCGCCCCACGGCGTCATTGGCTGTTTCCAGGTCTTGGATGCGGTTACCGTTTTGGCCGCGGGCTGCGCAGAAGCCGCGACTACCGTCACGGCAAACGCCGTTAGCGCGATCAAGCGATATCGATAGCTCATTGGCACCTCTTCACTTGCCGGCCTGCTTGCGGAACTCGCCGTAAAGCAGTTCCTCGGCGAACGGTATACACTTGAAATCCAGCAACTGGAAACCCTTTTCGACACGCCGGTAGAGAGTCAAATGGATTTTCCAGGGTCGCGTGAAGACCTTGGGATCTTCCATGGTCGCCTCGTAAGCAACATGGTCCCGATCCGTGAGCGCATAGCGCTCCACTACATGAAGACCGTCGCTCGAAAAATCCCCGGCTCGATCGAACCAGGCTTTGCCGTTTAAGCCTGTGACGTCCACGACCAGGCTGTCCCCTTCCCAATGCCCGTTCGACATCCCCATCCAGCTATCGGCGACGGCCTCACGCGGCTTGCCCATGTTCACCTGTCGATTAGCGGTTGCATATTCGTAGACAAACAGGATGTCCTTATCGGATTGGACGATCTGAAACGGATAGGGCAGATAAGTAGCACGGGGAATGCCAGGGAGATAGCACTTGGCTTCCGGATCGGCCGACCTGCGGTTCGAAAAGTTTTGCTTTCGTTTTTCGGCCGCTGCGGGCAGATACGGGATCGACCCGCCTTCCACGACGCCCTGCCCGGCGGGTACGGCGACGATCGCCCCCATTTCCCACATCGGCCCGGCATAGGCCGAGTGGTCCTGCAGGTCCCAGTTTGCCGTGCTCAGAGATTCCCAGATTCCGTTCAAATTGGGCTTGCCGCCCATTCTTGGAAACGAAGATGCGGTTTGACCACTGGCCACGCTATTCCCCATCCACAGGATAACCAGACCGGTGGCGGCAAACATCTGCGGCATACGCCGACTCATCGTTTTCGATATCTCCCTTTTACCGCATCCGCGATTGCCCTGTACTAGAACGTGAATCGCCCGCCGAGCTTCAGGAAAGCGGCCTGCAGAACTGCCGTCGGTGTATAGAACGTGGGCCCAATCGCCGCGTTCCGAGTCAAAACGGGGCTGGTATTAAAGACGTTGTAGACATCGGCCATGAGATCAATGCGGCTCTTGAAGCGGGCCGTTTCGATTGAAATAGCCTTGGTCACCCGGATGTCCACTTGGTTGACGCGGTCGGTAAAAAACGTGTACGGCGCAACCACATTCGGAATGGTAATCGTACCCTCCACGAGTGGCCGGCCGAGTGTGCTGCCCGGGGCGGTACTTGTTACCACGTAAGTGGGGTTAAAAGTAGCGGGAGGGATGCTTTGATAGACACCGCTCAACTGAATCTTCCAAGGGAACGTGTAGCCGCCTGTGACGCGGTACGACCCCTGGAACGGCTGGTCGCTTACGCAGTTCAGGAGAGTTAAAGGATTGTCCACCACAGCGCAGTTCTTGGTGATGGTCCGCCCTATGCTGAACCCGGCCAGGAGGAAAAATCGCCCGGTGGGGTGAGCGTTTATGTTTAGGTCGAAGCCATCGTACACCTGGCTGGTCTGCCCTGGAAAATGGTCCGCGAACGTGATTTGCTGGTGGCTCGTGAGGCTGGCATACGCGGGATTGATATCGGCAAGACCGCAAAGCTGGCTACCGCTGGCTTTGCCCAGATGAGGGTTCGTCGGTACGGTGACACAGAACGTGTCGAAGTTGGATGGCGTGATGTCAAGATTGTTCGTAACCGTCTGATTGCCGAACGTCCGCCGGAAATATCCAGCGTCGAGAGAGATGTGGGACGCCAATTGGTGCTGCACTTGCGCGTTGTACTCCCAGTTGTACGGCCGTTTCCCCCAGCCGGAGCTCAAATGCGGGTCATAAGTGGTGGTAAGGATCGATTGGCCGAAGTTTGATGCGCCTGGGCCGGAAAAGTCACCGTTGGGCGCCGTGTTCAGCGGATTGCCAACGGGAGGGGCGTTAATGTTGGTCGTGGGGAGTACGGCCCGGGTCAAGGTATTGCCGCCCCCAGCCTGAATGGGATTGATATTGTAGCCAAACGTATAGATGTTTGTGCTCACATAGCGGTTAACGCTCGCTTTTATCGCCGTCTTATGGTTCCCAAACAAATCGTATGCCGCTCCAAATCGCGGGTCGATATCTTTCCAGTTCGGAACGTTAGGCACAGCCGCGAAGCTGCGCGCGGGAATCCAAATATCCGCGGGCGTTGTCTGAGCGGGAATGCTGCTATTGAAGTAATCCCACCTGATCCCTCCAGTAAGCGTGAGACGGCGCAGCGTCCACTTGTCCTGGGCATAAACGCCCATGTCGGCTTTAATGTCCTGCTTCTGCACGTACGGAGCGTCGTACAAAGTTACTGATAGCGGAACGCCGTTGAACGTTGTGTACGAAACGTCATCGCTGGTCTCGTATGTTGGGCTGGCACGGTGACCCCAGTGGTAGGTCATGCCGACCTTTATGTCATGACCTCCAGTCACATAGGAGAGCCCCGCACGCAGATTAGCCTGGCGTTGATACTCGCCGCCCGTGAAGGTACCGGGAGTCGGCGCCCGCAACTCATGGACACCATTCACATCTAACAGAGAAATCGGTGACGTCACGCCAACCGTGGGGGCGAGAGGAATAAACAGGTCGTCCTGGTGGCTGTAGGACACGGCGAAGTCCCAGATGAGCTTCGGGCTGATTATGGCCTGCCAAGTGATGGCCGCTAACCAGATGCTGGGATACGTCAACCGGCTCTCTGCCTCGGCGGTAAAAACCGCATTGTCAACTATGGTTGGACAGTTGCACTTATTCGCTTTGTCGAAGAAGAAGGACAACTTGTTGCGCGCCGTCGGTTGCGTCGTCACACGCAACTGGTTGTCCCCATCATGGCCGCCACTATGACCTGGCTTCGCGAGGTTCGGATTGAACAAGGTGCTGAGCGGGTCAACTGAGTAAAACGTTTGCACGTCGATAGTGTCGTTGGAGCGGTAACGCTGCGCATACCAGAACCACACACGGTCTTTTTTGATCGGACCGCCGAACCCGACGCTCTCATCGTAGAGTAAGTTGTACCTGGGAACCGAGGTGAGCCCCTGCGCCTTCAGGGAAGAGGTGAAATTGCTCGCCTCCATGGAACTGTTCGCATAATTGCCAAAGACCGTTCCGTGGAACGTGTTGCCCCCTTCTTGCGGAATCGCGTTCACCCGGACGCCGCCACTCGCCGACTCCAGGGAAATCGCACTTGTTTCGTATTGCATCTCCTTGACGCCCGCATCGTTGAGCGAAAACGTCGAATTGGCATTGCCCAAGCTGGTGACCGTTGCCATGATGTAGATTGGAATCCCATCGACCTGAAGCGACATATCAGCCCCAAGACCGCCGTGGGCAAATAAGACGTTTCCGCGTTCGCCTTGCGACCCACCCACGTCATTCTGGTTTTGGCTCACGCTCGGCATCGTGGTCCCAAGCGTCGCGAACGACTTGGCCGTGGGCAGCGAATCGACCTCCTCCTTGACGAGCGTCTTCTCCTCGGCGGTGTTCTGCACGTCCACCACTGGCGCGAAACCCTGAACGTCAATCGTCTCTTGGACTGCTCCGATTCTTAAGGAGGCGTTGACCGGGGCCGTGAAGCCCGCGGAAATTTCGATGCCTTCTTGCTTGACCGTGCTGAAACCGGTCTTCGTAAAGGTGACGCTGTACTTGCCGGCACGCAGCTGTTCAATCCTGTATTGGCCGGAAGAGTCGCTGACGGCCGTGCGGGAGCTCTCGAGTACATCCGGACTCCGGGCTTCAACAGTGACGTCCGGGAGGATGGCTCCGCTGCTGTCTCTTACGGTGCCTGCAATCGCTCCGAACTGGGCAAGGCCTAGCGCCGGAAAGATGATCATTGCTGTCGCACCTGCCATGAAGTACCGGATTATCCTACGCATACAATCCCCTCTGAGATGAATCTCATTTCCCCTTCCCAGAAATGCGGGCCGGATATTGCGTTGCGCTTTGCCGGTTCATGACCGAAACACAAGCACTTGATGACCACAAAATCCGGATTTAGGCCCCCAAACTTCTTGCCATTTCGTGTATTCCGCTATTCTGCTGGCGCGGAGAATGCGAGGATTCTATCATCCGGTCCGCTCGTCGGTTATTGATTTCGTCCCACCGGAGTCCTTCTGATCCCACATTCGTCCTTCAGGCCGTTGGTTCGACCCTTGACGGCCCGGGATGGGCACAAGAAACTGCTGCAGCAAGCCTTGGCACACCCACAGATATGTGGAAACGCGGCGAGATGATCGCGTTGAGTTACAGGCTAAGCGGCGCAGCCCGAACGCGATGTCTCGATCGGCGCGCCGCTTGATCGGGACCTGGGACAAGACGAGCCAGGCAGGGACGAAGTGGCCGATGCCATTCTTCCGGAGGAATTTCAGAGCTCATCGCGCGGCACGCTGTGATGTAATACCTCCATGCCCGGGTCCGAATCGCCCCAGTATCGCCGGTTTCCGATGAATGCCGTCGTGACAGCGGTGGCATGCGCGCTGCTGGCGATCAGTCAGAGCGCCAACGTTTACACGTTTTGGCAGGGCCACGGCACCTGGCGGTTGGCCCTGGCGCTCATGCTGCCGACGTGGGCGCTGATGGCTGTGTGCTGGCCGCTTTTCGTACGGCTGGCGCGGGGGTACACGTTTGCGCCACAAAGCCGAGCGCGAAGCGCCGCGATTCATGTGGCGGCGGGCCTCCTCTTCGCCCTCGTCCATAACACGTCCCTAACCGTCATCTATGCGCTGCTGCTGGCGCCCGATGCGCCCACATTCCAAGGATTCGGCAGCCGCTTTGGCACGACGCTGGCATATATGTTCTACCAGGACGTCCTCGCCTATGGCGCCCTCCTTGCCATGTACCTGGCGCTCCATGATGCCGACCTACGTACGCAACTGGCCGATGCGCGTCTGGCGGCCTTGAGGGCACAGCTCAATCCGCACTTTTTCTTCAATACGCTGAATGCAGTCTCGACGCTGGCGCTCCAGGGCCGGCGCGACGATGTCACCGAGATCGTCGGACGTCTAGGTGACCTGATGCGCACGGCACTCGACGAGCAGGCGCAGGAGGTCCGGCTTTCGGCCGAGCTCGCGTTCGCCGACGACTACCTGTCTATCCAGCGCGTGCGATTCGGCGACCGCTTCCAGGTGTACAAGGTGATTGCACCCGAGACGCTCGACGCATCTGTTCCCTCGCTGCTGCTGCAGCCCATTCTTGAGAACGCCATCGAGTACGCCGTGGCGGGATATGCGGGCTCGACCTTCGTGAAGATCGAAGTGTCGCGGCGCCGCAACGATCTGCTCCTGGAAATTTCCGACACTGGACCGGGGTTCACGCCCGGCGTGCGCAAGGAAGGGATTGGTCTGGCGAATACGCGCGCGCGGCTGCAAGAACTGTACGGGAACCGATGCCGGTTCGAGTACGGTAACCTGCCGGGGGGCGGAGCCTCCGTCCGGATATCGATCCCCTTCCACTCCACGGCCGCTGTGGATCCGACCCATATCGGATTACCAGTCGTGAGTACGGTCTCTCAGAGAGACGTTAGTTCCGACGGACCTGGAGGGTCGCCTCTGCCGGGACATCAGATGTGAAGACGGAGCACGATCGCATCCGCGCGGTGATCGTTGATGACGAGCGGCTCGCCCGCGATGCCATCCGCATCCGGCTGCAGGACGAGTCCGACGTTGACATCGTCGGCGAAGCGGCTACGGGGACCGAGGCCGTTACACTCATCGCCAAGGCGCTGCCGGATCTCGTTTTCCTGGATGTGCAGATGCCCGGGATGGACGGCTTCCAGGTGCTGGACCAGGTGGCCCCAACCTGGCTGCCGATCGTCGTCTTCGTCACCGCCTACGATCGTTATGCTTTGAAGGCGTTCGAGACCCATGCCCTCGACTACCTGCTGAAGCCGTTCACCCGGGATCGCTTCAGGGCGGCATTGCAGCGCGCCCGTGCTGCCTTTGCCAATGCGGGCGAGCCATCCGCCCAGCGCGGGCTGGTTACGTTGCTGAACGATCGCAGCCGGTCACCCGCAGACCAGGGAAAGGGATACCTTGTTCGTTTTGCGGTGAAACACCATCGTGGGATGAGGCTGGTGCGGGTCCGCGACATCGATTACATTCAGGCGTGCGCGAATTATGCGGAGATCCACGCCGGAGGCAAGACCCATCTCGTGCGAATGACGATGCAGGAATTGGAGGAGCGGCTCGATCCGTCCATGTTCGTACGCATTCACCGCTCGAGCATCGTACAGATCGACAGGATTCGTGACATCACCGACGCCAGCCACGGCGACTTCGATCTGTCGCTCCATGATGGTACGGTCCTCCGTCTCAGCCGAAAACATCGCGGCCGGCTGCAGCGGTAGGGGGCCCAATTCAGCTTCGCGTGCATGACCGGGCCTCGAAGTTGCTTTGAACATAGTAGACCTGTGCGAACTGCATATTCTCGCGCTACTCACGAGGCCCGACCTGAATTGTACGTCCGGCTCGACAAACGATCGTCCGACGGCGAGCCCCCGGCGTGCGATTCCATTTTGTCCCAGAGACGGGCTATTAGTCCTACACTCGCGGTTCAACTCTTGACACTCCCACGTGTGCACCCGACACTCCAGAGGGATAACTGTGCTCCTGCCGGTGGCGGTATCAATTCATGGCGGCGCTTAAAGGCACGGAGGGGTGATGAGATCTGACGCGCTTATCGTCAGCCTTGCGTTCAGGTAAGCCTGGGCCTCGCGAAATGAGCCGCGAACAGTCTTGTTGTGGTATCTTCGTGTCCACGTTCCCGGGTCACGGCCAAGGGAAACGCGGATCAGCCATGTGCGTGATCCACGTGAAATGAGCTGCCCTGCTTTTCGGGCCATACAACACCTCCGGCCGGAAAGCAGGCACAAAACGGGCACGTCGGTATCTACGCTCGTCGGAGGGTTGCAGCCTCGACGCTCCTTTGTCAAAGGCGGTGCTTCACAGCGGCCGGGCCGCTTGTCGCGAATGACCGAAGGTGTCGATGGGGCCTCGTGAAAGACCGATTGCCGCAGCCCACACCTAGCGCTGGTACGATTGAAGAAGGACCCGTTCAGAAATGACGATCACTCTTAAACTCCCCCCCGGATCTCGAAGCGCGGTTGCTCGCAGAAGCCAAGGAGCAAGGTCTGTCCGTCGATGAGATTGTTAAGGCCTACCTCTACCATCTGCACCCTACCGAGCCTCGGACGCATCTTTCAGCCAAAGAAGTTGATCAAGGATTTGAAGAGGCTGCCGACTTTATCCCAGAGGGGGTGCCGCCGCTCTCGAACGAAGCGATGAGCCGGGAGAATATCTATACCCGTGAGGACGACTGGAATCGCTAGTGGACGTTCTCGTAGACACGTATATCATCCTGCGCCGCATTCATCGCGCTCATCCACAACATCGTGCAGATCGTGAAGCGATATTGGGGTTGACGGAGAGTGGGAATCGGATTTGTGTGGCATCTCAGAACCTCGTTGAGTTTGGGCTATAGCCACAAGACCACTTGAGTAACGGACTGGGTTTAACGCCCAGCCAGGCGGAGCGGGTTCTCGCTCGGTTGCCCATGGAGTCTCCGGAAAGAAGACTCATGATGCACGAATAGTTGCTGCAATGCTCGTGCACGGGTTCAAACACGTTCTGACGTTTAATGCTTCCGACTTCACCCGTTATTCAGCTATCGTAGTGCTCGATCCTCTCAGTTCCGCATGAAAACCCGGTGGCAGCGCTCTCTAATTTCTGGTGCGGTTCTATTTCCTCCTGCCGTGGCCACCGAGACTTTGATCAGTGGCACCTTCTCCGGTGTCCCATAGACCTCGATTTCCATGGCACTTGTGTGCGATCTGTGTGCCCGTTTCCGGGAGCAGGTGGCCTGTGGGCGGGGAGCGCCAATGGGACCCGGACTCCAAATCCACCGACACACTGCTCCCGCCGACGGCGAGGAAAACGAAGGGATCGCAACGTAGCCGATCAGCCTTCCGGTTTTATGCCGGTGGTTTATGCCGGTGGCCGCCATGAACCCCTGCCAATGCATGTAGCAATTGAACTGGAGAAGCGGTACGTCACGACAATCGATGCGGATCGATTGGGGGGGTGACCTCTGGAGCGTCTTCATCGCGTTGGAACCCGTACGAATAAAGGCATCGAACGATGTCACGAGGTTATCGAGTAAGTCGTGAAAATGGAAATCCAGGTTTTTGGACAGCCGATCATAAGCGAATGAATAGTTCTGGCGTGTGGCACCCGACGCGACTTGACCTTGGTGACTTGTTATCCCTTCTACTATGTCGGGAATGCGCCGCAAAGGTTTATCGTTTATGCACAAAGAGTTGGATGACCCGGGTCAGACCGGCAAAGCTAAACCTTCGAAGCCTTCGGCTGCGTCATCGACGCGGGCGCATTGCGGGCATCGGCTGCAATTCTTTGAACCTCCCGCAGAACCGCCAGCAAGAGTGAAATGATCAACGGGCCGAGGATTATGCCCGGGGCCCCGAACGCGCGCGTGCCGCCTATTATGGACAGCGCGATCGTCAATGAGTGCATTTGCACATGCCCGCGGGCTACAGCCGGACGCACCACATTGTCGATGACGACGGTAGCGACGCCGCACCAGATCCCCATAGCTACCGCCTTCGTATAAGCGCCCGTGGCAAGTTCGTAAATGACCACCGGTGCCCAGACCAAGGAGCATCCCACCAAGGGTACGATCGAAGCCAAGCCGCAGAAGAATCCCAGCATTGCCGCGGAGGGGACACTGGCAAAGGCAAATGCGGCGCCTGTCAATACAGCTTCACTGACGGCCGCCACGAAAGTCCCCCCGACAACCCCTACGATGGTGCTCTGGATGTTCCGAATCAATCGCTCCCCTGTTTCCGCTTCCAGGGGAAGTGCCGACAACCCCCTGTCGATCCAACCTCGTCCGTGCCACAGCAGCTCGTTCAGGAAGATGAGCATCAGAAGCATGGTGACAAGTGCGGCGCTCGCCCGGCTAAGGACAGATCCGACGGCGCGTAGAAGCCAGGCCGCGGAGCCATTCGCGTACCGGAGAAGTTCCGAACGCACTACAGCAGAGTCTACGGGTATGCGGGAAGCCACCGCTTCTGCGATGCGGCCGGCGGCCCGCGAGATACCGGTGGTCCATGAGTCGTTTGCCGTCGGTTGTGCCAATGAGGTGTATGCGGCCCCGACTTGTTGTGCAAGGACCGCACCCACTGTCCAAAGGGCGACCGAAACAAGAACCCCGGCCAAGGTGGTGGTGACGAGAGCTGCGGGACCCGCCCGACCGAGCTTCTGAGTGAGCCATAAATGCACCGGCCCCAGTAGCACCGCCAAAGTAACGGCGAGGAGCAGAGCCGTGAAGAAAGGTTCGGCGATTCGCCAGGCGAACGGCAGGAGGGCCGCGGCTATCAAGCCCAAGAAAATCAGTTGTGCCCGCCGCTGCATTGCCTCGATTTCCGCCCGGACCGACGCCGGGCTCGTCCTAAAGGTGAGGATAGCGGAATTCAAGATGCGAGTCGCGAGCTGCTACTTACTCGCGACCCCACTGGCGGCGGAGCGTTACCCCGCCCTCTTCACTTGTTGAGCTGTCAAACTCTTCAGCTTTGACGCGGCTTGTTCGTATTCTTCGCGTATCCGGGTCACGCGAGCGTCCATTACTGCCTTGGCGTCACCCTGAGCCTTGGCGGCCTTCTTCTGCAGCGCTTGCACCTTGGCTTCGCTCTCGCTTCTGATCTGCTCCGACCTCTGTTTTGCCTGTTCTAACTTCTGTTGCAGCTTTGCGTTAAGGTTGTCGATTTTGGCCTGGAGTTTAGCCTTATGCTCGGCCCGCGCCCGCGTGTGCTCGGCCTTCAACTGCTCTATCTCCTCACGAAGCGCCGCCACGTCTCTGGCCTTTGATCCCCTACGACGTTCTGTCTCGCCGTGCGAAATACGACTCCGCCCAATGCTTCCATTCTGGTGTCCACCGGAGTTACCCACTCCTCAGTGACATCGGCAACCACCGCGCACTTGCCAGGGACCAGTGCGACAGAAGCATCGGCGAGAAATCCGCGTCGACTCCAGCGTCATAGAGGGCCGCGATGCTGCCTCCCATGGTGCCGGCCGCCGCTCCGATAGCAAAGCCAACGGGTCCTCCGAGGAGCCCGACAAGCCCGCCGAGCGCCGTTCCCCCAAGGGCGCGAATGGGAAAATCTCCTTCCGCCTAGGATCCGACGCGGCGCCCTTGAGGTAACCGGGCGGTAACCCTTGGTTAAAGAACAGTAACGGCTCTTTGCAAGGCACACATTATGAAGGAAAAAGCTCCGGCGGCACCCGGTCGTGGAATGCGCGGTTCCGCTAAGCTAAGCGAATTGGCCATGAACCCCAGGAACTCCCAACAAAAAGCGTTTGCCCGCCGCTCCTATCTGCTGACGATGGCTGCTCCGCTGCCACGGGAGGATGGATGAACAAGAATAGCTTGACCGTGACTATGGTGCTAGTGTCGCTGCGTTGATGAGCGGCAATCAAGCTCGCCCAACCGTTTTCGAATCTGATGGCGACGGGCCAGATTCATCGCGACGATCGGATCTGTGTGAGCCACAGCGAAGGCTCATCTGTCCTGACATTCTTCTGTGAGGAAGAAGCAGTGGGGTGGGAAGCTGGCCGCGGCTGTGCTGCGGCGTAGCAATTGCGGTGAAGCGGCGAGCGGTCGATAGAGGGTTGTAAAGGCCGGTTGAATTCCATGCGAACACTGTTCTTGAATCCACCTTCGTTCCAGGGCTTTGACGTGGGCGCCAGCTCGCGATGGCCCGCCACCCGGTTGCCTGGTGAAACACCGGGCACGCTCCGGAAGACGATTGACTTTGCAAAGCACCTTGACACCGAAACCATACAGGTCTCGATCGCACATGCACTTCCCGGCACAGAACTCCACCAGTATGGCGCCCAGAATGGACTCATCAATTTGTCTATGAGCGATGACGCAGGCCATCAACTGCCGAACATCACTTACACTGGGCTGGACGACGCGGAGCTCGTGGATGCGGTCGAGCGCTTTTATGGCGAGTACTATTTCCGGCCGCGTGTGCTCTGGCGTCTAATTCGCAAAGCTATTTTCAATTCCAGCGAGCGACACAGACTGGCCAAGGAAGCGCGAGAATACCTATCTTTGCGCTCCAATCGTAAACGCTTCGTGGTCGAACAGCGCAAAGCGGCCGCTGCCCGTGTGGCGGCCGACTAGGAGGTGTCATGCACCGGAACGGTCAACTCGGCGGGTTTTTCGATGGGCTGCGCCGCTATTCGCGACCGGCGGACGAAACCCCAGCGGCGGAATCGACGGATCCGGCGCCTCGCATCGGTCTTGCCCTAGGCGGCGGTTTCGCGCGCGGCATCGCTCACGCCGGCGTCCTCAAGGTCTTGGAACAGCACCACATTCCTCTTCACTGCATTACCGGCGTCAGCGCCGGCGCCATTGTGGCTGCGGCATACGCTAGCGGCGCCACACCCACGGAGATCGCGCGTACCGGCTGCGCCATGCGTTTCGGTGACGTCGGCCGCTGGAGACTGGGCCGCCTCGGACTGGTCAGTAGCGAGCGTATGAACCGCTTCCTGAAGCGGCTGATGAGGACCTCTCGCTTCGAGAAGATGCGCATACCGCTCGGCATTTTGGCAACCGATCTCTCCACCGGCCAACCGGTGGCGTTCCACGGGTCTGGCAACGTGTTCGAGCCCATTCGCGCCAGTTGCTCCTACCCCGGTCTGTTCCATCCCATCCGCTACCACGGGCGGCTCCTGGTCGACGGCGCCATGAGTATGGAGATCCCGGCCGCCTTGGCCCGTCAGTTGGGTGCTACCCACGTGGTGTCCGTCGCCCTGCCAGTGCACCGCCCCAGCGCACTTCCTAGCAACATGTTTCAGGTGGTGAACCGCTGCTTCCAGATCCTGCAAAGCCTCTCCGAGAGCAATTGGCGCAGCGAAACCGATCTGGTAATGACTCCCGACGTTCGCGGCGTGGACTGGAACGGGTTTGAGTGCGGCCCCCAACTCATCGAGGCCGGTGAGTCCGCGGCCTTAGCCGCGATTCCCAAGCTCCGGGAATACCTGGCCGTCGGCCACTCGACCGTCGATCCCGCCGAATTTCTACCGGCCGCCAGCTAATTGACCAGTTCCTGCGAGCTTCAACAGTGACTTACAGCCAACAAAACTGCTCGTGCACGAATGATTCCAACAGAATTGCTGGACATATGCTCCTACCTCGGAGCGATGTTATTCAGCGGTAGGTTGATCCAGCCCAGATTGCAAGCATGGCGGCTGACATAATGGTACAACTCGGACAGGTGGGCACCCTCGTAATTGGATCTGTGGGTATTTGTGTAGCTCTTCTAAACCAGCGGCGCCAGTTGAACGCCCAGATGTTCATCGAGTTCTCCGGGCGATTCCAGGAGCTATTGCGGCTGTTTCCGACCGAAGCATGGCTGGCGAACCGTAACCCCTCTCAGCCACTGCCGGCACCTAGCCAGGAGATTACCGACTGCACGTTGTACTGTCTGCAATATGTCGCCGACTTATACCACCTTCACAAGAACGGGTACATTTCGAGAAATCTGTGGCTGTTTTCTGAGCGTGAAATCAGGCGTACAGTTACCGGTCCGGTGTTCCAGCGAGAATGGGACGGAGTAGCAACCGAGTTCGCTCACGACCAAGAATTCATTCAGTACATAGACGCGTTGATGCGACGCAAGAAACCGTAGGAGTGGAGTGGGGCCGTCAGTGCCGTTGATCGGTCGCCCCCTTTCTCTCTCCCACTGCTTGGTCGGAATTACCAGCAGGACAAAGAAGACGATCGCCACCAGCGCGCTTGTTATGTAGCGGCCATAAGCGACCGCCGTCCCGATCGATGCCGTAGCCCACAGTGAGGCAGCGGTCGTTAGCCCATGCACATGCGTCCAGCCGCGTAGGATAACGCCCGCGCCCAAAACCCTACCCCGCTCACGACCTGCGCCGCAATGCGCGTGTCGCCCGGAGTCACCAATTCAAATACGGACGCGCCCAGAGCCACCGCCGCGAATATGCGGATGCCCGCTTCCTGCCCCGCATGTTGCCGCTGCCACCCCGCCAGCGCTCCCAGGATGCTCGCAATGACCACCCGCAGTGCTAACAGCACTTCCTGCTGCCAAGTCATCAGCACCTCCTCAATTCTCGTCGGTCCCGGGGGTAACACCCTTTGCGAACGAGTCCTTATTGTGGCACTTTGCCGCCCTTCGGCTGCCGAATTTTGACCAAGCTCCAGGGGCACTGCTTAATCTGGTCGGTCATTGATCCAGGTTGTCGGTCGCGAGGCGGAAGTAAATAGCGCCTGCTATGCGGCCAAGATGCCTAACCGCGCGCTGCATTCGCCCGGACTTCTGCACGCCGGCGCCCGAGAGACTCACGATCGAACCACCGAACCGCATGGGATGCCGGCATTTGCGGTAATCGGGAATCCGCGAGCCCGCCACCCCTGAAGACCTCCAGTAAGCGGCCGTACCCGCATGATGCCTTTTTCGCGCAGCGCGAGTGCCACGCGCGCGCTGGTAAATTCACCCGGAGAAGCACAATAAAGGACCACATCCCGCGAGGGTGATATTTCCACGTCCTTGTATAGTTCCAGCCTCCTGGGGTCGATACGGACCGCGCCCGGAATCGCATGTGCTTCACCGGGGCTCCCGCGATGCCCCTGTAAATCGAGGAGCAGGATATCGTCACCGGCGTTCAGCCTCCGGTAGAGTTCTTCCGGACTGATTCGTTCGAGCGCGAATTGTCGGACAAACCGGAGCCAGCGCGCCAAACGTTTCGCGAAATGGATTGCCAGGGCAGCGGCCGCGAGAATGCCCAGGATGGCTCCGATCCTTGCCAAGTGGATGGCGACGCGGTCCAGTTGGTCGCTGAAGATATAGCCTAGAACCGCATA